>JAABUV010004575.1_pt1 | contig 16412 bp, 16 predicted proteins | sample 5559971 | NCBI WGS metagenome assembly JAABUV01 (sample SAMN10711881, study PRJNA513362) | rock metagenome | isolation source: Antarctica rocks | place: Antarctica: Victoria Land, Knobhead nord | collected 2015-12-19
CGGCCGACTCCAGATCGGTCTTTGGCCGCCCCAACTTGTAGTCCCTCCCCACCATCGTTACCTTCACCGGGCCGTCGCCGGACGCACCGGGGCGCACTAGGACTCGATCCAGGCGGCCCGAGAGGATAAAGAACGGCCCCCCCTCGCGGGTGATGGGTCGTTCCACCCATTGTTCGATGCCCAACGTGTTGGCGGCGTCCTCGGGATCATCATTTGCGATGTAGCCCTCCAGCATCCGTAGGCACCGCACCCGGTCTTCCTCCCGCGCCGTCTCTTCGGAGTACCGTTGGCCGCGAAACGCCTGGCGGCTCCACGCCTCCAAGTGGGTGACGTTCGGGGGCGTGCCGTTGCGCGGATTATAAATCTTGCCCGCCAGTTCGTGCCAGGCGATGCCGAAGCTGGCGAAAGTGACGGGGTCTCGGGGCGGCCACTGCTTGAGCACGCGGAGGGTGTGGAAGCGGTGGCTACAAGACGTGTCCACGAGGCTCGATGGCGAAATTCTGGGGGTGAGGTTGGTTGCCATAAGGTTTTCCGAAGGGCTGAGTTTCTGTGTGGCATCATCATACCCAATAAATACGCATAACTGCGTATTTTAATTCGGAGACGGCAAACATTTTTTCGGTAGACGCCGCCGTGTCGATCCGGTATGATGATCGGAGTGGCCGAGACCGATCAACAGGAGCAACCCCAAGAACAACCGGATGCGGACGCCTCCTACCTGAATTTGGCGGCGTCGGCGGCGCATCTGGGTGTCCATCCTGGCACGATTCGCAAGGCGATTAGTGATGGGCGTCTCATCTCGACCCGCGTCTACGGGCGGGTGGTGGTGTCGCGGGTCGAGTTGGAGCGGTATCGGGCCGAGACGTACCCAGACGGCCTCGCGAGGCGAGGCCGTCCGAGATTGTCGTCGAGCGCAGGGCCGGAGGAAGGCGCGTAGGCTGCGCGGAGGACACGGGTACATGGCCCGGTGGGGCGCGTCCCACCGGGCCGCCGTCTGCACGGTTAATAGGCTCCGCTGGCGCTCCCGCGCCCGGACCGCGTCGCTTCGGCCTCCCCCGCCACGGCAGCCCAGGGAGAAGCACACGGCGGAACGAGCGACGGCCCCCGCTTGGCACCGGGAGAGCCGCCGCAGCAACTGCGCCTGATCCGGCGGCATCCTCTCGGGGCGACAGGCGGCCTCTACCTCGGTGTGGATGGCCGAGTGCCGGTCCGCTGCGCGCTGGTGGTGTTGCGGTGCAGGCGCGCCCTGTCCCGCGCTACGGGCGCATCGGGCTGGCGGGACTTCGCGGGCAAGCCGCCCGCGTCCGGGTCAAGAGCCGGTGGTTCGCCCCCGCCCCAGCCCACCGGCCCGAACGACGCGCATTGTTTCATGGCCTGTGCGCCTTTGCCGTTGGCGTAGAGATAAGCTAAGGTGGTCTGAGGGTGGCTGTGCCCGAGTGCTTCCTGCACATGGGGCACTGTAGCCCCATTCTCGTGCATATGCGTCGCGAACCATCCCCGCAACCGGTGCGGCATGATGTTATGCGCGTCAGCGAGGCCCGCGATGGCCTTGATCTCCTCCAGATGCTTGCGGAGGGACTCGTCGTTCATGTGTGTGCGCGGCCCGAGAGCAAATAGGTATGGGTGCTGGCAGGTCATGGCGTCCCGGAAAGGCTGCCAGCCTTTGTAGGCGACCCAATACTGCCGGGGCGGGTGCAGCAGTCGCGATTTGTCACCCTTGCCGTGGCGCACCTCCAGAGTCTCCTGCTCGACGTCGATGTGTCCGATCTCGATGTTTTGAAACTCGTCGGCGCGGACGCCCGCATGGATGAGCGTGGAGAGCACCAGGCGCGACAGAGCCACTCTGCGGGGATCGCGCTGCCGCTCCGTTGCCACCATCAGGGCTTCCACCTCTTTGTCCGACACCCGAAGGCGCACTGGGTCGACCTTCTTCGGGAGATCGATCAGGTCGAACGGGTTCTCGTGCATGACCTTCATGCGGATCAGAAACCCGCACATCCCTTTGAGCGGGCACATCACGGAGCGGACGCTCTGCCCGAGCAGAGGGCCGTCCTTCTTGATCCCTCTGCTCAAGCTGTACTTGAACCGCGTGAGCGTCTGCACGGCCAGAGCGTACTCCAGGTCGGCGTCTGGCTGCCCTTCGGCGGCCAGCCACCGCTCGTAGCGGTTGAGCATGGACTGATAGGTTTTAAACGTCGAGGGGGTGTTGTTGGCCTTGACTTCCATGAGGTAGTCGCGCTTGGGCATCGAAAAATTCACTTTCATTCTCCGCGTCTTCGACGCACCGCGCCCGGCGTCGTCAGTATGATGCGCGATGATAGTGCCTCCGGGCGGCGGCGGCGAAAAAATACTTGGGTTTTTTTCCAGAATTGCAATATAGCCTTCCTCGGGCCTCGCGGCGGGTGGAAGTGGCGCGGCGGTTGGATTTCGGGGCGGCGTGAAGGCAAACAGGCTCACACCCGCGGGAATGCGAGTGTGAGCCTGTTCGTGGTGTTCCACCGTCCATCATCGGGGGTATGAATTCGTCGCCCCGTCAGCGGCTGTCAATGACTGGCAGATAGGTAGCGAAGGGGAGATTCGAACTCTCGACATTCCGGGTATGAACCGGACGCTCTAACCAACTGAGCTACTTCGCCGCGAGGGCCGCCGGGAAAAGAGTATACCCGCCCGAATCGGCGTTTTCAAGGGGTCGTCGGCGTTTTTTCGCGCGGGTCTGCTTGAACGCATACCCCACTGGCGTACAAAGACACTGAGGATAATGCCGTTGCAGGACGACACGAAGGTGCAGATTCAGAAGCGGCTCAGGCGCGTCGCCGGGATGACCCGCGGCGAGCTGCTGGCCGAGGTGCGGGCGTCCCTGGGGCGCTTCCTGAAGCAGCGGCGGGGATAAACGGAGAGGGAAAGCTGTGCAGACCGAGACATTGACAGTTCGCGGGATGTCGTGCGAGGCGTGTGTCGGGCACGTGGGCCGTGCATTGGCGGGTCTGGAGGGAGTCCAATCCGCCCAAGTCAGCAGACCACAAGCAACGCGGTAGTGCGTTGCATGAGGCCGCGTTGCATAGGCTGATACTATTCCTACACCCTGGAAGGGCTAGGGCAGGATTTCCGGCCCGCCGCGCCGAACCCCGCCGCATGACTAGTGCGACCGTCGCAGAGAACACACACGCGGACGTGTCCCGCTTCTTCACCAACAGTGACCGCAGCGTTTACGCGCTGAAGAACCTGCCGGAAGAAGTCGTCGCCTACCTATTTGCCCGTTACTCGCGCTCGCGGCTGTCGCTGCGCGAGGACCTGCGGGGCATGATCGAGGCCGAAGGGCTGGGGGCGCTGATCGGGGGGAACGGGGCGGGTACGGATGACGCGGTAGATGCGGTGGGGGGCTTGCAGGAGCGCGCGCGGGCGTTCGCCGAGAAGTACGTGCTGGGCTACGGGCACAGCTCGGTCGCCGAGCACGGGTGCGTCCACCTGGCACTGGAGGACGTCAGCATTCTCGCCTCCAAGCTGGTCGAGGACGCCCGGCTGGCCTCCTACACCGAGAAAAGCACCCGCTATGTCGCGTTCGACCCCAGCAAGGTCCACGTCCCCGCCTCGATCCAGGCCGACCCCCTGCTGGCCGAGGATTACGGCGCGACCGTCCGCGCCCTGCTCGACGCTTACACGGGATGGACCGAGGATTTCGGGGCGCAGATCCGGGCGCGGACGGCGCGCGGCGAGCGGCAGACCGAGCGGGCCTACGACGCGGCCTGCCGCGCGACGGCGTTCGACCTGCTGCGCTACCTGCTGCCGACGGCGACGCGCACCAACATCGGCCTGACCCTGAACGCCCGCTCGCTGGAGCATTTGATCGTCAAGCTGCTCTCGCAGCCTTTGGAAGAGGGCCGGGTGCTGGGCGCGCGCATCAAAGAGGAGGCGCAGCACGTCGTCCCCACCCTACTGAAATATGCCGAGCCGAACGCTTATCGTGCCGAAACATCGGAGGCAATAAGCGCCCTGGCGGTGGAGCTGCTGGGGAGGGAGGCGGGCGTCGAAGAGAGGCAATCGGGCGTCTCCCTTGTCTTCGCCGACCCGGATGCCGATAACAGACTGGTTGCCGCCATTTTGTACGGCGCAGCCCGGCTGCCGATGGAGGCGCTGATGGCCCGCGTCACGCAGATGGACGCGGCGGCGAAAGAGCGCGTTGTCGATGAATACTCCACGCGGCGCGGGCGGCACGACGCGCCGGGCCGGGCGCTGGAGCGGCTCGGCTGCACGGTCGAGATGACGATGGACTACGGCGCGTACCGGGACGTCCAGCGGCACCGGATGGCGACGCAGACGGCCCAGGCTCTGACGCCCGCTCTGGGCTGGGAGATGCCGGCGGAGTTTGAGACGTTCGGCTACGCCGGGAAGTATCAAAGATTGATGGCGCGGGCGGCCCAAACCTACGCCCGGCTGTGCGCGGCGGGACTGATGCGCGAGGCGGCTTACGCCCTGCCGCTGGCGACCCGCATCCGCGTCCTGTTCACCTGGAACCTGCGCGAACTGACCCACTTCGTCGAGCTGCGCTCCGCCCGGCAGGGACACCCGTCGTATCGGAAGATCGCCCAGGACGTTTACCACGCCGCCGCCACGGCTTACCCGCTGGTCGCTCGCTTCATGCGGCCCAACCTAAACAGCTATGCCCTCACCCGAGACTGAACCTGAGACCGAATCCGAGGCGCATCCGGTGGACGAGATCGCGGATGACGCCCTGATCACCCCCGCCCACGCGCCCACGCCCGGCCCGGCCCCCGCCCAGGCACCCCGGCAGGGCACGGGAACGCTGTTCCGGCGCCTCCGCCCCTGGCTCTGGGCCGCGGGTGCTCTGATTGTGGGCGTCCCCCTGGTGCTGACGCTGATCAGCGCGCTGACCTCGCCTCCGCACGTCGCGGGCGTCCCCCTGGGCCGCCTGGTCTATCTCGAGGCCGACTCGCCTTCCGAGCACACGACGACGCTGCGCGGGCTGTACTTGGTCGCGCCGGGCGGGGCCTCGCGGCTGCTGGTCCACGAGACCGAGCCACAGGACGCCGACGGCGGGGTGCGCGAGTGGATCACGCAGCCCGCGCTGTCGCCCGACGGGACGCGGATCGCCTTCGAGAAGCAGTTCATCTCGCTCCAAGAGGAGCGGCAGAGCATCGTCAATCAGATATGGGTCATGCCGCTGACGCCGGCGGATCAGCCCGGCAACCTGCCCCATCTGGTGATCGACCTGACCAAGCAGAAGATGAAGCAGGTCGTGGGCCTGGCCTGGGACTCGGACTCGTCGCTCGTGTTTCTTCAAGACGGCGTCTCCTACAGCGTCGCCACCGATACGGACGACCCGCCGCTCCAGACGCCGCTGGACCTGCACGGGTTCACCTTGGCCCCCCGCCCCGATGTCTCGGCCACGCGCGGCCCGGCCCTGGCCGAGGCCGGCAACGACTCGGGGGCGTTCGCCTTCGAGGCCGAGACCACGACCGGGCCGCGCGTGTTCACCCAGAGCGGGGGTGTCACTTCGGCCGGCCCCGCCGCCTCCGTGTTCGCCCTGTCCCCGACCGGCGAGCGACTGGCCTACGTCGGGCCGGGCGCGGGCCGCGTCATTTCCCTCTACGACATCGCCGCACATCGGCCCGGCCCGGATGTCCCCGTCCGCTGGGGCTGGTCCGCCTTCGGCAAGCGCCGGATCACGTCGCTGCGCTGGTCCCCCGACGGTCGGCAGATCGGCTTCACCGTGTCCAAGCCGCCCGTGCCCGACGATGAGGTATTCGCCGTGGACACGACAACGGGTAAGACCGTCCAGCTCCCCTACCGCACGGGCCGCGCGGCCTGGGACTGGGGCAAGTAGGGGCCTCCACACGTCCCCGAAATCAGAAGCGTCGGGGGCCACATCGGGTATAATCCCCCTATGGCTTTTACGCTGCTCGAAGCCGACGAAGAGGCGGACCAGGGCGTGTACGGCGCGTACCTGCGGGCGCAGACCGAGGCCGACCTGCTGGACATCGCGCGGCACCTGGACCCGGAGCGCTACCCCGCCCGCGCGGACGCCATCGGGCGCGAGATGCGCCGGCGCGGGCTGCTGCACACGCCCGCCTACACGCCCGCCGAGGGGGCGATCCGCTACGTCGCCCTGGCCGCCTTCGCGCTTTCCGCCGTCCTGCTGACACTGGCCGCCCTGCTGACGCCCGGCGACGCCCTGCTGCCCTCCTGGCCGACCGGCGAGATGCTGCCGGACGGGATGCCGCTGGACGCCGTCGCGCGCGTCTTCTGCATCGCCATCCTGCGCGGTGTGGCCGTTTGGTGCGCGCACTTGGGCGTTCCCGCGTTTCTGCTGCTGGCACTTGCCGGCTGGACGCTGCCACGGGTGCGGGCCGTGCTCAAGCGACGGGCGCGGGCGGACGTCTGGCGTCTGACTCTGGGCGCTCTGGTCGCGCTGTCGCTCGCGCTCGCCCTGGCTGCCGGGCCGCGCTCCGCCGTCCCCCTGCTGTTCGGGGTGCCCCCCTCCGCCCCGCCGGGGCCGTCGCTGCGCCCCCTCCTCGACCCGTTTTCCTCCTACCAAACCGCGCCCTAGAGCACACGCCATGAAGCACAAAAGCCGCCGCGCGGGGCCGAACCCGCTGGGCGAGTACCGACGACTCCAGCGCGAAATACGGCAGGTCTTCGACCCGTTCACCGCCCGGCACTGCCCAAGCTGCGCCACGCCTTGCTGCATCCAGCCGACGCGCGTCACGCCCGTCGATGTCGCCCTGGCCGTCGGGCTGGGCCACACGTTCCCCCACCTCGCGGGCGGCGACGCCTACGCCCCGGCGGCGAGCTACGCCGGCAGCCGCCTGGCCCTGCCGATGGCGACCGACCCGGCCCCCGGCCCCGACTCCGCCCGACCCTGCGAATACCTCCATCAGGGCCGCTGTACGTTCCCCGACGATCTGCGCCCCTACGGCTGCACCGCTTTTCTGTGCGGCCCGATGTACGCGCACCTGCCCGACGAGACGCTGCGCCGCCTGCGCCGGCTGCTGCGCCAGTTGGGCGACGCGCACGACGCCCTGCTGCGCGCCCTATCCGCCTCGGGCCGGCTGCCGCCGGACGAAATGGGCTAAAAACTGTGCGGTCGCTTTTTTTGTAATCGCGAACTCTTTTCACGTGCTGTCCGTTATTGATGATAGGGATGCTGGGGGTTTCTATAGACCCGGCGGATTCGGGCAGTTGTTCACGGCACACGGGGGACAGCAATGCAGGGTGACTGGCAGCAGGTCGTGACACTAGGCATCGTCGCCGCCGCCGGCGCGTCCGTAGGCCGTCGTCTGTGGGGCCAAGTTTCGGCCTTCCGGGGCCAGCCTCGCCGCCGGGCAGGCCCGGCCAAGCCCGCCGCGCCGCTGATCCAGATACAGACGCGCCCGCCCCTGCACCTGCGGAGGCCGCCCGGTGAGGACTGATGCTTTGGACGCGGGCCGGTTTTGGAAGTGCGGCGGCCTCCTTTTGGCCTTCCTCGGCGTTTTGATCCAAGCCGGTTGTGCGCCCCCGCCTGCGGCGACGGTGCGCGATGCGCCCAACCCCCGGCTGCGGCTGGCGCTGACGACGACGCCGGACAAACCGACCTCGCTCGACCCGACGCGGTTCACCGTCCGCGTCACCGACGCGGCGGGAAGACCAGTCAGGGGGGCGACCGTCACGGTCGGCCTGGCGATGCCGACGATGCCGATGGGCGACAACGCCGTCGCCCTGCACGAGACACGTTCGGGGGCGTATGCAGGGTCGGGGCGGTTCACGATGGCGGGCGCGTGGCGGGTAACGGCAGCGGCGGCGAGTGGACAGGAGCGGGCGGTGCGGTCCTTCTCGACCGAAGTGCGGTAGCGGCAGCAAGGAGAGAGCGATGATCGAGCGGGGCTTGGGACAGGAGCAGGGGCAGGGAACGGTCGGCGGGGGCTGGCTCGGCACCTATGCCTACACGGGTCCCGGACGGTGGCAGCCGCCGGTGCGCTTCGAGGCGACCTTTGCCGAACCGGACGCCGAGGACCGGTTCGCGGGCACCATCCTCGATGACGGCCCGATGGGCGAGGCCGGCGTGTCCGGCGGTCAGGGCGGGCGCGGCGTCCGTTTCTCCAAGGCGTACAAAAAGAAGGGCCTGCCCCTGGTCTCCTACGAGGGGACGTTGGCCGACGACGGGCGGACCATGCGCGGGACGTGGCGCATCGCCGACACCACGCACGGCGACTGGGACGCGCGCCGCCTCTGGTCGGCGGGCGAGGCGGATGCCGCCCTGTCCGAGGCCGATACCCGAGGCCAGCCTCAAGAAGAAAAAGAAGACCATGTCCGGGAAGTGGTACGGCTGGGATGAGCCTGGGGATGAGTGTGCTTCCCGCCTGCCTCCTGGCCGGGGGCATGGGCCTGGCGAGCGGGTTTTCGCACTGCATCGGCATGTGCGGCGTCTTCGTGGTCTCCTATGCCGGAGTTCCCGACAAAGGGGCCGGCAAGGTTGGCGGGCTGCGCGCCATCCGGCCCGGACGCCACCTGCTGTTCCACGGCGGACGTCTGGCCGCCCTGATGGCCCTGGGCCTGGTTGGGGGTTCCATCGGTGCCCTGGGCCACCGCTGGGCCTGGGCGCAGGGGGCGGTCAGCCTGGGCGTCGGCCTGACGATGCTGGGCCTCGCCGTGGGCCTGGCCGGCTTCGTGCCCGGCCTGCGCCTGCCGGAGCCGGACGTGCTGGGCGCGGGCGGCGGCTGGGGCCGCCGCCTGTACCGCCGGGCGCTGCAATCCCGCCATGCCCTCAAGCCCCTGCTCGTCGGCGTCTTCGTCGGCCTGCTGCCCTGCGGCCTGACCTATAACGCCCTCTTGGCGACGTTCACCCTGCGCCCCCTGTCGGGTGCCCTGCTGATGCTGTCGTTCGGCCTGGGCACCGTCCCCGGCCTCCTGGCCCTGGCCCTGCTGGGCGGCGCGCTGTGGGGCGGCCTGCTGATGCGCCCCCCGTTCCGCACCGCCATGACGCGCGTCTCGGCCCTGTTCATGGCCCTCCTGGGCTTCGCCTTCCTTTGGCGCGGCTGGGCGACTTTTTAGGGCGCGTAATCGGTGGGAGCGTTGACAACGGCGGCGAAGTCGTATTTCTGATGAAACCGCCGCGCGGAGGACACGGCACAAAAGCAGCCTATGCGCTCCGCATCCCGCAGAACGAAGGGCCTGCCGCTTGACGCCCATCTTTGCCGCGCGCCGTTACTGGGTATACTAGGAGCTACATGAAAGAAAGCACACTGACATCGGAAGAGCGGCGGGACGCGATCACGGCTGCCGCCGAAGATAAAAAGGCCAACTATATCACGGCCCTGGACCTGCGCGGCAAGACGCTGATCGCCGACTTCTTCTTGATCTGCTCGGGCACGTCCAACATCCACATCCGCTCCATCGCCGACGGCATCATGGAGTCGCTGGAAGAGCAGGGCCTGCGGCAGCGGCGCATCGAGGGCTACAGCGAGGCGACGTGGGTGCTGCTGGACTACGGCGACGTCATCGTCCACGTCATGTCCGAGGAGCAGCGCGACTTCTACGGGCTGGAAAAACTCTGGACCGGGCAGGCCTCGCCCGCCCGTGAGCCGGACCGTCTGGCCGGGATGAGCCTGGGCGAGTTCGATGAGGATGACGACGAAGAGGACGGCGAGGGCGACGAAGACTTGGACGGCGAGGATGAGGGCGACGAAGACCTGGACGGCGAGGCCTATGCGTTCATCGACGAAGCCGAGACGCCTCCCGCCGAGGCCGCCCCTTTGAAGGCTGAAACCCAGAAGGCCGAAGGGCACCCGGATGGACACGCCGCCTGACCCGCTCCCCCCGCCCAGCCCGCCCCCGCCCCGTCCCCTGCCGCCGCGCCCCGCCCGGCGCGACTACGCGGCGGAGGAGGAGGCCGGGCGGCGGCTGATGAACGCCCAGTTCTTGCTGCGGCGCGGGCAGGCGACGGAGGCCGAGGCCGGAGCGCGGGCGCTCCTGGCCGAGCGGCCCGGCGATGCCGCCGCGCACGAGCTTTTGGGCGACATCCTGGCCGCCCGCGGCGACGAGGCGGGGGCGGCGGCGAGCTATGGCGCGGCGCAAAGGTCGGAGCCGGGGCGGGCGTCGGCTGAGGCCAAGTTCGCCAAAACCGCTCTGCGTCAGGCCGAAACGCGGCAGCGCGCAAAGATGGGCGTCGCCTACGCCGCATCGGACACGGCCCTGGTGCGCGGCGGGGTCCGGGGGGCATGGCCGGCGATCATCGGGTCCGGCATCTGCCCCGGCCTGGGCCAGATCGTCCGGGGGCAATACGTCAAGGGCGGCCTGATGCTCGGCGGCCAGTTGCTTGGCCTGCTGCTGCTGGCCGGGCTGGCGCACGACAGGCCGGGACGGTCTTACTTCGGCCCCGGTTTTTGGGTCGTCACGGCCCTGATGACCGGCGGCTGGATCTATGCCGTCGTGGACGCCGCCATCACGCCCCCGCGCGACTCGTGAGACCCGAAAATCCCCGAAACAATGCGCCCGCGCGGTTGTCCAACCCACCAATGAGAAACAGTTTGAACAAACTTACGCCCCTGAACAGCGTCAAGCGGCGCGGCGGCGCGCTCGCCCTGGTCCTAGGCGCGGCCCTCGTCGCAGGCTGCGGCAGCAGCAGCAGCGAGTCCACGGCCCGGTTGCGGGGCGTGAACCTCGCGGTCAACGCCGCGACGGGCGGCGTCCAAGTCAACGGCGCGGCCAACGGCGGGGACCTCAACTTCGGCGAGGCCAGCCCCTACAACTTCATCGGGCAGGGCTACCAGGACTTCTTCTTCTCCACCACGGCGACGACGACGGCCACGCCGACGCCCCACGTCGGCTTGCAGCTCAACAACGGCTCGTTCTACACCGAGTACCTGATTGGCCGCACCGATGTCACGGACGTCCGCCTCGCCGTCACCGATCCGCGCTTCTTGCAGGCGGTCGTGACAGGCGACAGGGGCGCGGCGGCGGGCTACGCCGTCACCCCCTACGCCGACCCGCCTTCAGGTGATGCCAACGTCCGCATTCTGAACGGGGCACCCGACGCCGGCAAGGTGGACGTGCTGATCAACGGCACCGTGGCCTTCGCCGCCGTGGCCTACCCAGCCCTGCCCAAGCTCGTGGTCGCCACGGACCTCAACACCCCGGCCTTGAACCCGGTTACGCTGTACCAGGCGACGCCCGCCGGGACGCTGTCGGTGCAGGTCAACGCCGCGGGGACGGCCACCGCCCTGGTGCCGCCGACCAACGTTTCCGTTGCGGCGGGCAAGGCCTACACCCTCGTCGTCACCGAGCCGACGATCACGCCGACCTACGGCGTGTACACGTCTCCAGACCAGCAGTAGACGAAGTCGAGGGGCACAGGGCAAAAACAGGGGCGGGCCGCATGGCCCGCCCCCTTTTGCGCTCAAGCTCAAAACCTGGCAGTGGGAGTGCCGGGCGTGCCCTCAAGCCTTCGCCGTCTTGAGGCCGCTGACGGGCCGGGCCTTCGGCGTGTTGCCGTAAACCACGAGGCGCGCGCCTTGCAGGCGGCGCGGGTCAATGTCCGAGGCCTCGGCGCGCGGCACGGCGACGGTGTCCGGGTTGCCGTCGCTGACATAGGGGGGGATGCGGCGACTGCTCAGAGCTTGAATGGCGCGCTCGACCGAGCCTGGCTCCGTCCCGATGCGGGCGATGTGGTTCGAGTCGAACTCGCGCTCCGCCCACGAGCGGCTCGGGCCGCCCCAGGCCATCAGGATGCAGCGGTTGTGGTAGGTGATCTTGCCCAAACGCCCCGACCGGAGGACGGACCACAGGGCGTGGTTCTTGGGCCAGGCCCCGCCGGGCAGGGCCATCGTGTCCATCGTCAGGCCCGGCACCCGGTCGGTGAAATAGCGCTGGCACTCGGCCATCTCCCAGGTCAGCTCTTTAGCCGGCAGCCGCGTCATCAGGCGGTGCGTGACCGAGTGGTTGGCGATCTCGAAGCCGTCGGCGGACAGCGCGCGCAGCTTGCGGGTCGCCAGCCGCGGCTGCCAGAAAGGGGCCGGGTTCCAGGCGGACTGGGGCAGGACGTAGAACGTCCCGCGCAGGGGCCAGTCGCGGTGCCGTGCGTGGAAGGCCTCCAAGATGCCCACCGCGCAATTCGGGTCTGTCTGCCCGTTTTTAAGATAATGGAACTGCGTCCCGCGCGCGTCGTCGAACGTCAGCACGACGGGCGTCCTGCCCGCCGGCACGGCGATGTGGGACGTCAGGACGTCGCGCATGTTGACCGGGTACCAGTGCGCGGCGTACATCAGCGCGAGCTGCCTGCGGAACGTGTCCGGGGCGATGTTCAGCCCGTTCTTGTCGTACCGGATGCCGTGGAAGGACGGGCCGCCGAAGGCGTGGTACATGAGAATCGGGATGCGGCCCGACTCGTCGGCCCGCAGCGCGGCCAGCCGCGCGGGCGGCAGCGGGGGCAAGACAACGTGGGCGCGGCGCGCGGCGCGGGCCGAAGGCCGGGGGGCGGCGGCAGCCGTCGGCGGCGCGGCAGACGCCCGCGTGCGGTGGGACAGGCGGGCGACGCCCAGCCCCGCGCCCAGCAGGGCGACGGCGGAAAGGACGGCGGCGGGCAGGGTGGTCTTCATAAAGGTCTCCGGTGACGGCAGGCCATTGTACCACAAGAACGCGGGGGGCGCAAATCGGCACCCGAATCGCCCCCGGCTGGGCTACAATGGTGGCACCCATGCGACGCACTCCACCCCGCCTTTTGTTCCCGGCCCTGATTCCCCTCCTGCTGCTCCTCCTGCCGTGTCTGCTCCCCAGGACGACGGCAGCCCAGACTCCCACGCCGCCGCTTGGACGTCAGCGTGAGACGATCCCGCTCACCGACTGGCGGTTCGACCCGCACCCCGATGGGCGGGGGATCGAGAAGCCCGAGTTCGATGACGCCCGATGGCAGGCCGTAACGCTCCCGCACACCTGGAACTCCAAGACACAGCCGCAGACCCACCGCGCGGCCTGGTATCGAACCCATTTCGCGCTGCCCCTGGCCGACAAGGGCCGCAGGATATTTTTCGCCTTCGACGGCGCGGGGGCCGTCGCCGACGTGTCCCTGAACGGCGCGCATCTGGGGCAGCACCGGGGGGCGTTCACCCGGTTCGTGTTCGACGGTACGGCACAGGCCGTGTTCGGCGGCGACAACGTGCTCGCCGTCCGCTGCGACACCGACCCCAAGGACACCGCCGATTGCCTCCCCGCCGGCACGGGCTTCCAGCTTTATCAGGTGCCGGGCGGGCTGTACCGGCCCGTCCGGCTCTTAAAGACCGACCCGGTCCACCTGGACCCGACCGGCGAGGACGCCGCGGGCGCGTGGGCCGTGCCCCAAGTGGGCGCGGACGGCGGGGCGACGCTGACGGTCCACGCCCGCCCGCGCAACGACGGGGATCAAGAGGAAACGGTCACAGTCCGCACCACGCTCACCGCCGGGGACGACCCGGCGGGGGCGGTGGCGGCCTCCGAGACTTTGGCCCTGGGGCCGCACACCGCGCGGGACGTCGTCCTGCGCCTCCCCGTCGCGCGCCCGCACGTTTGGAGCCAAACCGACCCTTACCTGTACCGGGAAGACACGACGACACTCGTCGGGGGGCAGGTCACGGACGGCGTGGCCGCACGGACCGGCTTCCGGTCCTGCGCGATGACGGCGGGGGGCTTCCTCCTGAACGGGGCGGTGACGCCCCTACGCGGGGTCGCCAAGCACCAGGAGAACGAGCGGCACGGGGCCGCCGTCACCGAAGACGACTTGAGGCAGGATTGGCGCGAGCTGGCCGCCCTGGGCGTCAATTTCGTCCGCCTGGCCCACTACCCCCACACCGCGCTGGAGTACGACCTGGCCGACGAGGCGGGCGTCGTCGTCTGGGCCGAGAACGGCCACTCCAACGCCGCCGCACCGACGCCCACGGGAGACAAGATCACACGCGAGATGGTGCGCCAGAACGGCAGCCACCCCAGCATCTGCTTCTGGAGCGTGGGCAACGAGGCCATCCGCAAGGCGTCCGACGTCCAGACACTAGAGCACTACGCCCGCACCGTCCGCGCCGAGGACGCGACGCGGCTCGTCACCTATGCCAGCAACAGCGGGTTCTACAAATCGCCCGCCCTGGACTTCGTGGCCGTCAACCGCTACCTCGGCTGGTACGGCGGCCGGCTCGGCCAGTTCGCCGCCCACGCGGCCTTCTACCACGCGGTTTCGGAGACCGGCGCGGGCGGCGTGGTCTCCATCCACACGGCCTCGCCAAACCCTGGGCACGTCGTCAACCGCTTTGAACCCGAAGAATACCAGCAGGAGGCGATGGAGTCGCGCTGCCGGACCGTGTTCCGCGACATCCCCGACCAGGTCTTTCTGTTCACCTGGTGGGTCTTCCGCGAGTTCGCCGACCCGCGCTACAAGGGCCTGAACACCAAGGGACTGGAGACCTACGGCGGGGCGCGCAAGGACGCCTGGTATCTGTACCAGTCGTTCCTGCGGCCCGCCCTGCCTGTCGTCCACCTGTGCGGGCGGACGTGGCCGCTGCGCCGCCGCGTCTTCTACGGCGACACGCTGACCGTCAAAGCCTACGCCAACGCCCCCAGCCTGACGCTCACGGTCAACGGGCTGACTCTGGAAACGAAGCGGAACGGGGACTACGTGCTGCCCGATGGGACGGCCTCCGCCAACGTCTTCGCCTGGGACGGCGCGCTGACGCGCGGGCGCAACGTCGTCGTCGCGTCCGACGGCGCGGGCCACTCGGACACGCTGACAATCTACGCCGAGTCGGGCGAGGCGTCTGGCCTGGTGCAAGGCCTGTCGTCCAGCAACACGGCCAACCCGGCCTATTTTCTGGACGTCCCGATCCAGCCCGACACGCCCGTGTTTGACGACGACGATGGGACGGCGGACAACACGTTCGCGGCCCTCCCCGACCTCCTGGTCGGCGCGCGCCCCATCCTGACAGGCCGCCCGAGCAAGCTGATGTCAGGCACAAGCTTGATTTTCACCGTCGCACCGGAAGCCGGGCAGACAGACGTGTTCGTCCTGCTGACGCTGCCCAGCAAAGACGCGCTGCCCAGCAAAGACGCGCTGCCCAGCAAAGACGCGCTCCCGACGGGCTTCCTCGACGGGTTCACCGACACGGGTGTGCGCGGCACGTGGCGTGACAACGCCCAGAACCTCGTCCCCTGCGCCCTCTACCGCCGCACGGTCAGCGGCGGCACGATTGTTCACATCCCCGGCGCGAGATGGGACTACGCCGTCCTGGTCAAGGCGCACCCGGCTTCGGGATAGCCACGGAACCGCCCTCCGCGCCCGTCCCGTTTTCTATCCCCGGCCACCGGGTAAACAGGGGCATCATGCCCGACCCCACATCCGACTCCAGGCCCGTCTGCTTGTTCGACCTCAACGGGACGCTGCTCGACCTCAGCGCTTTAGACCCGTACTTCGCACGGGCTTTCGGCGACCCCGGCGTCCGCGCCCTGTGGTTCCGGCAGACGCTGGAACTGGCCCTCACCCAAACGGCCATCGGGTCTTACACGAGTTTCGACCGGCTGGCCGCCGCCGCCCTGGACATGGTCGCGGCGCGGCGCGGTGTCACGGTCTCCGCCGCCGACAAGAAAGACATTCTGGGGGGAACAAGCACGCTGCCGGCCTTCCCGGATGTGCCCGAGGCCTTGGAGGTGTTGCGCGGGGCGGGGCACCGGCTGGCCGCGCTGACCAATTCGCCCTTGCCCATCGCCCAGGCTCAGGTCGCCCACGCGCGGCTCTCCGGCTTCTTCGAGCAGGTCCTGTCTGCGGACACGGCAGGCCAGCTCAAGCCCGGCCCCAAGCCCTACGCCCACGCCGCCGAGCGTCTGGGCGTCGCACCCGGCCACGTGCGGATGGTCGCCGCCCACTCCTGGGACGTCGCCGGGGCGCTGGCGGTGGGAATGAAGGCCGCCTTTGTCGCGCGCCCCGACCAAGCCCTCAGCCCCCTCGGCCCGCAGCCGGAGGTCGCCGGGGCGGATCTGTGGGAAGTGGCGCGGCGGATTTCGGGGGCGTAAGAGGCCCGGTGCCCCTACACCGCCCGTGTTCCCGTGACTCGTGCCTCCGTAAGACGCGGTGGCCCCTAGACAGGTGCCGCATCTTCATGCCGCCGCGCCCGGAGGAAGGCCGTGACGCAGGCAGGGTCCCACTGTGTCCCGGCCCCCTCCTGCAAGATGCCCAGCGCCTGACCCTCATCCATGCCCGCGCGGTAGGGGCGGTCCGTGGTCATGGCCGAGAAGGCGTCCGCCACCGCCATCAGGCGGGCGACCACGGGGGTCTCCTCCCCCCGCAGGCCGAACGGGTAGCCCCCGCCGTCCCACCGCTCGTGGTGGTGGCGGATCGCGTCCAGCGTGTCCTCCAGGCCGGGCACGGCCCCGACGATGACGGCCCCCATCATCGGGTGCTGCTTGATGGC
>JAABUV010004576.1_pt1 | contig 16406 bp, 19 predicted proteins | sample 5559971 | NCBI WGS metagenome assembly JAABUV01 (sample SAMN10711881, study PRJNA513362) | rock metagenome | isolation source: Antarctica rocks | place: Antarctica: Victoria Land, Knobhead nord | collected 2015-12-19
GTGTTTTGGGTGTGGTGAGACAAGCTGCGGCTGGCGGTCAGGCGTTGTGCGCGCCAGCGCGCGGGAGGGCAGGCAGGGCGAGCGGCCAGGCGGCGCGCAAGCGGCGCGGCCGCCCTTCCGCGCGCCGGCGCGCATCACACATGACGGCCAGCCGCAGCACTATTGTCCCTCCACACCCAAAACATGGGGCATGCTCCACCTTTGCTCGAGCGGCGCGGCAGGGTCAGTGTTCGCATGGCATGTGGGTCCGCTGGGGCTTCTGCGCTATCTCTACTGTGAGTGCATGTGAGGGTAACCTGCCTTGACGTGAAGGTTGCGCCTGCCTGGTAGGGTCTGGCATCCGGCCGCTGCCTGCCCCTAATCGGGTCAAGAGGCAGGTCTACCGAGGGCGCCGCCACCGATTTGCACGGCCGTCGCGCGGGCTATAACTGCATGCCTCCTGACACAGGCACATCCAGCGAATGGCAGGCCGGGCGCGCCATGCAGGCAGCGCGCCTAGAGCAGCGGAGCCATACAGTGCCCTCAGCAAGCTCCAGGGCGTAGCGCTAAATTGGTCAGTGCAGCAGTCAGCAACGGGCGCAAATGCTTTCGTGGCCCAGGTTTGCAAAGAGGGCGGCACAAACGTACCTTGCCGCAGACCCGCGGGGGGTGGCGCGCACTGGGAGTCGCGGTGCCGACCGCACTTGAGGCAGTACCACTCGCCCGGGGTCTCCGGGTCGCGGCGCCTTTCCTCGGGGCGCAACGCGGCCTTGCACTCCTGCGCGCGCACGGCGGGAGTCAGCAAGCGCCCGCCAGCTCACGGCACAGCATGCCGGGTCGCCACGCTGCCAGCAGCGGCAGCCTTGGACTCACTTCCCTAGGTATTACCGCGTGTCCACATGCACGCTCGCAGACAGCGCGCCTGCACCAGCGGAGCCAGACAGTGCCCTCAGCCAGCTCCAGGGCGGCGGCTGGCCCGGCCCGGCCTCCAAGCGCTCAGCGGCTGGAGTGCTGCGCAGCGGCGCAGCACAGCACACCAGCTGGGCAGTCAGCCATCCTGCCGAGTACCATGTCCCTGATTTCTGCTACAAGACACTCTGTGTGCACTCTGCGTTGGCTCATAGTACAGGTTGTACACAAGCACCTGGTGTTCATCACTCTGTGGTGGCTCACAGTGTGCTTCCTCCTGGTCTGGCAGACGTGCGACGGTCCAAGGTCACTTGGCGTCCAAGGTTCTTACTTGGACTGGCAAACAGTTTAGGGTTGGCTCCTACTCGTTGGCTTGAGTAGGGATGCGAGTTTGCGCCCCACACAAAAGAATACTGACGACCGTGCATTACAGCTGGCTGCGATTGCATTGCATGTCACGGCATAGCTGCAAAATGTCACGCTCGCCAACCTTTTGTCGGCGCGCTCAGGCTGGAGCGCATGCCGCGCTCTACGAACTGCCAGTGCGTCAGGCTCCCATCTGCCTCTTTCACCCCTGTTGGTACACCGCTGCTCCCCAGCCAAAAGGCTCTACATGGAGGGGCTGCCGCCGCCTCCCTCTCTCAAGCACATGCAGCGAAAGGCCGGTGAAGCGTCATGACATGCTTGCTGGGATTCTGCTAGAGCCGCACCGCTGTTCCATGATTCCGCGGCTCCCGGCGCCCTGCGCAGCCGAAAGGCACGCGCTGTGGTTGCAGCTGCAGCCCTGCGCCGACTGTATGCCCAGTCGCCCATCTCGCGCAGCAATGACAACGGTGCCAAGCTCGCGCAGCAATGCGAGCGGTGCGAGCAGAGCCTGCATGAGCCACACCCCACACCGAGTCCAACAGCTCAGGAGGCCGCAGCCTTCAGAAGCCCTCTACTTCCAGACCAGGGGCGTGGCAGGAACGAGCTCGGTGAAAGCAAATGCCCCAAAAGCCTCTGCGCTGCAGCAAGGCCGAATAAAAGCATCACGAGGCGGATGGCAGCAGCACTTCCTGGATGCGCGCCAAGGCGGCACACCCTGGGAGCCTGTGCGCCACCCTGCAAAGCAATCTCTCTCTTGGCACTCATCATGGCGTACCCTGCATGCACCTACACCCTCACCGCAGCCCCCCACGAGGCCTGCAGGTTCGTTGTATTGGGCAACCCTGCTGACAACCTGCACGCTTGACCGGCAAGCACCATGCATGTCCATGCGTCCTGTCGCGAGCCTGCCCTGCGCAAAAATCATGCTGCTACCTACAGAGATGAAAACGGCCTCTCACCCTTTCCATCCTACACCCACCGTCTCACCACCGGCCTGGCCGCGGGTCGGCGCCTGACCCGCGAGCTCCCGCTTGGTCACGCAGCCCAGCCCTGGCGGCGTTGCAAGCACGCGGCCCCCCCCGCCTGTCCGGCCGCCCGGGCGCAAGACCCGCTTATGGGTTTAGTGCCCCCGCTCACTCGCCGACCGCGACCGCGCGCGTCTCGCCCTCGGGCAGCCGCGCGATGAGCTTGCGGTCGCCGAACACGTTGTCCACGCGGCTGGTGGACGGCCAGAACTTGGCCTGCTTCACCCAGGCGGCCGGGAAGGCGGCGCGCTCGCGGCTGTACGGCCGGTCCCAGTCGCCGGCCATGACCACCTCGGCCGTGTGCGGCGCGTGCTTGAGCACGTTGTTCGCCCTGCGCGCGGTGCAGGGTAGGCTTAGGTTTGGCGCAGCGTGAGCGCCCATTCCGAGGCCCCAGCGCAAGTGCCTGTGAGTGAAGAAGCCGCCCAGCATAGCCACCGAAGACATCCTGCACCTCATTGCACCTTCCAGCCTTCCTCTGGTTCAGGCTGGAGTGGCTGCAGTACTGCCTGCCGGCACCGTTGCGAGGCCGCAACCCCCAAGGCACGCTCGCCAGGCCCGCTGAGGCGCAAGCGGTCAGCGCTGCCGGGCGCGCACTTGTCGGCGCTGCCGCTCTCGATCTCCCCGATCTCCTCGCGGATGGAGATGAGCGCGTTGCAGAAGCGGTCCAGCTCCGCCTGCGGGGCAGCAGTTGCAGTTGCAGTCAGGTGGTGCAGGGTGTCACCATACCCTATCATATACAATATTTATCAGGTATTCTGCACCCTTTTAACCAGACGTCAGCGCCACGCTCCTATTATGCAGGGCTAGAGGCCGTAAATGCCTCGTAGGACGGCTGCTCCTCTGCACAAGGTCAACGACAGTGCTGCTGTACAGCGCTTTCCAACTGCAAAAACACTGGGCGCGATGGCGCGAGGAGCGCTACGCGACCAGGGCCGCGCCCCGGGAGCGCGCCTGGCTCTCGGACTCGGTGGGCTCGACCATGAGCGTGCCGGACACCGGCCAGGACATGGTCGGCGCGTGGAAGCCGTAGTCGATCAGGCGCTTGGCGATGTCCTCGGCCTCGATGCCCGTGTTCTGCCGCCGGCCGCGCATGGGGCGGGTCAGGCCGGCCGCGCACGGAGCGGGTCAGGCCGGCCGCGCACACAGCAGGCCAAGCCGGCCGCGCACAGGGCGGGTCAAGCTGGCGCGAGCGCCTGTGCGCCCGCGAGCTCGCCCGCAAGCAGACGGCGGCCAGACACATTGCGGGCTGCGCTCTGGCCCGCTCGACCAGGCTAAGCCTGGGCAGGACGGGCGCGTCGCGCCGCTGCAGGCGCCCGCATCGCGCTGTCAAACTGCGGACATACGGCGGCCACGCACGCCCTGCTCGGATGTGCAGCACGCTGGCTTGGTCACAGGCCTAGACCTAGGAGAAGACCCCAAACAGGGTCCCGGCCGCGGCGCCCCGCGCGCCTTGGTCAGCGGGCGCAGGTCGATGATGAACTCGTGCGCGCAGGTGCCGTTGGCGCCGCGGAAGAGCACCGGGTAGTAGTCCTCCAGGCGCTTGGCCATGTAGTTGGCGTTCAGGATCGCGCGCTTGGACGCCTGCGCGCGCGCGCCGCCGCTCGGACCCAGGCCTGCAACACCAGTACATGCAGGCGGGCTGGCCACTTTCCCGCGGCCGCTGAGCAACTTCCCTGACACGCGATTGCGGCCGTAATCAGCGCTTTACCAAACGCGCACTGCCTGCGGCTGACGACCGGGCGCTTGGTCAGAACGCAGACCACATCAAGCGCCTGCGTCCGCAGCCCCACAACAGGCAGGCTCTGGACGGAACGCACGGCGCGACCAGTGCTGCGCCTGGCTTGCTCACATGCTGCCGCTCGCTGGCGCGCAGCCCTGCGCATGCAAGGCGGGCGGCGGGCACGGAGGCGTGCGCGCCTCGGTCAGGCCCTCGCTGCCCATCATGGCGATGTAGGCGAAGCTGATGGGCAGGATGAGCGCCGAGCCGAACGGCGCGGCGGCCATCGTGCCGAACGACTTGCCGTCGCCCTGGAAGTCGGGCAGCGCGCCCGTCGGCACGACCGGGTGCGTCGGCAGGAAGGGCGCCAGGTGCGCCTTGACGCCGATGGGGCCCATGCCGGGCCCGCCGCCGCCGTGCGGGATGCAGAACGTCTTGTGCAGGTTCAGGTGGCACACGTCCGCGCCGATGCGCCCCGGCGACGTCAGGCCCACCTGCGGCCGGGCCGGCGCTCAGCATGGAGAGGGATCGCAGGGGGCCGCACGACCTGACGCCAACGGCCCCCACGCCGAGGCTGCGAACGCCGTGCACGAGGCAATGCGGGCTCGCGCACACGCTTCGCCTCTTTGCGCCACAGGCCAGGACGCTGGCGTGCAGGCTCGTCGAGGCTCATTCGCCAGTGGCCAGGGCATCTTCGCACAGCATCAGCGCATCCTCGCAAACCAGCCCATGGATCTGCCACTTGTGACGAATAAGCCACCGTCAGAGAATACTGGGATATCGCACAGCGTCCACGAGCCATGGGCCCGGGGACGCGCCTGCGCGTTCATGTTCGCGCCGTCCATGTAGACCTGGCCACCGTTCTCGTGGATGATGTTGCAGATCTCGTCCACGCCCTCCTCGTACACGCCGTGCGTGCTGGGGTACGTGATCATCAGCGCCGCCAGCCTGGCGCAGCAAGGGTAGAGTTAGGGCTACCAAGCCCCGCCCTCAGGCGGCACCGGCCGGGAACGCTCCGGACCCCGTTGTGTGCTGCGAGCGAGGCCGCCTAGGCGCCAGGTTCACGCGCGCAGTGCGCAGGCAAGCAAAGGCCCTGGCGTCGATGCAACCCATGACAAGCCCGCGCGACGCTCATCAGACCACCCGCACGTTGTCGCACAAGCATCCACAGAAGGCCTGGCCACGTGACAGCGCTCTCTCGTGGCCACTTGGCGGCTCCATCATTTGGACTCGCGCCAGATCCCGTGGCAGGCCAGGGGCGGGCGCGCGCGCACTTGTCCTTGTGGTGCGCGGCCTTCTCGCGCAGCTCGCCGATGTCCACGTTGCCCTTGGCGTCCACGCCGATGGGCACGATGGTCATGCCCACCATGACCGCCGAGGCCGGGTTGGTGCCGTGCGCGGACACGGGGATGATGCACACGTTGCGGTGCTCGTCGCCGCGCGACTTGTGGTACTGCCGGATCGTCATCAGGCCCGCGTACTCGCCGCTCGCGCCGCTGTTGGGCTGCAGCGACACCGCGTCGAAGCCGGTGATCTCCGCCAGCTGCGCCGACAGGTCCTGCGGCCGCCGCCCGCCGCCGCGGCTCAGCTGGCCTGCGTCTGCTCGCACCGCGCGCTCCCCACAGGCGCAGGCTTGCCGCAGGGGCCGGCGTAGGCGCTCCGCCGTCGCGCACAACGCGCCTTTCCACAGACACAAGAGCGCGCTGCTGTTCCACACGGACGCGCGGGCGCGGGGTGGTGGCGCGCGCGCGCCTTGAACATGGCGGCGTAGCCCTGCGCCTGGTCGGCCGGGCAGAAGGGGTGCAGGTTGGCCAGCTCCGGCCACGTGATGGGCACCATCTCGGACGTCGCGTTCAGCTTCATCGTGCAGCTGCCCAGCGCAATCATGCTGTGCGCGAGGCTCAGGTCGCGGTTCTCCAGGCGCTTGAGGTAGCGCAGCATCTCGTGCTCGCTGTGGTACAGGTTGAAGATGGGCTGCTGCAGGAACTTGCTGCCGCGCGCGAAGCCGCCCACGGGGTCGCTGACCTGCGCGCCGCGGCCGCGCCACGCGTCGGCGTCGCCGCCCACATGCGCTGCGGCGGCCCGCCCTCAACGCGCTCATGTCACCGTATATAGGTGTCAGACAGCCAGCACGCGCACGCAGGCGCGCACCTCCCCGGCCAGCGACTCGGCGGTGAAGCCGGGGTCCTTGCCGCCGTTGAGCGCGCGCAGCAGCACGTCGATGTCGGGCAGCTCGGTCGTCTCGTCCAGCGCGACCGTGACGGTCTTGCCGTCCAGGCGGCGCAGGTTGGCGCCGGCCGCCGCGGCGTCCGCCACGGCCGCAGACGCGTCCGGCACGCCGATGCGCACCGTGTCAAAGAACGGCGCTTCGCCGACCTCCAGGCCCAGCTTGCGCGCGCCTGCGCGCGCGCCCGGCGCGTGCGTCGGCGGCGCTCGGCGGCGCGCCCGCCCTTCTGCCGCACGGCTTGCCTACCGCACCCCTGGCTGGGAGTTGGGTGGCCCGTCAATGCATGGACAGCAGTCTGCCTGTCATCATGGCATGGGACTCAACAGCATGTTGTGGTGCAGGGAGGGGGGTGGCGCGGCCTGCGGTTATAGCGCACCGGCCGCGAGGCAGCCGGCCAGGCCGTTGATGCGCGTGGCGATGGCCGTGAGGCCGTCGGGGCCGTGGTAGATCGCGTACATGGCGGCGATGTTGGCGAGCAGCGCCTGCGCGGTGCAGATGTTGGACGTCGCCTTGTCGCGCCGGATGTGCTGCTCGCGCGTCTGCATCGCCATGCGCAGCGCCGGCTTGTTCTGCGCGTCCCGGCTGATGCCTGCCGCGCCCCGCCACAGCGCACGATTAGAAGGCTGACCCCAACACGGTCAAGGGCTGTCCCCGGCACGGGTGGTCCCGACCCAAGGAGCACGCCCCCACCAACTCTCAATAACAGATTGATAGCAAGAAGGAAGTCAGGAAGCTGATAACCGCTGCTCATGTGCCTGCAATCACTGGGCGGAGCACGGCCCTGCGTTGCTGCAAGACCGCGCATTTCTGAAACGAGGCCCGCGTCATCGCAGGCCCGTGCGTGAGAGCGCGGGCGCCTCAGGCGAACACCACGCAGCACAGCCGCTGCGCGGGTGCGGCCGGGGGCGCGCCGATGATGCGCCCCGGCATCATGCGCTTGTACTCGTCGTGGCAGGCCAGGAAGGCGGCGTGCGGGCCGCCGTAGCCCATGGGCACGCCGAAGCGCTGCGCGGAGCCGATGCAAATGTCGGCGCCCCACTCGCCCGGCGGCGCCAGCATCGTGAGCGCGAGCAGGTCGGTCGCGACGACCACCTTGGCCTTGGCTGCGTGCGCCTTCTCGGCCAGCGCCTGCGCAGAGCGCGCGCGCCCCCAAAGCTCTGCATTGCGAGCACAGGGGCGGCAGCCTACTTCATTGTTACAAGCACAGGAGTAAGTAGTAACAAACGGGCGGCCGTAAGCGCCTGGACACAAGCACAGGAGTGACAGCCTACTCATGATTGCAAGCACAGCAGTGACAGCCTAGTAACAACAGGCAGCAACAGCCTGCTAACAAACAAGCGGAACGCGCGGCGGCAGCAGCCGCAGCGTGGCGCCGGCGGCGCCAGCGCCCGCGGCGCGACAGAGCGCTGCGCCGCCCGCCCGGCACGCGCCGCCGCCGCTTGGACGGGTGGTGGGGGGCGGGCGCGCGGCGCGCGCGCCTTGTAGTCGTGGATGCTGCCGTCGGTGGCGGGGTACTGCAGCAGCACGCCGCACACGTCGCTGCCAAACTCGAACCCGGCCTCGTCGCCCATGCGCACGGTCAGGCCCAGGCCGTCCGCGCGCGAGGTCGTCACCGCGATCGTCTGCGGGTGGCACTTGTCCTGCAGCGGACGTGATTTGGGGTCAGGGTAGGTTTAGAGTTACGGTAAGCGCGTGCGTGTCAATGAAGGCCGGCACCGACTGGGGGAGGACAGGCTCATCAACGTAGGTGGCCGCGGAGCGGGCCTGTCGGTGCGCCCGGCGCGTGGCTCAGGCCGAGCATGCCTTTGGCAGGCAAGGAAGTTGATTGGCAGGCTGCGATAACAATCATATAAAGTGGCAGGCTCTAATGATGCTATGATGGGCGACATGCTCCGGGCCCCCTCAGGACCCCCAGAGGGCCTGCGCGCAGCGGGGGCGCGCGCGGGCGCGGCCGCGCACCGAGACCAGGAAAACGGGCTTCTTGCCGCGCGCGGCGGCGCTGCACATCGTCATCGCCTCCGCGGCCGCGGTGGCCTCGTCCAGCAGGCTCGCGCCCGAGATCTGCGCGCGCGGCGGGCGTCAGGGCCACTGAGCGCACCGCCCGCACAAGCAGGTATGACTGACCTGCTGCAGGGGCGCGCATGCGGGCGGCTCTGCAAGGAAGCGGCTGACGGCAACCATGCGCTGCGCGACTGGCACAGCTTCGCACCCTCACGCCGCACAGCACCGAGCCCTGGACCCTTCACTGACCCTATCCCTATGCCTGACCGCCTTGTTTGGCTGCTCGTGCATGAGCAACGCATACAGGCAGCGCTTGCCTACTCAATACAGGGCACTGATGACAGTGCAATAACCAAGGGCTTTCTGACACTTACAATTCCGCAACGTTTCTCTGAGCATTTTGATAAGGACGAGCGCGGCGGCGCGGGGCCGCGCGCCTCCATGCCGGTCAGGTCGGCGACGGCCGTCTGGAAGTTGAGCAGCGACTCCAGGCGGCCCTGCGCGATCTCGGCCTGGTACGGCGTGTACTGCGTGTACCAGCCCGGGTTCTCCAGCAGGTTGCGCTGGATGACGGGCGGCAGGTACGTGTTGTAGTAGCCCATGCCGATGTACGACTTGAGCACCTGGTTCTTGCTCGTCATGTCCCTGCGCGCGCGCCGGGCGCTTGTCATGACCATGCGCGCGCGCCGGATGCTTGTCAAGTGCTCGTCATGCCCGTGCATGCATTTACATTTCTCTCAAGACCCTCCGTGCGCGCGCCAATGCCGGTCGTGTCCCTGCACGCGCGCTGGAGGTCATCGTGTCCGCGCGCGCGCGTGCGCGCGCGGCGAGCGCGAGCTCGGGGCAGGCACATGCGCTGCTGCAGGCTGCCCACACGGCGCACGGGGCTGCGGCGGCTATGGGCGGCCGGGCGGGTCGGACAGCATGCCGGACAGCGCGCATCGTTGACAGACCAGGGTGGTGTACGGCCGCAGGTCATTCGGGTGGGCAGCTGCCGGGCCCCTCGGCGCTTGGGCCGGCACGCGCAGCGCAGCAGGGGCTGCGGCTTGCGAGAAGGACGCAGCGCCTGCGCTGCCGGGACCCCGACAAGCGCGACGCGTCCCGGGAGCATGCACGGGAGCGCGGCGCGGGGGCCGCGCGCAGGGCGCGCGTGCGGGTCGCACTTGAACTTCTTCAGGAACTCGCTCTCGCGCATGCCCGACGTGTACTCGCCGAGGTCCATCATGTCCGGGCGCCGGATCGCCTTGGGCACGGTCGCGTCGATCAGCGCGTCCAGGCTGTCGAAGCCGGTGACGGCCACCATCTCGGCCACCTCCGTCGGCGTGCCGCTGTTGTGCCGCGGCGCGAAGCTGCCGCGCGGGAGGAAGAACGGCGTTCGGCGCACCGTTGTGGCGCGAGCTGGGTGCAGCAGAGGCGCAGCGCCTGGGGTGGGGATAGGCTGGCCAGCAGGCGCGCAGTGCTACGACTCAAGATAAGGCAGACAAGACAGGTGTTGGGACTTGCAAAGGCACAGGCCATTGAGAGCAATTGGCCTGTCAGAGCGCGGCTTTATCGGGGGCGCACGTGTCGCTGGGCTGCAGTGCGTCCACGCTGATCGCCCGCGCGCCCTGCGCGGCGAAGCCGGTGCGCCCCAGCACGCTGTTGCAGGCCACGCCTGCGCGCGCATGTACCGGCCAATTGGTTCAAGTGCGCACTGGCTGGCTCTCTGCAGGGGACAGGCCACAGCGCGCCAGTAGTGCACCTGGGTTGCGAGATGCCAGCGCGGTCACGAAGCACCGCGCCCCCAGGCCGCTCGTGCCAACATCGAACAGCGGCACCGCGCCATGGGCGGGAGCCTGCGCGCCGCCCTGAGCAGTGGCCTGCTTTACCAGCGCCGCAGCGCGCCTCAGCGCGCGTCCCCTGCCCATTGCTCAACGCTGCTTCCGGCTAGTTGTCTGTGTTGAGAGGCCTGTGGCCAGGCAATTTCGCACGTGATCAAGATAGCTAGACCCCATCCAGGTTCTCTGCCCAGAGGCAAGTTGCCTTCAAAGGTGGTAGCGCTGGTCTGCACCAACCTTCGCCTTCCAGTTTATATTGATCTGACCTTTGCCCGCACGCCTCTGCAGCTTAGAAAGCTGTCACAGCGAAGCTGATTGTTGTGTTTTCAAGGCAGCAAGCTGGGCATGGTGGAAGTTACATTCAAGGTAGTACCATAAGCAGAGAGGCAGCACTGGGCAACACTGAGTGGCATGTGAGTTGCACTGCCCAATGCACGCCGCCAGGGAGAGGCAGCGGCGCGCCGCGCACGAGCCGCGCGCGGGCCTGGCCACGCTGCTGCTTGTCGCGGGCGCCTTTGCGGGCTTTGTGTGGTGGCGCAAGCGCAGCGGCAGCGGCAGCGGCAGCGGCGGCGGCGCGCGCGGGGCGGCGGGGAGCGCGTTCCGCTTCCCAGGAGCAAAGAAGCGGCCCGAACGGCCGCCGGCGGAGCGCCGCGCGAACAACAAGAAGGACAAGCGGCGGCGCGCCGAGGAGCGCGAGCGGCGGGCTGAGAAGCGGGAGCGCGCGTGCGTGTGCTCGCCTCAGCTGTGCACTGCAAGCGTGCCTGCCCGATGCGGCCCCTGCCTCCTGTTACAGGCGCGGCTCCGCTACTGTACCTCAACTCAGAGGCGTTGAGAAGTGCTTGGTGGCTTGCAGGGAGGAGCAGCCCCCGGAGAAGCGGGAGACGAAGGACCCCGACGACCCCAACAACACGTGCGCCCCCAGCCGCTGGCACGGCCGAGTTGTTGTCGCCCGCCTGCTGCCTGCCGTTGGATGACAGGCGTGTGTTGGTGCGCAGTCTGCTGCTCAACTACAGCTTTTACGACACGGCGAGGCGAGACACAAGGTTCTAGCGCGCGAGGCGGCGCCAGAGCGGTCCCTGAGCGCCTGGCTGCGCTGCGGAACAAGAGCGAGGCGTGCGCGAGGCCACAGCTATGTGCCTAGGGTCCAGCATCAGCATGCGAGTGGCGGCAGTGGGTCACAGCTGTCCCCTGCCACCGCACAGACGTGTAAGCCTGCGTATGTTACAGCGGGCATGATCTGCAGGCAAGGGCCCCACGACAAAGAGCACACGAATTGAGTCGTTCAGCAGCGCAGGCGCTGCATTCCACGCTGCTGGTTACGCCACCCTGCACACTGCTTCTGCTGCAGGACATCCCCCCCCATGGCCCGGCGTGCTATGCGCGCCGCAGACACACCTGCCTGCTGCCCGCTGTGCGCCCCCGCGCATGCCCCGGCCCTTACTTCTGGCCATCAGGGCCCGCCCGTAGCACACACACCCGTGAGCGGCGCCCCTCCCGCAGCATGCGCGATGCTCACAGCATGTCTGCGGCAGACCGGCCTGCTGATGATCGTGACTCCTTACCATCATGTTCGATGGCCTGCAGACCCCACCTCTACTTGTAACCCTCTCCCATGCCCAGCGTCCACCACAGCGTTCACCACATGCCCAGCGTCCACCACAGCATTCACCACAAGCGGCTGCGCTGTCTGAGACCGCCACAAGCTCTGTCCAGGCCAGGGCGGTACCCAGCAGCGGCCCGCAGCAGGGGGTGCGCGCAGCACCGCCACATGTCTTCTGAGTCTGGCGCCCGGCTGAGCAGGACAGGGTGAGGGTACCCGGCTTCATGGCCCTGGCACGGGCGCCCTGGCCCATACGGTCATCCACGCCCGGAGCGCCGTCGCGGCGCCGCGCACTGCCGGCGTTACCTGGGGCTTGTCGCCGACCAGCAGCTCGCGCGCAGCGTCGGCGATGAGGGCGCGTTGTGCATACATGTGCTGGCCAGCCGCACGCATCACCAGCCGCAGGGTCTGTGCAGGGCACACGCCCGGCCCAGTCAGGATCAGGTTAGTGCGTCAGCTGCGCAGGCTGGCTGCCGGCACGCAGGGCGACGCAGGCTTTGAGTGCCTTGTGTGGACGCCTGTGGTTTAATGTAGGGGTAACAAGGCATGCTGCTACGAGCCGGCATGCGCTGACGCACGCACGCGCATCCAGAGCGAGTGACATTCACATCCAGGGCGGCGACAGCAGCGCCTCATTCGTGCCCTTAACCTAACATAACCTACACTCACATCCAGGGCGGTGAGCAGCAGCGCCTCCTGGGTGCATCCAGGGCGGCGAGTAGCAGTGCCTCCTGGGTGCATCCAGAGCGCGTGACACTCACATCCAGAGCGGCGAGCAGCAGCGCCTCCTTGGTGCCGTCGTCCAGCACGCGCGCGCACAGCGCGTCGACCAGCGCGGCCAGCAGCGCCGGGTCCGGCGCGTCCGCGCCCGCCTGCTGCCCCAGCAGCGCGCGCGCGCCGCCCGGCTCGCGCAGCAGCACCGCCAGCGCCAGCGTCGCGTGCTTGGCCAGCGCCTGCACGGTGAAAATGAAGAAGTTTAAAGGTTGAACAAGCGTTCTCATGTACTGACCATGTGTGATGACAGGACATTCTGCAAACGCAGGCCATGCGACAGCAGGCTGAGCATGCAGCTGGCAGCTCATGCTTGGTCAAGCTTGGCGAGGGCGTAGAGGGGTCAAGGCAGAAGCCCACGCTTACTTGAGAGCTTGGCGCGGGGGTAGAGGGGTCCAGGCAGGAGCCGCAGCACGGCTGCACAGCATACTGTAGTGTGTGCATCGCCGGCCGTGGCTCTACCCAGTCTCCCGTGGCTCTACCCAGTCTGCCTCCCCGCACAGCAGATCGACCATGCATACAGTCATGCAGTCAATTTCATTCACCTGCCAGGGCAGCCGACCTCGTCGGCGAACGCACCTTGTTGGGTTCCGCCGCAGCCGCCACGAGCGCAGCGAGCAGCGCCGCGCCGGGCGCCGGGGCGGCGCGGCCTGCCAGGCCGGGGCCGCCCTCGGCGCCCTGACAGCACTGCCGCAGCAGCGCGGCGCGCGACGCGGGGTCCACGATCAGGTGGCGCGCGGCCATGGCGGCCCGGGATGCCAGGGTGACGGACCCTGCCAGGTCACCCCTGGGGCCTGGCCGCCCGCCCACCAGCTCCGCCAGCAGCGCCAGCCAGCCGCCGTCGCCGGCCAGCCTGCAGCGGAACGCGCTGGCGGCGGCCGCCGCCGCCGCCGGCAGCACGGTGGCGGCCCCGGCGCCGCCCGCCGCCGCGCCGTTGCTGGCGCCCGGGCCGGCCGCTGCGCCAACGGGCTCTGGCGAGGCGGCGCGCGGCGCGGCGCGCGCGCATGCCACGCCGGCTGGCTGAGGGTAGGGCAGCGGCTCCACGTGGCGCGGGTTGCCCACGGTGACCAGCGCGCCTGCATGCGGTGGCATGCGGGCGCCGTCAGGTCCCATCGCGCAGCATCCCAGGGGCACACGGGCGACATGCACCCAGCAGTGGGGGCACTCCGCCCCAAACCGACTGGCACAAGAGCTCTGCAAATCTCCCGGCGCTGGCTGAGCCTGGCGTACATGCAGCTGAGCACACCGCTTGGCCCCAGGTCAGGGAAGAGCCCCTGCCTGCAGGGCGTGGGCGAGTGCAACGGCGGGAGGCCCGCCCGCCCGCCGCAAAGCCTGCCCCGGCCACGCAGGCACAACACCGCGCCCGCCAGCGGGGCCAGCGCGAGGAGGCAGCGCACCCAGCAGCATGCTGGCCTCCACCGGCGCGCGCGCGGCCAGGCAGGCCGCCAGCGTGGGCACCAGCGCCGGCTCGGCAAACAGCTGCTCCAGCGAGGCCGCGACCGGCGCCGCGCGCTCGTGCCGCCACACCTGCGCGCGCGCAGAGCCGGTGCAGTCAGCAGGTTTCTGCCATGAGCGCCTGTCAGGAGCGCCTGCCAGGAGCGCCGCGCCCAGGACCGGATGATGCGTAGCTGCAATGCTGCACCTCAATACTGACACTTGTGGGTAGTTACCTGTCGCAACAAGCTGGGCCTGGGCAGAGACGTGTCGTCGCTTGAGCCAGTTCAGGGGAAAGTGCATGCGCGTTTGCCGCGCGCGTGCTGCGCAGCACGACCGGCGCGGCCCTGCCGCCCCGGATCTTGGGCATCGCGAGCGACCAGGGCCCCAGACGAGCCCCGCGCACCTTGCTGGGCGTGGGCGCAGACGCGCCGGCGCCGGCGCCGCGCTCGGCGAGCACCATGGCCAGGTGCGCGGCGGCGCGCGCGCAGGCGCCGCGCAGCGCCGCCGGCGCGGCCTCCGCGCCCATCCCCTTGAGCAGCGCGGCGGCCGCCGCGGCCGGTACCGCGCCCGCGCAGCGGCCCAGGCGGCCCGGGTCGAAGAACACGCCCGGCAGGCGCGGGCCGGCCGCGGGCGCGCCGGGCGGCGCGCCCGGCGGGCCCGGCGAGGCGACCGCCGCGTACAGGCGGTCCCAGTACGGGTCGGCGGTGCTGGCGGGCTCCTGCGCCGGCGCGCAACAGACCAGCTCACCGCGCCGATTGAAGGAAGTCGGGGGCATGCGGTGCGCGCTCCGCCCCGCCCATGCGCCCGCACGCGCCCGGCGCCGCAGCTCGAGCGCCGCCAGGCAGGTCAGCCGACGCTGGACGCGCAGACAGGGGCGCCTCCTGGCAAGCCTGCGCTCGGCCGCGGCGCGCACCGCAAAGTCCGAGCCGGCCTCGGCCAGCTCGGCGCGCCCCTCGGACCCGCTGCTGCAGCCGGCGCCTGCTGGCTCACGGTCCGCGCCGGCTGTGCGGCTCCCGCCGCCGCCCGCCGCCGGGCCCCTGTCAGCGCCGAACTCCCCGCCGTGCGGCGCCAGTGCCTCGCGCCCCGGCTCCCCTGCGGCAGCAGCGCCGCTGCTGGGGCCGCCTGCGTGCGCCGCAGTTGGAGCGGACGGCGCGCAGGCGCCCGCTCTTGCGGGCGCAGCAGCAGCGCCGCCCGCGCCCGCGGCACCTGCCGGCCGAGCAAGGACGTCCCCTGCCTGGGCGCCGCCCGGACGGCCCGGCGCCCGCGCCTGCATGCAGCTGGCCGCCGCCGCCGCCCCCGCCGCCGCCGGCCCCGCCGCCGCAGCCGCCCCCCCTGCCGCCTCGGCCGGCGCAGGGCGCGCGGCACCTGCCTCAGTCTGCAGCACGGGGCCTGCGGCCGGCGCGGTGCGCAGCACCCAGCGGCCCCCCTGGTGCTCGGCCAGCTCGCGCGCCTTGTCCACGACGGCCTTCTTGGTCAGCTTGCGCTCCGGGTGCGCCTCGCCGAACGCCTGCATCGCAGGCTCCGCATCAGCCTCCGCAAGCTGCGCAGGCTGCTGCCGAGGGTTTCATGCAATGCCAGGACACAGAGTGCGGCGCAACCAGTGGGGCTGCGGAGGTCAGCGACTGCTCACGCCATCGACTGGGCGCGAAGGCGAGGGCGCGGCTGCTCGCCAATCAATGATTGAATGACAACCGTGCATCAGCCAACATTGGCTGCTTACGGGCGCAGCCCTAGAGCAGGGCTTTGCCTGCGCGACCTTGGCGACCGCGCGCAGCTCCGGGTGCGCGAGCAGGAACGCCGCCAGCGCGGGCAGGAGGTCCGCCGGCAGCGGCATCGGCGGCCGCCCGCGGCGCGGCGCGCCCGCGCCGGCCGGCGCCGCCGCGCCGCCGCCCGCGCCGCCCGCCGCCGCGCCGGCGGCGGCCGCGCCGGCGGGCTGCTGCGCGGCGAACGGTGCGTCGGCGGCGTCGTCCGTCGCGAAGATGTCCGGCGGCAGCACGGGGTTCGCGGCCGGGTCAATGACGTGCGGCTGCAGCGCGTCGAGCAACGACGCCTCGGCCACGAGGCAGCGCGCATGGTCGGCGCCGCCGCCGCCGCCGCCGCCGCCGCCGGCGGGCGCGCCGCCGGCCGGCGCCAGGCGGGAGACCAGCAGCGGGACGTGCGCGCGGCGCGCCTGGCGCAGCGCCTCCTCCAGCAGCGCCAGCGCACGCTCGGCCGCCACGGCCGCGGCCGCGTCCGGGCGCGCGGCGGACAGCGCCTCGTCTGCGCGCCCGCCGGGCCGCCAGGTCAGGCAGCTGCTGCGCGCACAGCGGCCACCACGGGCCAATGCACTGCGTTCTGACATTGACCTGGGAGCCGCTGCTGACCCGGCGCATCATGCTCTGCAGCAAGTTGCGGCGAGTTGCCGTCATGCAGGTGCTCCGCCGCCCCGCAGCGCTGGAGGCCTGGTACCAGCAGCACGGGCTGTCACAGCCGCCCGCCACCAGCACGCTGTGCTGGGGTGAGGCCGGCGCACCACAGCCTTGTCCCAGCCCGGCGTGCTGGTGGCGGGCAGCTGCGG
>JAABUV010004577.1_pt1 | contig 16406 bp, 21 predicted proteins | sample 5559971 | NCBI WGS metagenome assembly JAABUV01 (sample SAMN10711881, study PRJNA513362) | rock metagenome | isolation source: Antarctica rocks | place: Antarctica: Victoria Land, Knobhead nord | collected 2015-12-19
GTCGACGTTCGATTGACGAAATTGAATGCTCGATCAATTCTCAAGACATCAACTACTCAAGTCGCTCGCTCTACTGCTAGCATCTTGACAACGATCACTACTGCGATCTCAGCTTCAATCTCTGCATGAAAGAAACTCAGAATATCGAACGTTGATTTTGCTAGAAAGAAGTTGTTTAAGAAAGAACTCTGCTTCAAATGCAAGAAGTCAGAACATAGAGCACGCGACTGTCTTGAGTCAGCTCAGATGCATGAAATCGCAGCGAATTCAAAAAACGATCTGCTCTCGTCAAAGTAGTGACTGAGAACGACATGCTCATATCTTGCTTCATCAGTATGCTCGATGACTCATTTGATTTCAAGTCATTTATTGTTGACGTCATCTTGAATAGTCTAGAAAAGATATTTCGATCTTTCGTTCTGATAAACATCAAAGTCACTGACATGATGTTCATAGATGATTCATTGATTTCAGAGCTATGTGAACGCTTTGATATTCAATCAATTTCACTATTCAAATCAAAGTCGATTCGTTCATATGACAAAATCTTCGATCGAAGATCTATTACACATGCTCTGTATATCTCAGTCATTATACAAGAACATAAGAATGAAATAATGTCTTTATTAATAACTCGTCTAAATCAGCACAAGATAATCATTGACAATCTCTGATTGAAAAGAAATCAAATTTTGATAGATTCTGCAAATGATCGATTGATATCTTCATCAAATATTCAAACCTCAAAACTTATTGTTTCGAAAGCAAGCAGTTAATCAGCATTTCATAGACTCGAATCAAGCGAGATCTGCAAAATGAAACGAAAGAACTTGAAGTCTATGTCAATGATCATCTTAAAGCGAACTACAAATTCGAAATCAGTGAATTGATTCATTGAATCAGCTCTCATACGAAAGCAAAGCACTCAAGTTGATCTCGATCAACATGAATTCATTCAGTCATTGAAGAAGAAAGAGTTCGTCAATATTGTCATGATCGAAGTCGCTGCTTATCGAACTTTAGTCAAGAAGAACGATGTCAAGATCTTTACATTGATCATTAGTGAAATCAACAAGATGCTTAGCTCGATCAAAGATTCAGCGAAACTGAATGAAATGATCTCTGTCATGTCATTAAAGAAACTAAAGAAGAAGCTTTCAATAGTTTATCATGACTTTCTGAACGTTCTTGATAAAGAGACAACAACAACTCAGTTGCTCTCGCATCGATCATATGATCATAAGATTGAATTAGAAGGTGAGAATCAATCTTCTAAAAGTCGATTGTATTTCATGTCGAGTCACAAGTTGCAGAAGATCAAGAAGTATCTAGAAGAGAACTTGAAGAAGAAGTTTATTACATTCAGCAAAGCTTCATTCGCTTCGTCAATACTATTCGTCGAAAAGAAAGATGATAGTCTTCGCTTTTGCGTGAATTATTGAAAACTGAATGCTCTGATCAAAAGAGATCGTTATTCAATACTCTTGATAGACGAAGTACTCGCTCGAATTCAAGGCAGTAAATATCTGATTCGACTCGACATTATCGTCGCGTTCAATAAGCTTCACATGAGCACTGAAAGTGAGAATCTAATCACATTCGTCACTTTCTTCGATGTCTACAAATATAGAGTAATGCTCTTTGAATTAATCAACGAATCGACATTCTTTCAGCACTATATCAACAACGTGTTGTTCGACTGTCTGCATAAATTCTGTCAGATCTATCTGAATGACATTCTTATTTACAGTAAGATCTTGAAGAAACATAGAACTCATGTGAAGAAAATGCTAAACAAGCTTCGTGAAGTCGATCTGCAGATAGACATTGACAAGTGCGAATTCGAGATTCAGAAGATCTCGTTTCTAGAACTACTGATATTCATCAATGATCTACGAATGAACTCTCGAAAAGTAGATGTGATTCGAAGCTGAGAAGTGTCTCGATCGTTGACTTATGTACAAATCTTCATTGACTTCTGCAATTTCTATCGATGATTCATAAAGAACTTCTCGAAGATCGCTCGATCTATGATAAAGCTGACTCGAAAAGATCATTCATTTGAATGAACAGAGATCTGTCAGACGATCTTTGAGAAACTGAAGCAACAGATGACAAGAGTTCTCGTTCTGAAGCATTTCGATTCGATCAGAGAAGCTATTCTGAAAATGAACTTCTTGAACTATGTCAACGACGAAGTATTGTCTCAGTATGACGATGAAGACATTCTATATTCAGTGATCTTCTACAGCAAGAACATGATCTCTGCAGAATGCAACTACGAGATCTACGACAAAGAGCTTTTGACTATTATTTGATGCTTGAAGCATTGACATCTCGAATTGAAATGTACTGATATTTCAATCAAGATCTTCATCGATCATCTGAATTTGAAGTACTTCATGATCATCAAGAAACTGATCAGACGACAGACTAAATGAGCTGAGAAGTTATTTGAATATAACTTCAAGATCATATATCAGTCAGAAAAGCAGAATCTGAAAGCAGATGCGCTGATCAGAATGTCAGACGTCAAGTCAGTTGAATCAAATGATGATCGAAAGCTATATCAGCATCAGATGCTATTGTCAGCAAGCACATTTGAACTGCAATCAATAGAAGATGATCAAGATCTGACTCAGATCTTGCTCATATTTGACTCAGATTCGAAACAGAAATCGAAAGCTAACGAGAATTCGATCGAAGAGATGATTTTCATTCAGAATCGAATTATAGTCGAAAATCAAACGAATCAACAATGTATCGATATTCAAACAGTCATAGAATAGAACAGAAGAACTTGTCAAGATATGAGTCTAGACAATTGCAGAGTACTGAACGAAGTACTCTGAAAGAATGATAGACTGTGAGTTTCTCAGTCAATGATCACTCAATTGATAAGAGAAGCACATGATCTTTCGATCAGTAATCACTCTGACATGAATCGAACGTTAGACTTGTTAAGATGATCATATTGCTGATCGAAGATGAGAATTGTTAGAAGTCGACATAGAGCGAGTCATATGAATGTCATTTAACTAATAGATAAATGCTAAGAAAGAAAAGTATCTACAGGAAAGAACTCGATTCTTATATGTGTGTTTCTCAGTTCTGTGCTAAGCTCGATTGAGTTGATGTCTTACACATATGATGCAGAGTTTCAATGACATCACTTCTAGCTCGAATGCTCACTAGACTCGATTAGAATGAAACCAAGGCGAAGGCGAGAAAGAATAGACGAAGGCTAGAATCGTAACATTATCTTCTCTCTTTGACTATTCATGTTCGCATGAATGTTATTTCTTAGTGCGCTTTTCTCGAATATTTGATATGAAAGTCGTCAATCACCTCTTGAGCGTTCATAAATTCGTCGTCGTCAGCGTTATATCAGTTGAGATCGTTGTCATAGCTCTTTCATTTAACTCGATATTGAAGTCGTCTTCGATATCGTCGAAAGTTCAATATATCGTTGATCTTTCATTCGTTCTCATCGTTTATCACTATTGATTTCGAAAATTCATTCTTCTAATCAGACAGAGAGTCATCGACGGCAGAACGAAGAAGCTCTAAATAAAATACATCGTGTATACGCATAGTGTTTGATAGTTTCAATTTATAGAAGAAGTCAACAGAATCTGTGATCTTGAATGAATTGAGCATCTTGTCATCTAGCTTTTTGAAGAGTCTCGCTGTAACGATGTTTCTTTCGTTCAGAAACATCTTTGATTCGATCTTGTAATTGATCTTCTTTCTATGCTTGTTAGCTTGTTTCATCATTCGTTCTCGTGTTTTGGTTAGAGCTTCGCGAGCGAAGATCAATGTCTTGTTCATGTGATCGAATATATCTTCGATTCTGATGATCTGCAAGCGCTCGCGAGTGCTTTCATACTCGATGATGTCAGGATCGAAGCTCATATGAGAATGAAAGCTCTTATTCATGAAGAAGAAAATCAAGAAGATGACTGAAGACAAGATGTTATTGTCGGCAAACTCGATCATGAGCAATCACTTGAACCAGTCATTCTGCATGTACGAACAGAAGAAACGAAGATATCTTTCGACGTTCTGATTGACTCGTTCGCTTTGATCGTCGATCTGAGAATGATAGGCGATGAACAATCGAAGGGAAATGCTCAGCCGTTTGCAAAGAGACTTTCAGAGAATGAAGGTGAACTGAGAATCTCGATCGAACACAATGAAGTTTGATAAATCGTGAGATTGATATATTCATTGAAGCAACATTTCAGCTGTTTTTTCGACTGTGATACCTTCATCATCAGTGATGCAAGAGATATAATGTCTTTCTTTTGACAATCTGCAGATGACAGTCAGAATAGCGTTATAGTCGTACGAATCAGGTAGATTGATAATGAAGTTCATGACTATGTTCTGTCATTGCTGTTCAGATATCGATAGAGGTTGAAGCAAGTCGTTTGATTTATTTCTAGATGTCTTTGAACGTTGACAGATATAGCAGTTCCGAATATATTGATCTATCGTTTTTCGCATGAATGGTCAATAGTAATTTCGTTTTATGATCTTCACAGTTCTAAGAATATCAGAATGATTCATCGATGACTGATCATGTACTTCACGAATCAGGTTCATTTGTAGAAGTTCATTGAACGAAACTCATAGCTGATTATCATGATACAAAATTTCATTCTGAGTTCGGCAATTCTTCAATTTGATATCTTCATATTGTGCCTCGTCTTTTGCTATTGCTTCGCGAAGTAGCGTACAATTCTCGTCGATTTCATTAGTCTCAAGAACCTGTTTATAGATTGATTCACTGATGTTCTTCTCTAGATCAGCAATTTTCATTCGATTCGAAGTCAGAATAGTGATTTGTTGATAGCGAATGCGCTCATCTTCTGAATCTCTGAGCACGACGTTAGCTCGACGAGTTAATGCATCGATCTTGATGTTCTGTTTGTCAGATCGATACATTATTCTGAAGTTGAAGTCAGCGAGCTTCTGAACTCAGCGCATCTGACGTCTGCTCAGCTCTTTATCTTTCATCAACGAGATGAGCGCTTGATGATTCATGAACATCTTGATAGAAATGTCAGTTAGCTTCAGTTCGAATCGTCAGTGTTCAAATGCTCGAATGATGATCAGAAGTTCTTTATCATATATCTTGTAGTTGCATTCAGCAGAAGACATGTTCTTGCTATAGAAGACAATCGAATGTAGTACTTCTTCGTCATCATATTGAGAGAGAACTTCATCGTTGACGTAGTTGAATGAGTCGATTTCGAGAATAGTCTCACGAGTTTGATCAAAGTGACGTAGTATAGAAGTCTCGATCATACGTCTCTTCATATGATCGAAGACGATCTGACAGACTTCATTTCATTCAAATATGATCTTCTTTTGAGTGAGTTGAATCATTGAACGAACAATCTTCGAAAAGTTCTTGATGAAGCATCGATAGAAATTGCAGAAGTCAATGAAGAACTGCATCTGAGTGAGATTATTGAGTGTAAATCAATCAACGACTGCTTGCATCTTTCGCGAGTTCATCTTCAGTTCTTCGATTGACATCAAAAGTTCTAGAAAGATGATTTTCTGCACATGAAACTCGCATTTGTTTATGTCTATCTGTAGGTCGATCTCTCGTAGTCGATGCAAGATCAATCATACATGTCGTCTGTGTTTCTTCAGAATCTTGCTGTAGATGATAATGTCATCTAGATAGATCTGGCAAAACTGATGTAGATATTTGAACAACACGTCGTTCATATAGTGTTGATAGAACGTCGATTCGTTTGTTAATTCAAAGAGCATTACATGATATTTGTATGAGTCGAAGAAGGTAATAAAGATAGTCAAATCTTCGCTATCTGAGTGCATACGTAGTTTGTTGAACGCGACAATGATGTTCAATCGAGTCAGATACTTGCTTTCTTGTATACAAGCGAGAGTCTCGTCTATCAATGGCAAAGAATAACGGTTTCGTTTGATCAAAGCATTGAGCTTTCTGTAATCGACGCAGAAACGCAGACTTTCGTCTTTCTTTTCGACGAACAAGATGAGCGAGACGTATGATGCGAAGCTGAAGAAAATGAACCCTTTGTTTAGATGATCGATCAGATACTTCTTTATCTTTTGAAGTTTGTGATCGAACATCTGGTAAAGTCTGCTTCGGGAAGGCGTTTCTTCGTTGATCAACTCAATTTTGTGATCGTAGAAACGATGAGATGATAGCTGATCGATCATAGCTCGATCGAACACGTCTAGATAGTCATGATACTCGAAGAAGAGCTTGACTTTGATCTCTTCGAGAATCTCGACGTGTGAAAGCTCATGCAGATTCACTTCTTCGAGCTTATTTTCAACTGTAGTTATGAGTCGATCAATTTTCAAGACGATAACAGCAAAAGTCTTCACGTCTGATCGTTTGACTAACATTCTATAAGTTGCAGTCTCTATCATTGCAATGTTCGTTGAATTTGACGTCGATTTAGGGATTTTGACGCTAGTTAAAGTCGCGTCGCGCGGTTTTAATTGTTCGATTGAGCTCTTCTTTTGACTGAAAGAGAGTGATTTCTGACTGAATTGAGATGTAATCGAAGTGAAAGATCTCTTTAGTATATGAGTAGAAGTCAAGCTCTTCTGTTTCGTGATTGATTTATTGCTTGAGAATAGAGCAATCAACTTCTGACTAGTAGAGTTGAAATTCGAAAATCGAAGAAAATCGATTCGCATATCAATTACTAGGTCGATTTTGTTCATTCATGTTTTTTCGAGAATCATTTGATGTTGACTTAATCGAGTGATTAACATAGAAGCGATGTCAATCGTATGATCTTGAACTGTCAGATTCGAATAGATGACATGAGTAATGAGTTTTTTTGCATAATAATCGTCGAATTCTCGTATTGACTTTGCTTTGATCAAAGTCAGAGGCTCGATTTGCAACTGGTCACTAACAATCTGCGCGATCACTTCATCAATGAACGAATAGTCAGCAGCTTCGATGTCAATCAATGATTTCAATGAGTAACTAATTTCTTTGCTAGAAAGTACACATTCAGTAGTCAAAGATTCAGAAGCAAAAGAATCATCTGACATGCTCGTCGTTGAAGAAATTAACACATCTTTCATCGCGTCTTTGATGAAAGTCACTAGTTTTTTGCCTCGCTATTCTCGAAAGAAGACATTTTCTCATTCTCTTTATCTTTCGAAATGACGATTTCATGTAGACGAAGAATGAAAGCTCAAGGTGCAGAAATGTCGATCTTGTTCAGCTGAGAGCAATTCTTGAACAAGTGACTCGAGATCTTGCAGATGTAGCAGATGATTGACGATCTCGCTGACTCAGAGATAGAAAAGATAGTTGACTTAACATAATCGATTATCGAAGTCATCACTGCTGACAAGAAAGTAGTAGCGCGTTTGTCAGGTATGACAGTGACTTTGACGATGACAGTGCAACGTTCGCTGCGAAGCTGATAATTGACTCGTTGTTTACTATTCACATCTTGAAAAAAGATCTTTAGTCGATGAAGCGAAGTGAAATCTTCGAGGCAGACTGATAGAGCGTTCTGCAAGCGATTATTGATTTTATTCTGAAGATCGTTCATCAGAGTGCGATCGTCATATTCGAGATAGCTGAATAGCTTTATAAAGTCGAAGTAAAAGACATTGAAGAACTTGTCTGCTTGTCTCAGAGCGTTGTATTCGCGACGACACTTTCGATTCTTATTCACTTCATCGTATATTTCTTTCAGATGTTCGAATAGCTTGTAGATCGAGTAGTATGAACGAGAAGAGTCATGACGACGTCGAGCGTAGATGTGCTCAGCAGCGTCATCTTCTAGTCTAGACAACATATAGACAATGCAGATAGTCTCATTATCGAACTGATCGACATTGACAATCAGCTTGTCGTTCATCTTGTTTCTTCAATCTTCTCAAGTCGATTCATCTTCATCAGTGAATATAGAGAGGTTCGAAAATTTGTAGAATCGATGATGTTTGTTTTCGAATGAGGTGAACTTAGTAGACGTCTCTCGTCGAGTATGATTCTCGATAGAAGCATGCGACTCGATATCTTGTTGAGATAGATGATTCGTAGTAGATCGAGGCTCAGTAGACTGTCAAGGTCGAAGCTGATCAGCTGAACGCTGTTTCTCTTTGAGTTTCAACATTGTCTCTCGTAGCCGAATGTTAGTCTCTTCTAGAGTGTTCATTGTCGTGCAATTGATCTCTAGCTGTTTCAGTCTTCAAGTATGTTCGACTTGTAGAACGATTCAGTGCTCGTTGCATTTCAGAGTCATGTCTCGTTGATCTCTTAGCTCATCTAACATCTTGATGATCTCGTTCGACTGATCAAGAACTCACTGACGTAGTTGTTCTTCGATCTTGATGTTTCATGAGATCGCAACATTCTGAGATTCAGCTGAAGCATTGAAAGAAAGAAGAGAAACCCGTCTATTTGCAGTGCTTCTAAGCAGACGAGTCGTTCGAGATTCGACTGATTCGAAGTCGCGTGTCATGATGAGAGATTGAAGATGAAGATACAGGTAGATATGTGAGTGTGTAGTGAGTGATTTGATAAATTTGAATAAATTTGATGAAAGTAATTCGAAGAATTTCTTGCGAATTTTCTGAATAAACGAAGTAGGTTATTTCGTATCGTCTACACGTCGATAGCAGAGTAGTTGATTAGCATTTATCTACTGTTAGAGATCGGCATAGAGCGAGTCATATGAGTGTCATTTAACTAATAGATAAATGCTAAGGAAGAAAAGTATCTACAGAAAAGAACTCGATTCTTATATGTGTGTTTCTCAGCTCTGTGCTAGGCCCGATTGGGTTGACGTCTTACACATATGATGCAGAGTTTCAATGACATCACTTCTAGCTTGAATGCTCACTAGGCTCGATTAGAATGAAATCAAGGCGAAGGCGAGAAAGAGTAGACGAAGACTAGAATCGTAACAAGAATGACAATCAAACGCTACATTTGAAACTGTTACGTTTGTCATAGATCAAAAGCATCAAGAGATCAAATCAATGAACTATTGAAGTCATTGTCTATATCTGAACAACGATGACAAGACATATCATTGAATTTTATTATCAATTTATCGAAAAGTGATGAAAGCAACGCGATTCTGACAGTAATAGATCGATTATCTAAAGAACGTCACTATATACTCTGTTGATCAGATGACGAAGAGACTTTCGCTGAACAAACAGTTAAGCTGCTGCTGATATGAATCTTCAGAACTCATGAGCTATCAAGATCAATAGTGTTCGATAGAAATTTGCAATTCATATCAATTGTCTGAAAGTCTCTATGTCTGAGACTCAACATTAAGATGAAACTATTCATCGACTATCACTCACAGATCGACGATCAAACGAAAAGAGCGAATCAGAATGTAGAACGATATTTACGAAGCTACTGCTTGTACATGCAAGATGACTGATTCGCCTGATTATTTATGACTGAATTCGTCGATAACAATGCTATTTCGTCGTCAATTGAACAATCAGCGTTCTTTCTGAACAAGAACTTTCATTCTCATATGAGCTTCGATTCGAATTCAACTGAATATGAGATCACTCGAGCTAGAATTCAAGCGAGCAAAGCAGAGAATATATTCGAACACATGAAATGATCATTAGCGTTGATCAAGCAGACATTAGCAAGAGTCAGAATCACAATGAAGAAACAGACTGACAAGCATTGAAAGAAAATGATTTACAAGATAAATGACATGATGTTTCTGAATTCTAGAAACATTACGATTGCAAGATCGTCAAAGAAGCTGAACAATAAGATGCTAGAATCTTTCAAGATTCTGACTGAGATCGAACATGCATATTGACTGAAACTGTCATCGACAATGAAGATTCATTCAGAGTTCATCTCGAATCTGCTACGACTGAATTTGAAAGACTCTCTTGAAGAACAATGAAATGAGTCGCCTGATTCTATAGTGATAGATGATGAAGATGAATGAAAAGTGAAGAACATACTGAACTTCAGGCACTACGAACGAGGCAAACGACTGCAATATCGTGTCAATTGAAAAGACTATGACGTCGATCTACATTGATACAATGTCGATGAAAATGAGTTCAAAGACTGCTCGAAGATCATAAATGACTTTCATCAGAAGTATTTGAACAAGTCAAGTTAGAAATCGACTCAACAAGAATCGATCGATCGAACTGCAGCAATGAGAACATTGCTAGATGAAGAAGAGAGATAATGTTGCGAGCATGCATCTCTGTTACCTCTGATTAGTCTGATTAGCCTAACATAGACTAGTATAGAGCTGTGGGTAGAACTGTTGTTGACACGCTAGCGACCTAGCGTGCCTTCGTGAGTAAAACTCACGTCGTGTTGCATCTTCTTTCTACTTCAGCTTTGAACTTCTAGTTAGAATACACTCATATGATTCGCTCTATGCAGACTCATAACAGCTGACACTGATTATTCTGATTCTATATGCTCAATTCTATATGCTCAAGCGCATGCAAAAGCAAGATATTAAATCAATGAATTTATTATCTAACTAGCTATTTAATCATCTATTTGAACGAGTTGTTGACTATGTAGAATATTCGATAGAAAATCATAAAGAAAGTCATGAAGAGTGCTCAATAGAAAATTATAAGAGCTGTTTGATAGAGAATCATGAAGAATGCTCGATAGAAAATCATGAAGAATGCTCAATAGAGAAACAGAAAAGTGCTTGATAGAGAAACATGAAGACTGTTTGATAGAAAAACATGAAGAGTGCTCGATAGAAAAACATGAAGAGTGCTCGATAGAAAATCATGAAGACTGTTTGATAGAAAAACATGAAGAATGCTCGATAGAAAAACATGAAGAGTGCTTGATAGAGAAACATGAAGACTGTTTGATAGAGAAACATGAAGAATGCTCGATAGAAAAACATGAAGAATGCTTGATAGAGAATCATGAAGACTGTTTGATAGAAAAACATGAAGAGTGCTCGATAGAGAAACATGAAGAATGCTTGATAGAGAATCATGAAGACTGTTTGATAAAGAATCATGAAAGAAGTTATGTAGAAAGCACTGTTCAACTCATGTTATGCGCTCGATCGACAAGTAATTTGAAGCATGTAGAAAGTTTGATAAAGCGTTTGATAGAAAGCTCGATTGAAAGCTCGATTGAAAGCTCAGTAGGAAGATCAATAGAAAGATCAGTAGAAAGATCAGTAAAAAGCTCAGTAGAAAGCTCGATCGAAAGATCAGTAGAAAGATCAGTAGAAAGATCAGTAGAAAGATCAGTAGAAAGATCAGTAGAAAGATCAGTAGAAAGATCAGTAGAAAGCTCGATTAAAAGATCAGTAGAAAGATCAGTAGAAAGATCAGTAGAAAGATCAGTAGAAAGTTCGATATCAAGTCATGAAGAGTGCATTATATTGAGTCAGTTAGCATTATTTCGTACAAAATAGAAAGTAGAAACTGTTTTATGAAGAAAGAAAGAAGTGAGAAGAAGTAAATACTCTGAATCTTCTGAATTTTCTAGCGTCGATCTTCGACTGAAAGCGAAGATTACTAATCACAGAGATAACAGTACTATTCTCAAGTCATGTAGAAAGCATTGTTTGAAGCACTGTTTAACGTGTTTTATGCATTCAATCGACACGTTTGATAGAGTGTTTGATAGAGAGTTTGATAAAGTGTTTGATAGAGAGTTTGATAGAGTGTTTGATAGAAAGTTTGATAGAGAGTTTGATAGAGTGTTTGATAGGAAATTTGACAGAGCGTTTGATAGAAAATTTGACAGAGAATTCAATAAAGCGTTTGATAGAAAATTTGATAGAGCGTTTGATAGAGAGATTGATAGAGCGAGTAAATGAGCGAGTAGATGAACGAGTAGATGAGCGAGTAAATGAGCGAGTAAATGAGCGAGTAGATGAGCGAGTAGATAAACGAGTAGATGAGCGAGTAGATGAGCGAGTAAATGAGTCGAACTTCATTGAAAATCGAACGATTAATCATAATAGGTTTGACTTTCGTAACTTTGATAAAAGAGTCAATCATTTTACAGATCAAATAATTAAGATTAACTCAAGCTAGTGACTGAGAGCGAAGATTACTAATCACAGAGATAACAGTACTGTTCTCAAGTCATGTAGAAAGCATTATTTGAAGCACTGTTTGACTCGTGTTATACATTCATAATTTGAAGCATGTAGAAAGTTTGATAGAAAGTTTGATAGAAAATTTGATAGAGAATTTGATAAAGCGTTCGATAGAAAGCTCAGTAGAAAGCTCAATCAAAAGATTAGTAGAAAGATCAGTAGAAAGATCAGTAGAAAGCTCAATCAAAAGATTAGTAGAAAGATCAGTAGAAAGTTTGATATTGTCATGATGTCAGATCATCAACTCGATTTAGAACATAGATCGTCGATGTCTTAAATAATCTCGATTCATTGAATCTGTTTCGCAGTTCAATGAATCAAGTCATCAATCTAGTCATCATCATCTTAATCTAGTCTCAGCAATTCTGTTTCGATCATCTCAGTCGTGTGCGCGAATCTCTGCAATCTTAAGTCATAGAACTACTGTCTAGCCTTGATTCTGCTCGATTCATGTATATAGAAGTCGAGCTCTCGTTCTTTTCTTTCACTCTTTGTCTTTCGTCTTGTACATTATCTGATGTATTGTCTTGTATCTAGATTCTATCAAAGTAATAATAATAATACCAGTCTTCTATATTGATAGTATCTTTAGTCTAGCTCAGTCTCTGACAGATATCGAGTTATAAAAAGTGCATTCTATTGAGTCAGTTAGCATTATTTTGTACAAAATAGAAAGTAGAAACTGTTCTATGAAGAAAGAAAGAAGTGAGAAGAAGTAAATACTCTGAATCTTCTGAATTTTCTAGCGTCGATCTTCGACTGAAAGCGAAGATTACTAATCACAGAGATAACAGTACTATTCTCAAGTCATGTAGAAAGCATTGTTTGAAGCACTGTTTGATGTGTTTTATGCATTCAATCGACACGTTTGATAGAGCGTTTGATAGAAAGTTTGATAGAGCACTTGGTAGAAAGTTTAATAGAGAGTTTGATAAAGTGTTTGATAGAAAATTTGACAGAGCGTTTGATAGAAAATTTGACAGAGAATTCAATAGAGTGTTTGATAGAGAATTTGATAGAGCGTTTGATAGAAAATTTGATATAGCGTTTGATAAAGAGATTGATAAAGCGAGTAGATGAGCGAGTAGATGAGCGAGTAGATGAGTCAAACTTCATTGAAAATCGAACGATTAATCGTAATAGGTTTGACTTTCGTAACTTTGATAAAAAAGTCAATCATTTTACAGATCAAATAATTAAGATTAACTCAAGCTAGTAATGTGATGTCAAAATCAGTCAGTAGAAGCAACTGCGTTGCTAATAAGACAAGATAACTAGGTTCGTTGACTGTCTGAGCAAGTCTGTTATCAATGAAAAGCAATGCAGTTTTCAGTTATTGCTGACTCAGAACTTATTGATTATTGCGATCGTATAATAGATTAATTACTAATTAATTTGACTAACTAAATAATAGCTATTTACACAATTTAATATATGCGCTGAAAAAGTCAATGAGAAAGTCAACGAGAAAGTTAATGAGAAAGTTAATGAATAAACTAATGAGGTAGAAAGTCATGAAGAAAGTCATGAAAGAAATCATAAAGACTGTTTGATAAAAAGTCATGTAAAATGTTTGATAGAGAGTCATATAGAATGTTCGATAGAGAGTCATGTAGAATGTTCAATAGAAAGTCATGTAGAAAGTCATGTAGAGAGTCATGTAGAGAGTCATGTAGAAAGTCATGTAGAAATCATGAAGACTGTTCGATAAAGTCATATTTGATGCTCGATAGAGAACAAATATGATTCTTGAATGATGAGTAGAATGATGAGTAGAATGATGAGTAGAATGACAAGTAAAGTGATCAGTAAAGTGATCAGTAGAATGATCAGTCAAAAGATTGATAGAAAGATCAGTAGATAAATCAGTAGAAAGCTCGATTGAAAGATCAGTAGAAAGATCAGTAGAAAGATCAGTAGAAAGATCAGTAGAAAGATCAGTAGAAAGATCAGTAGATAGCTCAGTAGAAAGCTCAATAGAAAGCTCAGTCAATAGCTCAGTCAATAACTCAGTAGAAAGCTCAGTAGAAAGCTCAGTTTGATAGAAAGTTTGATAGAGTATTTGATAAAGAGTTCAATAGAAAATTTGATAGAAAGTTTGATAAAGCGTTTGATTGAAAGTCTGATAGAGAATTTGATAGAGAGTTTGATAGAAAATTTGATAAAGCGTTTGATAGAAAATTTGATAGAGCGTTTGATAGAGAGTTTGATAAAGCGTTTGATAAAGCATTTGATAAAGCGTTTGATAGAGAGTTTAATAGAGTGTTTGATAGAGAGTTTAATAGAGTGTTTGATAGAAAGTTTGATAGAGTGTTTGATAGAAAATTTGAGTGAGCGAGTAGATAGCGAGTAAATGAGTGAGTAAATGATGAGCATGTAGAATGACGAGTAGAGTGATGAGTAAAGTGATGAGTAGAATGATGAGTAGAATGATCAGTCGAAAGATCAATCAAAAGATCAGTAGAAAGATCAGTAGAAAGCTCAATGAAAAGCTCAATGAAAAGCTCAGTAGAAAGCTCAGTTTGATAGAGAGTTTGATAAGACGTTTGATAGAGCGTTTGATAGAATGTTTGATAGAGCGTTTGATAAAGAATTTGATAAAGTGTTTGATAAAGTGTTTAATAAAGAGTTTAATAAAGTGTTTGATAGAGAGTTTGATAGAGTGTTTGATAGAAAGTTTGATAGAGTGTTTGATAGAAAATTTGAGTGAGCGAGTAGATAGCGAGTAAATGAGCGAGTAGATGATGAGCATGTAGAATGACGAGTAGAATAACAAGTAAAGTGATGAGTAGAATGATCAGTAGAATGATCAGTTGAAAGATTGATTGAAAGATCAGTAGAAAGATCAGTAGAAAGTTTGATCGAAAAATCAGTGAAAAGCTCGATGAGAAGCTCGATGAGAAGCTCAGTAGAAAGCTCAGTCGATAGCTCAGTAGAAAGCTCAGTAGAAAGCTCAGTTAAAAGCTTGATGAAAAGCTCAGTAGAAAGCTCAGTCGAAAGCTTGATGAAAAGATCAGTAGAAAGCTCAGTCGATAGCTCAGTAGAAAGCTCAGTAGAAAGCTCAGTAGAAAGCTCAGCAAAAAAATCAGTAGAAAGTTTGATATCAAGTCATGAAGAGTGCGTTCTATTGAGTCAGTTAGCATTATTTCGTACGAAATAGAAAGTAGAAACTGTTCTATGAAGAAAGAAAGAACTGAGAAGAAGTAAATACTTTGAATTCTCTGAATTTCCTAGCGTCGATCTTCGACTGAGAGCGAAGATTACTAATCACAGAGGTAACAGTACTGTTCTCAAGTCATGTAGAAAGCATTGTTTGAAGCACTGTTTAACGTGTTTTATGCGTTCAATCGACGTGTTTGATAGAGCGTTTGATAGAGAGTTTGATAGAGCGTTTGATAGAAAGTTTGGTAGAAAGTTTGATAGAGCGTTTGATAGGGAATTTGGCAGAGCGTTTGATAGAGAATTTGGCAGGGAATTTGGTAGAGCGTTTGGTAGGGAAATTTGGTAGAGCGTTTGGTAGAGAGATTGGTAGAGCGAGTAGGTGAGCGAGTAGATGAACGAGTAGATGAGCGAGTAGATGAGCGAGTAGATGAGCGAGTAAATGAGCGAGTAGGTGAGCGAGTAGGTGAGCGAGTAGATGAACGAGTAGGTGAGCGAGTAGATGAGCGAGTAGGTGAGCGAGTAGATGAGCGAGTAGGTGAGCGAGTAGATGAGCGAGTAGATGAGCGAGTAGGTGAGCGAGTAGGTGAGCGAGTAAATGAGCGAGTAGATGAACGAGTAGATGAACGAGTAGATGAGCGAGTAGATGAGCGAGTAGATGAGCGAGTAGGTGAGCGAGTAGATGAGCGAGTAGATGAGCGAGTAGATGAACGAGTAGGTGAGCGAGTAGGTGAGCCGAACTTCATTGAAAATCGAACGATTAACTGTAATAGGTTTAGCTTTCGCGACTTCGGTAAAAGAGCCAACCGTTTTACAGATCAAATAATTAAGGTTAACGCAAGCTAGTGATGTGGCGTCAAAATCAGTCGGTAGAAGCAACTGCGTTGCTAATAAGCGACTATCATCTTGATGAGGAGCGCTTGTTGGTGGCTGGAAATTTAATACCGACTTGAAAGTAAGGTACTTGTCAATTATTGAACTCCCGCATTGCAGCATCCAAGGTTTCAAGAAGAAGCACACGAATGAGGTTGACTGAAATCCTCTCAAACTCGTTGATACACTGACTCCGCAGATTTGAAATCTCCGAAGCTGCTGTGATTGGCC
>JAABUV010004578.1_pt1 | contig 16403 bp, 13 predicted proteins | sample 5559971 | NCBI WGS metagenome assembly JAABUV01 (sample SAMN10711881, study PRJNA513362) | rock metagenome | isolation source: Antarctica rocks | place: Antarctica: Victoria Land, Knobhead nord | collected 2015-12-19
CAATCGCGCTCCATCATTCCCGTCAGCATGTCCGGCTCCGTGATACCGCTCACGCAGTGATTCGAACAAAGACCGATTCGGGATCCGTCAGAAACGCATGTCAGGGATTCCGTCCACACGCCCTAAGAATGTTATAATTCTGATTCCGCATAAATCAGTCATATCTTGATCAGGCTGTTGATATTTTTCACGGCCAAACTTTTCTAAGGCTGATACCTTTTCTTTTAATCGACCAGTAACGCTAAGAAACTCCCTATCTTCGTCTTTCAAAATAAACTCGATGAGGCTTCTCACGGTGTTTAATAGTAAAGTGAACCTGGGCGTATTAGTGTCATACCACGTGGCAAACTCATTTTTATCCATAAATTTACTCCCTATAAGTATGACAGAGTAGAGCCTCGATGGCCATGACCGCCCACTCCCCTCAATGCCCCGCGTTCTCCCCAGAAAAATCCGGCGCCGCCAGCCCGCTCGCCTCCAGCTGCTCCACCAGCGCGCCCTTCAGCCGCTCCAGCCCCTCGTCCGAAGTCGCCTCGCACCGCGCCACCAGCACCGCCTGCGTGTTCGACGCCCGCAGCAGCCACCACCCGTCCGGCGTCGCTACCCGCACCCCGTCGATGTCGGACACGCTCGCCCCGCTCGCGCGCAGCCGCCCCGCCACCTCCTCGATCACCGCGAACTTGCGGGTGTCCGCGCAGTCGAAGCGCAGCTCCGGCGTGTTGACCACGTGCGGCAGCGCCTCGCGCACCGCGCTCAGCCGCCCCTCCATCCGCGCCACGATGCCCAGCACCCGCACGCCCGCGTACAGCGCGTCGTCGAACCCGTACCACTTGTCCGCGAAGAAGATGTGCCCCGACATCTCCCCCGCCAGCGGGCTGCCCAGCTCCGCCATCTTCGACTTGATCAGGCTGTGCCCGGTCTTCCACATCACCGGCTTGCCGCCCGCCCGCGCGATCTCGTCGAACAGCACCTGGCTCGCCTTCACGTCGGCGATGATCGTGGCGCCGGGACGCTCGCGCAGCACGTCGCGCCCCAGCAGCACCAGCAGCTGGTCCCCCGCGAAGATGCCCCCCTTGTCGTCCACCACTCCGATCCGGTCCGCGTCGCCGTCGAACGCGATGCCGATATCCGCCTGATGCTCCGCCACCGCGTCGATGAGCTGCACCAGGTTCTTCGCCACCGTTGGGTCGGGATGGTGCGCCGGGAACGTCCCGTCGATCTGCCCGTTCAGCACGACATGCGTGCCCGGCAGCACCGCGACCAGCCGCTCCAGCATCTCGCCGGCCGCCCCGTTGCCGTTGTCCCAGACCACGCGGAGCCTGCGGTCGCCGCCGTCCCAGTCCGCGATCAGCCGCGCGATGTACTCGCGCGTCACGTCCACGCGCCGGTCCGACCCCTCGCCCGCCACCACGTCGCCCGCCGCCGCCATGGCGCCGATCTGCTGGATTCGCTCCCCGAAGAACGGCTTGCGCGCCAGCATCATCTTGAAGCCGTTGTAGTCCGGCGGGTTGTGGCTGCCGGTGACCATCACCGCGCCGTCGGTCTCCAGCGTGGTCGAGGCGAAGTACAGCAGCGGCGTCGGCCCGAGCCCCACCCGCAGCACCTCCATCCCGGCGTCGCGCAGCCCCTCGACCAGCGGCGGCTCCAGCTCCGGCGACGACAGCCGCCCGTCGTAGCCGACCGCGACCGTCTTCCCCCCGTTGCGCGCCACGATGGTGCCGAAGCATCGCCCGATCGCGTAGGCGTCGGCCGGGTGCAGCGTGCGCCCCACCACGCCGCGGATGTCGTACTCGCGCAGCGTCGTGGGGTCGAAACTGTGGGCGAAGGGCGCGCTCTGGGCCATGCTCATGACTCGCAATAGTGTTTGAGGAAGTCGCGCACCGCCGGCGCCAGGTCCGGCCGCTTCAGCGCGAAGGCGAGCTGCGCCTCCAGGAACCCGACCTTGTCGCCGCAGTCGAAGCGCCGCCCCTCGTAGCGCAGCCCGTGGAACGGCCCGTGGCCGATCATGCGCGCCATCGCGTCGGTGAGCTGCACCTCGTTGCCGGCGCCGCGCTCCATCCGCGCTAGGTGGTCCATCACGTCCGCGGTCAGCACGTAGCGCCCGATGATCGACAGGTTCGACGGCGCGTCCGCCGGCGCCGGCTTCTCCACCAGCCCGGTGACCTCGACCAGCCGCCCGTCGTCGGCGCCGATCGCCAGGATGCCGTAGCGGTTGGTGTGCTCGGGCGCCACCTCGGTCACCGCGACCACGCTGCCCCCGGTCGCCTCGTAGGCGTCGGCGAGCTGCTGCATGCACGGCGTGTCCGACAGCACCAGGTCGTCGGGCAGCAGGATCGCGAACGGGTCGTCGCCGATGAACGCGCGCGCGCACCAGATCGCGTGCCCCAGCCCCAGCGGCTCCTGCTGCCGGACCGTGACCACGGACCCCGGCGGCATCTGCTGCGCGCGCAGCATCGACAGCGCGTCGTTCTTGCCGCGCTCCTTGAGCGTCGCCTCCAGCTCGTAGGCGACGTCGAAATGCTCGACCAGCGCCATCTTGCCGCGCCCGGTGATCATGCAGAACTGCTCGATCCCGGCCGCGCGCGCCTCCTCCACCGCGTACTGGATCAGCGGCTTGTCGACGACCGGCAGCATCTCCTTGGCCATCGCCTTGGTCGCCGGCAGGAAGCGGGTGCCGAGTCCTGCCACGGGCAGCACGGCCTTGCGCAGCTTCTTCATGCCCGGTGCATTCCCCCTGCTGCGCCCGTGCCGCTCGCCGGACGGGTCTCGTGGCTCACGGCGTGGAACAGGTGCCATGCCGCGGGGCGCGCGGCAAGGAAAGGCGGCTCAACGCGCCGCAGCCAGGAAGAAAGCAAGGCTGGGCTCCGCCCAGCCCCGCCAGGGGCGAGCCGCCCCTGGACCGGCTTCCTTCAAGGAAGGCATTCCAAAGGCCCGGCCTTTGGCGGAGTTTGAGGCAGAGCCTCAACCTTGCCTGCTTCCTGCGCCCCGCTCACAGCCCGTCCAGGCCCGGCTCCGCCGTGGCCGCCGGCGTCTGCGCCGCGCCGCCCTCCTGCGCCGCGTCCGCGTCGGTCTCCTCCCCCTCGTCCCCGCCGCTCGCGTCGCCCTGCGAGGCTGCGGGATCGGGCCTGTCCGCGGCCGGGCCGCTGAGCCCGCCCTGGGCCTGCAGCGCCGCCAGCGCGGTCATGTTGACGATGCCGCGCGCCGTCACCGTGGGCACCAGCACGTGCAGCGGCCGCGACAGCCCCAGCAGCAGCGGCCCCACCGGCAGCGCCTCGCTCGCCGCCTTGAGCAGGGTGACGCTGATGTTGGCGGCGTCGAGGTTGGGCATGATCAGCAGGTTGGCGACCCCGGACAGCCGGCTGTCCGGCACCGCCCGGTCGCGCAGCGCCTCGCTCAGCGCGGCGTCGGCGTGCATCTCGCCGTCCACCTCCAGCTCTGGCTCCGCGGCCCGGATCAGCCGCAGCGCCTCGCGCATCTTGCGCGACGTGGCCGAGGCCGAGCTGCCGAACGAGGAGTGCGACAGCAGCGCGACGCGCGGCACCACGCCGAAGCTGCGCACCGTCTCGGCCGCGAGCAGCGTCATCTCGGCGACCTCCTCGGCCGTGGGCTCGAGGGTGACATGGGTGTCGCAGAAGAACAGCGCGCCCGCCTGCAGGATCAGGCAGGACAGCCCGTACAGCTTGGTGGCGCCGCCGGAGCGCGGGATCACCGGCTGCACGTAGCGCAACTGGCGGGTCCAGTCGCCGGTGCCGCCCACCAGCGCCGCGTCGGCCTGGCCCGCCTCCAGCAGCATCGCCGCCGCCACGGTGGGCCGGGTGCGCAGCAGGCGCTCGGCGATGTCGGGCGGCGTGCCCCGCCTGCCGACCAGCAGCCGGTAGCGCTCCACCAGCGGCGCGAACACCGCGTGGTCGCTCGCCGGGTCGAGCACCCGCACGCTCTCGTCCAAATCGAGCCGCAGGCCCATCTCGCGCACCTTCTGCGCGATCACCTCGCGCCGCCCGAGCAGGATCGGCTCCGCGAGCTGGTCGTCCACCACGGTCTGCACCGCGCGCAGCACCCGCGGGTCCTCGCCCTCGGCATACACCACCCGCTGCGAGCGCCCGGTGCGCGCCGCCTCGAACACCGGCCGCATCAGCTGCCCCGAGCGGAACACGAACAGCTCCAGCTCCTCGCGGTACGCGGCGAAGTCGGTGATCGGCCTCTCCGCCACCCCGCTGTCCATCGCCGCGCGCGCCACCGCCGGCGCGATCTGCAGGATCAGCCTCGGGTCGAACGGCTTGGGGATGATGTACTCCGGCCCGAACACCGGCGCCGCCCCGCCATACGCCGCGACCACCACCTCCGACGCCTCCGCGCGCGCCAGCGAGGCGATCGCCTCCACCGCCGCGATCTTCATCGCCTCGTTGATCGTCGTCGCATGCACGTCCAGCGCGCCCCTGAAGATGAACGGGAAGCACAGCACGTTGTTGACCTGGTTCGGGTAGTCGCTGCGCCCGGTCGCCACGATCGCGTCCGGCCGCGCCGCGCGCACCGCCTCCGGCAGGATCTCCGGCTCCGGGTTGGCCAGCGCCAGGATCAGCGGCCGCTGCGCGAAATGGTGCAGCCACTCCGCCTTGAGCACCCGCGGCGCCGACAGCCCCATGAACACGTCCGCGCCGTCGAGCACCTCCTCCAGCGTGCGCGCGGAGGTCTCGCGGGCGTAGCGCGCCATGTTCGGCGGCATCTCCGTGTTGCGCCCGGCATAGACCACGCCGTTGACGTCGGTGAGCGTGACGTTCTCCGGCCGCAGACCCATCGACACCAGGAGGTCCACGCAGGCCAGCGCCGCCGCCCCCGCCCCCGACGTCACGAGCCTCACCTCGTCGAGCGACTTCTCCTGCAGCACCAGGCCGTTGCGCACCGCGGCCGCGACGATGATCGCGGTGCCGTGCTGGTCGTCGTGGAACACCGGGATGCGCATGCGCTCGCGCAGCGTCCGCTCGATGACGAAGCACTCCGGCGCCTTGATGTCCTCCAGGTTGATCGCCCCGAAGGTCGGCTCCAGCGCCGCGACCACCTCGATGAAGCGCGCCGGGTCCTGCTCGTCGATCTCGATGTCGAACACGTCGATGCCGGCGAACTTCTTGAACAGCACCGCCTTGCCCTCCATCACCGGCTTGGAGGCGAGCGGTCCGATGTTGCCCAGGCCGAGCACCGCGGTGCCGTTGGTGATCACGCCGACCAGGTTGCCGCGCACCGTGTACTCGCGCGCCTTGGACACGTCGTCGCGGATCGCGAGGCACGCCGCCGCCACCCCGGGCGAATACGCCAGCGCCAGGTCGCGCTGCGTCGCCATCCGCTTGGTCGGCTCCACCGCGAGCTTCCCCGGCCGCGGCAGGCGGTGGTAGTCCAGCGCCGCCTTGCGGAAATCCTCGTCCATCGCCGTGCTCTCCTCGCCGGGCCAGCAGCCGGGACGCCCAGGCCGCAACGATGCCCCAGGCAACGCCCGCCAGGAAGCCGGCATCGCGCAATGCGGAAACGCCCGAGACGCAGGAAGAAAGCAAGGTTGAGGCTCTGCCTCAAACTCCGCCAAAGGCAGGCCTTTGGAAACCGATTTACTTGGAAAGAGATTTCCGAGACTGATTATATGCTCGGCAAAAAATTCCGATAGTCTGGATATCTAGGTTCAAGAACCCCATCGCCATCATAACAGCATCTCTGGACTTCTCACACCTGATTTCGATACTCAGCCTACCTGTATCAATAGTATGAAACTTACCTTCAAACAAGCCGGCAGCCCTACCCTGTTTAATCTTCCACAATTTATCTGCGGATGGCCGGATTTCTGGCCAACCATCACCTTTAATCATCTACTGGATCTTCCTTATTATTTTCTGTTACGATACTCTTTCTGGTTCCTGTCACGCGACTAGCGACAGCCTGGCCATGGAGGCGGCTTCGTCCTCGTCAGGACCTGGGAAATGGTCAATCCAATGAAGGGCCGCTTTTAATTCGAAACAAGTCTCTTGGTCGTCAGGGCGGCCACCCCGCCGGGAGTCGGGTATGCGGTCGAGAAGACTCGAACTTCCACAGGGTTTCCCCCACAAGCACCTCAAGCTTGCGCGTCTACCATTTCGCCACGACCGCAGAACCGACGGACCCGCATATAACCGATGGCCTCAGCCACGACAACCGCCCCCACGCACCACGCGGCCGCACCCGCCCCCGTCGAGTGGCGCACCGAGCCGGGCCTCCTCGCCTACCCCGAGGCGGTCGCGACAATGCAGGCCCGCGCCGCGGCGATCCGCGCCGGCACGGCCGCCGAGCGGGTCTGGCTGGTCGAGCACCCGCCGCTCTACACCGCCGGCACCTCGGCGCGGCGTGAGGACCTCACCGCGCCGGACCGCTTCCCCACCTTCGAGGCCGGCCGCGGCGGCCAGTGGACCTACCACGGCCCGGGACAGCGCACCGCCTACGTGCTGCTCGACCTCGCGCACCGCCACGGCCAAGTGCCGGAGCGCGACGTGCGCGGCTTCGTGCACGGGCTGGAGTCGTGGCTGATCGCCGCGGTCGCCCGCTTCGGCGTGCGGGCGGAGCGCCGCCCCGGCCGCGTCGGCCTGTGGGTCGCAGACCCCGCCACCGGGGCGGAGGCCAAGATCGCCGCGATCGGCGTCAGGGTGACGCGCTGGGTGAGCTGGCACGGCGTGGCGCTGAACGTCCGCCCGGACCTGTCGCACTACGGCGGCATCGTGCCGTGCGGCATCGCCGACCACGGCGTCACCAGCCTGGCGGCGCAGGGCGTCGACGCGGACCTCGCGCAGGTGGACGAGACGCTGCGGGCCGCCTGGACCCCGGTGTTCGGCTAGAAGGTAAGCCCAGACAGCAAGGCCGGGCCGCTGCCCGTCCAGCGACCCAAGCCGGTCGCCGGACCCTTTGGCAGCCACGCCCGGACCCGCCAAGGGCCAGGGGCCTTCGGAAACACATCCCTTAAGGAATGGATTCCAAAGGCTCGCCTTTGGCGGAGTTTGAGGCAGAGCCTCAACCTTGCTTCCTTCCCCCGCGCCCCTCCCCCGTCGCCCCGCCCCGTGCTACCTCCGCCCGATGCCGACGCCCGACCCCGACCCCGACGCCCGCTCCCGGCTGCGTCGGTCCAAAGCCCTCGCGACCTCCCTGCTGGGTCTCGCCGCCGGGCTCACGCTCGCCTCCTATGCCCTGCCGCAGGGCTGGCCCGCCGACCTGCTGCAGTCCGCCTCCAAGGCCGGCCTGGTCGGCGGCCTGGCCGACTGGTTCGCGGTGACCGCGCTGTTCCGCCGCCCGATGGGCCTGCCGATCCCGCACACCGCGATCGTCCCGGCGCAGAAGGCCCGCCTCGGCACGGCGCTCGGCCGCTTCGTCGCCTCGCACGTGGTCACCGAGGCGGAGGTCTCGCGCGCCCTGGCCCGGCTCGACGTCCCCGACCTGCTGCGCCGCTTCCTCGCCGACCCGGAGACCATCCGCCCGCTGGCCCGGGCCCTCGCCTCCGCCGTCCCCGCCCTGCTGGTCACGGTGGAGGACGGCCGCGCCGGCCGTGTCGCGGGCCGGGTCGCCTCGCGCCTGCTCGGCGGGCCGGGGGCCAGCGTGGTGCTGGCGCGGGCGCTGCGCGGCCTGGTGGACGGCGGGCGGCACCAGGAGGTGCTGGCGTTCCTGCTGGACCAGCTCCGCGACACGCTGGCCGCCAAGCAGGACCAGCTCCGCGCCCTGATCGAGGACCGGGTGCGCGAGCAGGGCGGCCGGGTGGTCGGCTGGGCGATCGGCGCGTCGGTGGCCACCCGCGTCCTGACCTCGATCAGCGCCGAGCTGGACAAGATCGACCCGGAGAACTCCGAGATCCGCGAGGCCTTCGATGCCTGGGTGCGCCACGAGATCGCCCGCATGGAGGACGACCCCGAACGCGCCGCCGACATCGGCCGCACCCTGCGCGACGTGATCCGCCACGAGACGGTGCAGAACTGGGCCGGCGACGTGTGGCAGCGCCTGCGCCGCACCGCGGAGGCCGACGCCGCCCGGCCGGGCGGCCACATCGTCGGCGTGCTGGAGAGCAGCCTGTCGCGCCTGTCCACCGTGCTCACCGAGGGGCCCGACGCCGAGGCACGGCTGCGCCGCGGCGCGGACGGCCTGGTCGCCCGCCTGCTGCCGATGGTCCAGGAGCGGCTGGCCGGGTTCATCAGCACCGTGGTCGCCAACTGGGACACGGCGACCCTGGTCGAGCGCATCGAGCTGCGGGTCGGGCCGGACCTGCAGTACGTGCGGGTGAACGGCACCCTGGTCGGCTTCCTCGCGGGCGGCGCGCTCTACGGGGCGCTGCGCCTCCTGTTCGGACACGCCACGCCCTGATCGTGCCGGAGGAGGCAAGGCAGCAAGGCCGGGCTCTGCCCGGACCCGCCAGGGGCGAGCCGCCCCTGGACCGGCATCTTGAAGCGGCAGGCCTCGCCGTCAGCGCCGGGCGACGGCCCCGCCGCGGCGCACGCGCCACACCTGGACCCGCAGCGCCACCCAGGCCACCAGCCCCGCGACCAGCACCACCGGCAGCAGCATCGCCACCAGCCACGCCGCCAGCGCGGCGCCGATCACCGCCAGGCCCAGCACGGCCACCAGCGCCGCCGCGACCCCGATGCGCAGACCCCAGGCGGGACGCCGCGGTGTCCGGAAGCCGCCATCGGGCGTCATGTCCAGCACCGGCAAGCCCGGCTGCGACCAGGGCGGCGAACGAACGGGACCTTGCTTGATCATCGCCCCGAAATGGTCCGGCCATGCAGGCCAGTCAAGACCGGCCGGCCCCGGGCGGCGGGCCAGCCCGGATCACGCCCGCGGCCGCGCGACCAAGCGGCAGGCAAGGCCAAGCCCTGCCCAGACCCGCCTCGCCCGAGGCTCTCTGGAAACCCTTCCCTTGAAAAATGGATTCCAAAGGCCTGCCTTTGGCGGAGTTTGAGGCAGAGCCTCAACCTTGCTTCCTGTGCCTGGCGCGCCCCCTGCGACGCCTCCGGGGCACCTAGCCGCCGGACCCCGCCACCCGCTTGCCCTCGTCCGCCGCCCGCCACAGGTACCAGGCGGCGGCGGACCGGTGCGGGGCGAAGGCGAGGCCGAGGCGTCCCAACTCGCGAGGCTTCGGCTGCGCGGCGAGGCCCTGGATGCGCCGCCAGCCCTCGCGCACGGCGAAGTCGTCCACCGGCAGCACGTCGGGCCGCCCCAGGGTGAAGATCAGCAGCATCTCCACCGTCCAGCGCCCCACGCCGCGCAGCGCGGTCAGCCGCTCGACCAGCGCCTCGTCGGACAGCCGCGCCGCCGCCCGGCGCGTCGGCACCGCGCCGCCCTGCGCGCCGAGCGCGATGTCGCGGATCGCCGCGATCTTCGCCCCCGAGAAGCCGCAGCCGCGCAGCATGGCCGGGTCGGTGGCCAGCAGCCGCTCCGGCGCGGGGAACGCCTCGCCGGGGTGCAGGGCCAGCATCCGGCCCAGGATCGCCTCGGCCGCGCGCCCGTGCAGCTGCTGGTGCGCGATCGCGCGGACCAGCGCCTCGTACGGCTCGCGCCGGCGCTCCACGACGATCCGGCATGGCCCGACCCGCCCGATCAGCGCGGCCAGCGCCGGGTCGCAGCCGCACAGATGCCGCCGCGCCGCATCCCGCCCGGCGCGTTGCGCAGGCGCGACAGTTTCGTGCGGAACCGCGTCGGTGCTCACGTCAGGCATCGCCGCCGGCCGGGCGACGCGGGCGTGCCATCCGTGTCCGCCCGCCGGGCGCTGCGGCGCGCGTCCTAGCCGGCGCGGGCGATGTGGCAGTCCTCCGGCAGCGCGCCGTCGTAGCGGGTCCAGACCTGCGTCTGGCCGAACAGCGGCAGGCCGATGTAGCCGCGCAGGTGCAGCAGCGTGTCGCGTCCCAGCCACAGCTCGGCGTCGTACACCTTGCCGTTGTTGGGATTGATGATGTCGCCCTTCCACAGGTTGGGCTCGGCGGCGTGGAAGTCGCGGATGATGGTCTCGCGGCACTCCGGCTGCCCGTGCAGGTCGAGCGGCACGCCCTGCGCCGGCCAGTCCGACATGCCGACGATGCGGCCGCACAGCCCGCCCGGGCACGGCTCGATGTCGATCACCGTGGAGCGATCCTTGGTCAGCCAGCGCCCGGTGACGGCGGGCGCCGCCTGCGCCTGCACCGGCTGCGCCAGCGTCAGCGCCGCGCCGAGGGCCGTGGCCAGCCGGGCGATCCGCAGGGTCGTCGACACGATGCCGTCCATGCTGCCTCCCTGTGCCCGCCCCGGCCGAGTATGGGCGGCTCGCGGCCGTTGTCCAAGCGGATCGGCGCGTCGAAGGCAAGGCGTCGCCGCGGTGGGGGCACCAGGCGCAAGGCAGCAAGCAAGGTTGAGGCCCCGCCTTCAAGCATGGGCCTCAAACTCCGCCATGGGCGAGCCGCCCCTGGACCTGTCTTTCTTCGGTAAAGCCAGTCCAGGGCGGCTCGCCCTGGCGGGTCTGGGCAGAGCCCAGCCTTGCTTGCTGCCTTGGCCCCCGCCCCGTCAGGCGGGCTGCAGCAGCGGGTCCAGTCCCCCCGCCCGGTCGAGCGCCACCAGCTCGTCGCAGCCGCCGATCGGCCGCCCGTCGATGAAGATCTGCGGCATCGTGGTGTGCCCGCCGGACCGCCGCGTCGCCTCGGCGCGCTCCGCCGTGCCGTGCCCCGCCTTGATCTCGCTCACCTCGACGTTCTTGGAGCGGAGCAGCTGCAGCGCCCGCATGCAGTACGGGCACCAGGCCTGCGTGTAGACCTCGACCTTGACCATCCTCACTCCTCGTCCTCGGACCACGCGCCCGGCCGCCCCGGCCGGACGCCTGCCTCATCTGGCATCCTTTCCTCGTCTTCTCCAGCCCGCCGCCCGCCCTCCCCGGACCGCGCCGCGGCACCGGGCTCGCCGCCCGCCCGCGCGGCGGCGAGGACGTCCACCGAGGCCGCCCCGGCCTCGATCAGGGCCTCGGCGCAGGCCCCCGCCGTGGCGCCGGTGGTCAGCACGTCGTCGACCAGCAGCACCCTGCGCCCTGCCAGCAGCGCGCGCCGGCGCGGCCGCACCACGAACGCCCCGGCCGCCGCGTCGCGCCGCTCCGCCGCGGTGCGGCCGCGCATGCTCGTCGTCGGGCCCTGGCGCGCCAGCAGGTCGTGGACCACCGCGGTGCCGCCGAGCCGGCCGAGCCACGCCGCCAGCAGCCCCGCCTGGTTGTAGCGGCGCCGCAGCAGCCGCCAGCGGTGCAGCGGCACCGGCGCCACCAGGTCCGCCTCGCGCAGCAGCGCCGCGCCGGCGCGCGCCATGTGGGTGGCCAGCAGCCGCGCGAGGTCGGTGCGGTCGCCGTACTTCAGGCCGAGGATCAGCGCGGCCGAGCGGCGGTCGTAGCGCAGCGCGGCGCGTGCGCTCCGCCAGGGCGGCGGCGACTGCCGGCAGCCGTCGCAGCGCCGCAGCGCCCCGCCCAGCGCGTCGCTCGCGAACGCCCTGCCGCACGCGCCGCAGCACGGCTCGCCCAAGAACACCAGCGCGCCGTAGCACGCGGCGCAGAAGCTCCCGGTGCGGTCCACCGGCCGCTCGCAGGCCGGGCAGTGCGGCGGCAGCACCAGGTCCAGCGCCGCCGCTCCCCCGCGCATGAACCCGCGACGCAGCCCGTCCCCGAGGCCTGGCCGGGCCGCCCAGCCCTCATCGTCGCCCGACGTGTTGCCGCGCCGCCTCATCGCCGTGCCTCCAGCATCCGTGCGACCCACCCTCCGGGCGTGCATCATGCCCGTCCAGGTTGCAGCCTATGCGGCGGCCCGGTTGCATGTCACGTCGCGCGACGCACATCCTGCACGATGAGCGATGCCCGGATCTTCGATCGTCGCGCCGTGCGCCTGCACCGCGACCGTGCCGCCGCGGGTGTCGCGGCCGTGGACGACCTGCTGCGCGAGGTGGCGGATAGGCTGCTCGACCGGCTCGACGACACCACGCGCCGGTTCGCCGCGGCGCTCGACGTCGGCGGGCGCGGCGTGGTCGCGCCGATGCTGCGCGCGCGGGGCATCGGCGTGGTGAGCTGCGACCTGTCGCCGCGCATGGCCGCGCGCAACGGCGGCCCTGCCGTGGCGGCCGACGAGGAGATGCTGCCGTTCGCGCCGGAGAGCTTCGACCTGGTGGTCGCCAACCTCTCGCTGCACTGGGTCAACGACCTGCCGGGCTGCCTGGTGCAGCTGCGTCGCGCGCTGCGGCCGGACGGGCTGTTCCTGGCCAGCCTGCCCGCGCTCGGCACGCTCGACGCGCTGCGCTCGGGCCTGACCGAGGCGGAGCTGGACCTGTGCGGCGGCGCCTCGCCGCGGGTGTCGCCGTTCGCCGAGTTGCGCGACTGCGCCGCCCTGTTGCAGCGCGCCGGCTTCGCCATGCCGGTCGCCGATTCCGACGAGCTGACGCTGCTGTACGCCGACCCGCTGGCGCTGCTGCGCGAGCTGCGCGCCGCCGGCGAGGCCAACGCCGTGCTGCTGCGCGACCGGCGCGTCCCGCCGCGCGCCCTGTTCGCGGCCGCGCTGGCCGCGATGCCGCAGCGCGACGGCCGCCTCGCGGCGCGGCTGCGGCTCGCGATGCTGACCGGCTGGGCGCCGAGCCCCGACCAGCGCCCGGCCGCCGCGCGCGGCAGCGGCCGCGTGAGCCTGGCCGATGTCCTGGGACGCCCCGACCCGACGCCGTGACCAGACGCCGTGACCCGACGCCGTGACTCCGGCACCACCCCCCGGGACCGGAGCGACGCGACAGGCGGCGCGGCGGGCGGCGATCGCCAGGCCTGCGCTGGCGTGACGGCGGCCGGCAGGCTAGGCGAGCGGCCCGGACCGCGATGTCCGGCCGGAAAGGACAAGCCCGTGCCCCATCGAACCGCCTTGCCCGCCCTGCTCGGCGTGGCCGCCCTGCTGTGCGGCTGCGCGGCCCCGCCTCCCCGGAGCCGTTCGCCTCCACGCTCGCGCCGGCGGGCGGCCAGGCCCAGCCCGGGGACCAAGCCACACCTCCATCGTCGGGGACATCCCGGTCCGGCGGCGCGATGCTGCCGCAACCGTACTGACGGCACGCGCCCGCGGTCACGCTGAGTTACGTCCGCGACAAGCCAGCAAGGCAGCAAGCAAGGCTGGGCTCTGCCCAGACCCGCCAAAGGCCTGAGGCCTTTGGAAACCCCTGACTTAGACTCGTTTCACACCGGCTGTCCGTAGCCTGTGCGGCCAGTGTGGCGGCCACTCATGACCGTGCCGGGTTACGCGGTGTACACTCGGCCGGAAACGCGTCTAAGTAATGGATTGCAAAGGCTTGCCTTTGGCGGAGTTTGAGGCGGAGCCTCAACCTTGCTTCCTGCGCACGCCCCGCGTCCCGCGCCGCCGCGTGCTATGGCGTTGCGTCCGCCACGCAGGCGCGGAGGGTTGACGTGGATCAGGACGACGCGGGCCGGGACGACGCGGGCGAGCTGCACCGCCGCCTGAGCGACGCCAGCCCCGAGCAGCGCCTCGTGCACATCCTGCGGCTGATCGAGGAGGCCGCCGACGCCTGCCTGCGGCTGCCGGAGCTGGAAGGCGTGCGGCTGACGCTGCCGAGCCTGCGGCTCGACGCGGCGACGCTGCGCCCGCACGTCGAGCGCGCCGGCGCCTCGCCGCCGTGGTGGCACGCGGAGTCCGGCGCGGCGCGGCTGCACGGCGCGGTGCTGCGGGGTGCCTCGCTGCAGGAGGCGGTGCTCGACGGCGTCGACCTCACCCGCGCTGACCTCAGCGACGCGGCGCTGCGCTCGGCGTCGCTGGCCGGGGCGTGCCTGGAGGGGGCGTCGCTGGCGCGGGCCGACCTCACGGGGGCCAACCTCGCCGGGGTGCGCGCCAGCGAGGCCGACCTGGGCGACGCGCTGCTGGAGGACGCGCGCTTCACCGGCGCGGTGCTGCGCTTCGCCCGCCTCGGCGGCGCGCTGCTGGAGCACGCGGACTTCACCGACGCCGACCTGTGGGGCGCGAAGCTGGACGGCGCGGAGATGCCGTACGCCACGCTGCGCCGGGCGGTGGCGCAGGAGGCGTCGATGGTGGGCACCGACCTGTCCGGCGCCAGCCTGGAGGAGGCGGATCTGCGCAAGGCCGACCTGTCCGGAGCCCTGCTGCGCGGCGCCGACCTGCGCGGCGCGGCGCTGGCCGGCGCGAAGCTGCGCGGCGCCGACCTGACCGACGCCAGCCTGCCGCGCGCCAACCTGTCGACCTGCGACCTGCACCACGTTCGCCTCGCCGGCGCCTGGCTGGAGAGCACGCGGCTGCGGGCGGACCAGCTCGGCGGCGCGCTGGGCGAGGAGGTGGCCGGCGACTTCGACGCGGCGCGGCAGGGCTACCTCAACCTGGAGCAGAACTTCCGCGACCTGGGCGTGCCGGACTCGGCGAGCTGGGCGTACCGGCGGGCGCGGCGCATGGGCAAGCGGCACACGCGCGGCCTCGCCTGGCAGGCGCTGCGCGGGCGGCGGTGGCGCGAGGCCGCCCTGAACACGGCGCTGACCGCCAGCGACAGCTTCGCCGAGTGGCTGTGCGACTACGGCGAGAGCCTGCCGCGGGTGCTGCGCGCCTTCGTCACGGTGCTGCTGTGCTTCGCGGCGTACTACGCGGCGAGCGGCAGCCTGCTGCACGAGGTGGCCGGGCCGGACGGCCCGGTGATGCGGCCCAGCCACGCGGTCGGCGACCTGCTGGGCTTCTCGTTCCTGGAGATGTGCACCTCCAGCACGCCGGACATCGGCCTGCGCCCGGCGAGCCGCCTGGTGCTGTTCGTGGCCAGCCTGCAGTACATCGTGGGTGTCGTGCTGATCGGCCTGTTCGGCTATGTGCTGGGCAATCGCATCAGACGATAGGGAGGTGACCATGAGCCAGCAGAGCCAGAGCCCCGCGCCCGCGTCCGGGCCGGCCCCCGGATCGACCCCCGGGTCGACAGGGGGCCGCAAGCCCGTGCTGCTGGTCAGCCGGCGCATCCCGCCGGCCGCCGAGGCCCGCGCCCGGCGCGACTACGACGTCCGCCTGAACGAGACCGACGAGCCTTACGACGCCGCCGAGCTGCTGCGCCGCGCCGAGGGGGCCGACGCGGTGATCGTCACCCCCGCCGACAAGGTCGACGCCGCGACCATCGGCCGCCTGCCCGGAAGCGTGCGCGCGTTCGCGACCTTCAGCGTCGGCTACGACCACGTCGACGCGGCGGCGCTGCGCGCGCGCGGCACGCCGTTCGTCAACACCCCCGACGTGCTGTCCGAGGCCACCGCCGAGCTGGCCGTGCTGCTGATTCTGGCTGCCTGCCGCCGCGCCGGCGAGGGCGAGCGCCTGGTGCGCGCCGGCCAGTGGCGCGGCTGGGCGCCGACGATGATGCTGGGCAGCCAGGTCTCGGGCGCGAAGCTCGGCATCATGGGGATGGGGCGAATCGGCCGCGAGGTCGCCCGCATGGCGCGCGGCTTCGAGATGCGGATCCACTACCGCGACCTCCAGCGCCTGCCGGAGTCTCTCGTGGGCGACGCGGTGTTCCACGGCGACGACGACAGCTTCCTCGCCGAGTGCGAGATCCTCTCGCTCAACGCCCCCGGCGGCGCCGGCACCGCGAGCTGGCTCGACGCGGAGAAGATCGCGAAGCTGCCGCAGGGCGCGGTGGTGGTGAACACGGCGCGCGGCACGCTGGTCGACGACACGGCGCTGATCGCGGCGCTGAAGTCCGGGCACGTCGCGGCGGCCGGGCTCGACGTGTTCGCGGGCGAGCCGGACCTCAACCCGGGATACCTGGCGCTGGAGAACGCGGTGCTGCTGCCGCACCTGGGCAGCAACCCGCTCAAGACGCGCGAGGCGATGGGCGTGCTGGTGCTCGACGGGCTCGACGCGATCTTCGCGGGACGGGAGCCGGCGAACCTCGTGAAGTGAGGCAAGGCCGGGCTTTGCCGGGACCCGCCAGGGGCGAGCCGCCCCTGGACCGGCATTTTTGGGGAGTCCACGCCGGGGTTCGGGCGTCAGTGCTGGGTCGTTGCAGGTGCGCAAGTATGTTTCACGTGAAACATTCTTGCGGGCGCGCAGCGAGATGGGGCGTTTGGGTCGCCAGTGCGGAGAGCGGACAAATATATCAGGTGCCGATAGCTGATATGCCGACAAAAGCATAGACACGAATCCTGTCTCTAAAGATGCACTAGATGCAGTCATCTTTTACACTAGCCACGTATCTCAAAGGCCATTCTACTTCTTCACCTTCAATATAGTAATTAAGTAGAACAGAAATTGATTCTAATAACCTACTGTTGATAAAACCTCTAGGCCGTGTGGACGGATTTAACCAACATCAGTCCGCACGCAAAACTGATGATGGCTGAGTAGCTGGTGTCGGTCTTCTCGCATCGCATGGCGACGCGTTTGAACCGCTTGAGCTTGCCGATT
>JAABUV010004579.1_pt1 | contig 16402 bp, 18 predicted proteins | sample 5559971 | NCBI WGS metagenome assembly JAABUV01 (sample SAMN10711881, study PRJNA513362) | rock metagenome | isolation source: Antarctica rocks | place: Antarctica: Victoria Land, Knobhead nord | collected 2015-12-19
ACGCTGCTGGCCCACGACCAGGTCACCGCACCGGCCGACCTCGACCAGTGCGACACACAGGTCGCCTGATGGGGCGGCTTTTCATGACATCTCTACTGTTCAAAGTTCGCTTGACAGACTACTAGTGGCCGGATCGACAAGCGTCACATGTATAGCGACTTGTTGGACAATGATCGGCTACTCTGGATCTACACCCCCGCGACCTACGCGCCCGACACCGAGTCGTATCCGTTGATTATCTTGCTCGATGGCTACATCTATGCGCATGTAATCCCTACGCCGACCATCCTGGACAATCTGATCGCCACGGGCCAACTCCCGCCCGTCGTTGCCCTTATGGTGAACCCACCGGATCTGGACACGCGCTTACGCGAGCTAGCCTGTTCGCAACCCTTCGTCGACTTCCTTGCGCGGGAACTCGTCCCGTGGGCAAGGCGGGAGTACCATGTGGCGACAGACCCGGCGCGGGTCGTCGTGGGTGGGTCGAGCCTTGGCGGGCTGACCGCCGCCTTTGCCGGATTGCGCTATCCAGATATCTTTGGGAATGTCCTATCGCAATCGGGTTCGTTCTGGTGGAGACCACAAGGAGACAGGGAGCCACATTGGCTCGGGCGTCAGCTCGAGGCGCACTCTCGGGTCCCACTCCGCTTCTATCTCGATGTCGGCTGTCTCGAGAGCGAGGGGCAGCGCCGGGCCAACGAGCGCATGCGCGATCTGTTGCGCGCGAAAGGCTGCCCGGTCCAGTACGCCGAGTTCAGTGGTGGGCATACCTTCCTGTGCTGGCAAGGTACTCTTCCGGACGGCTTACGCGCGCTAATTGGAGCGAACACAGCGGGGAGGCAAGACTGAGATGCTCGTTGGCGCAGTGCTACGGTTGTGCCAACAAGCTAATAGTGTCCTGGCTGCGGTACATGGATATGCATCAATGAGCACAGCGATGAGCTTTTGGAGGCATGGCATGGCTATTTTGACGCTTAACCCTCGCGCCACGGACGTGCGCTTCGATCAGGAACGCATGTACGTCCGTTTAGCCGATGGGAGAGAGATTAGTGTCCCGCTAACATGGTTCCCTCGACTGTCTAATGCGACGACCACGCAACTCAAGAATTGGCGACTCATCGGACGAGGCGAAGGCATCCATTGGGAAGAGGTGGATGAGGATATTTCCGTCCCGCACCTCCTCGGATTATCTTGCGAGTGAGCGAGACGTATCGCTTCGACCTCGACCTCTCCGAGCACGACGCCTCGGTCGTGACCGACCGGCTTGTCGCCTATAACCAGACGCATGGCCCGACAACATCGCCACCACCCGAAGGGGCTCGTCCGCTGAGGGTCGCCGTGCGTTCAGGGGATGGCGAACTCGGCGGCGGCTTGATTGGGCGGACGCACGCTATTCCGTTCTGGCTGGAGATCAGCGTCCTGTGGGTGGACGAAGCGGCGCGGCAACACGGCCTCGGGCGGCGTCTCATGGAGCGAGCCGAGCGCGAGGCGCGCCTACGCGGCTGCCGCTTCGTCCGCCTGGCTACATCGGACTATCAAGCCCCCGACTTCTACAGGAAACTGGGCTACATCCAATATGGGCGGCTGGAGGATTGTCCTCCAGGGGAAACCGCTTATTATCTGCGTAAGGCGCTCTGATCAAGAGTTAGACGCGTCCCGTCTATCGTTTATCCTTTACCACCTTGCCGTCCTTCATGACCACGACGATGTTAGAGGTGTCGGCGAGGGCATGAATGTCGGCGAGCGGGTCGACGCGGCTGACGACGATGTCGGCGAACTTGCCCGCTTCGAGGGTGCCGACGCGGTCGGCCCAGCCGAGACACTCGGCGGCGACGCGCGTCGAGGCGACGATGGATTCCATCGGGGTCAGCCCGGCCTCGCACATCAGGCCCAGTTCGCGTAGATTCGTCCCGTGCGGAACCACGGCGGCGTCCGTACCCATGGCGATCTTGACGCCGGCCTCGTGCGCGCGGGTGATGCTTTGCCGGTGCGCCTCGATCGATTCCCGCGCCTTACGGATGCCGTACTCCGGCATGGCGCCCTGCTCCCGCGCCCCTTCCAGCACCCCGACCGGCGCCACCAGCGTCGGCACGAGGTAGGTCCCTCGCTCCAGCAGCAGCGCGATGGCCTCGTCGTCCAGGTAGATACCGTGCTCGATCGAATGGATACCCGCCCGCACGGCGTTCTTGATGCCTTCGGCCCCCTGGGCATGGGCCATCACCTTGACGCCGCGCCGGTACGCGGCCTCCTGCACGATGATGCCGAGTTCCTCGGGCGAGAACTGCGTGAACTCAGGGTGATCGGTGGGACTGAGCACGCCGCCGGTCGCGTGAACCTTGATGACCTCGGCTCCCGCACGCAACATCTCCCGGACCTTCTTGCGTACGTCCTCAGGGCCATCGCAGCGGCCGTCGGGGTTGCCGGGGTATGGCTGGAACAGGTGGAACTCGTTGCCCGAGGGCATCCAGCCGTCGCCGTGTCCGCCCGTGATGGTCAGGGCGCCAATGGAGATCTGCATACGCGGTCCCGGTACGATGCCCCGCTCGACCGCCGCTTTCACGCCCGCGTCGGCGCCGCCAGCGTCGCGCACGGTCGTAACGCCCGCGTCGAGCGTGCGGCGCATGTGGTCGATAGCCTTGTAGAAGTTGAGCGAGAACGGAGTCGCCAGCATCGCGGGGATGTCGAAGCCCTCTATCATCAGGTGGACGTGCGCGTCGATGAAGCCGGGCAGGATATAGCCACCGCCCGCGTCGATGCGCGTGATCGCGCTGTCCGACGACATCAGGCTCGCCGCAGGACCTATCGCGCGGATATGGTTGCCCTCAATGAGGACGGACGCATCGCGGACTGGCTCGCCGCCATTCCCATCAATCAACGTGCCATTGTGTACGACGTAGGCCATGAAACGCTCCTTACTCTGCTCTTCTAACTATCGACTATCGACCATCGACTATCGACTGCTGATGCTCTTAGCAGCGACGCCGCTGGCGACGGTGATGATCTCTTCGAGACGACGGATTTCCTGCGCGACGCGATCGACGCCATCCTCGTCGGCGCGCGCGGCGGCGTCCTCCTCGCGCTGACGCTGGCGCAGTAGCGCGAGTTGCGCGCGGATCTCCTCGATGAGCTTGGTCAACTGGAGCGAGTCGAGTTCGCGCCGCGCTTTGTCGCCTACCAGTTCAAGATAATGCTGCTGGCGCGCCACCTCCTGTAGACGCGTGTCGACGTCCAGCATCATGCCCAGTGTGCGGTCGACGCCGCTATCTTCGTGGATCGTGATGTCGACGAGGCGGTTGATCTGGTCCTCGTACTGCCGCTGCGTCGCGGTCAGTGTTTCACGCTTGGCGTTGATTTCGGCCAATAGCAGCTTGAGTCGCACGATGTTGAGGTCGAGTTTGTGCATGGCCTCTTATTCCTCTCGTCCTTCGTCGCTTCCCACCGAGAAGAAACGCTCTAGGTCATGGTTGGAGTAAGCGCGGAACGCGATGAGGGTAGTGGTGCGGACGATAGTGTCGATGGGCACCAGTTTCTGTGTCACGACCTCGGCCAGGTGGTCGTGCTCGCGCACGCGCACCATCGCCACGATGTCCCAATCGCCGGCGACCGAGTAGACTTCCGAGACCTCCGGGACAGCCAGAAGCGCTTGCGTTGTGTCAGGGATGTGGCGACGGTCGACGGCGCATAACAATATCGCGGTGATCATACGGTTCCTCCCTCTTTGAGTGCTGAGTGGCGAGTGGTTCGTACTCTGGAAGCGAAAACGCTTTCGCATCCAGGTTGTTTTCGTTGTTACGCGCGCCCACGCGCGGCGCGACGGGCGCGGGCGGCCTGCTGGTGACGTCGCTCGTCGTCTGTCTCCACGATGAGCGGGGGGACGCTGGTGGGATGCTCATGCTCGTCGAGAGCCACGTAGACGAGGTAGGCCGAGGCGACGTGCTTGGTCTCGCCGCGTCGTATATCCTCGGCCTCCACGCGCACGCCAACCTCCATTGATGTGCGGCCCACGTCGTTGACTGAGGCTCGCAGGGTGAGGATCTCGCCGACGTGTACGGGGGTGACAAAGTTCATGGCGTCGATGCGCGCGGTCACGACGGAAGCGGACGTGGCGCGACAGTGACGCATCGCGGCCACCCCGCCCGCCTCATCGACGAGCTTTGTGATCGTGCCGCCATGGACGTTGCCGCCAGGGTTGGCGTCGTCCGGCATCATTATCTGGCTCAAGGTCGTGCGCGACTCCGCGACGGTTCTTCCCTGCATAATTCCTCACTTTCCGCTGCTAACGCGTATGCTATCACGTATGAGCAGCCTCTTCGCACGGCGGCCGCCCTTCGCGCCGAGAATCGCTCATCCAAGGCTACTGTGTGACTTCTATGCCGCCGGGGCCGAAAGCTGTATGGCGCAGGCCGGACATGGTGGTATTCAACTCGGCATGGCGCGTGCCCCGCGTGTGTATGTAAAGGAGCAATGATCTGCGCTACAAGTTGCTGGTACTTGATGTGGATGGAACACTGCTGACGTCGCGGGGAACGATCTCGCCGGTGACACTGGCCGCGCTGGACCGCGCGCGGGCGCACGGCCTGTCGTTGACGCTGGCGACGGGCCGCCGCCTCGCTACGGTTCAGCCACAGGTCGAAGAACTCGGTCTCACGTTGCCCCTGATCCTACAGAGCGGCGCTCAAATCGTCGACCCCGGCAGCGGTGAGGCGCTCTATTCCAATCCCCTCCCACGGGAGCAGGTAGCGGCGGTCGTGCGCGCCGCGGTCGAGGAAGGCGTGCAGCCGATCCTGTACGAAGATCGCGCCATCGCGCAGCATCTCTTGACCGGGCCGGTCGCGCGCGACTCGCCGTCGATGGGTCCCTACCTCGCGGCGCGCCCCGAGTTGGTGCGCCGCCTCTCCTATGACGGGTTGGCCGCCGTCGACGGCGCGTTGCAGGTGGCCGTGATCGACACCTTGCCGGTGGCGCGTCGCGTCGCCGCGCGCCTACAAGTAGCGCATTGCCGTGTGCTCGTGTCGTATAGCGCAGGGCTGGACGCCTACTTTCTAGAAGTGTTCCACGAGACGTGTTCGAAGGGCGAGGCGTTGCGCCGTCTCGCGGTGATGCTCGATATCCCGCTCGACGCGGTTGTCGCCGTTGGGGACAACTACAATGATGACGAAATGCTGCGCGCCGCAGGGCTCGGCGTCGCCATGTCCAACGCGGAGCCGGAGATCCTCGCCATCGCCGACAAGATCGTGCCATCCAACGACGACGATGGTATCGCGGCGCTCGTCGACGAGTTATTAGTAGTTAGTAGCTAGTTGCTCTAGCTACTACCCATCGTGCCGCTGGTAGTTGGGCGCCTCTTTGGTCACGGAGACGGAGTGGGGGTGGCTCTCGAACAGACCGGCGTTGGTGATGCGTACCATCGGCTTGGTGCGCAGGTCGGCCAGGTCGCGCGCGCCCGTGTAGCCCATGCCCGCGCGCAGACCGCCGACGATTTGGTAGATGACCGCGCCGACGGGTCCCTTGTAGGAGATACGGCCCTCAATCCCCTCGGGGACGAGTTTGGAGACCTCGGTGACGCGTTCCTGGCGGTAGCGGTCGGTGCTGGTGCGCGTGCGCATCGCGCCGATTGAACCCATGCCACGGTATTCCTTGAAGCGCTCACCGTTGTAGAGGATAACCTCGCCGGGACTCTCGTCGGTCCCGGCCAGCATCGAGCCCAGCATGACCGCGCTCGCCCCCGCCGCCAGCGCTTTGACCACATCGCCTGAGTACTTGACGCCGCCGTCGGCAATAATGGGGATGTCATACTCGGCGGCGACGCGGGCGCACTCGTCGATGGCCGTGATCTGTGGCATGCCCACGCCCGTGACCACGCGGGTGGTGCAGATGCTGCCCGCGCCGACGCCTACCTTGACGGCGTCGACGCCAGCCGCGATCAGGTCACGCGTACCCTCAGCGGTGACGACGTTGCCGGCGATCAGGTCGGTATCGGGGAAGCGCTCCTTGAGCATTGCGGCGGTGCGCACGACATCGCGGGCGTGCCCGTGCGCGGTGTCGAGGACGAGCACGTCGACGCCGGCCTCGACCAGCGCGGCGGCGCGCTCCGCCGTGTCCACCGTGCCCAGCCCCGCGCCGACGAGCAAACGGCCGCCGGCGTCCTTGGCCGCGTTGGGGTAGGCGCGGCGCTTGGAGATGTCCTTGACCGTGATGAGGCCGGTGAGACGGCCGTCTCCGTCGACGATGGGCAGTTTCTCGATTTTGTGGCGATGCAGCAACCGCTCCGCTTCGGCCAGCGTCGTGCCGAGGGGCGCGGTGATGAGATTGTCTTTGGTCATCACCGCGCCGCACGGACGGTCGGTATCGCCCTCGAAGAGGAGGTCGCGGTTGGTGAGGATGCCAACGAGGCGCCCACGTTCGTCGGTGATGGGGACGCCTGAGATGCGGTAGTGGCTCATCAATTCTTTGGCGTCGCCGATCGGCCGGTCGGGCGTCAGGGTGATGGGGCGTGTGATCATGCCGCTCTCGCTGCGTTTGACGATGTCGACCTCAGCCGCCTGCTCGTCGATCTTGAGGTTGCGGTGTACCACGCCAAGGCCGCCCTGGCGCGCCACGGCGATGGCCATGTTGCCCTCGGTCACGGTGTCCATGGCCGCGCTCAACAGCGGCACGTTGAGCGTGATGCGACGCGTCAAGCGGGTCTTGATGTCGACCTCCTGTGGATGCACGTCGGACGCACAGGGGACCAACAGAACATCGTCGAAAGTAAGGGCATCGTTGTCGTGGTGTAAGTTCATAAGGAAAGTCCTTTTGGGATAGATAGTCGTATGGCCTAAGAATGGCGTTGTCCTACACGCGGCAGGTATTGTTTTCTATTGTCGCAAAGCATCACGCCGCCTGCAAGCGGCTTCATCCCCTCACCCCCAACCCCTCTCCCTCAAGGGGCGAGGGGTTGGGGGTGAGGGCCGGCACTTGACCAAATACGGCGCGGCCGGATATTCTTAGTGTAATTGAAACACTAACAAAGCTGGTGCAAGATTTATGTCCCGACAGCACGACGCGCGACAAGACGACGCCTCGGCGCATCCGCATCCGTCGGTCACGGTCGATGTCGTGGTCTTTGGTATGTTCGGGTCGCTCGACTCTTTTGACGGAGTAGATGATAATCACGCGGACAACGGCCATACACATGCGGAGGAAGGCGCGTGGTCGGGGCGCCACGCCTCTGAACCCGATGCTTTCGGCAAGGTCGGCGAAGCCCCGGTAGGCGATCAACCTGAGGTGCGTGTGCTGCTGGTGCGCCGCCGCTATTGTCCGTACGAAGGTTGTTGGGCCATACCAGGCGGTTTCGTCCATATGGACGAGAGCCTCGACGACGCCGCGCGGCGAGAGTTGGAGGAGGAAACGGGGCTGCGCGACGTCTATCTCGAACAACTCTATACGTTCGGAGACCCCGCGCGCGATCCGCGTACGCGCGTCATCAGCGTGGCCTACTACGCGCTACTGCCGGGCGATGTCGAGGAGCCGCGCGTGAGCGACGACGCCGGTGAAGCACGGTGGTTCGCGGTCACCCACTTGCCGCCGAACCTGGCGTTCGACCACGCTACGATCCTTGATACGGCATTGCGCCGGTTACGCGCTAAAGCTGACTACGCTGGAATCGCGCGAGAATTCCTGCCGCCGCGCTTCACGTTGCGCCGGTTGCGCCGCATCTACGAGACCGTCCTGGGGCGACGCCTCGACCGCGCCAACTTCACGCGCCGCATCTTAGCGGAAGATGACATCGAGGAGACGGGTGAGATCGACCGTAGCGGCGCGCACCGCCCAGCCAAGCTCTACCGCTATCGCCGCGACCGTATCCGTGGGACGCGCGATAGAGAGTGAGCGCGCATGTTTCACGTGGCACATCTTCTGAGCAGGCAGTAATTAGCAGGTAGCAGGTAGTTGCCAGTAGCAACTACCTGCTACCTGCTAATTACTGCCTACTTGGGAAACTCGTTCTCAGTGTCGATGCTGTTCCCATCGAAGCCCGGCACGGGCGTGTTCCCGCTGGCGCTGGCGAGGCTCGGGTCGATGAGGAGCGAGTCGCCGTAACCGGCGGGCCCGTAGTCAGCTTCGGCGTTCTCGGTGTTATCTGTCGCCGCGATGAATTCGCCTTCCGCCCGTCCTGGCGACGCATGAACTTCGTGTAGGACCTCGCTCGTAGTGCTGAAGCGCTTGCTGTCGGGCAGGTGTAAATAGATGATGTCGGGTAGCTCTGGCGCTTGCGCCCGCATGTCGTGGCGCGTCAACCCATGTTCGCCGTAGTCGAGTTGGTCTAGTATAGCGTGGGCATGCTCTAGCGATGTCTGTTGTGCCATTGGCTTCTCGATTCCTTTTACAAAATTATCAGGGTAGTGTTGTTGGTGTCGTCCTCGCTCGACAGGGGAAGCAAGAAAGGGACCAGCTGGCGCGTGTTGAACGGATTGCCCAAACCTATCAACTAAACGCGGCAAAATGTCGTGGCTAGCCCGTTTATGGTACTAGATAGGGATTGACAGCAGCATGAAATCCCCCTACTCTGTCGTAGAAAGACGAACGTTGCATGGGGCTGAATCGGTCGCGGACATTCTCGCGCGATTGGCCCACGGGCGACAGCAGCGCCTGCGACGCCATCACTGTGAAGGGAATCGTGCCACCATGACTAACTCCTCTCCATCAAAGATCCTGATCGTCGAGGACGAGCCGGATATTCTGGCCTTGCTCACCGACCACCTGAGCGAGGAGGGGTATGCGACACTGACGGCCAGTACGGGTACCGACGCCATCGTGCAGGCCAAGCGGGAGCAACCGGATCTGATTTTGCTCGACGTTATGATGCCAGGGATGAGCGGCTTCGACGTCTGCAATATTCTGCGCGATATGCCTGAAACGCGTACGACGCCAATCATTTTTTTAACGGCGGTCGCTGAAATGTCGCGCAAGATCATGGGACTGCGCTTGGGCGCGACCGACTACGTCACCAAGCCGTTCGACCTGCGCGAGTTGACCGTGCGGGTCGAGGTAGCCTTGCGCGACCGCGGCCAGGTGGTGGGCGCGCGTGAGCGTGAGCCCCAAGGGAGTGTGTAGCGGCCAGGTGGTGGGCGCGCGTGAGCGTGAGCCCCAAGGGAGTGTGTAGTGGCGAGTGACGAGTGATTAGTTGGATGGGCAGGTCTTGAGCCTACCCCAGGCGCTCCGCGTGAGACTTGAACATCAACAAGAAGCGCCTCTACTCGTCACTCGTCACTAGCCGACCGCCGCGCATGCGTCCTCGGCCTCGATCTCGACCCAACAGCGGGTCGCGGCGGCAACTTCGGCTGACAGGGCCGTGGCGGTCGCGGCGCGCGCCGTGACCAACCCTATCTCCTCCGCCTCACCGCGCGCTTTCGCCAGTACCAGCCGCAAAGACCCACGGATCATCTCCAAATACTCCGTGCGATGATCGTGGGGACCATGCACGACCAGCGTGGCCCGGCTATCATTCGCGAGAGTCACTTCTGGAAGCGCCGTGGCGCCGAGTACCATCGCGACCGCGGCCACCCGATCACTCGTGCACTGGACCGTGAGACGTGTCGGTATCCAGCCGTCGATACGCGCCTCTCCCTCGTCGAAAGACGCCAACACGGTACACCCCGTGGCTCCTGGACGTGTGTCGAACGCGTGGTAGACGCTGGCGACGGCGCCCCGTGCGTGTGCCGTCGTGACCAGGCGGCGTGGCCCCACCCCGTCGGTCGGCCCAGTTCCCCAGGTGTGGACCTCGTGCGCGGGACCGAGCAGGCGCGCCGCCACGTCGAGCCAGTGGATATCCGCCGCCAAAGCCAGACCGCCAGAGCACGCAGGATTCCACAGCCAGTGATCCGGAGCGAAGCCAGCGGCTTCGTCGGCGTAGTTCTCCACGGCGACTCGTCGTGGATTTCCGAGCACGCCGCTATGTGCGAGGTTGGCGAGGGCGTTGTGCAGACCGTTGTGCCGCAGGACAAGGTTGATGCCTAGAGCGACGCCATGCGTCGTCGCCGCGGCGTCCGCGCTATCGAACTCGGCCAACGAGACACCCAGCGGCTTGTCACATAGGATGTGTTTGCCCGCGAGAGCGGCGGTCAGGACGAGACCAAGGTGTCGATCAGGCGGCGCGCACAGCGCGACAACCTCCACCTCCGACGACGCGATGAGGCGCATCGCGTCGTCGTACGCCTGCGCGTCGGGCGTGAGTCGTTGTGCGTCCGCCAGCGCTCGCGGCTCGACGTCCGCGAGGGCGACGACCCGCACCTCGGGCATGCCGAGGTATGCCTCGAGACAGAAGCGGCCGAAGGCGCCCAAGCCGATAACGCCCAGGTTGATCGCGCCGGCGCCGGCGCCAGACACGCGCGTGAGATCAAAGATGTTTTCCATGAGAGTAGCAATCCTTTTCCGTGACAGCCATAGCGGCCGGGACGGAGTAGCCACGGTACTGAAACTGGAACCGACGAAGGGGTGACTGGCGATGGGGCCGTTGCACGGCTAGAAGCGCCCGTGAGACGCGCTAACGGTGACCAGAGACTGCACTTGGCGAGGTGGCCGGCTAACCGTTCCTTGTACGAAGCCGGGAACTCACGAACGCGGTGCAGGAAACGCGACAGGATTGCCGGAAAGCGTTGGCGCGTGCGCCGCCGGTCAACGTGACAGGGAAAAGAGGCGCATGCTGTTTCCCACCACGGACCGTTCGGACACCGCGTCGGAGAGACTACCGACCCTATAGTAGCGGTAGGCGCGATTTAATGCAATACCCCACCTATCCCAGGGTGCACCACAAGAAAGTTCCCTTGTGCGGCGCGGCAGTCAACTGGCACGGCCGCTGTGCGCGTGCTGGGAACTTTGCTGTGGCGCACCCCCTATCCCGCCACCCCGCCTTGCTCCGCGGAGCGGCTACTTGACGGCAAACTGGATGTCACCCTATTATACTGGAGCGATATATCGCTCCAGTATAATAACCTTTGGTGCTAGTTGGAGAGCCTCTCCAATGTCTTTGATGCGATGTAAATAGCCGTAATGACTCTTTATTGCGTCAAATGGTGCGTATACGGCCGAGTCACGGTCGTCGGAGCCCATTCGATAGCGTGCCCTGCCCTCTCGTTAGGAAGATGTGCATCAAATATTAGATAAAAGCAACAAGGACGCGAACAAAATGGCGGTTTCAACTAGCACCAGAGGTTAATAGGGTATTGGGACACAATGGGGAGTAGTATGGCAAGCGAGCACGTCATTCTCGGAGTCATCGGCTGGCGTCCCTGTTCGGGGTATGACATCAAAGCTGAGTTAGAGCAAGGATGCGCCGCCTTGCTGTCGAGCTTGAACTTCGGCAGCATCTATCCCAGCCTCAAGAAACTACAGGACGAGGGGTTGGTCCGTATGGAGCAGGAGGGCGCGGCCGGCCGGCCGCGTAAAGTGCACGAACTAACGGCGCAGGGCCGGGAGGCGCTTGCCGCGTGGCTAGAGACGCCGATGGACTACCCCATACCCATGCGCGACGAACTTCTCCTGAAGATGCTGTTCTGGGGGGCGTCGCTGCCCCATAATCGCGCGGTCCTCATTGGGCACCTGCAGCGCCGCCGTGAGCACACGGTCGAACTGCTCGCCTACCTCGCTGAGTGGTCAGCCACTGAGGTACCTGGGGTATCGACGGTCGACGAATACGGCCTGCTTGTGTTGGAGTACCTACGCGGCCATCTGGAAGCCGAGTTTGCCTGGATCCATCGCGCGATCGCCCAGCTTGAAGGGCCGTCGCGCCCCACCGGCGCGGGATCCCGCCGCGCTAAGTAGGTGTCGGTAAGTTCGTGCTAGGCAGCCAGGGGCAACGAAAGCAGGGAAGCCGGTGACTCCACGCTTGGCGCCGGATCGCGCGCTTCACCACGCACGCGACCGGTCGTCGGCGCCTCCTGCGAGTCGTTCCCGGTAGACCCCGATCTTGTGGTCAATCAACTCCAGGTTGCGGCGTATCTCGATGAGCCGCCCCCGCACCACCTCTCCGTGCGCCTCCAGGAGCGCCAGTCGCTCGGCCTCGTTGCCAGGCCCCTCGCGCACGAGTTCCGCGTATCGGCGGATTTGACTGATCGGCATCCCGGTTGCGCGCAGCTTCGTGCAGACACCGATCCATTCGATGTCCTTGGCGGAGTAACGCCGGTGACCCAAGCCGTTTCGCTCGACCGGGATCAAGAGCCCGGCGCGCTCGTAGTAGCGTAGGGTATGGATGCTGAGATCGGTCTCCCGAGCCACCTCCGCGATTGTCATCTCGGCGGCTATCGTTACCCTATCAGCGTGAGCTATCGTCATCATATCAGCAGCGTAACACCTAGAGCGCGCTTTAGGTCAAGGGCGATATCCGCCGAAAAAACGTCTTGACATCGAGCGCGCTCTAGATCCTACCATGGACACTAGATCAACGCATCAGCATAGAGGTAGGGCGCGGCCAGCCGCTGGCGCGGACGCCGTCCAGGCTCTGGCGCATGAACGAGGAGGGGAGCGATGCCCACGACGACACCCACAAACACGACGACATCCACGACGATCGATGCGGAGGGGGCCGAGCGCCTGCCCTGGCGGCTCGTCGGGGCCGTGATGGCCGGCACGCTGCTCAACCCGCTCAACACCTCGATGATCGCCGTGGCCGTGCTGACTCTGGGCGCCGCCTTCCGGGTCAGCACGATCACCGCCGCCTGGCTCATCTCCGGCTTCTACCTGGCCGGGGCCATCGGCATGCCCCTAATGGGTCGGCTGGCCGATCAGTTCGGTCCCCGCCGCGTCTTCAGTCTGGGGCTGCTCCTGGTCGACCTGACCAGCGCGCTCGCCCCGCTGGCGCCCGCGTTCGGGTGGTTGCTCGCCATCCGCATCGTGCAAGCCTTCGGTACCGCGTCGGCCTATCCTGCGGGACTCGCCATCATACGCGCCCGCGATCGGCGCGGCCGGGCACCCGCGGCGGCGCTGGGCGCGGTCAGCATCGCCGGCTCGGTGAGCGCCGCGCTCGGCCCGGTCCTCGGCGGGGGCCTGGTCGCGCTCGCCGGCTGGCCGGCCATCTTCCTGGTCAACGTCCCGGTCATCGTCGTGGGGCTCGTCCTGGCCCGGCGCTGGTTGCCGGCCGACCCGGCGCCCCATGAGGCTGCCAGGGGGGCGGCGCGGCCATGGTGGGCGGCCGTGCACACGCTGGACCTGCCGGGTGTGGCGCTGAACAGCGCCCTGCTGGCCGGCGTGCTCGGCTTCCTGCTGTCCCTGTCCACGCGTCCGCTGTGGCCACTGCTGCCCCTCGCCGTCCTCGCCGCGCTCCTACTCCTCCGCCGCGAGCGGCGCGTGCCCAGCCCCTTCCTCGACGTGCGGCTGCTCGCCGCCAACCGTCCGCTCGTCGGCGTCTACGCCCAGTTCGCGGCGGTCAACTTCGTCTTCTACGCCGTCTTCTTCGGGCTGCCCCTGTGGCTGGAGGAGGCGCGGCGGTTCGCGCCCGGCACGGCGGGATTGTTCCTGTTGCCCGTGGCCGGCGTGGGCGTGCTCACCACCCCCCTCGCCGCGCGCCTGATCGACCGCGCGGGCCCCCGGCTCTCACTGATCGTGGGCGCGGTCCTGCTCCTGGCGGGGTCGCTCTTGCTGCTCCTGTTCGACGCCGCCACGCCTGTGTGGGCGCTCCTGGCCGTTAGCGCGGTCCTCGGCGTCCCCAACGGGTTTAACAACCTCGGCCTGCAAGCGGCCCTGTATGAGACCGCGCCGGCCGCCCAGATAGGCGCGGCGGGCGGCTTATTCCAGACCTTCCGCTACATGGGCGCCATCCTGTCCACGGCCCTCATCGGGCTCGTCATGGGGGCGCACGCCACAAGCGGACATCTCCACACGCTCACCAGTGCCCTGCTGGTCGTGACCAGCATCCTGACACGGCGTCCAGGAAGGGACAACGACGCGCCACAGCCCGACACCAACATGACACGATCACGCGACCGTCGCGCCAACTAAGGATTGTGGCCCTATTGTCGGGTTTGTGATTATCTATCCTCGGCATCGCCCAACGTCGCCTCCAGCTCCTCGATCGTCGGCAGGCTCCCTTGTAGGTCGGCAGGCAGCGCCTCCATGAGCTTGTAGGCCGACACGCCGATGGGCTTGGAGACATCGCGCAAGGCGTACTCGGCTACCACCTTGTTTTTGCTCTTGCATAGAATGATGCCGATGGTGGGCTGATCGTCGGGGTGGCGCAGCAGGTCGTCGACGGCCGACAGGTAGAAGTTCATCTTGCCGGCGAATTCGGGCTCGAACTCCACCATCTTGACGTCGATGACGACGTGACAACGCAGTCGCACATGATAGAACAGCAGATCGATGTAGTAGTCGCGCTCCTCGACGTCGAGCCGATACTGGCTGCCCATGAAGGCGAAGCCGACGCCCAACTCAAGCAGAAACGACTGGATGTGCTCCAACAGTCCTCGCTCCAAGTCGCGCTCATGCGCTTCAGCGCCAAGACTTAGGAAGTCAAAGTTATAGGGGTCTTTGAGTACCTGACGCGCGAGATCTGACTGCGCGGGGGGCAGCGTCCGCTCGAAGTTGGTTTGCGCATGACCCTGACGCTGATAGAGATTGCTTTCGATATGGTGGCCGAGCATGGCGCGACTCCACCCATGTACTACCGCCTGGCGCGCATACCAGTCGCGCTCAATGGAGTCAGGCGTTGTGTCGAGCAGCCGCATGATGTGCCCCCAGGGCAAATTGGCAGCAGCTTGCTGCAAAAAGTCGGGGGTTGGATAAGCTGCGGCAAACGCGCGCATATAGCGAAGGTTGCGCGGTGAGAAGCCCTTCATATCCGGAAACGCGTGACGTAGGTCCGTGGACAGGCGATCGATCACTTGCGTGCCCCATCCGTGCGTCTCTTGTCGCTCCCTGATAGCTTGACCGATCTGCCAGTAGAGCAGAATAAGCTCGCGGTTGACCGAGAGGGCCGCACGGACCTGCGCCGCGCGAATGCGCTCTTTTAGGTCGCCGAGCAGCGCCTGATATCCCTCGGGCACGACGGCCTTGCCTTTATCGTCAGCCATGTAGAGATACCTCCTAGCCACGCTCTCGCCTACATAACAGGGGTGGAGGATGCGCAAACGCTTTCGCATCCCGCGCATCCATCATGCCGTCAGGCTCAAGTCGGCCTGATGCGTCCCCCGGCGGTCACCAGCCACTCACCTGTTTCCCACACGGGGATAGATCCGCTCCCCGTGTAGCGCATATCGACGCGGATCACCAGTCCACCCCACGGATGCGCCACGTACACCGTCCGTTGGTAGTCCCCTAGGCCGAGGAGAGCAAGTCCTTTTGGCGCTGGGAAGCGCGCCTCCAGTTCATCTCGCGTCAATCCCGTCTGCACGTCTATCTGCACGACCGGATGGTCGAAGTCCTGTATGTAGCAGAGCTCGAACTTGGGCTCACGACCGGGCGGGAAGTGGCGGATGTCGTCCGTGTACTCTTCTCGCGTGGAGGGCAGGACGAAGGGCCACTCCTCCCCGGTCGGGTAGCGGTACAGGGTTGAGCCTTGCGCGAGCGCACCGATGAGCGCCTCCCATGTGTGGCGCGCGACGAGGCGCGCGGGGAGATTCACCCCAAGATGGTCGACACGTAGGACGTGCCCTTCAAGGGCCGGGAGGATCTCTGTCAGTGGTAACGGATGCGTGCCGGGGATCGTCGCATCGCCCCGTTGTACGACCTCCGTACCCTCCGCTGGGGGCTGCTTGCCGCCCACGACCGTCGGCGTACTACAGAGGCGGAGCGGACCCACAGCGAGGTCGATCGGACGCTCCATGCCGAAGATGATCGTGGGCCGCGCGACAGCAGTTGCTTCCGCGCGCGTCACCGGGAGCGCTCCGTCTGGGGCCGAGGGTCCGAAGATGAGCGCGTCCCCCCCGTGTCCAGCGCCGTGGGCACAAGATGATGCAGCGCTTGGATGAACAGACGACCTGCCTCATCGGCGGGGACGGCCAAGGTGATGGTCCGAAGGCGCTCTGTCTCTGTCTGCATGTGTTGCCCTGTTCTCGCTGTGACGTTCCGCATCCTTTGTGCGGTCTACCCTCGCCCCGCACTGTGCGTGTATACCATGCCTGGCGTGTTCTCGGCAACCGGCCTCGCTTCATTCGGGTGCGCCCCACGATGGTGAGACGTGTCCTGGCCCTAAAGGACCATGGCAGGGCACGGACCCTGAAGGGTCAGCATGGCCGGCCGGTGTGCGGCCAGACCACCCGCGTCGCCGGCGCGCAGACCTTTTAAGGTCCGTGCTCTGCCATGGTCCTTTACAGCCTATCCGGAAAGTAGGTGGGCATGGCGGAGTTTGCGATACACAATGAGGACGGCGGCGAGGTGCACCAAGCCGAGGTAGTTGTCCGCCTTCTTCTCCCAACGGATGAGCAGGCGGCGG
>JAABUV010004581.1_pt1 | contig 16398 bp, 17 predicted proteins | sample 5559971 | NCBI WGS metagenome assembly JAABUV01 (sample SAMN10711881, study PRJNA513362) | rock metagenome | isolation source: Antarctica rocks | place: Antarctica: Victoria Land, Knobhead nord | collected 2015-12-19
AGGTTGTTCAACGCGAGTAAGCAAACGAAGAGGGTCACCTTAGTCACAGACGTCCCCCCGATAAAGAAAACGACAAGTAAAGCAAAGAAAGCACTCCATGGGTGTATGGCATGTATCACGGCTGTTACAGCTGCAACAATAATGCCGGGAGGAGTTAGCGACTTGTGGGAGTAGGCTCGATAGACCAATGCCACTGTCGCCGGAACAGCGATGTAAGGATGCATCGCATTCAAGAACAGTAGGAGTTCAGATCAAGGACAGAAATATGGATCTTCTTAGCTTGCCGTAGGTTGCCGTCGCGGACGCTCGGCGGGATCTCGGCGGAGAATCGATTTGGGATTCGGCAATCAACCAATGGGCGCATCCGATTGTTCCAGCGTTGTCCGCATGGCCTATTTCAGCTACGTACGACCAGCGAGTGAGAGGCGGAGGCCAGGGTAGCATGGACTTGATAAAGAGCTCAACAGGAGCAGCATCTTTCAGTAGCTTGCACTTCCACAGCTTTCCCACAGCTAGCTGCAGACATGTTCTACTTTCGTGTATCTCCTTCGAACATCTCCAGCTGACAATCGTCTAGATAACTTGGCTTCTCTTTGGCCTTTCAGCCTTTCAGCCTTTCAGCCTGTGACCTTGGGGAACAATGACCCATGCACAGACATGGGCCAGGCTCCAGCCATTTCAGTGAGACCTAACCAGCATCACGCTCACCTTCCATCTGGGCTCAACATGATGTGTGTATACTCAACCAACTTTGGCGAAAACTTAACATGCTCTACGCCTCTGAGCCGACAAATCGATTCAGATCGAGCATTACGTCTTTGTCACGCATTAGTGCTCACACACGATGTTCGAAAGCTCACGTCGCAGTGATCAGCTTCTACGATAACGCGAAGCTCGTGATCTGTTACTCGCACGATCAACACGCTCGAGCATAACTCTTCGTCGCTCATTTTATCGATCTGATTGCACAATGTACAACTGATCTACGGAATATACTGTCTAGGATCTTGAGCCGGCTGCTTGCAGCAGAATTTTCTTGAGCTCATCTGACTGACTATGGGAGGTGAATTCAGATTGAAGCGACTACTAGAAAAAACGACAGTGTGATTTTTAAGCTCCAAGAGCCTGTTTCGCGCAGAGAGCTTTTTCACACTACGTACATCGTCAAATACTACTCCATGTCCATGTACGTAAATAGATAGTACCTATTGCGATGCTTCATAGCCTTTGACTGCATAAGCACGTTAAAATGAAGGGGGGGAAAAGAAAGAAAAAAACAACAACTCTTTCTGCGATTACCTTCACTCTCTCTGCGACGTGGAATGCTCAAATGCTTTCCGGAAAGATGAGGTCGAAGCTGATGTTAGCCATGAGAAGAACCACGCTCCAAGGTTTTCCTCTCTCGAGTTGTGCATATACTCGGTGCTTTGATAGGCAAACCAAGACACCGAGAGACAATCTCATCAGCAGGCGATGTGGTGTGGATTTGAGACTTGTATATCCACAGTGGAAAGGGCAGTATGAACCTTATCACAGTGAGACATAGTAGATTCATCCTATATGTAATTCACTGTGCTATCTACCTTTAGGTGGTCGTCCACCAGTAAATATCATCAGCAGCCGTCGACGACCAATCGCTCTATTATCCACTTCTTCTAGAAGAATCGCATAGCAAAATATATCCCACCGATCAAAGCAAAAATCTGATTTACAACAATGTGCCCCACATAGGCAGCAATCAGCGAGGACAGTCCTCTTATGATCCAAAAAAAAAAGATAACTAATCTACGCTTTCCCGTATTTCAAAGCAAAAGGTATTTCCCATCAACGACGGCATTGGTGGGCGTGGGTATCCTGGTATGCGTTCTATTATGTAGAACTCCACTCTGGAACTGCCATCTGCCATGATGTCTCTTTATCGTATTCTAATGTTGATTTTTTTAGGAAAAGGGTCACAAGTTCAGGCCTTGATACAGGCTGGAACATAGGTTTCTTACGTTCACATCTCACTGGCATCAGTGTCAGTGACATTCTTAGTGCTTTAAGCCAAGATTGATTCAGAGAATACAACTCAAAGTCTTGACCATCCAGATTCCAAGATATGAAAGCCACACGGGTAGATATCATACAAGTATAATCCCGAGCTTCATGATAACCGCTATAGGAAAGGCGCGGCGATAACATATACATACCTGCGATTTTTTTGGAAATATGGGAGGAGACGCTGCAGCCATGGGCATGCCTTCTCCCCACTCAACCTTGGACTCGCTCTCTGCTGGATTTTCCTGGAACATAAGCTGCTATATTGAGGTCCAGAGTGCTTGTTCACCAGCTTCAGATTTACTCGACCCGATGCCATTTACGCCCACCCACCATTCGTGTGTGTTCTAACATCGCGCCTCAGCCCCGCCGCCATGCTCCTGGCACCTACTCCGACCATAGGGTCTTCGCTTCCCATTCTGAAACTAGTCTCGCGGAGCATTTCCTCCTCACTCCACCAATTCTTGGGTTTGATTCGTATTGTAGACTTACGCTCGACCGTGGGCATCGTGGTCCCATTCGAACGTTTCAGATGTCTCCAGAACAGGAAGCTTTGCCAGAAAGTAACGCTGCCGCTATTCATTTGCTGCCACGGCTTTTCTCGGTAGCCAAAGAGCCAGCAATCTATTGCACACTGCAGCGCAACAATTGTGGTGCTAGCGCAGCTGAGTGGAAAAAAGGGGTGTTCAGCATAGCGATCGTTGTACTGGAAGCAATGACCAATGAAAGGGACGATCCAGGTCAAAAGATATACCAGTGGGTAAACAAAAAGAAACCGTATTTGTCTTTTGATTATTTGATGTCGGCGGCGGAGGTTGGCGTTCTGACAACCTCGCACAACTTCAGAATTTGATACGTTCCCTCGTGGCATAGCGAAGGAGTCTAGAGCCGGGAGAGTGGGTCGGCCTGGAGCCATTAATTGCACTTGAGTGTCTGGAGGGGGCGTATCTTTCTTCGATTGAAATTGAGGGGTCCAAGAAATTCTCCGTTCCTGGAGTGCTTCAATGATCGTAAGGACCCTCCGGGGATATTGACCGTCTGTAAGCCGGGTCGGTCCTAGCTCCTCTTCGTGCGAAACATTAGGTAGGGGGGTTAGATGACCGAAGGAGTATCTCTCCCAAGTGGGCTCTGGACAGTCCGATGCCCCGTCAGATGCCTGGGAGGGCTTTCGGGCCGCTTGGGCCGCTTGAAGTTCCATGACCCTGGACTGCCCTTGCGTTGTAGAGATATTAACCATACCGTTCGCTCTTGGTGCCATTTGCGAGCTAGGAAGCGGACGCATCGGCAGATCACCAGTTCTTGAGCCTCTGCGGGACGACACGCTGAGCGCCGATATAATCGGTGAGCCACCTGATGGAATCTCATAAGACAGTACACTGCTATGGTCAAAGCGATTCACTGTACTCCTGACGTATATGAACACAGCAACATAAACACACAGGATAGTGCTCAAGATCAAATAGCGAGGTATCCAGGCCAGGGCTAGGCGGTACCAGAAAGGCCTGGGAGGGAGATAGCAGAAGGTTCCTTGCGTAATGTATGCGTGCTTTGGATTGGCGAAAGCTATGGATGCCATAAGTAGAGAGAAGAGTGCCCAGCAGACATAAGCTATGTATCGAAAAGGATACAGTCCAGTCCCTCTAGTTGATCTTTTTGGTCTGATTATGTAAAGGATCGTATGAGTGGCGATCAGCAGGATCATGAAGTCTACAATAATGTGTATTAGCTGACATGGACACTTTCAGCTTTCCTGTGCTATAGAGGTCTGTGCAACAATGAGGTTTCCATGAGGATGCTTGATCATTGGTAGAGTGCCAGCTTTTGGTAAATCGAATAACGTACCTGACGCTTCAATGCTAACAACGCTGATGAAGCCTGTAAACTGACAAAATGATGATGAGTCCTTGATAGGACCGTGGACAAAGCTCACAACAGGATAGAGCAGGTATACCAAGGATTTAAGCATCTGGCTGATGATGAGAAGTAATATCAGCCTAGACAATGTAAGCAGTGCCCTAGTCAGGCTGAAGAGCATGAGGTGCCCAGTCGTTTAAAGCCTACTTGTGTCGGAAGTTTCTCTTCATCCTGATGAACCAGTACAAGGATATAGCCGCGGAGAGTACGCTGATTGACGCTGCGGTCAGGGCTAGTGATTGCTGCATGTGTACCTGATGAGGCGAAAACCCATTGTTTCTGTCTGATGGGTCCAAGGGACTTGATAGACCTTGGCGAGATATCGTAGGTTGTGACGGGACGATAGTTTCCCCAACCGCATAGTAAGTATCAGTGCATGTGTAGTACAACAGAGCTCCATCCGCGTACACCGCGGACTGTTGACAAGATTGGTATTGTTGAGCCATTCGGCCACGGTATAAGGACCAGTGACAGTTGTAACAACAAGCAGCTGAAGTATGCAGGTGTAAAACAACGCTGGTCAGAAAGAAAGCACTGTCGAGAGGTGAGGAACACCAGTGTCAAGATCAGAGATTCGAGGAAGAACAACAAGCCCCCTTGGCAATAATCTCAAGGGGAAACTGATGGCGGCAGTTGCGAACTTTATCTAGGAAGCTGCTACCAACGCCGGTCCAAGAGCTGGAAGAACTCATTAAAAGGCATCAGTAGCTCACTCTGTGGCTGGGATCTAAGAGTATCATGACCAAGGCTTCAAGAAAAATATTGTGATCATTTTCGTCGAGGTGTTGTGGTTCCCTTACTCTCCCTATCCACGGACATCTACTGCCCCCGTTCTATATGCCAGATTTCGCTGTTGTGAAATCCCGATATTTCGGTCAGCTCTTGAACCAAGTTCTCGACACTTTCACAGGCAAAATTTCGCCGACTCCCTGAAGGTTCAATCAAGACTTGGCCCCAGCGCCACGATACTAAATCGCAATTCACCGCCTGCTTTTCCTTCTTCTCTCTTCAAGTACCTCATAGGACCCATTTCTATTGCTTTTTCACTTAGGATATCATCCCCTTCGTCCAGTTTCCCTCTGTTGAGTGGTCCCTTGCGTTCTCCATCGAGCTCCCATAAGTTGTTCTCTTTAGATTTGACAAATGCGACGTAGTGTAGATCTACCTCCGCAGATGCTTCAGGCGGTGCCGTATCACCTTGAGATGCAGCGGAAGCGTGCGCAGCGGCGAGAGTGGAAGACGTTTCGAGGACACGAGCGCGGGCATCAGGACGCAATGGAAGTGCAGTCGAGATTAGAGTATCAAGAGGGGTCGGATGTGCTAGTAGTAAAGAGTTTTGAGCAATCTTTCCATGCTTGATAAGGGAATAAAGCATACCGATGAAATCCCGCACTAAACCATTAGAGGCCGCATGTAGAAGCCCAATCAGTCCACAGGCATTACCGATCGTCTGCTTGTACCACAGCACCTCTTCATCCGGGCCAGATCCGGTATACTCGGGCAAGGAAGCATCTTCCGCTAGGCGAGAGGAATCATAGGCGGAGGATACAGGGAAGACGAGTAAAAGGGCGTGAGCGGGGCGAGGCACGAAATCAAGTAGGGAAGGGTCGGTAAGGGAGTAAACATCATGAAACGAGAGACTCGGAGACAGTCCAAGTTTATGGACCAGTGATGACATTACTTCGGGGTTGTTCTCTGGTTCGCATTAGTAACTACACTCAAGCACACACGAGGATGGTGGGGCCTTGCCGAGTGGAATAAATCTGATTGCAGGGCTTGGGATATTCGAGGAAGCTCCGCCATCAGTGGAAGGCGCATTCGTAGGCTCTGCCATTATACGGATGCTGTTTATTATTGTTGCTGTATCAGTAATTCACGAGCTCCGGCAGGTACAGTTGAAGCAAAGGGAAGCTTGGAAAGGCCTCATGCATGCCTGCAGGCTAAAACATAGTTCTATGTATGCACGGACCACATTCAGGGCTGAACATGGTTTTTTGGTACGGATGTAATTAGGCACTTTTCCCACACAGTTCAAGCAATACATTCATACCTACTCCGTAGATGCTTCAATTGACCTTTACATCACAAGCGGTACATTAGGCTAAGAGGGTGGCAGGCAAGCTATCACACAAGACATGACCACACATTTTCTTCACCACTAGTCCTAGGAATGAGCAGAGGCTGCTTTAACCCTTCCCTGAAGCCCCATTGGGAGATATCGAAGCCACCAACCTTCCAACGGTGAAGAGATCCTCGCGGCTCTATGTTAGATTATGAGATGTGTGAGACGTCAATTCTCCTGGGCGGGTCTGTGTTGATTACGATTCAACGAAAAGGAGGAGCACAACGTCAATATGCGGGCTTTATCAAGACATACCTCCACAAGACGCAAATGTAATACGGGCAGCGCTGGAGCAAAATGTATTACTTATCTAAGTCACTTGGACGTTGTGATGGCAGGCCAGTCTTATCACTATGAGCTGTTAAGTCGAATGTGCAATATTCGAGATTTCAGCGTAGAGCTATAGTCAAAAGGTTACCGTTGAAGGTACTTTTGATTTTTCGATATAGTGTGGCGTTGAGGAGATATGAAGTGTCGGCATAACGAACATACATAGGTTACCTGTAGCATCAAGGGGAACGCTCCAATTAGCATACCGCTTTGACTCCGACTTCGAGTGTAAAAGCACGCGAGAAAGATGCCCACTCGACCGCCAGTCGATGCACCTGCCCCCTTTTTTCCCGGCCATCCGTGCTACTCAGCCTGACTCGCTTTTCCTCTCAAGCTCAGTACGAGGCTTAGTACCTAAAAAGTGACCGACCAAAGAGTCCCTTGACGGCTGTGCCAGCGGTCCAGATTTGTACAATCTTACCGGAGTTTGAAATTTCATCAAAAGGATCGGCGGACAAGAGAAGAAGGTCTGCCCTCATACCTGGAAGGATTCTACCACGATCTGAGAGGCCAAAGTATTTAGCCGGTAGAAATGTAGCTGAGCGCAAGACATCATCGGTGGACATTCCAGCGTCTTTCAGAAGTTCCATCTCAGTGTGAAGACTGGTACCATAGAGAACCAAACCCTGAAGCGGCTTGTCGGCGTCAGTTCCAGCCAGGATGGGAACACCCATTTTGTACAGCAAGGCAACGCTCTCGTTTGAGTAAGTGTAATCGTAAGGTTTTCCGAGCCTTCGTCCAAGATTAACGAGATTTCGCATCATGATCAATGTCGGGATAGCAATTTGGCCATTGTCCAGCATCTCCTGGGCAGATTCCTTGTCGAGGGCCCTTGCCTTGAGAAGGTGAGTGATGAACTTTCCGCCGACGTCACGGGCTATTTTATGAGAATCGTAGTCTGGTGCGTGACTGACGAGCAACTTGTTGTAGTGTTCGCCCCCCTTCTTGATGATCTTCTGGTACTCCTGCTTTGGTAGCTGCTCATCGTTGATAAAGATTTTGAGGAAATCCACTCCCTCCTTTACCCGAGTTTCCACAAAATTCGTTGCATTTTCAGCGCTGCATATCTCAGAGTCTTTCGGGAAACCGGGGAGAACAGATGGGAAACCACCGGCAACGCAAGCCGCTGCACCTGAGAAGTTTAGAGATGCAATCCCTCTATCACCCACATCATGCCATTGCGGCATCTGGGAGGAAGGAAAGGATCCCATATCGAAGACAGTAGTTATTTCATAGTGAGTCAAGACATTCAAACCCAGCTTGTTGAAAGCGTAGACGTGGGAGTCTATCAGGCCGGGCATCAGGAAACCGCCCTTCCCATCGACCTTCTTGGCACTGGATGTGTCACCTGTCAAAGAAATGGTCCTCCCTTCGATAACGATCGTGGTATTGGGGATCCTTTTCTCACCATCCCATACGTGAACGTTCTCAATGACAGTCCTTGACGGAAAAGCACAACGACCGTCATCAAAGACAGAGCTCGTTGCAGTGAAGGCTAGAGTGGCCGCTCAATTGATCGGATACTGAACAAGAGACATGGTGCAGAGGATCGCTATCATAAGAAGGCAGCTTTGGGAAGAACTTGGTCAAAAGACAGAAGTCGACAAGGTTTTTGTCACACTCAAGCTGCCTCGAGGCAATCGGCCCTGCCCTTTATATGGATATTCTTATCGCTGAGCAAGCTGTTTGGGACGAGCACGAGGAACAATGACTGGCGTGGCAATGGGCAAAGGTGGCGCAATTGCAAAGATAGCCAAAATCAAGCTTCGACGGCACGAGGTTTATGTTCACATATTCGGGGTTGGTCAATGCCTCGATCAAGCTGGGTCGAGAATATTTTGCATGCATAGCATTCCGGCAAAGGCTTCTGCCAGATTGCAAGAGACCATAAAATGACTTGATCAACGTCAACATTGGCGCTAGGAACGTATGGTCAGCTCACGATCTCAAGCAGTGCATTGATGAACTGGATCTCTGTAAGGCGTTCGAATTGGTCGACCGATGCACTGGCATCGGTCGTACTCTGCATCCGCCAGTCTCGTTTCCAACCCCTTGCCCACCATTCCCCTCTTGCATGCCGTTCTCTAGAAAGATGCAGATGGGTGCTATACCTCCGGATTTCTTTTCCTGCCTTCGACGCAAGCAGCCCATATGCAACACCTTGAGCAAACTTGCTTTTCGTCCTATTCCTTTCTTCATCCTCTCGTCCTTCGTTAGCCCGGGGAACACTCCGTAGATGCATGTACTCAAGCCGTCGGTAATTGATCTCGCATCATGCATTGCCCTCATTGTTTTCATGATAGCACACAATCATATGTTACACAGCAGATCAATCTGTGCGTGTATGTATCAATGGCCCAAACAATAGGTATCAGGGCGCATCACCGTTACTAGCCCTCCAGTAATCATCGCATCCAGGCACCTGGTTGAAGCATTTAGAGGAATAACCTCAGCGGGTAAACTGGATTGTATACTCGAAGTGTAGAGTTTTGATGGTTTGCCTTCATGGTAATGCTTCATGCTTCATCCTGATCACTTTGCCTGATGGTGGAAGCTGCGGAAATATCCCGCTTAGGGCTGCACTAGATCTATCTTCAGAGTACAGTAGATAATGTACCTCGGCTCTTGGGGCATCGCATCGGTTGATATCCTCCACCACTCCACCAGCAGAAGGGCATCTACAGGCCATTCGCACCACCGCCATGGAATTCATGTCGAGCCTTCAGAGCGGCCTAGACGACCACAAGCCTTCACTCTTCGGTAACTACTTGCACTGCCAGGTTCCTAGATACGGGTTTTCGCTGACAATCTCGAGAATTACTCTCCGAACAACAGCTCTCTTCCCTCATCCCGCCCTCGCTTCGGTACCTCCTCGCCGTTGCTACACATCGTCGGCCGCGATACCTTCTTCGTCTTCTAAATTCCTTCGATGAAGTCTACGCCCTGCTTATGCTCGCCATTGAGCGTCACTATCTCCAAACGTATGGTGGGGGGTTTACTGAGAACTTCTACGGCCTCAAGCGCGAGAAAGTCCTTCACATCAAAGGCGGAGAAGCACCTCGAACTGGGATTGGTGCCCCAAATCTTATGCGTGAAACTCTACAGCTTCGAGAACGCGACATCTGGAATAACCTGGCCATTACGGTCGGCCTGCCGTATCTCAAACGAAAACTTGACGAGAGCTACGATATTCACGCCCCCCAAGCTACGGTTCTCGGCCCCAGCTATAATCGGGATGCTCTTTCCCCCAATGCAACCATCCGCCAACGAATTTTCTACTACTACAAATGGTTTCTACGAAACATCTACCCCAGCGTGAACGCAGCATACTACTTCTCTCTTCTCGCTTTTAATCTCGCCTACCTTTTCGACAATACAAAATACTCATCCCCTTTCCTCTGGTTAATAGGCACCCGAATCCGTCGTCTGGGTGAAGCAGACCACCGCGCCATTGCTCTTGCCGCTGAAGTTCCAGCACCCCCGTCCCGACCGGGCGCCCGCCCTGGACAGTCAACCAGCATATTCAACCCCGCTACTTTCGTCTTAACCATTTACCCCCGCCTCCTCTCCAGCCTCAAAATCCTCCTCCCAACTTCCATCTTCGCGCTCAAATTCCTAGAATGGTGGCATGCCTCGGACTTCGCGCGCCAACTCTCCCGCAAAGCGGCAGAAGGCCTTGATCTCTCCCCTCCTATTATCTCTGGGCTCCCGACCAAACGATCCCTCCCTCCCTCAACCTCCGACAACAAATCTGCAGAAACCGTTCCTCAGGCTACGGCAAACAACACAGTTTCCCTCTCCGACTCCGCCCCTAACCCCGTCCGCCCCGCCATCACACCCTTATCTCAGCCACACCTACCCTCTAAAATCTACCTCAAACCTACCCCCCCAATGTCATCCACCTCCCTCCTCCCCATTCTCACCGTCCTCCCCCCATCCACCAGCACAACCTCCCTCTGCCCCATCTGCCTGCAACCGATCCAAACGCCGACGGCCGCCCAAACGGGATACGTCTTTTGCTACACGTGCATCTTCAAGTGGGTGGATGGGAGTCATGAGCGGCAGGTGACTTTCATGGAGGCGACGAGCGAGGATGGGGGATGGGGGGAGGAGGGAGAGGGGAAGGGGAAGGGAGGAAGTGGGAGGGAGGGAAAATGGGAGAGTGGAAGGGGAAGGTGTGCGGTCACGGGGATGAGAGTATTGGGTGGAACGGAGGGGCTGAGGAGGGTTATGGTATGAGGGTTAAAGTGGGCAGTGATCGATTTAGCGGCATATCTATGGCGTTGGGAGTGGGTATACCCTGTATACACATAGGATCTGTCAATTTCAATGTAAGAATAGCTTTGATATTGATACTCCAACAGAGAGCATTGATTCTTCACGGTAGACTATATCCCAAAAAGCCCCATCCTCGCATCTAATGCCTCACTCATCCACCCATGCCACCAAAAACGCCTATCCAATGCACAACAACCTCCATCTTCAGCTCACATCACCTGCCTTGCTCCCGTCATCTAAACACCCAAAACGACCTTCCCCCTCTCATACACAAAGAAACTCACCGCCACCATAGGCACAACCTTGAAATATCCAATCGTCAGCCCTACCCAAAACCCCCTCCAGCCCCTCTCCCTCCAGACCAGTCCCGCCGTCTCTGCTATGCCCAGGCGATGCCCATCTCCGACTGCCCCGCCAACTTGCATTCTCCTTCTGATGACTTCTAGGGGGTAGGAAGAGGTTTGAGAGACGAGACCTGCGACGCCGCCGGCGAAGAGTTCCGCCCAGTATTTGAGGGTTGGCTTGGATGGTTTTTGGGACTGGAGGGAGGGGGAGGGGGATGTGATGGTCGTATAAGGGGCGAGCGCGGGAGAGCGCAACCAGTCGGTCGCGGTGTCGTGGGTTAAGAAGGACATGCCGGCATAAGGTAGCATGCCTGCCAAGGTCGGGGAAAATCCGCGGTAGAAGTTCACAAGGCCGGAGCGCGGGGACGCGATGATTTCCGCTCCGGGGATTGAGGACGGAAGCGGAGAAGGGGGTTTGGGGGGCTGTTCGTGGTAGATTTGCTTGCAGATGCTGCTGAGGGAGGAGCGGGAGTCATGTTTCGTCTCGAAGGCCAGCCGGACGCGGATGACTTCGAGGGGGTATGTGAAGAATACACTTGTTACTCCGGCAAGCGAGCCGGAGACTAGGCGCCGCAGCGGAGTCTCCTTGGAAGCGGATGGGATGATGACAGAGCGGATTTGCTCGTAGGCGAGGAACTTGATGGCGGCGTAGGGGAAGATTCGTAGGAGAGTTGCGGAGTGCCCACGGAAGAGCCCGCGCATGCCGTCTTGGCGGTTGATGTCGCGCATGGCGGTCACGACACCGAACCAAGAGCCGGTGTATTTGGCAAATTGGGGGTTGGAGGCTTGGAAGAGGATTTTGACGCGGTCGAGGGGGCCGACAACGGTTTTGGCCTTGGGAAAATATGAGTATCAAGCGCCACAATGTCGAGACTGAAAGAGGAGCAAAGAGGATTATACCGCACATCCCGCCAAACCTCCAGCGAGCCCCGTCCTCAGGACATAGTCAAGACTCTGCTTGTTCCTTCGTTCTGTGCTTTCAGCCCCTTTCAATGCTATCGTCTCTGCATCTGCAGAAGTTGTTCTTGGACTCCCATCTGGTGATGATTGTGAACCTTGTAGGAACAACTTTCTCCAGCCATTTTTCGGTTGCATTACCTTGGTGCCCGACCAAGCGAGTGCCCTGATCGCTCCGCTATCAAGGATATCGTAGAGATCATATTATTATACGTATCGGGTAGACGATTTTCGAGGCCATGCTGAGGTTACTGTAGTGTGACGTAGATTAATCGCCGGAGCGTGAAGTGGGGAGTGGACGTCCGCCCCGCTGCTAAGGCGGAAGGCTTGATTCGACGACAAGTTTCAATTGTAACAGCCAGCACCCTCTCTTCATGCTCTCTGGAGAAGGAAAATGGCTGATCCAGTTGACCTCAAGTCTGCTGTCCTCTACCAAAACCCAACCAAGACGGTCACTCTCATTGACATCCCAAAATCAATATCTCTCGCTCAAGGCGCTCTTGAAAGCCCCAACTTCCAGGAATTATGCTCTTCGCCACCTTTACAGTCTCCGTATGCATCAACAGAGCCCAAGTCCAAAGTCGCGAGAGCGAAGGTGCAGTCAATGATGGGTTTTGCTGACCAGGAGTTTCCTACAGAAGCACTGCTCGACGCACTAAAGCAGATTGCTCATAATTACTCAGGCGATTGGTGTCTCCCTCGTCAGATGTCAACTTCAGTCTCGACGGGTGTGGGCAGGAAACGCAAACTTAGTCCTGAAGCGACCTTTGACGCCGAGGTCCAGGCCCAGGAGCCTGATCTCAAGGTTGTGAGGGTCCGAACTGATGGGAAGCAGGAATTCGAGCCCCAGACTCAATTGAGGCTATCAATAAGCCCTCCATACGATACTGCTACAGCCCTAGATATAGAATCGATATCTCACCAGTTGGTGCGAAATTCATATTCAACTCAACTACCCCTTTTAATTACCTCTATATCTCAAACCTACATAATACCACCTTGTGCGTCCTTCTTGCTCTCTAATATTGACGAGCTCTCCTTCCATAACTTCAGTCACGCAGCCCACGAGGTATACCCAACCCCAAGTTCCTCCGCGGGTCCAGGCCAATTTGACTTCATTCTGCTTGATCCGCCTTGGGAAAATCGTTCCGTGCGCCGGTCACGGAAGTACAATACCCTGCGCCAAGGAACGAATCCGATGGATGTACTTCGTGGTGTGCTCGGTAAGCATGTAGCGCCAGGAGCTTTGGTAGGATGTTGGATCACAAACAAACCAAGTGTGCGAGATGCAGCAATAGAAGCGCTTGCGAACTGGGATGTGAACCTTGTTGAGGAATGGGCGTGGCTGAAGACGACAATGCACGGCAATCCAATGTCTCAGATTGATGGGCTGTGGAGGAAACCGTACGAGATCCTACTGCTTGGCAGAAAGCGCAGGGCCAATACATCGGAGCGCGAGGAAACTACTGACGCGAAAGTTGATACGCAGAAAATGGTTATCGTCGCGTGCCCGGACCTCCACTCTAGGAAACCTAATCTCAAAGAGCTTGTTGAGCCTATGATGCCAGACCCACTTGATTACCGTGCATTAGAAGTCTTTGCGAGAAACCTGACAGCACGATGGTGGTCTTGGGGCAATGAAGTGTTGAAATTCAACTGGGAAGGCCATTGGTCGAAGGGACATTGAAGGGGGCTTCGCACGAAGAGCAATTACCTGACACTTTAGATGTACGAGTCATCCACTGGTGTTGTACGGCGGCTGGAACAGTTGCGTTGATAATGTTTATCCTGGCTCGTTATATAAAGAAGAATGAGGACGTTAATCCAATCAAAGTGGGTTGAGTTGCAGCTCGCATCGTCTCCAGAGCTTTACCCACTCCGCTGATTCGTTCTGGCCTTCCCTAGCTTCGATTGCGGCATCAGGTTCAGCAACTTGCAAGCACTCCATTATGGCTTCAGCTATATCCGCATCGAGGTCGACAGCCGGTTCTTCACGTCTCATCTGCGGAACCCATTCCCTCAAGGCTTTAATGCAGGCTGCTTGCTGTCCGGCTTTGGCGACACAATGAAACATCAAAAGATAAAGTTCTTTCGGTCTCCGCTGCATAGATCCCGCGATTCCATGCCAATGCTTCCAAAACTCGACCCAGTCACTGCCCGATCGTTGGTAGTAAACTTTGTTGCCAGTTTTGGGTGGGGATCGCATGGTTTGGTCATCAAAGACTATTACCAACCTTCGGTCATCAGCATACGCACGCAGTATACGTATGTGGGACTCGACATTCACGAATATGCTACCAGGCCCGGGTGTGTTTTGGATCAGTACTTCCATCAAGCGCTGTGAGGCATCTGAATTCACGGGCCGCTTTGTTGCTACTGCAGGAAGAGGTCGGTAGCTTTTGAAGATAGCTGCGACCATTAACTCTGTGTAGATTTCCTCGGTCATGATGTTATAGCCACGAAATTGCATATCTTCTAGCACTTTAAGAGCATGTTTAATCGTCGCAACGCTTAGTCCGAATTTGTGCTTAAATTTTGACATCTCTCCTCTTCTTGTTAGGAGCATCTTGAAAACCATCACATAAGTCTCCGAAGGGAGATCAATCACAGAGGCTTGCATATCATCAAATAGCCGTAATAGGTCAGACTTCCCATATTTTTCATGTCCTAATTTCAAGGCGTACCATACCAGAGACAAAAGGCTCTCCCAATGCCTAACATCTGGGAACAGTGGGAACGCTTGATAGAACGACTTGAGGAACGTAGTGGAAGTATAGTCGTCAATGCCAGAGCCAAGCGCCATAACGGCGTCCTCCCTAGGCAGATTCTCTAGGTGTTTTAAGAGGGCTTGAAGTGAGATATAGTTGGCAGTGTTGTCGAGTTCCTGTACTTGGTCCTTGGGCTGGTCAAAATGTGCTGGTGACGCATTCAGAGAGCCAGGGCCAGCGGTTTCTAGAGGTGTTTGTACGCGTAGCGCATTACCTGACGAGTCTAATCCTTCATAGTCGATGTTCTTCAGGCTATCTAGTTCTGACTTGAAGCTTATGGGATGGCTGTGGAATCCCCTAGTTTGACGAGAGTGTGAAGTCGATAATTTTGTGGGGCTTGTAGTCGTGAAAGACGACACATCAGATTGGAGGTTCTTCAGGAAGGCAGAAGTTCGACCAACCTCTTCATTCAGGACACCTTGCTTGTCCTTTTGGGCCTCATGGTTCAGGAAACTGTCCTCCCCATGCTGTGAGTCCTCGTCTAAGAGACCTTCATCTTGACTTGCAAGTCTCCTTGCTTCTCTCCTTTCTTGGCGCGCAAGCATGCCTCGCCACAATTCCTCCAGTTCCAGCTCTTCTCGCTTCTCTTCAGTAAGCATCTGAATCACAACTTTTGCTCCCGCAACCTGACCACCAAAGCCAACAAAGCCTTCGGGTTCTGTAATTTCCTCTACAGTAGCTCCTCCGTCGTCAATCATGCCTACATTCACGCACACCCAACCTGATCTCAAACCATCATCCGCAGTGCTCGTCTCAGCCGACCCTACACTACTCAATAATCTGGCGCGACGAGCCTTTCGTCTCAGTTTGAGCTTCAATTCACCCCGTCCAAGAAGCCCATCCGCGAAGGGTGATAGTTTGTGGGTAGTTCTTAGCCATCTACAGAACCTGTCTGCCGAGACATGTAGATGTTTCTCGCTTCTAGCCGTTCCGAGAACCATCAACAGGTTCGTTCCAAGTGCGGGCGGTGGGTCTATCTTGCGTAGATCGAAGATTAAAAGATCATCAAGGCCAAGATCGAGGGAAATATACTCCAACATTGGCTGAAGTAGTGGCGGAGGGTTTGTGGGGAGCTCGGGTAGCCTTTGTCGTTCCGATAGAGGTTTGAAGGGGCGTTGAGGTGGATCGACTTGAAGGTACCACGGCACTACGGATTCAGGCTCAGGATTACTTTCCTTTTCTCTGGATTGCTCGTCCTCGAGTGTTTCTTGGCTCTCTTCGAGTATTGAATGTTGATCATTCTGCTGGGCGTGCTCAGAGCGCCAGGAAGAACTGGCTTTGAATGTTCGCCTTTGGGCAATATGCCCTGGAGAAAGCTTGGTTGCACTAGGCTTCAAAGCCGGTCGAACAGAAACGCCAGCAAGAGATGTGAACGCATTCAGTAAAGCAAAGTGACAACTGCTACACCGAATACCTGACACAGGTGAGAACGCCCTGAGTGCTGCCATCTGGGTCTGGTTATGGGAAAGGGTGCTAAGACCTAACGTGCAAGTGCCTAAATTTTACAGAAGCGTCGATTATCTAATCAATCTCTTATCGATAAGCACAACATTATCCTGTGGGGGCAAACCTTTGGAGGCACTCGTCCTCATGCCTGTGTACTCCGTGTCGCTGGTATAGTGACCCGCAAAAGAAAGCTTATAAT
>JAABUV010004583.1_pt1 | contig 16396 bp, 25 predicted proteins | sample 5559971 | NCBI WGS metagenome assembly JAABUV01 (sample SAMN10711881, study PRJNA513362) | rock metagenome | isolation source: Antarctica rocks | place: Antarctica: Victoria Land, Knobhead nord | collected 2015-12-19
GGCGCATCGTATGCTGTTGGGATGAAGACAATAGTTTTGCAAATGCATATTTGGGAGGTGACAGAAGAGACTTGATCTTGATGCAGTGGCTGCAGGCACAGCAATGTGCATGAGATGCCTTGCTAAATATGAGCCATGCGTGGAATGTCAATGCTGCCTAGCCTGTGAATGCCACACAAAACTGCCCATTATGCGTCCAGTGCTGGTCAGCCTGCCTCCGACTCAGAAGCATGCTGCATGCAAGAGAAACAACGCAAGCATGGCTGATGGTCCAGAGATGAGTCAATGCACACCTGACTTCCAGGGCCAGCTCCTCCATTGCATTGTCCAACCCCACCTCGGTCACGGGCATTGGCATTGGCATTGGGCCAGACAGCTGGCCTTCAGCATCAGCTTGCACCTCCTGCTGGCCTGCAGTCATATCACCACTGAATCAAAGCGTTTGCGTGCATTAGCCCAGCAAAAATTGACTTCAGCTTTGGTGTTGTGCCTTGAGACATTGGCCTGCTGGTTGCCTCAGGGTGCAAGGGAGCATCAATTGCCAGCAAGGAATATGCAGTGGACAGAGCATATGACTGTGCATGGCGCGACAGTACCAAATGTGATCAGGGCAAAGGTCTGCAGCTGTGGTGTGTCTTGGACTGAACCTGCAGTGTACATCTGATGTACATGTGACAGACAAAAAGGTAAGCACATCCAGTGATGTACCGAAAATGGACCACAGAACCCTGAAACCTAAGAGCACTCATAGACACATCAGCCTGGTGCTTTCACCACCATTGATAGCTGAAAAGTCACCTTCGACAGGCCACTCCTGCTGTTCTTGGGGCCCCTGAAGCAGCCCTGACAACTTGCTGTCAGCACCAGCCGCTTCAGACTCTGTCACAATGTTTGTCTTGGCCGACCACTCATTCTCATCCCTTGTGCCTTGCAATGTTAGAACCTCTGCTGAAATTATGCTAGAGGCCTCCCTTCTTTCCAAATCGTTACGGGCACTTGTGGCATCCTCAGCAGTGGAGACAGATGGCCTGTCCTTATCAGTGGGTTCTGCCACTTTAGCAGCAGAAGCGTCTGCAGGGGATGCTGCCAATGTGACAGAACCGTCCTTTTCCCTTGAGTCCTCAATATTGAAGGTATCCTGAGCAGACTCACTGCTCTCAAGAGGAGGGAGGGTGTAGGTGCTCAGGTTAGGCAGGGGTAGGCGTGGAACAGGCGAGCTCCCAAGACGTGAGGAGCGGTCCAGGTCCATTGGGGGTGCAGCAGACTCCAGCTCCAGGCCTGCTGCTACAGGAGACCTTGGCCTGTACAGCAGGTGAACAGTTTGTCGAGAGTGCTGCAACATCCCCTAGAAATGTTGCTGAGAGATGCATGACAGATTTGAAGAGCACATTATGACACAAGGATCATGTTGTGAGATCTTTTTTCATAACTAATGTTGTGACTGTGCTACTATATGACTGGTGGATTGGCGCTTGCATTCAGCACATGTTGATGTCAAGTCAACCATAAGCATGGCTTGGGTCGACTTGCTCCATCTGCCAATGCATGTACTGCTTGCTGGCATATTGTTGCAGATGCAGCATGACTATGCCGAGCTCACTCAGCTCATGGCATACAAAGCTCTGTGCTTTCATAGTCGACTTCAGACATAAGAGCTCACCTCTCAGCAGCTTGACCGTCAGACAATGCAGTCTTTTCTGAAAGGAAATCAAGACCTGGAGATGGCCTCAACAAGTTTGGGGCGCCATTCCTGTCAGAGTTTCCGAGAACAGCTGCTGATATGTAGCCTGTGTTGCACAAGTGGAGATAGCAAGAGTCAGCGTCAACATGCAGCAGTGACACGATGAGGTGTTGCAGTGAGTTTGCATTGCCTGGTTGTTGCAGAGTGGTGTGCACCTTTGTCATTGGAGGTTCGCCTCTGCTCAGAGAGATCCCGTGTCAAAGTGCGCTTCAGCTTGCCCAGCATGCCAAGTAGAGCCTACAGATAGCTCACGACTCAGTACACGCCTTCTGTGTAGGATGTGCATATGTAAGATGTCTCTTCAGGCCGTAATGAAGCCGTCAAACAAAGACCGAGCATTAGACACAATCCAAGACTGTATGTTACGGAGCTACCTCAGGGGTAGGACTGCCGGAGGCAGGTATTTGAGTGTCCATGGAAACTCAGATGACGATGCAGCGATCGGGTGGCATCCGCTGTTGCCGGACAGCAAAGTGATTGCAGCAATTATGTTGAGTGCCCGCTTGTTCAGGCACTGACATACTCCGGCAAATCACTAAGTAGGATGCAACTGCCCAATCGCCATGACTGGTACACTGCAACGGATGCAGATGCACCGCAGCCAAGGGCTTCACGATCTGCGTTCACGCGCAACCCCTATCGCAAGTCTCGTCAAGTCGATGCCTCAGGCCTGCGTGGTTATCCCTTCATCTTCTTCCAGGAAGGTTGGGGCAGTCAATTAGTCATTCAAGAGAGTTTGACTGAAACTGTGCTATCGCTTTGCGGTCTGTGCAGTGGACGCGATAATTGACGACTGCATTGAATGGATGATTTGCAGAGTTCTAGCGTTGCCCACCTACTTTCGTCGAACGTGAGGCGGTGTCAGTAAAGCGTTGGATCGCCTGCTGTACCGAGAGGCAGTACGTTTCAGACCCGCTTCCGACAGTCATATCTGAATTCTCTAGCTCCGCGGCCCATTGTGCGCATGTCAGCTACAGCATCGCTTGCAGTGCCTGCCGTCAGCACTTCAGCAACTACAGAGTACTTCGATGTCTTGAACGAGATCGGCGCAAAGACTGGCATCGTAAAGGCCCGGCACCATGTCCATATAGATGGTACAAATACATGTTATGTAGTACACATGACTGTCGCTTTATGTGTCGGTCGCAGAGTGACTTCATTTTGTCCTGTCAGAGATCACGGCAGGTTGAAGCCAAAAAAGGTGCCACTGCAGACCTGCTATGCAGGAGACTGGCACAGGGCTGTCCATGTCTGGATATACGCACAGAGTACACATAGACTGCTCATCCAGAAGAGGGCTGAATGCAAAGAGTCTTGGCCAAATCTATGGGACATTTCGGCAGCGGGTCACGGTGCGGCACTCTATAGACAGAACTGCGGCCGTTTGCTGTGCATTTCAAAGACCTTACTGCTCAATCATGTATTTTTGCATTACAGTGACAGCTGGAGACCAGTCCCTTGAGACAGCCCAAAGAGAAACTCAAGAGGAGCTTGGTATTGATGTGCCAGTCGAGGTGGGTGATGAGAACCTGCTACCTATATTGCTTTCACATGCAGAATCGCACACACATCAGTATGTAGCCTAGACACCAGGTCCACTGCAGTGTTGTTTATGGATGTGACAGGCCACATTGATGGCTGTGTTGTACCTCGACAAAGTGACAAACAATATGCTGCTGTGAGTGCTTCATCAAAAGCCTTACCTTCCTTGTCACAGAGCACAAGTTGCACATGATACGGTGGAAGGCAAAAACACTACTGCAATGTTGCCTTTTTGACATTGCACTGCTGCTCAGGCAATTGAGCCGTTGTTCAGCATGCAATCAGCCTTCAACACCAATGATGACACCTTTGTAAACAATGAGTTTGTTGATGTTTACTTGGTCACTGTCAAAGACGAGGTCCCTGTGGATTCCTTCACATTGCAACAGAGTGAAGTTGCTGCTGTCAGGCAAGTGTCTGCTGTCCTATACAGGCATACCATTGTCATCAACAGCATAAATCTCTCATGATGCAGATGTACATTTATATTTTGAAGCATTGGCACGCACATCCAGGCCATGACATTTTATGCCACCTTGCATACATATTGGAACCAGGGCATACGACAGATGTCTGTGTGCAGAACTGGGCCTGCATGTGCTGATCTATCACAAGAGTAGCAAGACAAATGGCAGTTGTCTGGGAGGGATGACTGGATCCACATATGATGCAGCAATGAGCTGAATCTGCGTCAAAGTATATGCTGCTGCTACTGCAGGTATATTGGGACAGAAGATTTGGAGAAGGCCTTCAAGTCAAATGACAGTGCATTTGTCTGTCCAGATGCCAGCTCAGAGGTACGCATGAAATGCGTATTGGCATGATAGCAATGTCAGCACTCAGTTGTGTCTCTCTATACAAATGTTCACCTCCATGGGCTTCAGTGTGTGATGCGTGTGGCATCATAGCGCTCACCAGCAGCCTTTGATTGCTGTTTGTGGGTGCTGCAGTATATGCAGATCTTCAAGATACTGCACAGCAGGAGGACAGCGCCACATGGCAGTCTCAAGACAGCCCTAGGGCAGGTACACTAACAATCACTGTGAGCATTTGAACTAGAGCCACTGCTATGTAGCAGATGTGTCAGGTTTGCAACAATGTTAAACAGCATGAACATGTCAGGAATGCTGTGGCGTTGCAGAAACTTCACATGATTGTGAAAACTGTGTGCCCGCTGCAGATTGGCATGGTCCAGGTGGAGTACATTTGCTGGCAGGCATGAAAGCCTACAAATCTAAGAGCATGCAATGGGATCATCAGACTTGCATTACATGCAGCCAGATGGTGAATGTTGTGCTAGCATCAATTGTTAAAATTGTATCCAATAGCTGTAGTGTATGATCACCCGGCTTCTCACCAAATTGCTGACTCTTCATGTAACTGAGCTTTTGAGCCAAACAATCTAGCCATCACAGTAGCAGAGGCATGCCAAAGCAAGCCATTAAGTATGCAGTGGTAGCAGGTGCTTCATGCTGGCTGTCTTCTACACACATCTGCTAATTTGATTTTAGGCAGATGCAGGTCTGCATAGGAAGTGAATTGCAAGTTTGGATTCACAATCCAAATCTAGCAACGACCTAAATTTAGGTCGGAGCTCATCATCAAGAAAATCTCTGGGGTGAGCAAATGCACAGCTGATGTTATGCTGCATCACTGCTCATGCTCAGCAGCCACTTGTGCAAATTCTAGCTGCCTGATAGCTTCATACAGCCCTACCCCAACAGAGACCGCAAGGTTCAAAGATCTGACATGAGTCTCAATCATTGGTATCTTGACCACAGCCCCTTGTGTATCTACTGCAGCTGTATGTGCCTGCAGATGCAGCTTCCATGCATTGCTGGCAACATTCACATGGTTGCAATCAACTTTGCATATATCAAGCCTGGTGCAGCCACAAGTGATACAAACATACCTCTTTGGGCAGACCTGTAGTTTCAGCACCAAACATCAGCCAGTCTCCTGCCTGATATGTGCCTGCAGGTAGCCATTCCCAAGTCTTGCACATCAACATAATGATCATTACAGTGCAGCTTGGTGTGCTGGCAGCTGTCTCAAGCTTGTCCTGCACCTGGAGTGGCATAATGCTTTGTACCATGTTTGCTGAACCCAAACAGACGCTTGGGGTCTGACTGCTCATTGAAGTAGCTGTAAAAGTCCTGAAAAGGCTTGGGTATGTCAGTCCGCTAGACAGCTCTCAAAGAAAAGGCTAAGGAGCCCTGACAAAGCCACACTGCTAATGCTGGGACCAGCATATGCTGCAAATACTGGCATCTGCAGACTGACCTGCCAGGAGTCATGTATTTTGACAACAACAAATGGCCAGTAATCCAGCCCAGCCCGCTTCAGTCTGCAAGCATGCAGTATGCGGGCAACTGTAGCATGCTGGACAGGCTACATCAAAAATGCTAAGACTATATAGCTTTGAAGCTGAAGTCTGTGCACTTACTTGCGGGAGTCAATATCAAATCCAAGAGGTTTCACCAAATGGAGAGCAACAGATGTGGCTGCGCAGGTCCTGGCCACGCTACCAGCGTTTTGAGGAATTTGAGGGTTGACAAGTACCAAGTGGAGGTCTTGACGTTGTTGACCCTGCCTGTCAACAGCGAGACGGATTTGCAAGCTCGCCACGGTACTCCGGCATTTTGGAAGATCTGTCGAGCACTGACATTCAAAGCTATGCAGCGTACTTTTGACCGGCCGAGTTGGCACTCCAAGGCTGCTCTTGTGCTTCCCTTTCAGCAAACGCTAGAAGACTGCGTTTGAAAGGGCTACCCGGAACTTCTGATGCTCTGACACGATTGTGCGCAAAGTTTCACACCGGGCAACGTCCGAAAGCACAAATGCATAGCAAGCTCCACACCAACGGGATCACATGCGGCGGACGACAACAATCCAACAAATTGTTGACGTCCGCCGCATGCGATCATCCTGACAGTGCTCCGTAGCTCCGTAGCTCCGTAGCTCCGTAGCTCCGTAGCAGCAGATATCCCTAAAATAGCCGTAACGCCCCTGTGGGAGGGGCTACGGACACTGCGGAGCAAGGATTCAGATTCCGAATCTCGACCCCTTTTTCGCATTTGGTATGACGTCAGCCGGTGGCCGCTCATTCAGTCTAGTTAGTCTTCCGAGGTTGCCTTACGGCAGGTTTTAAGTGTTGCTATCGCTGCGCAGCCACGGTCCGGCCTAAACTAGTCAAGGGGTACCAGAACGAACAACTCGGTTCGCAAAGCTTCGGCAGCAGGCGCCTACAGCTTTCGATCCTCTCAGGTCTTGTTAGGTCGTATGGCTCCAAAGGTCCGCTCTTGTAGCTGAACGCGTTAACACCACAGATGTTTTCTACATTCTCACTGTTGCAATGTTGCAGGAAGGACCAGACAGCACAGTTATCCTGCAGGACAAACAGGAAATCCAGATTCTGGACAATGTGTCAACAGAGATAACCATAAGCGTGTCTGCCTCCTTCCTTACAACCATTGAATGGAGTCTTTTTGGCACTGACTACATCTTTCCAATCACACACTGGCGCACCACTGCAATCAACACGCTTGTGAAGAGGTTCCATTTGCTCCCAAGAGATCTTTCGCAGTATGGCCAGGTTACTGAGGACGACGAGGGCAATATCACCCAGAATGTTGACTCACACCAAAAGGTCAGAGATGCCTGTACCATCGACACAAGCTGGCTGAAGCTGCTCAAATGAACTGTGTATGTTGCAGGCAAACATTGCGTTGCAAGCAGCCAAGGATGTGATGATCACTTTGGGAAAGATTCTGAAGATTCATAGGCGCGCTGTACTAGAGTACGCAATCTGGTACAGGCAAAACCATGAGGGAAGCCAGACATATTCAGAATATATCACACGTGTCACTTGTCATCAGATTGCTCACACCAATTTCATGGCCCCAAATGTGCAGTGGACTCTAGTGAGATTTTGATGGGAGTCCAGCAGCACTTTCCTACAGATGACATGGCATTAGATGCTGGAGAAAACATCAAATCAGGCAGCAAGCTTATTCCCAAATTGGTCCCGATCTTTTGCATTGAGCTTGGAAGCCTAATGGACCTTTACAAAGTTTATATACTGTGACAGCATGCACACGCCAGCCATGTGTTGGTCAAAATCAGGTTGCAATGTCAAAGAAGTTTTGCTATCAGATCACTACAAACTGCAAGTACTATTGCTACCTGAACTGCTCGACATTCTTTTCAAGCAGCGCACCCTACCGCCCTAGGCTGCTCTGCCTGCAAAAGCTTCTGCTGCTTCCTCCGCTGTGTGTCTGTGTCTGCTCTGCGCTTCTTTGCCTCTGCTACTGTCAGCAGTTTTGTCTTTAAGTCTCCCATGCCAGTGGACACGAACCCTTGTCTCAGGTTGAGCTTCAGGTCTGTGAACTCCTTGACCAAGTCTTGTTGTGATGATTCCCTCAGGCGCTGCAGGTTGTCAGTCACAAACTTGTGGAAGCATGTCTCTGCGTAGCACCTGGCCACCTGCCCTTGCATGTTTAGCAGGTCTGGGACGCTGATGCGTCCTGGCAGCTGCAGCTGCTTCTTGAATTGGTTGGTTGTTTCTGTAAAGCCTAGCACCGCCTAGTTGATGTGATTGGCTGCTATTGCATACAGCTTGGGTCCTATCTGCCCAAATCCACCAGCGATCAGCTGCTGCAAGCTGGCGTTCTTCAGCTTCATCAGCTCCTTGCCTTCAAGGCGCTTGCTGTGCCAGTTGTCGCCTTCCTTGTCAGCAGGAGCAGCTGCTTGCACTGAGTAAGACCCTGTCTTCCTGATGCTGGGCAGCACTTCTCCGAACACCCACTTCTTGAAAGCTATGGCTGCTGGAAGTTTGGATGTGCTGGCTAAGTCGTATAAACCAGCTTCTGAGATCCACTTTGCATTCAGGTCATTCGAGGTGTGATTTTCAGGGGGGGTACGGGCTGTACCCACCCTTAAACGGAGCGCACGTTCAGCAACATTGCATGAATAGCTAAGCCTGAGTCTACCCTAGATGGGCTCAAATTATGCATCAGGCAATCCAATTGCAGATGAACACCTGAAACTTCTCATTCATATACCGCTGACTACCAGTGAAAGTAGCTGGAAGTATGCCAATTTATGAAGTTTAATATGACAACATGCTGTCAATTGGCCGTGGACCAGACAAAGTCGACGTCGATGGCGATACATGGTATAATTATAATGGTAGATCTGTTGCTTACAATTGTGGCTACAAAGACCACAAAAAAGCACTGAAGAGACACGTGCCAAAGCAATGCATCAAGTTGTTTGCCAACTTGATCAAGGCTTCACCGACATGGTCAAACCAAAATTTGGCAAACTCTCGATATATAAATGAAGCAGGTCTTATGCAGCTTGTCTCCCAGAGTCGTCTCAGGCACAGTTTAATATACGCCGAAAAATTAGGCATTGATACATTCAAGTTCAAAACAGAAACAGCAGAATTGGCAACAATTGATTACATCATGACTGCGTTTGATGGAGAAGACATGATCGAGCAGTTTGTTATAGGCAAGTACCGGGTCGATCTTTATTTTCCTGTTTATAAGGTCGCCATCGAGTGTGATGAGAATGATCACAAAGGCAGGGATATCGACAAAGAGACTGAGAGGCAATCGTTTATTACAGAGCAGCTGAGTTGTCAGTGGGTTAGGTTCAACCCACACGGAGACCAATTTAGTATCGCAAAGGTCACTAACGCCATTTTTGTAGCCATAAAAAAAGCTTGATAGCTGGTCGTACCCCCCCTGTCTACTAGCGCCTGCAGCGTTTGTTGCCATTCAGGGTCGACATGTCTCTTGACGGCTCTCTTAGGATCCTTGTAGTTCAGTATAGATGCACAGTCATTTCCCCTGAACCATACAGTATTGTCTATATTCATGATGGGTACTGTTGTGCCACAAGCCATCAAAGTCATGGCATTTTGTCGAAGTCCATGGTACAACAAGGTGGGTCATAACCATTACACACAAAACCGAATGCGACCGAACGCATACAGGCTTTTGCAATTCTAGTCTGTTGGGTAATAAAGGAAAAACGCGCGTCATCTGTGATGCTGTTTTCGATGCTTGGTATACAAGCATGGAAAGCACCGAGGCAGGGTTTATAACCATGGTCATGGACCGGCTGCATGCCTTAGAGGAGAAGAACCTGAGTTTGGAGAAGCAGAACATGCAATTGGCTGCCCGCTTATCAACAAAAGAAAGACAGGTTGTCTTTGTCTGAAAGATGACCTGATGACCTTCAATGATGGGCAGATTCTCATGCCAGCTTTTGGGGAGGGAGAGCCCATGTTGTCTGGCACAGAGGTGCTTAGTTGGACCTCGGACTTTGTAGACAGACCTCTTGACGCCTTGCATGCTAACGCCACCGCTTTTTACGGCCTAATAAGCTTCGATTTTGGCTTTGAGGAGTGGCCCGAAAGACTCGACATGGGTCAGGAGGGCAAGTCTACAACAGTGACAGAGTATTTACAAGGCATAGATGCTTGGTGCAAGCGCTGGAAGCTGCAGGAGGATACCAATGTTAGTCAGAGCATGCAAGAAACGTTCCGTGGGTGGCGTCACTTCAAGACTGATTTCGAAAAGAGCAGCACCATATATGTGTTGAAATAACGAAACCCTTCAATCTAATGAAAAAGAGAGTTTTGGCTCCGAAACCAGGGCAGCAGGTGTACTCACTCAACAGCAGCTTTCTTGCGAGGCTGTTCCTCCGCAGGAGGCTCCTCGGATGCATCTTGCATATCATTCCAGGCTCTCTTTGGATGAGAAGAACTGGGAAGCTTGAAGCAAGCGTCGTCAGGCTGAATCGGCAGACCTTCATACTTGAGGATGAGACCGATAGTGTAGGCCTTTCCCCAGTACTGCCCCGACTTGAACCACAGCTTGTAGCGGCCTGTCCCTCGAGGAACGACGATTCTGGCTTTCTTGAACTCCTGCGAAGTGGTCTGCAGCTTGTCCAGCTCAGCACGACGCTGCTCGAGCCGAGCTGTCGATGATCTGGTTGCCATGTCGTTGCGTCTAGGCGAAAGCTGCCGGCAAGCACATGTTGGGGCAGTGAGATCGGGCTGTTGTACGACGGCGCAGACTTGGTCGCTCATATGAGCGCTCATATGAGCCAGCCGACCTTATCGGCAGTTTCGGGAACTCTCGGAGTGTAGCGGTGGTTCAACCAAATTCAAACGAGGGGTATCGAGTAATTTGACCGAAGTTACTCCGCAGCTGCACTCGTATACTGCGTAACGCCTGCATCATCCTGTCATTGTATGCATTGTAATCTCTCTCTCTCTCAAGCAATCATATGCAAGTGATCATGATGCGTCATGCACCGGACAGTTCACCCTGATAGGTTGAGCCTGTGAATCTGTATGTGCGCAAAGTCTGTGAGCCTTGTATACATTTTCGAATTCTGAAAAAGGACCTGTCAGACACATGCAGACATGAATTTCGACGCTATAAGTTATTGGTCGTTCAATATCAGCCATGACCGGTCTCATATGTGCATCCGTCACGAAATGAACACTTCCTGGCCCACAAGCACAGTTGCGTCTGTGACAGTCTATGAACCTGACTTGGGTCAGCCATATAAGCTGTTTGTTCCCACACAAGCTGTGCATGCAAGGTCTTGCTTTTATACTTGGCAAAAGCAAGTAACTTTAGAGGTACACCACTTCTGATTATGCAAAGTTTGCTGCGCAGGCAAAGTTGGGACCTAGGAACGGCCTAGACACTATCATAGCTCAGCCATCAATTTCACTAATCCTGCCGTTCGTCTATCATCGCAATGCACCATCGATATGCAGTGCAAATCAGGACGAGCTTGTATCTCCGTCGGTCTCTGCCTGCGATTGTTGTTGTGCTTATTCATTCCTCCTGCGAGCGCCTTTGCGTGCTGTATAGCTTCTCGGACTGCTGTTGGCCGCTGAAAATAAAACACCGATGATGCCAGGCGCAGCTAATCTTCGTGCGAGTCCGCTGGGCCAGTGCAAGCTACACAGAGCATTCCCACAGGCGCCGCTAGCTTTTAACAGGCCACAAAATTCCGCACGTCGCGCAGGTAGGTTCGTGCGTCCCTGGCCGTACGTCGCACCTCTCCTGTTCAAGCCTCTGCGCTGTGCGTTCCCACCATATTGCTGGGGTGTGACTGAGACCTTACTACATGCACGTTGCGACGCTGTGGCTCTGTCTGCGTGACGATGCTGCCAGGGCCACTGGCCACCGAGCCGGACCTGGCTGCTTCTACAGTGATCAAGGGGTGTACCGTGTTGCAGGAAGGTGCATAGTCACAGCGCACAGACCAGACAATGAGAGAATTGTCATCACTGGCATGGGTGTAGCTTCGTGTTTTGGCAATGATGTAGACACGTTCTACGACTCGTGAGCTCCTCGAGCAATTTTAGCCTTGCTTGAATGTCACTGCAGTTGCTCTGTCACTGCTCATGATTGTTTCATCTACACGCAGATTGTTGGCAGGCAAGAGTGGTATCAAGGAAATCACCAGATTCGATGCATCAGAGTTCCCAACCAGATTTGGTGGACAAATAGAAAACTTTGACATTGAAGGGTAGGGTTTGCACGCTGCATCTACACCCTGTTCAGTGTCCTGCTGTCACAACACCAGCCAGCTGTCTGACATGTCTGCAACATGCACACGCACAATAGGAACTTGCATCTTAGCTTCAAGACCCATAACAAGGCACGTCCTGCAGGCTTGTAGACAGGAAGAATGCGCGGCGATATGATGACTGCCTCACATACTCAGTTGTTGCCTCCAAGAAGGCCCTCAAGCAAGCAGGCCTGGACAAGGCAGACAATGCTGATGCATACGGCAAGCTTGATTTGACCAAAGCTGGAGTTCTTGTTGGCACTGGTATGGGTGGTCTTACTGTCTTTCAAGACGGTGTGAAGAACCTTGTGGAGAAGGGCCACAAGAAGATTTCACCCTTCTTCATCCCTTATGCCATTACTAACATGTGAGGCCATTCCCCATAAACAGAGCCCACTCAACACCAGCATCATCTGTGTTGTATTGCAAGTAAACACCCCCATGTAAGTCAATATTGCTGCAGTGCCATATTGAGACTGAAGCTTCAGGGAAGGCCTATGTCTCATGCCACAAGTAAACTCAAGACGCCAGCCATGTTTCTTCATCACAATCCTTAAACGTGCAATACATGAGTAGCATACTAGGCAAAGCAAGGAGCTGAACATGAACCAGGTTCTGCATTTGCTGCAGGCAAGGTGTGTCAAACATTCACAGACTTTGGGCTTATGAGTTACAGCATTCCAACTGCTGAAGCCGGTCCAGGCAGTGCAGATCACAAATGTTGTGAGTGTTGCAGGGGAAGCGCATTGGTGACCATGAATCTTGTTTTCATGGGCCCAAATGACAGGTGTTGTGAGTGTTGCAGGGGAAGTGCATTGGTGGCCATGGATCTTGGCTTCATGGGCCCAAACTACTCCATCTCCACGGCGTGTGCCACCGCAAACTACTGCTTTGTGGCGGCAGCCAACCACATCCGGAAGGGTGACGCTGACATCATCATTGCAGGCGGATCAGAAGCTCCCATCATCCCTGTAGGCCTGGGTGGCTTTGTAGCCTGCAGGTAGGACTGCGCCTCTGTGATCACTTGCTGCTGCAGTTCCGCAGAGAGGCCAGGCAAGCAAGTGACCAAAACCCTTCACCAAAATCTTGATGATGCCAGTGGCTTTGAGTGGTAGAGCATGTGTTGTGTCGGTAACTGACTGCTCATGCTCGCAATAAAAAGCATCCCTGCTGCATGCAGCATGTATGCGTAGCCATGGCAGATTCTGCAGCCAAGACATGCAACGCTGAGGGTGTGGCACTTTGAGACCTGGGGTTTCCAGAGTTTGTTTCACTATCTGCTTTCTGTATGTTATCATTGCGTTGATGGGCAAACTCAGCTGCCAGCCTGCTGATCATCTGCCTTCTGGCATTGCAGAGCGCTGTCACAACGCAATGCTGAGCCTCAGAAGGCGTCTCGTCCCTGGGATCAAGGCAGGGACGGATTTGTCATGGGAGAAGGTGCTGGTGTACTTGTCATGGAGTCGTTAGAACATGCCCAGAAGAGGGGGGCTAACATTCTTGGGGAGTACCTAGGGGGTGCCATCACCTGCGATGCCTATCACATGACAGACCCCAGAGCTGATGGGCTGGGAGTGAAAACTTGCATTGAGTTGGCACTCAAGGACTCGATGATTGAGCGAGATCAGGTGGGTACACTGCACAGCCCTAGGGAGCTTACTCAACTGTCCCACAGCAGCTGAAGGCATGTTGTTCTTGTATCCTGTGTGTTTAGCATAGAACACTAGTACCTTACAGCTTTTGCTGGACTGCTGCACATCCCTTGTTGAGCAAACTAGAAGAGCAGGCAAGACCAGAACTAAGGTTTGTGAAGCTGGTGGTTTGTGTGAGACGACAGTGTAGTTTGGTGGCAGTTGCAACTTTGCAAGCTCTGCAGCAGCAAATGTTGGGCTTACTAGGGTCCAAAAGTCAGCAAAATGTTGCTGGTGCTTCGTCAGCAGTGATGACTCTGCTTCAGCATTGTAGAAGACAGCCCTTTTGCACGGCAGGTGTGCGGTCAGCAAGCACATCACACAGATGCTGACAGTGGTGTTGTGTGCCAATTGCAGTCATATGCTGTGCAGGTCAACTACATCAATGCGCATGCCACCTCCACTCTAGTTGGAGACATCGCAGAGATCAAGGCAGTCAAGTCAGCCTTCCCCGACACAAAGCACTTGAAGGTGAATGGCACCAAGTCCATGATTGGGCACTGCCTAGGGGCTGCAGGAGGCATGGAGGCCATTGCCACCCTGAAAGCCATTGAGACCGGATGGGTACACCCTACCCTCAACCAGGTAGGGGCATCTGCTGTGTGCTGGCCTGCCGCACTGTAACTGTGCGTCATTGCATCTGATTTTTATCAAATACTGTGGTGGCAGCAGCACGATACGGTGAGCCATGTGAGGCGATGATGAAAATGAACACTAGCTGTGAGCATTTGTGGTTTTAGCCTGTCAGCCACTTTTGCTCTGTCCACAGTTCCAGCTTGTCACCCACGTATTCCCTTGTCCACAGTCACTTTCTGCCTTGTCCACACACCACATTCTTCCCTGTCTGCAGCAGACAAAATGCGTCTCATTGCAAATGCTGCATGATGACAGTTGAGCCAAACATGCCAGTCGGTGCACTGCAGCCTGCGGCGGGCAGATGCACTTGCTTTTATGTGCTCTACTGAGCATGTATACAATAAGCAGTCTGGACTTTCATGGTCCTCAGTGGGGTCTTGTGCAGAATACACAAGCAAGCTGCTGACAAGTAAGCATGTGTTTGTAGGACAACTTGGTGGATGAGGTGTCAGACATCAACACTGTTCCGAATGAGAAGCAACAACATGACATCACAGCTGGCATTTCCAATTCCTTTGGATTTGGTGGTCACAACTCAGTGGTTGCCTTTGCACCTTTCAAGCAGTGAAGCCATTGCAATGCAGAAGGTTGTGTGTATGCACCTGAGTGAGCGCAGTGAGAACAGATTCAGTGAGAGAACTGGGATATCAGACCAGTTTGTGTGAGGGCAGCATTCATCCAAAGCAGCGAACATGACAGCGGCATGTATACTTGCACAGATGATCTGACTACAGACCATGCCAGCACCCTACCACAATGCCTCCTGGCTATATCAAACAGTATTAGCGCTTGTTGTAGTGTACATGTATGCATTCCTGACGGCGGCTTTGTGTGCTGAGTGTTACTAGTGTTGCTTTGAGTGGTAGTGGCAGCAAGCATATGTCAACCGTGTGTAAACAAACGTTTCGAGTCTAAATTGGCTTGTTCCAGACAGTGCTGTGCAGTGGGTGCACACACAGAGCGACCGTAACTTTGAATTACAACATGAAAAGTCCATGGCAGATGTACATGCAGCAGTTCAAAAAAGTGTACAGACTTGCAGAACACAAGTAGCAGGGCTTCAACAGATATTGTACAGGACCAGTCAGTTCGACTTCTTGATCTCGGTGGGCACCTTCATGGCATCTAGCACCTCTGCCACTGAAGGTACATCCTGGCCAGGCTGTGCAGCTTCGCCAGCATGCTGTGTCGTCCTGCAAGTTCATGGCCTCAGCAACGGCAATGATAACTTATGACAACAGCCCTCATTTCACACATAGGGTACTGTAAGCATTCATCACATACAGCTGAAGCTCAGCAGATTGGTGCATCAAGGGGGTTTGCACATGGTACCTGTAAAACAAAATGGTGCATTGTACCATGGTGTGCACAAAAAAGGTAACTTTTCAGGACAGTATGCTATTGAGCTGAGTGCTCTCAAGGTTGCAACAATGTTCACACATCAACCCATTCTGTGAAGCAAGAGGCACGGGTAAAACTCATGCAACCATACACACCAGACCGTACCGTTCAGGCTCTAGCTCGCTGATGATAGCATTATCACCCAAATCAACAAAGTCCTCCCCAAGTGTGCTCACTTCACCCCTGTCACCCCCACCCACCCAGGGGGCGCCACCCACAGGCTGGTGCGCCCTCTGGCCCGCCCTATCAGCCAACAGCGGCATGCCCTCTGATGCTGCCAGTGGTTTTTTGTCTGAGCTGCCTGTCTCTGCAGCCTGGTTGTCTTCACCCTGGGTCAGGGGTACAAGCTGGGGGGCCTCGCCCTCAACCTCCTCTGGGTCAGCTTCTGCAACATACCTGCAGCACTAGTCTCATGAGTGATGCATTACAGAAAGCCTTCATGCCCAGATATAGGCTGCATCATATAGCTCACCTGCTTCAGTACGCTCAAAATTCATTGCAAAATTGCCCATCATGCACAGATGAAGCCAAATACACGGCTGCTGCTGAGACCAGAGCAGCATGTTTCACTTGAAGTGGGTTTTCAGGATGCGCTGATCAGGATACCGTGACGTCCCTACTGGCTAGGTAAGCCCTGCCAAGGCATATGTAAGAGCAAACAACAAAGGAAGTTCCAACGCAACAGTGCAACTGCTGCAGGCATTCCGTCTGGGCTTGTATGGTGCTCACACGTCATGCAGCAAAGCGGATGAGGTGGCGGGCAATGGGAGAGAGA
>JAABUV010004586.1_pt1 | contig 16389 bp, 12 predicted proteins | sample 5559971 | NCBI WGS metagenome assembly JAABUV01 (sample SAMN10711881, study PRJNA513362) | rock metagenome | isolation source: Antarctica rocks | place: Antarctica: Victoria Land, Knobhead nord | collected 2015-12-19
CTTGTTGTCAGTCGAAGGTGGTGAGATACCCTCGATTGGAGGCGAGGAGGGCCCTCCTGTACATCCCCCGCCGATGGAAAGAGTTACGGCTCCGTCAGTGCCATTCGCTCAGCGCCCACTGGCCATCGCTCGATCACTGCCCTTTGTTGATCTGGTCGAAGTAGCCCCGGATGTGCTTCTCGACGCTCTTGGGGACCTTCTGGTTGGTCAGGGCGTCGGCGGCGGAACCCGAGTTGGTCTCGATTTCGCCCTGGATGGTGATCGTGGAGAGGCCCTTGGACTGGGTGGTGGGGGGCGCGGTCCCCTCGACCACGGCGGCGCCCTTGGTGTACTGGTTCTTGGAGCGGGTGTTGTAGGCGGCCGTGTTGTCGGGCGCCTCGGGGCGAGCCCCGTCGCCGATTCCTCGGCTGCCCTGGCCGTCACCCTTGTTCCGGCGATTGCTGTTCTGGCCAAGCTGGTTGAAGCCGTCGCCGAACTGGTTCATGCCGTCCTGGCCCTCGCCGTTCATGCCGTTCTTGGCGTCCTGGAGGTCGGCCATCGCGCCTTCGAGCGACTGGAGCTCCTGGAGTTCTTGGGCCATCTTCTGGAGCTGCTGCTCGCTCATCCCGAGGGCCTCGGCGGCCTTCTTGGTGTCGCCCTTGGCCATTTCCTCACCGGCCTTGGCAAGTTGATTGGCCATCTTCTGGAGCTTCTCCAGGTTCTTGGCCTGGTCGTTGAGCTTGGCCATCTCCTTGTCGAACTGCTCCTTGGAGAGGCCGCCGTTCTTCTTGGCTTCTTCGAGCTGCTTCTTGCGCTGGTCGAGGTTGGCGAGCTTCTGGAGCTGCTGGCTCATCTCATTGATTTGTTGCTTCAGGGCTTCCTTGTCCTTCTCGGTCATCTTGCCCTGAGCGAGCTTCTCCTTGATCTGCTTGAGCTCCTTGGCGGCCTTCTCGAAATCTCCTTTGGAAAGGGCCTTGTTGAAGTCGTCGGCCGGTCCGTTGCTGGCCATCTCCTTGAGTTGCTGGAGCTGGCGGTTGACCTGCTCGGGCGACCCAAGCTGCTTCTGGCGGTCCTTCAGGGCGTCGGTCAGCTTGTTCAGGGCCATCATGGCCTTGTCCTTCTGGGCGGGCGGGGCTTTGGCCAGGTCGTTGGCGGTCTTCTCGACCTCGGCCAGGAGCCGCTCGGCCTCGGCGAACTTCTGCTTGTCCATCTGCTTGCGCTGCTCGGCCATCTTCCGGCCGAGGGTCTCGGACTGCTTGGTGACCACCTTCTTGTCGGCCTGCGGGGTCGAGGACGCCTGGGCCCGGACGCCGGCCCGCTGGCTCCATTCGGGGATCAGCATGACGACCCCGGCCAACAGGACCGGGACGATCGGGAGCCAGGCCCGGCGCGGGATCGCCAGGCCGAACCGGTCGGCCACGTCGAGGTCGGCCACGTGCCGGATCGCGTCGGCGATCAGGGCCCGGCCGGCGGAGGTCTGGCGGATCGCTTCGGGGAGCGTCAGCGCCGTGCTCAGCCGCTCGTTCAGGCCGAAGGCCCGGTCCAGGGCCACCGCCGCGTCGGTCCGGTCCGGCCCGGTGAGGCCCGCGATCAGCCCGGCCACGACCAGCGAGAGCCCCCCGGCGATCGCGAACGGCCACCAGGCCGCCCCCGGGACCGGGACCTGCCCCAGCTTCTCGACCCCCAGGACCACCGTCGCCACGGCCAGGGCCGAGGCCAGGCTCCAGACGGTCGCCGTCAGGAACCGCTGCAACCGCATCCGACGCCAGACCCGCCCGATCGGCCTGTCCAACTCTTTCACGGCTCGGACCTCCCAACGTCAACCGATCCATCCCCGGAGCCCGCCCCGATTCTTCACTATAGACGACTGTCCGAGCCCGAGCAAGGGTCGAGTCCGAACGATTTCGGGATCCGACGCGATCGACAAGTCGGGCTTGCCCGATCGACGGACGGTCGATTTATTTCAGCTCGCCCTCGCGCTTCCCATTTCGCTCCACTTCCGTGAGGTCCGCGACACACCGCCTCCAGTGGTCGAGGAGCTGCTCGGGGTCATCCATCCCGTAATCCTTGGGATGGATTCCCAAGGCATCGAGGATCGCGCGAGCCTCCTTGGATTCCTCGGCGTATCCTTCTCGGCTCTTGTATGCTTTGATGAATTCGATCGTCTCGCGGAGGGAATCCGCAGTGGAATCGGTGCCGGAGACGATGATGTCCACGTCCTCCGGCTCGGGCAGTCTCCCCATGGTCAATCCCTTTCCGCGAAAGTGGCGATCAGCTTGGCCGCGGCGATCTGGCCGAGAATCATCCGGTTTGAATTCCCGTGCCGGCTGAAGCCGTACTCCCTGATGTAATGATCGATGAGATCCGTCTTGGCCGTCAACTGGATGAATCCTTCATTCCCGAGATCGAAGGAGAGGCGGGCGGCGGATGCCAGCAGGTTTCCGGGGATTCCCCGAAACCTCTTACCTCGGCCGACGTTGGGCGGGCTGCTTTCGAGGTGATAGACCCTCACGAAGCCCTGACATCGCTCGATTGACATCAGCCCGAGGATTTCCCCGGGATTCTCGGACGCGACGAGCTTGAAGACCTCGAGTTGCTTCACGATCTCGGCCCACGGGAATGCCCAAGTCTTATCGCACGATCGGACATCCTCAACGGCAACCGGACTGGTTTCGGTTCGAAGGACTCGACCGGAATTCGGTTCTTCTATCATCCGGTCTCCACGTCGCTTCTCGGTGGATCGTACCAAATCCGTTGCCCGACCGCCGCTCGATAGTCGGTCGGCGACATCCAGCCTTCGAGGGCGGATGGACCAAGGCGATCCCAATGAGGAGCCGGTCCGGTTGATTCACTGTCCACCAGATGACCTGGGCCTCAGAGGGAGGCGGCCTGCGGCGAGCCGCCTGCGTAGACCTCGGCGGCGGCGGCCAGCCCGGCGCCCGGCTCGACGGCGTGGCCGAGGTCTCGCAAGCAGGTCTCCAACGCCGCGAGGACCAGGGTGACGTTGACCTGCCGGGAGCCGTGCCCCATCAGGCCGATCCGCCAGGCCTGGCCCTTGAAGGGGCCGAGGCCGCCGCCGATCTCGATCCCCCAGCCGGCCAGGAGTCGCTTGCGGACGGCCAGGTCGTCCACCCCCTCGGGGATCCGGACGCAATTGAGTTGCGGGAGCTGGTGCCCTTCGACCGTGACGTAGGAGAGACCCATCGCCGTCAGGCCCGCCTTGAGGGCCTTGTGGTTCTTCATGTGCCGGGCGTGGCGGGCCTCCAGCCCTTCCTCGACGACCAGGGCCAGGGCCTCGCGGAGGGCGTAATTCATGCTGATCGGCGCGGTGTGGTGGTAGAAGCGGTCGCTCCCCCAGTAGCGCTGGATCATCTGCATGTCCAGGTACCAGCTCTGGACCTTGGTCTTCCGGTTGGCGATGACCTCGGCCGCTTGGGCGCTGAAGGAGACCGGGGCCAGGCCGGGCGGGCAGCCCAGGCACTTCTGGGTCCCGGAGTAGACCGCGTCGATCCCCCAGGCGTCGATCTCGACGGGGATGCCGGCGAGTGAGGTGACGGTGTCGATGGCGATCATCGCCCCGGCCTCTCGGGCGATCGCGGCGATCTCCTCGACCGGCTGCCAGGCGCCGGTGGAGGTCTCGGCGTGGACGATCCCGACGAGCTTGGGCCCGACCTTCTTGACGGCGTCGCGGACCTCCTGGGGGTCGAAGACCTCGCCGAAGGGCCGCTCGATCGCGGTGACCCGGGCCCCGGCCCGCTCGGCGACGTCGACCATCCGGCCGCCGAAGACGCCGTTGACGCAGACGAGCATCTTGTCGCCCGGCTCGATCAGGTTGACGACCACGGCCTCCATCCCCGCCGAGCCGGTCCCCGAGACCGCCATCGTGAGCCGGTTCTCGGTCCGGAAGACGTGCCGGAGGAGGTTCTGCGTCTCGTCCATCAGCGCGACGAATTCGGGGTCGAGGTGCCCCAGGAGCGGCATCCCCATCGCCGCCAGGACGCGCGGGTGGACGTCGCTCGGCCCCGGCCCCAGGAGGACCCGGGGCGACGGGCTGAGCGGGGCGGGGGCGTCGATCGGCAGGGGTGTCTTGGCGGCCACGGCGGCTCTCCGGAGCGGGGATTCGGGTGCGGATGACTTCCGCCCCAGGGTAGGAAATTCCGGGGCGGCGATCAATGACCCCCGCGCCGGTCCCCCGTTGGAGGCCGGCTCATGGTCGGATCGAAATGGGCCGCGATCGGTTCGGTCGAGCCCGGAGTCCCTACTCCCCCGATCGCCCCTTGACCAGGGCGCTGATCTCCTTGAACCGGGGGTGAGCGGCGTCCTCGGTCCACTCGAACAGGGCCGATTCGGTCGTGGTGACGATGGCCCCGGCCCGCTCCAGGCGGCGGAGGGCGAACTCGTGGTCGACGGCGAACCGTGAGCCGACGGCGTCGGCCGGGACCTGCACGGCGAAGCCCAGCCGGAGGAGTTCCAGGGCCGTCTGCGCCACGCAGACGTGGGCCTCGATCCCGGCCAGGGTGACGTGGCGGATGCCTCGGCTCGACAGCCCCTCGGCGATCCCGTGGGCCCCGCAACAGTGGAAGGTCGTCTTGGCCGGGCGGTCGGGGATCAGCCCGGCCAGCTCGGGAACGGTCGGGCCGAGGCCCTTGGGATACTGCTCGGTCGCGAAGGTGGGAACCTCCAGCAGGCTCGCCGCCCGGACCAGCCGGACGACGTTGGCCAGGAGCCGGTCGCGATCCCGGATGGCCGGGAGGAGCTTCTCCTGAACATCGACGACCAGGAGGGCCCCGTGCCGTGCCGTCAATCGATCGAATCCCACCATCGCCCGCCTCCGATGTTGTGACCAGGACCCAGGGCCGGATCCGAAAAGCACCTCCGCGATGCCCCGGGGCAACTCGATCGACCCGGGCCGGGCTTTCGCTTGGTGTGTCGTCGGCCGAATCGTTATGATAACCTACCCGGACGGCCGGGCGGGACGGTCCCGCGTCCGGCCCGAGAGCGAGATCGATGTGCAACTCGGGCGGGAGCCGCCACTCGTGGCCGAGAAGCCCCGACTCCTGGTCATCGAGCGCGACACGCCGGAGGCCGCCTCGGCCCGCCGCCGCCTGGCCGATGGCTTCGAGGTCGTTTCCGCCCGGACGATGGCTCGCGCCCTGGTCCTGCTCCGCGAGCAGGAGTTCGCCGGGGTCTACGTCGACACCGGGCAGCTCTCGGCCGTCCGGTGGGCCGGCGTCCTGATCCAGGCCGACGAGATCCTCGACGCCATCGCCGACGGCGTGGCCGTGGTCGACCCCGACCTCCAGGTCATCTGGGCCAACCCCGAGTTCGCCCACCTGGCCGACCCCGAGGTCGAGCTGATCGGGACCCGATTCTACCGGGCGTTGGGCTCCCCGGAGATCCTCGGCCCGTCGGCCTGCCCGTTCACGGCGGCGGTGGCGTCGCGGGCCCCGGCCGGGACGGCGATCCGGGTCGACGCGAGCCGGTATCTCCGGATCACCGCCACGCCGGTCTTCGACGGCTCGGGGGCCCTGACCCACCTGATCGCCCTGACCCGCGACATCACCGACGAGACGCTCCAGCAGCAGAAGATCACCGCGATCCACAAGGCCGGCGACGAGCTGGCCGACCTCACCCCCGAGGAGCTGACCGAGATGGGGGTCGAGGAGCGGACCGACCTCCTGAAGTACAACATCGGCCGCCACATGCGCGACCTGTTAGGCCTCGACTTCATCGAGATCCGCCTGCTCGACCGGCCCACCGGCCGGCTGGTCCCGCTCCTGACCGAGGGGATGACCACCCAGGCCGCCGGCCGCGAGCTGTTCGCCCAAAAGGAAGGCAACGGCGTGACCGGATACGTCGCCGCGACCGGGCAGGGCTATCTCTGCCCGGACACCGCGGCCGACCCGCTCTACCTCGAAGGAGCCGCCGGGGCCCGGAGCTCGCTGACTGTCCCGCTGATCTACCACGGGACCGTGATCGGGACCTTCAACGTCGAGAACGCCCAGCCCAACGCCTTCGACGAGCGCGACCGCCTGTTCCTGGAGATTTACGCCCGGAACGTCGCCTCGGCCTTGAACACGCTGGAGCTGCTCCAGGCCGAGAAGCTGAGCACCGCCACGGCCTCGGTCGAGGCGATCAGCCGCGAGCTGGCCCTGCCGATCGACGACATCCTCAACGACGCGACCACCGTCCTGGACCGCTACGCCGGCCACGACGAGGACATCGTCGCCCGGCTCCGCCACCTCCTCTTCCGGGCCCGCGAGATCCGGAGCCTGATCCAGAAGGTCGGATCAACCCTGGCCCCCGAGCCCCGACGGAACGGCCAGCTGCCCCAGCTCCGACTGGCCGGCGCGGGAATCCTGGTCGTCGACGCCGACGAGACCGTCCGCCGGGCCGCCCACCAGATGCTCGGCCGCCAGGGGGCGATCGTCGAGACCGCCCGCGACGCCCACGAGGCCATCGCCCTGGCCCGCCAGACCCCCTATTCCGCCGCCGTCGTCGATATCCGCCTGCCCGACCTCGACGGCTACGAGACCTACCGCCGGCTCCGCGAGGTCCAGCCCGGCGTCCCGGTCATCTTGATGACCGGCTTCGGCTACGACCCGAACCACTCGATCGTCAAGGCCCGCCAGGACGGTCTGCGGACCGTGCTCTACAAACCCTTCCGGGCCGACCGGCTCCAGGAGGCGATCGAAGGGGTCCTCCTCCCCCCGGCCCCACCGAGCGACGGCGAACCACTCTCCCCCGCACCCGCCTCGACGACCCCCCCCCCACCCCCCGCGGCCCCCCAGGACCCACCCCATGATGGTTGACTGGCTTATCCTGGTCCCCCTCCTGATCGGCCATCTCGCCGTGTTCGTGCTCTGCCTGAACCTCCTGCACTCGACCAACGTCCCCGAGAAGCTGCTCAACATCTTGAGCCTGGCCCTGCTGATGGCGACCCTCGCCGCGCTCCCCTTCCTGATCACCCTGCGGCCCTGGACGGCCTGGCCCGCGGCACCCCGGGCCTATGCCCAGCTCTGCCTGGGGATCGCGCTGGTGGGCCTGCCGATCGTGACCCTGCTGAGGGCCTTCCGCCGGACCCCCGGCGGCGTCGCGACCCGGGGCGAGGAGATCGACCTGGCCGCCGAACTCGGCCCGGACCGCGTAATCGGCGAGGGCCGGCACGGATGGCTCCTCCGGCTCCCGGGCAACCGCTCGTTCCGGATCCGGAGGGTCCAATGCGACCTGATCCTGACCGGCCTCCCGCCGGCGCTGGACGGCCTGAACATCGTGCAGGTCACCGACCTCCACTTCTCGCACTGCTTCCGCCGCGAGTTCTTCGAGGCCGTCGCCGACGTGGCCGCGCAGTGGGACGCCGACCTCGTCGCCTTCACCGGTGACCTGCTCGACGACCCGGACACGATGGACTGGGTCGAGCCGGTCCTCGGTCGGCTCCGGGGCCGGCTCGGCCAGTTCGCGATCCTGGGAAACCACGACCACCGGCTCCGCCCCGGCCGGGCCCGCCGGACCCTCCAGAAAGCCGGGTTCGAGGACCTCGAAGGCCGCTGGATCCGCGTGGAGTCCGACGGCGCGACGCTGGCCCTGGGCGGGACCTCCGAACCCTGGGGCCCCCGGCTTGACTACGACGCGATGCCCGAGGCTGACTTCCGGCTCCTCCTGAGCCACTCCCCCGACCAGTTCCCCCGGGCGGCTCCGAGGGGGGTCGACCTCGTCCTCTCCGGCCACAATCACGGTGGCCAGATCCGCCTGCCCGTGCTCGGCCCGATCCTGATGCCCAGCCGCTACGGCCGCCACTTCGACCGCGGCTTCTTCCGCGCCGGCCCCTCGCTGCTCTACGTCAGTCAGGGGGTCGCCGGCAAGCACCCGATCCGCTACGGGTGCTCTCCCGAAGTCACCCGCTTCACCCTCCGGGCCTCCCCCGCCTCGCGGGCAGCGACCGCCCACGAGCGGATCCGGGTGGGGCTCGTCCGGGGTTGAGCCGGGATCCGAGGTCGGACCGGATCAGGCGAAGATCCGGTCGACCGCGACCCGCCAGCCGGGGACGGCCGGCTCGGCGTCGGCCATCTGCCCGGCCCCGAAGGTGCTCGGTCGATCCGGCGCCTCCGCCCGGTGGGACCGGACGACGTCGGCCATCGTGTCGACGTCCCAGACGACGAGGGTGCCCGCTTCGAAGTAGTCGGCCCGCTTGGCGGCCATCTCCGCCTCGGCCGCGTCTCCGTGATCGCCCTTGCTCCGGACCTCGACGGCGAGCGTCGGCGGCCCCGCGACGAAGTCCATCCCGTCCGAGGGGAGCGGCCCGAGATAGTAGGCCGCATCCGGCGAAAACGATTCCCTCCCCGATGATAACTCGGAGACGGCGAAGCCCATGTTGTCCGTGTAAACCACGCCCCGGCCGACCGCTTCGGCGTGATCGTACAGATTCCGGTAGATGAAAGCGGCGATTTGATTGGGCCGATGTCCGGTGGCCATGAGGGGGACGATCCTTCCTCCGATCAACTCCGCCTTTCTCGGCGTTAGCGCCAGGTCGGCCAGGGTGGCCCGGGTCGCTGTCGACGGCGAGGGCATGGCCATCTTCCCATTCTCCCACCTGGACAAGTGCAGACAGATCCGCCAGCGGACCGCCCGGAAACGTCAACGGTTTTTAACAGTTTATCGCCGACAGCGACACTTCTGACAGCATCGATCGACTCGGGTCTTCACCTATCCCGGCGGGCTCGGGACGTGCATGAGGTCGACCCCGGCGCCGAGGGCGGCGGCCTGGCTCTCGGGGCGGAGGCGGACGTCGTCGGGGCGGAGGGTCCAGGCGGAGCGGTCGGGATCCCAGTCCGTGAGGAATTTCAGGTCGCCGTGGAAGGCGGATTCCTCGTGGCGGCCGACGGCGGCCTTCCAGTAGTCGCGGTCGAACCGGGTCGGGAGGGCGCCGGGCTGGGTGGTCTGGTCGCGGCGGTAGAGGTTGATCTGGTGGTAGGCGACCGACCGGCCCTCCCAGTGGATCCGGTCGCGGAGTTGATCCAGGTCGCCCTGACCATCGACGCGGAACAGGGGGACCTCGGGGTCGTTGGTGGCGAGGATCGTGTCCCGGGCGTCGACGTCGGCCACGGGCAGCTCGGGCTCGCCCGGAGCGCTCTGGAGCTGGACCAGGCCGCCGGCGAGGCGGGCGGTCACCAGGCGGAGGGCCATCTTGATCGGCCCGGCCGGCTTGCCCCGGGAAAGGCCATGGCCGTGGACCAGGGTCCCGCCGGTGGCGACCGCGGCGTTGTCGAGGTCGAGGTCCAGCGACCGGCCGGGGGCGACGTCGACCAGGTCGTCACCCACCCGGAGCAGGCCGTCCTTGATCCGGACCCGGGTCGCGGGGGATGGCTCGTCGGCCGGCTCGACCGGCAGGAGCGCGACGGCGGCCGACCGGAGGGCATCCCCTTCGATGGTCACGGTGCAGTTGGTCAATGAGAGGTCCGCTGGACCCGGCCGGATGGCGAAGGCAGCCCATCGGCGGGCGGGCGACCGTGAGGCGTCGCCGGCGGCCAGGACGAGGTCGACGCCTTCGAGCCGGAGGCCCCCCGGGGGGACGACCATCCAGGCGGGCCAGGATTCGGGCGTCGAGGCGGCCGGGTCGGGCCGGAACCGGATCCGGGGGCGGGTCATCCCGCGTTCGGCATGGATCTCCCAGGCCGCCGGGCCCCGGGGTCGGCAGCCCGGCAGGGTCCAGTCGGCGTTGGCGGCGATGATGAGGACCGTCCTCGGACCCGGGGCGGGCCGGTCCAGGGCTTCGAGGAACGCCTCGGCAGTCTGGATCACGCCGGGCTCGGCGGCGGGCGGAACTGGCACCGGGACCTCGGCCCTCGGCGGGATGGCGGCCACGGGGGGGACCAGAGCCGCGGGGACCGGCCGCTCCGGGTCGATCGGCCGGGGCATCCGGACCAGGTCGCCGATCGGTTCGGGGGCGTCCGGGCCATCGTCCGGGGGCGGCCCGCCCAGGCGACCGGGCAGTTCCAGGGGCATCTCCATCATCTCGTCGCCCGGGTCGGCTGCCTTCGGTTTCGGGGGATCGGGGGCGGTGGCAGGCGGGATCGCCGCCGCGACCTCGCGGGTCCGGGGCGGGTCGGTCTTCTCGCGACGCTCGGCCAGGCCGAGTGGGTCCGGGCCCGGGACCGCGACCGGGGCGGACGCCAGGATCGCCGGCGCGGGGAGCGGGCCAGCCGGGCCCAGCCTCGCGCCGACCCGGGAGGGCGAGGTCCGGGCCAGGACCAGGCGGAAGGCGCGGGTGGATTCCGGGCCGCCCGAGGCCAGGGCTCCGAGCGGGTCGCGGGCCTCCCAGGGGGGGGCTTCGGTCGAGACCGAGCCGGCCTCGCGGAAGGACAACAGGTCGTCGGCCCACGCCTCGAACGTCCGGGTCGGCGGCCGGAGCCCGCCGGGCCGGAGGTAAGCCCCGACCCGGCCGTAGAGGTTGTCGACCCCCCGCCAGTCGAGCCGGTCGGCCGCGTCGATCGCGACCAGCGTCGTGATCGGCGAGGCCACGGTGGGCGGCGCGAAGGCCGAATCGGCGACCCGGACCCGGGCCGCCGTCCCGCCGAACCGGAAGACGGGCCCGGCTCCGGCCAGGACGCTGACGTGGGACAGGCGGATCTCGACGGCCACGAGCCCGGCCTCGGGGTTGTCGGTCCAGAGCGAGGCCAGGTCGGCCGGGGCCGGGCCGAATGTGCAGTCGCGGATCCCGATCTCGACCGGCCCGGTGGCGATCACGCCCGCCTGGCCGCCGTCGAACTCGGACGATTCCAGCGCCAGCGAGGCGCCCGACCGTTCCTCGGGGGCGCGGCCGGCCGGGCGGGACGTCGACCGGATCTGGATCGCCGCCGGCCGGGATCGGGGGGGCGAGGCCCCCTGGCGGCGGAACCAGCAGCGGCGGACGACCAGCTCGGCGTCCTCGGCCCGGATCGCCTGTGCCGCGTCGCCGCCGTCGATGAGGAACTCCAGCCCTTCGAGCGTGAGCCGACCGCCGACCAGGTCCAGCAGGGCCGTTGGACTCGACTCGTCGGCGGCGAGGTCGCGGGGGAGCCGGAGGACCGGCCGGACGCCCGGTCCGGCCCGGATCGTGAGGTCGAGGCCGGCCAGCCGGCGCGACTTCGAGGCCCGGAGGTCGTAGGGGCCCCGATCGGCCAGCAGGATCGTCGAGCCCGGCGACGCTTCGGCCAGAACCCGGAGGAGGTCCTCGGAGGAGTCGACCGCGAACTTGCCGGGGGCCTCGAGCTCGGTCGCCTGGGTGGGGCGGATCGGGCCCGGGGGGTTCCCCCGGTCGAGCTTCGGAGCCGGGGAGAGTCCGGCCGGCGGAAGCCCGCCGACGATCCGGCCGGGGTTCATCGATTCGTCGCCCCACCACGCCAAAATCGCCAGGATCAGGAGGAAGGCCAGGCCGGGGACGCCCCAGACGACATGCCGAAGCCACCCGGGCGTGGCACCCGGGGCCATCCAGACCAGCCCCTCGGGGTTGAGCGAACGGAGCCCGAGCGAGCCGGCCACCGTCAGGAGGTCGCGGACCAGCAGCTCGGGGGTCTGGTAGCGCCGGTCGCGGTCCTTGGCCATCAGCTTGACCAGGATCGCCGCCAGGTCGTCGGGAACGGTCGGGTTGAGCCTCCGGATATCCGGCGGGGGTTCCTCCTGGTGCTGAAGGAGCTTCTGGAGGACCGTCCCCTCGGGGAACGGGGGCCGCCCCGAGAGCATGTGGAACAGGGTGCAGCCCAGCGAGTACAGGTCGCCCCGGACGTCGACGTCGCGAGGGTCGCGGGCCTGCTCGGGGCTGATGTAGTCGAACGTCCCCAGGGTCATCCCGCTCTGGGTCAGGCCGGTGTCGTCGCCCCTCTCGAACCGGCGGGCCAACCCCATGTCGACCAGCTTGGCCCGCCCCTGCGGCGTGACGATGATGTTGGACGGCTTGATATCGCGGTGGACCACGCCCCGCTCGGCCGCGTGGACCAGGGCGTTGGTGATCTGGAGCGTGTAGTTGATCGCATCGCCGACCGGCAGGGGCCCGTCCCGCTCGACCCGCTGGCGGATCGTGGTCCCTTCGATATACTCGAAGGCGATATAATGATATTTGCCATCGTCGCCGATCGTGTAGACCCGGGCGATGTTCTCGTGGTCGAGCCGGGCCGCCGCCCGCCCCTCCTGGTGGTAGCGGAGGACGACCTCGGGGTCGACCGCCTGGTCGGGCGGGAGGATCTTCAACGCTACCTGGCGGTCGAGCTTGGTGTCGATGGCCCTGAAGACCGCCCCCATCCCGCCGGCGCCGATCGACTCCTCCAGCTCGAAGACGTCGACCCGCTCGCCGGGGATCGGCAGCGGGACGACGTCCGGGCGTTTGGCCGAGAGTCGGCGAGCCGGAGCCGCGCCCGAGGCCGATCCCGCCGGCGACGACCGGACCGTGGGCGCGTCGAGCCCCTCGACCCGATCCGCCGGGTCGGAGTCGCTCGGACGCCCCGGGCCCCTGGCCGCGGGACGCCCGGTCAGGGGCGTGGGGAGGTCATCCGGCATCAATGGCTCACTCGGGAAACGGGCGGAGGGAGGACCCCCGGTGGTGACACTCCGTTGCACCACGCTTGGCGAAGCAATCGGTCGGGGACGCGAGGGGATAGGAGCATGCAATCGCGTCGGGCCCATCCGGACTATAGTCTTTAAGTCCCCGTCTGTCAATCTTCGGCCCTGCCCGGGCGGCGGCCCAGGAGGTCGGCGAACCGACTTAACTCTCCCAGCCGATGAGGTTTACGCCAAGTTGAGGCAGGAGCGGTGCGTCTCGAAGCTCGGTGACCTCAAGATGTCCCAGGACGTCGGTCGTGCGAGTCGATCCGGGGTCGAGTCTGACTGATCCCTAGCAAAAGTCGCGCCGTCCCCCGGCCGAAGTGCGGGGCGGGCGAGTCCCCTGGTAAAATCGCCTCCAGTGGATAACCTACAACACCGTCAGATTTGGGCTTTGGTTTTTGAAAGGATCATGACGAGGGGCCAGGCGACCTGCGAGAAACCAAGAACCAAGTCTGACCCCAGGCTACCCCGTGCAAGCGATCACAGCCCATCAGAATCAAACCGGCAAACCGTCGATCCTGCCTGAGGGGGCGTGAACGGTTACAAGCTCTCGGTAGCGACTTGTATTTTGCGGGACAATCGCATATCATCCCCCAGAATCAATGAGAGCCAACACCCGAGCGTCTTTGAGCGAGCCTTGAACGACCGACGTTCGGCCCTCGGATACCCTCGCAGCGACCTTGAAGGTCGTTCCCTATTCGTTCGAGTCGATTGCCCCATGGCTTGTCCGATCATCGCCTCACATCTCGAGGAGATTGCACCATGAGTCGTCGCCTGAATCTCACCAATCGAAATCGGTCTACTCGGCGGATTGCCCAATTCGATGCGATGGAGTCGCGCAACTTGGTCAGCGACTCTTTCCTTTCATTCGCGGGCATCGGAGGAGTCGTCATCGCCGGTACGGCAACGAGTGCGCACTTGGGGGCTGCCCCATCGGTCAAGAATTCTGGCCTGAAAATCGATCCTCCTCGCGAGTTGCCGACGACTCCGGCGTCGCCCACAGTCGCTCTCCGCGTGGCCCCGACCTTCGTGACGTCGAAACCGGCTGAACGGTCGGTTCCATCTCCGACGCCCGTTGTCACGGCAATTCCCATCGCTTCAGCCTCGAATCCCGCGTTGCCCGACCTACCTCCCGAGCAGGCAATCACCCTGTTGCAAGCCTCCGCACCGAATCCGCCGGTCCGGGCCGGGGGCCAGGGACCGACGGCAAGCGGATATTCCGGGCAGTCTACGCCGGCGGCTTCTCAGGGCTCGGGCGGAGTCCAGAGAACCGCGAGCCCTGAGTCGCCCGGGCAGTCCACGTCGGCGGCCTTGACCACGGCAGCGCTCCCGGCCGCAAACGGAGACGGGACGATCCGGTCGATGACGATCCGACCATCGAGCAAATCGAGCTCGGCTCAGGTCACGCAGACGCCCACCACCTCGATGAGCAGCTCGACCCCGCCCACCTCGATGAGCAGCTCGACCCCGCCCACCTCGATGAGCAGCTCGACCCCGCCCACCTCGATGAGCAGCTCGAATCAGCAACCTCCGGCCTCGAATCACGACATCTCCGCGTGGGCCAGCAGCAACGCGATCATAGGGGAACGATTCTCCGCAAATGTTCAATCCATCAATGGTTCGCCCGCGATCAAGCAGGTCGTCTGGCAAGCTACCGGTGCCGTGTACAGCGAAAATTACTCCAATCAATTGGGCAGTTTCGTCGCCCAGCAGTCTGTCACCGATCAATTCGGTGGCCCGAACCAGCCGCCGATGCCGAACTCAGATGTTTTTTCTTCGAATTGGGGGAATCAGCCGGGCCAGCAATCCGTCACCGCAACCGTGACCTTCTCTGATGGGGTGACCAACTCCCAGACGGTCAATGTGAACGTGATCGCGCCCGACGTTGACAACTTCCAGGTGACCGCCGGGCCATTCGCCTGGTCGAACGACCAATCCAACAAGATCGGGTTCACCACCACGACTCCCATCACGATGACGGCGACCGTCACGATTCCCCAGAGCCAGGACGGTTTCAGCGGGGAGATTGGCCTGATCCAGAAGATTAACAGGACCGACACGATCACCAACTCGATCTCCGGGCAGCACGTCCTCAACACGAATGGCTTCGTCCTGGATACCGTCTTGTCGGCCACGGATCCTGCGGGCTCCAACTACCTTGATTCGGCCTCAGAGACGCCATGCGACAATGAAGCGACGGGGCAGTTCTCCGTCGAGGACTACCCCAATTCGGGCTGGCGCGGCAACGCTTCGGGCACGGACAAGGCAAGTGGCAATTACGATGACGTGACGAACGTGAAAACGTCCATCAGCCTGGAAGACTTTCTGGTCTTCAGGACATCGGGCGGCATCTGGGTGAACCTCCAGACCACCGCCCCGATCACCATGACGGGGGAAGAGAGCTATGACATCCCGACCCAGAAATGGTCGGATGTGGTACCATCCACGCCGCAGGCCAGCACACCGACTTCGGCCCACACCGATTACAACATCGTTACTTGGACCGATTGGTATGGGAATCCTGCAATCAATTACACCCCAGGCTGGAACCGATGAGGCACCCCATCCTTTCAGGACTATTCTAGGATGGCCAGAACCGGACCGCAATCGATTTTGCTGACTTCGCGCCTGGCGACTGTGTTATTGGGCGTCGTCGTCGCCCAATCCGTGGAGGGCCTTCAAATTCCGAATGTATCGGGCGAGCAACCCGCGCGGACATCCCCTCGGTCGCCCGAGTTGCCCCCTGCGGACGTCTCGGGTGAGGTTTCGCTTACGATCACTGCCGAAAAACGCCAATACGAACAACTTGAGCCGGTCAAAATCCGACTCAAGTTGATCAACAATTCCAAAGTGACTTACACTTTCGAAGATGCTTCGGATTGCCTGATCTTCGGTTACGAGATCGTCGACCTGGCGAGCGGCAATCTGGTCGACTCGGCCACAAGTTACGGCAAGCTATCTCCATCCAAACCAGGTCGAGGTCGAGTGAAGGTGGAGGCAGGCAAGTCAATAGAATTCTCCGGGTGCCCGAACCTTTGCATCGACATGACGGTCCCGACGTCTTATAGCATCGCCGCTACCATGAAGCTCAAGACTTCCACGGGAGATCGTCCGTACGTCGCTCGCAGCAAGATACTCCTCGTCGAAGTCGTTCCGCTTTCCTTCAGTCGTCAGTCCCCCAAAAAACCGGCGAATAACGCAATTTGGCTGCTGTACGGATTATTGACATTTTGAAAACAGCCATTCTTATGTTTCAAGGGACACCTTTCTTCCGAGGCAACGAATTCGAACCCGAGCTCCTGTTACTAGCAGGCGACCTGATTAGTTCCGGCTTTTCGGTTACGGTCCTTGCTGGTTGCCCCTCGCTTTTCAGATCCGAATCCGGATACGAACACGAGATTCATCGACGCGGATGGATACTCTCCGGGGATCAGACCCAATATTGCGATGCGTCAATGATGTCGCTTGAGGCCAATGGTGTCCGCGTCGAACTGATCCCGGGGGCCGCAATCGAGGGAGCTTCCCAGGATCCATCTGCATTGGACGCGACCTTCCGAGACTGTATTGCTCGAACCATGCCCTCGGTGGTGATCTTCACCGGTCGGTATCCTCAAAGATCTCTCGTGGACGCCTGCCGGGCGGGCGGGATAATCAGCATCTTCTTTTTCCAAGGGATGACCGACTCGCCCCCTGAATCTCAGCCCCCCTTTGATGCTGTCGTGGCCCGATCGGAAGCATCGGCGTCCTATTATCACGAGGTATACGGATACAAGCCGTCGATCGTAAGCTTATCCATCGACCTGGCATTATTGCCGGCCGAACTGCGTGAACCTCGAT
>JAABUV010004588.1_pt1 | contig 16387 bp, 18 predicted proteins | sample 5559971 | NCBI WGS metagenome assembly JAABUV01 (sample SAMN10711881, study PRJNA513362) | rock metagenome | isolation source: Antarctica rocks | place: Antarctica: Victoria Land, Knobhead nord | collected 2015-12-19
ACGGAGGCTCGACCGTGCAGTCGGGTTGGGCTTGGCGGCTGGTGATGGTCCCCGAGATCCGAAGGGACGAGCGGGGCCAAGAACCAGCCGCGGTCGACCAGAGTTATTGACAACGGCTCGCGCGTCTGCCCGCGCAGATCCCTACAGGCTTATTAAGAGAGGTACATCCTGCGCGACTCGAAGGACGGGCTTACACCCGAAAAGCGCGACTCGAAGGACGGGCTTAGGCGCGACTCGAAGGACGGGCTTTATCAGCGAACCCCTAGCTGGCGCGACAAGAATGACGGGCTTTCCGTCCGCGGCCCTCGTCACGCTTCGCACCCATGGCATCGCGCCGCCGTTGGCAGGGTCAGGCTCCCCGGGCTAGCCTGCTGCACCCCGTATGGGAAGCCGTGACCAGTGGTGAGCCTTCGAACGAGGCGTTCGTGGCTAGGTGCCTGCTCGGCGCTGGCTGGGTTGGCGCCAACCGTCGTCTCTCGATGCTCGACCTCCGCGTATGGGCTGCGCTCTGCGCAACGCTGCACGAGCAGCTTCCTACCGTTCCGTCGGATGATCCCACGCTCGCTAACGAAGACACCCGCACCGTCGAGACGACCGGCTACCAGCTCGCGGACAGGGTCTTCGCCCAAGACGGGGGAAACAGGTACTTGCGTCTGCGACGCTCGCTTGTGCGTCTAGCGGAGACGCGTGCCAGCGTGCAGGTCATTGAGCGAGACCGCGAACTAGCTGTAGAGCAGGTGAGGGAGGGCTACGTCTCCCTGGTGGGAGACATTTGGCTGGCAACCACGCGGCTCAACCTCCAAACACCGCGCCAGTGGGGCGGACTTAAAGGCTCGGCCTCGCTAAAGGTCGAGATTGGACGCTGGCCTGCGCAGCAGGTGCTGGCTGGCCACTGCACCTGGCTCGATCTCGACCTTCTGCGCGCGCTTGGAACCGGGCTCCCCGCTCGTCTGTGGGCTGCGCTCGAGGCGTGGGCACGCTGGCCGCAGCGATCGCTCGACGGCCGCGAGGAGTGCGCGATCGGCTTGGGCAATCCCGCACTCGAATCTCTCGGCGCGGCACGCTACGAGCGCCTCCGCGATGCCCGGCGCTCTCTTGATCGTGCTGGCCAGAGGCTCGTCGCTGTCGACCCCGCCTACGAGCTCGTCCGCTGCGAACAGCGGGGCGGCGGCTGGTGCCTGGTGGTCCGCCGCATCTGCGGAGCCCGGGCGCGCGCTGAAGCCCGTAAGAGCGGCACACACCGGCACCCTGGGATCGCCGCTGGGGTGCAGCAGCGTCAGTCAGAGCGGACTGAGCGCCTGATGGTCCGCGAGACGATCCGTCGAGAGCTCGCTGCGTAGCTGCGGCGGTCCGCCGCAGCCCCTACGCGCGCTGCATCACCTACCGCTGCGGTGGTCGAAGGGCCTGCGGCGAATCGCCGCAGGGACGGGGTTCCAGTAGCAACGGCGCCGAAGAAAGCACCATCATTTGTTAGTCAGGTCGACAGGTTCGGCGGGTTGGTTGGGGGAATGACCTGCGCCCGGATCCGTGCCTTCTCATGTGTCCAGAGGTAGCGCCAATGGGGGTCGCGCGGGTCCGCGAAGCTAGCCGAATTCGTCACCACGAGTTGCGCTCCGCGAGGGTGCGGCCCTATGGCGGGACGAGACGTGCTGACGGGAAGGAGCGAGGTTCCCCCGCCGGGGACCCGGATCGGGGCGTTGGTCTGGCTGATCACGAGCCGCCCTTGGTTGGTGCAGCGAATCACGGTGTATCCGCCGCCTTGGAGCACCGCTGTGACCTCTGGCGCCGGGCCGGAGCTGCTATGCCAGAACCCGCGGATGATCCGGGTGACCCCACCTTGCTGCGGTAGCTCAAAACCACCGCACGCTTTGCGAATGATGTAATCCGCAAGCTGTGCGTTTGACAAAACCGGTTGCGACACCGCGCTTGTGGACGATTCGCCACGACGCGCTCCGCCTGACAACGCGATCGCTACGAGCAACCCGACCGCCACGCCAGCCACCAGCAACCTAATGAACCATTTCATGAAGCCTCTCATCTCCGCAAACTGAAAAGTGGCTTAGCGTGCAATTCGCGCCGCGCTACCGGAGGGCCGGACCTAGATCACGCGGGCTGGCGCTCGATCACAACACGGTCTCGTGCGGCCGGCTCGGGCAGCGCGTCGAGCAGCTGGGGCGGTAGCCGATCGCTCGCGCGCCAGAACTCGACACCCATCACTTCCTGGGTCACGCGGTCTCGTAGAAGCAGTCCCCAATCGTGGTCTTCGCCAAAGACCTGGCCGCCATCAAAACCCTTGAGGTCGAGCGCGGCGATATCGGATTCGCGGTCGTAGTGACTCATCTCTTCATCGAGGCTACCGAGCCGGCCAAAGACTGACCACCCGAGCCGTGAGGGGGTCGCCGCTGGCTGGCCAGTCATAGACGATCACGGTGTCGCCGGCGCTGAGCTTCCAGTCCGCACCATCCTGGTTGCGTTCTCTCCGGTGATGATCGGCCAGGACCGCCTCGCCGACGTCAGTGGGCGTTCGTCCGTATTCGGCGCAGTGCTCAAGGGCATGGCGCGCGAACTCCACGCGTGACGGTCGAGGGGATGGCACAGAGCCGAAAGGTGGCTAGGCCGCTGAGCGGCGCAGCTCACGCAGGATGCGGCGGCGGGCGAAAAACCCGGAATCGGTAAGACGCTCCAGCTTGCTCGACGCCTCGATGTGTGCTCGTTCGATCTGCTCAAGCTGCGCCTGGAGGGTCTGCTTCTCCGCGCGCTCTTGGTGCATCGACTGCTCGATGAGTTCCCGCGCTTGGCGCTCGGCGGCGGTCTCACTCTGCGCGCGCTCGGTCAGCAACCGATGCTCCTTGAGCTCTTGCCGTAGTCGGTCGACCTCGTTGTGGAGCTGCGCGATGTCAGCGCCGGGGAGGAGACCCGCCTGCTGCAGCTCGCTCTTGGGGATCATGCGAGCGCCGTCTTCTCGTCGCTTGCCGGCGCGTAGCGTGCCGCGGTCGACGCGGGCGCGCATCGCCTCATAGGTCATGCCGCAAGCGTCGGCGGCCTCGCGGATCGTCAGAGTTTCCATGGAGCCCATCTTCGCTGCCCGTCCGGACAATCCTGCGGCGGTCCGCTGCAGCCCCAGCGCGCGCTGCAGCGCAGGTCTCTGCGGCGGATGTAGGGGCTGCGGCGGACCGCCGCAGCCTGACAACGCCTCGCTTCCTAGCTTGGTTCTGTCGCGAACTCCGCGCTCTCTCTCGGCCTGTCGGGTCACGTTTACGTTCATCCCGCCTCCTGACCCCGTCATAGAGTCACGTTAATGAGCAAAAACGTGACCGAAGGCACAATGGCGCTCACCGCAGTCCGCTCCTGCTTCGACAGTGGCGTCCACCAGAAGCGGAAGCCGCGGTCGTAGACCGGCCTTGGCGATCAAGCGGCAGCAGGTGCTTGGTTCGCGTCGGCTCGCTCCGCGGTCGGCTCCATGCCCTTCGGATCGTCGCCCCGGCCGAAATGTCGAGTTCGTGAAGGTTGGTCACAAGACGCTTGCGTAAAACGAATACTGCGCAGATGGGTTCTGAGCCGGTTGCATATGAGGATTTCGGTCTGGTCTATCGGACGCATCTCGATGTGGTGCTTGCTTTCTGTGTCCACCGTCTCGGGAACCGGGAGCTGGCGGCGGACCTAACGGCCGAGGTGTTCGCAGCAGCGTTGATCGGACGCGACGGTTACCGTCGTGAGCGCGGCACAGTCCGTCAGTGGTTGCTGGGTATCGCCGCGAAGAAGGTGGTGGATGCGCAGCGCCGCGGGTTTGTGGAGCGGCGCGCGCAACAGCAACTCGGGATGACGGAGATCCGGTGGTGCGAGAGCGATCTCGAACATGTGGAGGAAGCAGGCGAACACGTGCAGCAACTGCTGCACGAACTGCCCGTCGAGCAGCGCGTGGCGATCGAGTCCCGCGTGCTCGATGACCGCTCCTACACAGAGATCGCCGACAGCGCCGGGGTGAGCGAGCAGGTCGTACGCAAGCGCGTCAGCCGTGGGCTGAGCACGATCCGCCGACGGCTAAAGACGGAGGATGAGACATGACCGGCTTCGAGCAACTCGAGCGCGAACTCCTTGACGCAGAGCGCCGGCTCGCAAACGTCGCACCGACCAACACACGATTCCGAACACGCTGGTGGAGCCCTAGCGCGGATCAAGCCGTGACCGTGATAGCAGTGATCGTGGCGCTCGTGATTGCCGCTGGCGCGCTCATGGTTGCGGGAGGCCACGCGCCAAGTGACCGCGCCGCGCATCCGGCGGCCGCCGCCGTCCAACAGTTAGTCGACGAGCTGGGGATACTGCGCTCCCCGCAGACCGCTGCCGCCCGCCGCTGGCTGCACGGAAAGGACTCTGTCACTCCCGGCCCTTTCCGACTTATCCCGACGCTGGCCCGGGCGGTCTCTCTCCCTGACCATGAACGTCTCATCCTCTACGTCGTCAGATCGAGCCGGCTTGGCCTGCCCGGTCTCGGCCTCATGGAGCGAGGCCGCACCTCGGGGTTCGACGAATGCTGCATCACTGCTGGACAGCTAAGGCGACCGTCCGGGCCGGGGCCGCTCACCTCCCAATCCGGACGCATTCCGCCTCAGGTCTACTTCGAGATCGTTCCCGACGGAGTCAGCAAAGTGCGCTGGACGTTCGCTCGCCCGGGGAACTTCGGCTTCGCCCGCATCCCTCAACGCATCGCTCGACGCAGGCGTCCGGCCTCACGGGGCTTCATCGGCGCCCCGCACTCCGCACCGCTGACCGTGACCCTCGCCGTCCATGACAACGTCGCCGCGATGAAACTGCCCAACCGCGGAGCCGCAATCGCCAACACCTGGCTCAACGCGGCCGGCGGAGTGATCGCCCACCGCGGAAAACAATGAGCCAGTAGCTCCCCCACGCCCGATCATGCGGCGGAGGGTGGTCGTCGAGAAGACCGCTGCCTCAACCCGCTGCGCTTCACGAACACGGAGCAGTCTCGCGGGCGTCACGGCACGTGCTCAACGCAGCTGCTCGCGCCCGAAGCGGCGGCCTCGACGGCTCGCGCCGCTACTAGACCGGACCCCTCGCTGGTTCTGTCCAAGCCGTCCGTAGAGTCACGTTATGGATGCATTTCGTGACTCAACGAGCAGGAGGACGAGATGACCCCGCGGGTGCCCGAGGTCGCCCACGGCTTGCCGGCGTGGATACAAGCCAGCCGGGCAACCCGGGACGCTTTTCAGGGCCGTTCTGCGGCCTGCTGCCGGCAAGACAGAACGCTCGCCCCGTGCCGGAGCCCGAAATCACCGCCGTGGGCTCGTTGAACCGTCCCGCGGGGATCAGCCGGCGCGTTGTGCGCCGTTCTGCGGCCATCGAGCATCTCCCCGCGACCCACAGCCCCTCCCGTCGGCGCCGATTTCGGGGTCGCCGTTGAGGGTCTGGCAGCTCTTGAGCTGGGCTTAGCGGCGATCGGGGTGGTAGCGCTGGTGTGCCGCCTGGGGGCTGACCCTGACCGCGGCTGCGATCTCGCGCCAGCTCGCTCCCAGCGCTACGGCTTCGCGGGCCAGCTCGTCACGCGCCTGGACGGCGCGCTCGACTTCAAGCTGGGCCTCCCAGGCGCGGTCAAGCACCGTGCGCTGCTGGTCTGAAAGCTCTCGCCGGGGCCTACCCACCCTCTCGATTCTATCAACCAGGCTTGACGTAACACGGGTCGTCGTGACCCCACACTGGCACGAGCTTGCCGCTGGGCGGCTACGCGTCGCCCCAGCGGCGTGCGCGTAGCGTGTCGATCACTGCTTGGGGGGCGACGTCGCGTAGGTAGCGGTCAGTGACCGCCAGGCTGGTGTGTCCGAGGTCGTCGCGGATGATGTTGATCGGCGTTCCCTCCCGGGCGAGCTCCGCGGCGTGGGTGTGGCGCAGCCCGTGGGCGTGCACACGCCGGTCAATCCCGGCCTTGCGCGCCAGGCGCGGCAACAGCCGCCGGACATAGCTTGAGTCGACCCGCCCGCCTTGGAGGGTGCAGAAGACCGGGGCGCGCGCCCCGGGCCCGAACTGTTTACGACGGTCAACCCACCGGGCCAGCAACGCCGAGGTCTGCTGATCAACCCCAACCGTCCGAGACCGGTCTCCCTTGCCGTGACGCACCCTCACCGTCCCCGCCTGCAGGTCGACGTCGCGTAGCTCCAGCGCGAGCGCTTCGGAGATCCTCAGCCCACACCGCCACAGCACCGCGATCAACGCCCGGTTACGCACTCCCGTCGGCGCCCGGCTCGAACAGGCCTTCATCAGCGCGAGCACCTCAGCCTCGGTCAACACCTCCGGCGGACGCCGACGAGACGTCGACGAGTTCGCCGACGCCACGGTCGACGTCGACCGCTTCGGGCGGGTGGCGCTCATCTCAACCCCAATGCTGTTGAGTCACGAAATGCATCCATAACGTGACTCTATGGCCCGGCTCAGACAGAGCCAGCAAGGGGTCCGGTCTAGCTCCGGAGCATGTTCGCTAGCACCAGCAGGACAAGCGTGCTCGGTGCGGGTTTGCTCCCAGACGCGGAGCATGCGAAGGTGCCTGACCGTGCGGGTGGTGAACGTGTTCGACGACGGCGAAATGGATGAGGGTCCCGGGCGTGACGGGTTCTGGTTCCGCGCCGCGAAGCTGGGACCGAGGCTGCGGGCAGCCCGGATCGGCGCAGGGGTGTATGAGGCCCGCGACGGCGTGCCGATCTGGCCCTACCACTACCACTATCCGGACGAGGAGTGGCTGTATGTCCTGGACGGCGCGCCGGTGCTGCGCGATGCCGGCGGCCGGCGCGTGCTGGAAGCCGGGGACGTCGTGTGCTTCCCGCCCGGCCATCGCGGTGCGCACACCCTCGAGGGCCCGGGGCGCTTCGTCCTCTTCTCCGGCGAGCAGTCGTCTGGCCCGTTCGTGTCGGTCTACCCCGACTCCGACAAGGTCTCGGTGTTCCCCGGCATCGAGACCGGCCCCCTCAACGCGCTGCGGTTGCCGCGCGCCGGTTCGGTCGACTATTGGCACGGCGAAGGCAACGACCCCGTCCCTCCCGACGTCGGTGACGCGCGAGCCGGAAGCGATGTCCGGGCCGCCGACGGTCAACGTGCGAGATCTGGCGTTCGAGCCGGGCGAGGGCTGGCGGTGGGGGCCGCTGGGCGCCGCGGTGGGCGCAGAGCGGCTCGACGGGGCGGTTCTTGAGCTCGATCCCGACGGGGACTTCGGCCCCTACCGCTACGAGCACGGGCGGGAGCTGTGGCTGTTCGTGCTCGCCGGCACACCGACGGTACAGCACGCGGAGGGAGAGCGAGCGCTCTCCCCAGGCGATCTCGCCTGCCTCCCTGAAGGACCGGCCGGAGGGCGCAGCCTGCTCAACCAGAGCAGCGAAGCGGCCCACGTCCTGCTGCTGTGGACGACCGGGTTCCCGGCGGTCGTTTGCTACCCCGAGACGGGAGAGTGGGTGCTGCGCCCTGCTCCTGGAGCGGACGAGCTTCACCTGCGGAAGAGATAGTCCGTGTCTCCGCTAGCCCGCTGATCGAGGGCCACACCGACTGTCTTGTCGACACCTGAGCGGTGTTGTCGCTCGCGTCCGCAAAGCGACTTATCAGTCGACACTGGGATCGCTTCCGCGTTGTCGCGACCAAGGCAGGTCTGCGCCCCGCGACTTCCGCTTCGATGGACGGCCGCCGCCGAAGCAGAGCGCGAGGTCAGGGCAGGCTTTCGGGCAGCGTGTTGAGCTGATGTGACCGCGCGGCAGCGTGGAGGCGCCTGTCCCACGTGGCCAGCATGAGCCCATCGGATGGGAGCAGCAGGGCCGCAGCCAGGTGCAGGGCGTCGAGGCTGCGCAGGCTGTCGTGGAGAGCCAGCTGGGCCGCCTGCTCAACGAGGTCCTGGTCGACCTCCACCACGCCAAAGGAAGGCCACTCCTCGCGCACTGCCTCCGTGGCGCTGGGTCCAGCGGCGAGGCCCACGGCTCGGACGGTCTCCACGAACCCAATGCGGCAGACAAACCAGCCCTCATCGGCTTGCATGGCGGTGCGGACAAGGTCGCTGTCGGGCTCTGCCACGTAGCGCTTGACCAGCGCGCTCGCATCCAGGTAGAGGCTCAGCGCTCGACGTCTCGCTCGGCGAGCACCAGCTCGGATGCCAGGCGCGAAGGGCTCACAAGCCGAGGGGCTTGCGTGGGCTGAGCCTGTGTCGGCGCCGCTACCCGTCCGGCAGCGATCAGCTGGCGCAGGCGGTCATCACTGGTCCAGGCGCCGGCCGGAATGAGGTCAGCGAGCGGCTGGCCGCGGCGGGTGACCCGAACGGGCTCACCCCGTCCCACGGCTCGCAGCGTCTCTGACAGCGTTTTCTTGAGCTCTCGTACGCCGATCTCTCGCATGTGTCCACATTATCGTGAATGAGGCCACGAAGCTCCTCGGCGGCTGTCCCGAGCCCTCCACAGCAGCGATGGTCACGAAATTGTCCATATTCGTGACCGTACGTCAGATCTCCTCGGCCGGCCCAAGCGGAAGCGGGTAGCCGGCTCATTCCCTCGGTGCCCCTCAGAAGCAGCCCACTGGATCTGGCTGTCGGGAAGGCGACGAAGATAGCCCGGACAGGCTCAGTGGGTCGTCTTGATCAGCCGCCCTTCGCCGGCTGGAGCGCGTCGAGTGCTGCGCGCAGGATCGGCTCGCGGTAACCGGCGTCTCCTGGGATCTTGGCGATGGCGGCGAGCAGGTCGAGGATCTGCTCGAGGGTGAGGTCGGGCCGTACCTCGCCTGACTGCTGGGCCGCGCGCAGGAGCGGCCGACTGGCGTTGAGCACTCGCTCGAGGCCCGCCCCGAACACGGGGTCGTCCCGATCGGCGTGCTCGAGCAGTTCGGCGGCGACAAACCGCTTGCTCGTGAAGTAGGCGTAGAAGCGGCGCAGCCACGCCACGAGGATCGCTTCAGGGGTGTCGCCGGTGATCGTGGAGGCTGCCTGGCACACCGCGTCGATCTCGTCGAGGTAGAGCGCCTCTAACAGCGCGCGCCGGTTGGGGAAGTTGCGGTACAGCGTGGCCGATCCGACCCCGGCGCGCCGGGAGATCTCCGCCATCGAGACATCGGCGTCCGGATCGGCGAATGCGTCCCGCGCAGCGTCAAGGATCCTTTCGCGATTGCGCTCGGCGTCGACCCGCCGGGCCGCTGGTAGGGGTGGTGGTGTTCGTGGCATCTAGCAAGTGGGGAGGGTCTCCGCTATATTTCATATGGGCACCCTCTCCGTTTCTCTGTTCGAGTCTACCCACCACCCCGACCCTCGCGGCCCACCGCGACATCAGCAAGGAGCTCTTCACATGAGCGATATACAGCCGGCGGCTCTCGACGTCGCCATCGGCACCCCCGTCCCGGTCGTCTCGGTCCGGCCGATAGTGCTGGCGGCCGCGGATCGTGGCGACGATCTGCAGGTCCGAGTAACCGCGCCGAGGACCGGGAGTGATCTTCCGATCGTCGTCTTCTCGCACGGGTTCGGCTTCTCGATGGACGCCTACGGGCCGCTGGTCGACTTCTGGGCCGCGCACGGCTTCGTCGTTATCCAGCCGACCCACCTCGACTCGGTGACGCTCGGCCTCGCTCCGGATGACCCCCGGACCTCGCGCATCTGGCGCTTTCGGATTGAGGACCTCGTCCGCGTTTTCGACGAGCTTGATCGCATCGAGGCGTCAATGCCTGAGCTCAGCGGACGGCTGGACGGTGACCGGATCGCCGCGACCGGGCACTCCTACGGCGCCACGACCGCCAGCGCTTTGCTCGGCGCGCGCATCCTCGACCCCGAGGGCCGCGTCGGGGAGGACATGTCCGATCCACGGGTCGCAGCCGGCGTGCTGCTCGCCGTGGCCGGAACGGGTGCGGAGAACCTGACCCCGTTCGCCGCTGAGATGTTCCCGTTCATGAACCCGAGCTTTGACACGATGACGACCCCGTCCCTTATGACCGCCGGCGACCACGACCAGTCGCTTCTGTCGACACGAGGCCCGGACTGGTGGACTGACGCCTACACCCTCAGCCCGGGCGACAAGAGCCTATTGACGCTGTTCGGGGCCGAGCACTCCCAGGGCGGCATCCACGCCTACGGCGGCATTCCCGCGACGCCCGCCGAAAGCCCCGCGTTGCTTGCCCTCGTGCAGCGGATCACCACGGCATACCTGCGCAGCGCCCTGGGCGTCGACGAGGCGAGCTGGCCGACGGCGCGTGACATCCTTACGCAGGACGCCGACCCGGTCGGTCGACTCCAATCAAAATGAGCCAGCCATCCCTCGACCGTGCGGTCAGCTTCGGGATCGCGACCGCCCCACAACAGGTCAGCTACCACGACATCCTGCGGGTCTGGCGAGAGGCGGACACGATCGCGGAGATCGAGCACGCGTGGCTGTTTGACCACCTGCTGCCGATTGGCGGTGACCCCAACGGGCCGATCTTCGAGGGCTGGACCCTGCTCTCGGCTCTCGCCGCACAGACCGAACGGCTGCGCCTCGGGCTGCTGGTGACCAGCAACCGCTTTCGACCGCCCGCGATGCTGGCCAAGATCGCCGCGACCGTCGACGTCGTGGCCGACGGCAGGCTCGACTTCGGCATCGGCGTGGGCTCGCGCCCCAACCCGCCCGAGGCTCGACGAGAGTATCCGGCGCACGGCCTGCCCTACCTCGAGTTCCCCGACGCGGTGAAGAGCCTCGGTGAGGCGTGCACGGTCATCCGACGCCTATGGACCGAGGAGGAGCCGTTTGACTTCGACGGCACCTACAACCAGCTGACCGGCGCGTTCTGCAACCCCAAGCCCGTCCAGCAGCCGTATCCGCCGATCATGATTGGCGGGCGCACCACCGCGACGCTGCGCGTGGTCGCCGAGCACGCCGACCTGTGGAACATTCCCGGCAGCGACCTCGCCGACGCCGTGAAGCGAAGCGCGATCCTGGACCGGCTCTGCGCCGAGATCGGCCGAGACCCCGAGCTAATCACCCGCTCGATCTACCTGCGGGTCTCATACGAGCAGGCCGACGCAACCCGCGAGGCGATTGCGCGGGCCATCGACGCCAGCTTTCAGCACATCGTCCTCGGACTCCCCACTCCCTATCCCGACGATGTCGCACACTGGATCGCCGTCGAGCTCGTCAACCCCTCGACCTGAACGCCGTCGCCAAAAGGCAGACGGGCATCGCGGCTCGCTTCCCCTCTCACGAGGGAACCCCCATCTGCAGCCATAGTCACGTTTTGCTCCATTAACGTGACTCTATGACGGGGCCTCGGGGCGGGTTGAGCGTAAACGTGACCCGACAGGGTGAGAGGACCTCGACCGCGCCCGCCGACCCGAGGGGCGGTGCGGGGCGCGCGGTCAGCATCGTATTTTCGGTGATCGTGAAGCCATTGGATTGGAGCGCATACGAACCTGAGTTCCCCACGTGTGGCGACAAGATGACCTGGCGAGCTCGAAGGATGATCGCCGAAGCTCTACATCGGGATAACGACAAGCAGCCTGCCAGCGCGTACCGTTCTGCGTGGCTGGGAGTGGCCCGCCGGGGTTCTCTCTCTCCTCGCCTCGGCGGGCCCTCCGCAGTCAGCTCCCCCTTTGAGAGCGGCTGGCATTGCCAGCTAGTGCCGGGACAACGTACCAGACCGCACAATCTCGACCAGGCGGCATGGTGCAGAGGTTCCTCGGCAGCACCCTATCCAACGCTGGCGGCACGAGAGCAGATCCCAATCCGCGAACCGCGAACGTGCAAATCCGCGCCGTTACTACCGAGAGCCCGCCAGGTCGACGCGCTCCCGCACAAGTCCTGACAAACCCCCGCCACTTATCGCTGAACTTCACACCCGGCGGTCAGGTTTTCTTGCCGTTGACGGTGGCTTTGAGGGTTTGACCGGCGGTGAACTTCGGGGCTTTGGACGCTTTGATCTTGATCGCCGCGCCGGTCGCGGGGTTACGCCCGGTCCGCGCGGCGCGTCGGGTGACGCTGAACTTGCCAAAGCCAGTGATCGCGACCTCGTCGCCCTTCTTCAATGTCTTTTGGACGGTGGTGATCAACGAGTCGACCGACCGCGCACTGTCCGCGCGGGTCAGTCCGCTGTCTTTCGCGATCGCGTCGATGAGCTCAGTCTTGTTCACGGGGATCCTCCGGGGCTGGTGAGTGGTGAGCTGCGCAGCCTATGCCCATCGCTGACACGCGCCGCCGGGGGCTCAGCCGCTGTCGCTGATCGCGGCCGTCGCACCCTTCACCGCGGCCGGTGCGAGGACTGGCCTAACGCCCGAGGCTGGGACCGCGGTCGCGGCCTGGCGGGCGGGGTGTGAGGTGTGTGACCGGACGGGCTTGTTCTGAGACCGGACCCTGCCCGTGGGTGGTGTCGATCCCGAGCTGGCGGCGGGCCTGCGAGACGAGCTTGGCGGCCTGCTCCCAATCGGCGTGCTGCTCAAGCTCGCGGCGGTCGGGTTCGGGGCCAAGGACGTGACGCTGGTCGGTGATGTCATGAGCGACGCGGTAGGCGCTGATCGCCTCCGCGGCCCGATCCCACACCTTGCGGTTATCCGGGTGGCGAGGCCGCAGGCCAAGCACCCTGGCTGTGGGGTCGCGGCCGACCGTGATCTGCACCGCGCGTTGGGCCTGCCGCTCTGAGCAGACCTCGTAGGCGTCCTCGTAGATAGTCAGGCGGTCACGGACCCCGGGATGCGCGCGGTCCCACTGATCAGGCCCGCCGGGCCGCTCGCGCGCCTCACGGGCGGCGTGACGCTGAGCGTCGGCGTACTGCTGATGATGCTCGGCCTGGGTTTGGAAGCTGTGCTGTCGCGCCTGGGCGTCGGTGCCGCGCTGGCCACGGCGCGCTAGACGACCCATCTTTTGGCGCTCGCGCTCGGCCCGCTCGGCGCGCTCACGCGCGGCCTGGGCGTCACGGTCAGCCTGCGCGGCGCGCCGGTCAGCCTGCTCAGCATCGCCGACGTCATGGCTGGGATAGGTCCGCAGCTGCTCACGCAGCCGATCGCGTTCTGATCCCAACCACCCCAACTCCTGGCTCGCGCTGGCACGGTCAAACCCCTCAGCCACACCCACGGCGGGTCCTGACCGCTGCCCGGCGCTTCGCTTCACCGCAGCGGCCAGCTGGGTCTCGGCCGCATACAGCCGCTCACGAGCGCCGGGGTGCGCGCGCTCCCACGCCCCCGGGCCGTCGGGACCGTCGGCCAGCACCCGCGCGCGCGTATCGAGCTGCTCGGCATGCTGCTGGCGCTCATCGCCGGCCGCAGCGAATGAATCGGCACGCTCGCGGGCTTGACGACCCTGCTGCCCACGACGACCCAACAACCCCAGCTGCTCGTACTGCTCCTGCCAGTGCCCGGCGCGCCACGCATCCTCGCCGGCGAGCTGACGCTCACTCGCCGCGTGACCTTCTAACCGCAGGATCTCCCGGGCCGTCTCGGCCGGGTAGCTGTCCACGATCTCACGCAGCCGGTCACGCTCCACACGCAGCTCGGCGAGCTGGTCACGCTCGCGCAGACGCTCATCGACGTCGACGTCGACGTCGACGTCGGGCTCACGCTCGCGGGCGTGCTCACGCTCCACCTGCTGCTCATGAGCGAGCGCAACCGCAATCGACGGCGCCTCAACCTCAGTGCGGCCCAACCGCTCGGCCAGGAACTCCAGCAGCGCCTGGCGATCACGCACTTGACCGGGCTCTTGCTCAACGCCGGAGCTGAGCCGCTCGCTACTGGCATACAGCCGGGTGCTTTCCCGCGCGCGGGTCAACGCGACATACGTGCCGTTCGCGTCGGCGAGCGGCTCGGCGATCACGTGCGCCCGGTCGACGGTCTGGCCCTGGGCGGGAAACGTGTGCGACACGTAGCCCAACCGCGCACTTGCCGCGTCCAGCTGCCCGCGCTCCCAGCTGGCCTGGCGCCCATCGGAGAGCGCCAGGGTCGCGGACTGGCCGTCGTCGGCGACGTCGAGCACCGTCCCGCGGGTGCCGTTGCGGACCGCCCCGAGCTGGGGATGGACGCTCGCGGCGCGCAGGACGATCTCGTCGCCGGCGTACAGGCCATAGGGCCGCCCCGCTAATGCGACGGCTCGGTCGCCGACCAAATCGCCGTCCTGGATGCGGAGCGCTTGCGCGCGGGCGTTGAGCTCGTCTAACTGCTCGTTCGACGTCTGCGCGAGCACCAGTGCGCTTTTGCCCTCACGCCGATCCGCGTGCGCCGCCTCAAGCGCCCGATCCTGCGCTTGTTGCTGGGTCTCGTGCACCACAACGCGCCCGCGGGTCGCGTAGCCGGCCAGCGACCGCTGATGCTCACCGGCACGCCACAGCGCCTGATCACGGCGGTCCGCGGCGTCTTTAGCGCGGACGATCCGCGACAGCTCGACCAGCCCGCCGCGCTCTGACGCGGCCTGTTCAATCTGAGGCCACAGGCCGCCGGCGCCGACCGCCTGGGATTGGCGGGGGTCGCCGACCTCGATCACCCGCGCCCCCCAGCTCGCGGTCGCGTCCAACAGCCAAGCCTGCTCCCGGGTGGACGCGAGCGCCGCCTCGTCATGCACCACCGTCACCCCCGGCCCGAGCGTCACCGCGCCGCGCACCACGGCGGCTCGCAGCGCCACGGTCGAATACCCCTCCGCCGCCACGCCGGCCTCTGAAAACTCGCTGGCGAGGCGCTGCGCGGCCTGCGCGCCGGTCGAGGTCACGATCAGCCGCTGACCCGCGGCCTGGTGCGCACGCGCGACCCCCGTCAACGCGGTGCTCTTCCCCGTCCCGGCCTGCCCGACGATCACCACCAGCCGCCGGTCAGAGCACGCCACCCGCACCGCGCGCTGCTGCTCATCAGCAAGCTCGCCGCCCGACGCCGCCAGCTCAGCCTGCAACGCCACGACCTCAGCATCGACAAGCGGCGCCGGGATCGCTACGGCCTCACCGTCGGCAAGCCCGCCCGCGGCCGCGACCGCGGCACGCTCCATCCCTCGGTGTGCCCGGGTGGTCTGGCGCCCGTCGGCCAGCTCGAGAATCTCCCGCCGCTCGTGTAGGCGTGAGAGCGCCGCCAGCCCCGCGGCGGGATCACCGCCCGCGACCGCCTCCAGCGCAACCGCCCGCGCCTGCCGCGGCGCGAACGTCGCATCAAACTCGGTCAACCGCTCAAGGATCCGCTGCTCCAAGTCGGGCTCGCCGAGCTCGGCGAGCCGGCCAGGCTCGCGCAGCCGCTCGACACTCCGAGCGTCGAATCCGTGCTCGCGGGCCTGCTGCCACCACGCCCGGTCCAGATCCCCCGCGGTCTCCAACGCCCCCTCCCCCTTCGCTGCCCGGGTGCTCATCGCCACCGCCCGCTGCTCAGCCGGCATCAGCTGCCCCGAACGCTCAAGCGCCACCAGGCGCCCAGCCGCCGCGTCAGCACCCGACCCGCCCGCATCGACGCGCCCCTGAAGCTCTGAGACGCGTTCTAAGAGCCGCTGATCAATCGCCTGGCGTACCTGGTGGTGGCGCCCTGACCACGCCTCCATAAGCCCCTGAGGGACGCCGGTAAGCTCGAAGTAGCGGCCACCCCGACCCGTCCCCGCCTGAACCTGAAACCCGAGCGCTAACAGCTCGGTGGCCAGCTGCGCGCGGTACGCCGCGCCCACTTCGCGTTGATGCACCAGCCACGCCCGCGACTCGATCGCCACCACCTTTCCGTCCCCCTGGCGGACCGCGCCGTGCAGGACGACATGAGAGTGCAGCTGCGGATCCGGCGCACGGCCCGCGACCGCGCGGGCGGTGGTATGCCGCCAACTAGTCGCCAACAGCTCCGCCGGGGTTTCGCGCAACACCGTCTCACGATCCACCCGGCGGCGAACCATCGGCACAAACTCGGTCGCGTGCGCCAGGGCAGCGTCCACGGCACGCTCCTGCGCCGCCTCGATCTCCGCACGCAGCTCCGGGCTGGCCAGCGCCCACACCGCCGACACCGACTTCGGTGCGCTGAACGTCGCGTCAATCGCCGCGACCGCACTCCCGCCCGCCCCACCGGCGCGCAGCCGCCCGCCGGTCGCGGGGTTCTGGACCGCCATCAACGCCTGAAACTGCTCCGCGCCCACCGCCCGAGACGGGTCGACGCCGAGCGTCTCGGCTCCCTGAGCGCCGAGCGCCCACCGACCCGGGGCCTCCACCCGCTCCCCATCAGCAGCCAAGTAGTAGTCCCCCGCCTCCGCAGCGACCGTCCGTCCCTCCAGGTACCGGCCGTACGCCGCCGCGCCCGACCCCGCGATCTTCGCGACCGTCAACACGGGCAAACAGCCGCATCGAGCAGGAAGTCCTGGCACCCCACCCTGCGGGTCACCCGAGCCGTCCGGCAGACGGACGCACACAGGGTTTCAGAGAGGTCTGGGCGGGGGTTCTCTAGCACTAAGTGCGTATAGTGTATCGCTTCTTT
>JAABUV010004591.1_pt1 | contig 16374 bp, 11 predicted proteins | sample 5559971 | NCBI WGS metagenome assembly JAABUV01 (sample SAMN10711881, study PRJNA513362) | rock metagenome | isolation source: Antarctica rocks | place: Antarctica: Victoria Land, Knobhead nord | collected 2015-12-19
CTGTGCGACACCCTCGCCGCCAGCCTGGACGCCCACGGCCGGCCAGGACCCGACACCGTCCAACGCGTCCTCGACCAGGTCCAGGCCCTCGCACACGGCGTGCGCACCGCACGGGAACAGGCAGCGTAGGGAAGACCTGAGCTTGGCAACGGTTCAGGCCCTCCATGTTCCCCTGACGCCATGTGCCTTCACCAAAGCCTACCTTCAGGTTCCATGGAACCTCGTCCGCCGGGTTGTGTCCGTGGATCCCGTCACACCGGGCACCGGCGTTGCCCGACGGCATCCGTGGCCTGACACCTGGAAGAGAACGCGATGAGCCACAATTCATTCGGTCATCTCTTCCGCGTGACGACATGGGGGGAAAGCCACGGGCCTGCGATCGGATGCATCGTCGATGGCTGTCCGCCGAGAATGGAACTCTGCGAGGCCGACATCCAACCGTGGCTCGACGTTCGTCGCCCCGGTTCGTCGCGACTCGTGACCCAGAGACAGGAACCTGACAGGGTGGAGATCCTGTCAGGTGTCTTCGAAGGGAGGACGACCGGAACCCCCATCGCCCTGACGATCGTCAATCAAAACCAGAAATCCGCCGACTACCAGACCATCGCCGACCAGTTCCGCCCCGGTCATGCCGATTTCACCTACATCGCGAAATACGGCATCCGGGACCATCGCGGCGGCGGCAGGTCGAGCGCGCGCGAAACCGCGATGCGCGTTGCGGCTGGCGCCGTCGCGCGCAAGGTGCTCGGCACGAAGGTCCTGCTGCGCGGCGCCTTGGTCGCGATGGGCGGGGACGAGATCGACCGGGTCGCGTGGGACTGGAACGAAGTTCACCGCAACGAGGTCTTCTCGCCAGATCCGGCGGCGGCGGCGCGCTGGACCGAGAGGCTGATCGCGGCCCGCAAATCCGGCAACAGCCTGGGCGCGGTCGTGGAGATCAGGGTGGACGGGGTCGCCGCCGGGCTGGGTGCGCCCATCTATGGCAAGCTCGACGCCGACATCGCGTCCGCACTGATGGGCATCAATGCGGTCAAGGGCGTCGAGATCGGCGACGGGTTTGCCGCGGCGGGGCTGACGGGAGAGGGCAACGGCGACGAGATGCGGAGCGGCCCGGACGGCTCCGTCAGCTTCCTCTCGAACCATGCCGGAGGCGTGCTGGGTGGGATCTCGACCGGGCAGCCCATCATCGCGCGGTTCGCGGTGAAGCCGACGAGTTCCATTCTTGTCGAGCGCCGCTCGGTCGACCGGTTCGGGAACGAGATCGATGTCGTCACGCGAGGGCGTCACGACCCGTGCGTCGGCATCCGCGCCGTGCCGGTTGGCGAGGCGATGATGGCCTGTGTTCTGGCCGATCATCTGCTACGACATCGCGCACAGAATCCGGGCCTCTGATAAACGGGTTCCGGGACCTGGCGACGCCACCCCGGCGGTCAGCCCCTGCGGCAACGAAGCCGCACCCGGACGGATCGACACCGGCACCAGACATCGATTTCGATCCGTATCAACAACAACTCGAATCCTGGTGCCTGCACGACATCTTCCCTGGCTTGGAGGCGCCGGCAGTGCATTACCGGCTTGAGCACGATGTTTCCGGCAGCGCACCTGTCAGGCACGCCGCCTTTCACGGCATCCTGGAGCCCGCCGTCCAGGATGTTTCGCCAGCGCTACGAACTGACGCTGCGCCCTGGTGGAACCACCCGCCGTGCCTGCTCGGGCGCTGGCGAGTGGCGTCGCCGGTGACGCCGTCGTTCAGGTCGCGTCGGTGCAGCCTGGAGATCGCCGGATTTCGATCGATCTCGGCCATATTCCTCCATCAGGTTAGCTTAGGTTAACTGGTGTCGCCGCATACCTGACTATTGTCGACTTAACGCACGGTCTCATGAACTAGAGGATAGAACTGTCCTCCAGAGTAATGTCGTGCGAAGGCATGTAAGCTTTCCTATATCCAGAAAGAACGACAATGAGCGGAACGACCAGCGTTGCCAATCCCACCCTGCCCGCCAGCAGCGCCGGCTCGACGGGCGCTGCTCCGGGCGGCGGCGGGAGTGGCGGGACGTCTGTGGGAGTCAGCACGTCCGGCGTGACCCTGCCGACCCTGCCGCCGCAGTACTCCACGGGCAACCTCGGCTTCTTCACGCGCAACACCGAATCCGTGCCGACGTCGATCACCGTGGGTCCGGATGGCGCCCTGTATGTCGGAGAGCTGACCGGCATCCCCTATCCGGATGGATATGCCAGCGTCATCCGCATCGCCGATCCCACCGCTACCACCGGCTATGACGGCACGACGCCCAGCGGCGTGCCTCAGGTCTACGCCAGCGGCTTCACCCAGATCCAGAGCGTCGGCTTCGATGCCAAGGGTGACATGTATGTGCTCGAGTACGTCAACGCGAACACCGTCTACGATCCCACCCAGTCAGTCACCAGCCTCCCGCCGAGCCTGCTGATCAAGGTTGCGCCCGATGGCGTCCGCACCACGATTTCCGGCCCGGAACTGAAGCTCGGCAACTACCTGCTGGTGGACAAGTCCACCGGCGACGTCTTCGTCAGCACCAACAACGCCAGCACGGACAGTGGCGAGGTGCTGCGCTACCATACCGATGCCGCCAACGGCGCGGTGACCTCCACTGTCGTGGCAAGCGGCCTCGCCAATCCGCGCGGCCTGTCGTTCGGCCCCGATGGCAACCTCTATGTCCTAAACACCGGCGACGGCACGCCCGCCAGCTCCCCCGATGCCGCCACGGCGCCGGTAATCCCCTTCATCCCCGGCCTGGTCAGCGAGCGCGGCGGATACACCGGTTCCATCACCCGCGTTGACATCACCAGTCCGGCCGGCGGACAGCAGACGATCCTCACCGGCCTGCCCAACTTCCGCGAGTTCGATCCCACGACCGGCCAGGACCGCGTGATCTCGGAAGGCGCTAACGGCCTGACCATCACGCCGGACGGCACCGCCTATGTCGCCTCCGGCGGCGGGCTCGCGCCGCAGACGGCTGTCGCCGTGGGCGCGCTGGGCGACAACCTGCAGGGGGTGCTGAAGATCACCGGCCTGTTCGGCGCCAACCCGGCCGCCGCGACGGTGACCCCGGCCTTCAACTCGCTCACCTACGCCGCAGCCAACGGTCCCGACGGGGCGACCACCCTGTTCAACACCGAGAGCAACCTGAACGACATCACCCTCGGGTCGGATGGCAAGCTCTACGCCGTCGACGCCGCCCGCAACGACGTCTACGGCCTTACCAATGGCGGCACCAAGGTCGACAGCGTCACGGTGATCCAGAAGCAGCCGCCGGTGCTGACGCCGCCGCAGTATGCGGCCGTCGTCGCGGCAGGCGGGAACCCCACCGCCGACTACCAGGCCGAGATCGCCAGCACGACCACCAAGAACGCCGACAGCCTTCCCAACACCCCGGGCGATAACGCCCTCCTCGCCGCTAACGCCGCCGCCGCAGCTGCTGCTGCCGCCGCCGCGGTCACTCCCGCCTCGAACGCCCCCGGCGGCACGGTGGCCACCCTGCCGCCCACCGACCCGACCGCCGCGACCAGCGCGACCCTGATGGGCGCCGCCACCTCGACCACCGGGACCATGGGTGCCGCAGTGCCCACCACCGCCGCTCCTCCGCCCGCGGCGGTGGCGACCCCGGACCCGTCGGGTGCGGTGAGCTCGGTTGTTCCCGTCTCGGCCACCCCCAACACGATGCCGCCGCCGCACGGCGAGGATGCCGGACCCACGGGACTGCCCACCGTCCCCAATGCCGGCGCGAGCGCCTCGCCGTTCCCCGGCCCCGTGGACCCGGTGAGCCCGCCGGTGCTGCCCGGCAACACCTATGCTCCCTACTACAACCCGTTCTTCGGCAACTTCGCGCCGGCCGCCTCCGATCCGCTGGTCCTGTCCGCCGGCGCCAACGGGCACTACACGGCGTCCAACGTCATCAACTTCGGTGACCGCCTGGCCGATGACGGCAGCGTCGCCAAGCTGCTGGGCCTGCCCTCTCCCGCCACCGCGGCGCCGTACTCGCCCACCGGGGACTTCACGGACGGCCCGAAGTGGACCACCGACCTCGCGCAAGCCCTCGGGGCGCACCAGACCGATGCGCAGACCAACTTCGCCTACGAGAATGCCACCGCGCAGTCGACCTTCAACCCGATGGACCCTGTCGGGACGCTTCTCGACTTCCAGGGGCAGGTCAACCTGTTCCAGGCCACGGACCACACCTTCAGCGCCACCGACCTTGCCACCGTGACATTTGGCGGCAACGACCTCACCTTCCCCAGTAACGTGGCTCCGGAGACGACCGTCACCCTCACCGTGAAGGCGATCACGGATGGTCTGCACGAGCTTGCCAACCTCGGTGCCAAGCACTTCCTGGTCACCAACCTGCCCGACGTGACCCTCGCGCCGCTGTTCAGTGATCCGAAGTTCCTGGCGGCCACCGGGGCCACCCAGGCCGGGTTCCAGGGGCTCGTCAACGACTTCAACACCCAGCTCGCGGCCAGCCTTGCCACCTTCAAGACCCAGACCGGGCTGGACGTGAAGACGCTTGATCTCCACGCCCTGTTCAACGGGATCGCCGCCAATCCGTCTGCCTACGGCTTCAGCAACATCTCGCAGCCGATCCTGGCCAACCCGCCGACGACCGGATCAATGCCGGCCTACAACCCCGCCGTGGTCGGGAAGGACCCACAGGTCCAGCATTCCTCGCTGTTCCTGGACCCCTACTTCGACCCGACGGCTCTGGGCCAGGCGATCGTGGCCCAGACGGCACGGACCATGCTGACCTAGAACTACGCTATGCCAACTGCGTCGAACACCGGCCTACCAGGAAGTAGGGTCGGGCTCGACCTGGATCAGCCAAAAAGCTGAGACCCTGGAAGACCCGCTTCTCAAGAAGTGGGTTTTCCAGGCGAGTTTCGAGGGAGGTCCAAAGGCAAAGCCTTTGGCCTTTCTTGTTTTACCGTTCACGCGTTACGGCCGCTGGCATCGGCACCGTCCCGAAGAGCTTCTGTCCTCGTGACATTGCAAGCATTTGGTTCAGCAGAACTCCTTTCAGCAGCCTTCCGCCACTCTCCTGGGTTGTCCCACCAGGAGCGCGGACTCTGCTGTCCATTGCCGCTGTCTGATGACATCGAGCCACCAGATGGCGGAGATGCGCTTCGGCAGGTGTTCGCGTGGCAGCGCCACGACGACTGGAGCGATTCATCGCGCAACATGGCGAGACGGGTCGGGTGTGCTGGTTCTCGCCGAGTGGCTCGGCACCAACACCTCCAATGGCCCGGACGCGACGCAGGCGCGACACTGTCCCCAACTGCCAAGACTCCCAAGCAGCAGGCGACAATTCCCCACCCAGACGAGGAGTTCCCAGAAGCCTCCGGCCTCTGGCGGGTCTGGGCAGAGCCCGGCCCTGCTTGTCCACGGGTCAGCAAACCTCATCACTGGTGCCAAGCACTCCGAGGCTTCGAAGCCCGCGAGGTTGTCCGCTGAACCCGGAACGGGGGGGGGAGGGAGTCACGCCGATCCGGTTTTCAGTCCGTCACGCCGCCCCCAGGACTGAACACCAACGTTTATTCGTGTCGTTCCCGTACAGGTGATCGACAGAGTGGCCGATGGAAAAACAACTCGATCTCTTTCAAAACAAGGGTTCACCGCCAGCTAAACGGAGTTCATGAAAGACATCTCATGGTAGCTCCGGTCCCGCCGGCGGCTTCAATTTTTGATAGAAATTCTTTCAGTTTTCTCTCTCTAAAGTTGCATTCCCTTCACGCACTCTCGCCATCAGATATTCAGGTGCTTGAAGAGCTCCCGACAACAGAAAGAGCCCTGGATAAAGACAAAAATCTTATTACTGAGGGGCAGATGCAATGGTCGGCATTCCTTATTAAGGAGGGAATGGCGATGCGATACCGCATGATGCCGGATGGTGGTCGCCAGATCCTGTCGCTTCTGATCCCGGGGGATCTGTGCGATATCCACGGCTCCCTGACGCAGGGCGTGAGCCATTCCATCAGCACCATCACGCAGCTTCGGATCGCGGCGATCCCGCGGAGCAGCATCGCCGCCTTGTGCGAGCAGCACCCGAACATACAGGCCGCGCTCTGCCTGGACGCCTTGCAGGAGGAAGCCATACTGCGCGAGCGCATCGTCTCGTTGGGGCGCCGCGATGCGCGTGGCCGTATTTCCCATCTCCTGTGCGAACTGTTCTGGCGGTACGAGGCGATCGGACTGACTGCGAGCAGTGTGTTCCAGATCCCGCTCACGCAGACCGAGCTGGGCGACATTCTCGGACTGACACAGGTCCATGTGAATCGTGTCTTGAGAGTGCTGCGCGAGCAGAGGCTCATAAAGGTGGAAAACCGGAAACTGCAGATCTGCAATGTGAACGGCCTGCAGGATATTGCCGAAGTCTCACGAGAGTACCTGGGTTTCAGGGAGACCTGATGCCGGCGGCGCCGGCCAACGGCCGTCTCTGCCTGCCCTCCAGTCGCGACCGGGATGGTGCGTCTGTCTTGAGCGGCGAGCGGGCGGCAGCATGGGCCGAACGAGGGGTCAGGCACGCGCGGGCGCCGACCCAGTCCGTGACAACCTACGGCGTCGGGCCATGTCTCAGCGCCGTCTCGCTGTGTCGGGTAGCGCTGCTGCGCCAGACTCGGCTTAATTGACGCCGGTCCAGGGCGGCTGCCCTGGCGGGTCTCCGCCTCCCAGCAATGGGGCAGAGCCCGGCCCTGCTTCCCTTGCCGGAGACGCCGCCATGCGCCCGACTCCCCGCGTGTTCATCGACGGCGAGGCCGGCACCACCGGGCTCGGCATCCGCGACCGCCTGCGCGAGCTTCCGGTGGAATTGTGCAGCATCGCGCCGGAGCGCCGCCGCGACCCAGAGGCCCGACGGGCGATGATGGCGGCGGTGGACCTGGTGGTGCTGTGCCTGCCGGACGAGGCCTCGCGCGAGGCGGTGGCGCTGGCGGACAGCCTGGGCGGGGACGCGCCGAAGCTGCTGGACGCGAGCAGCGCGTTCCGGACCGACCCGGACTGGGTGTACGGGTTCGCCGAGCTGTCGCAGGGGCAGGGCGGGCGGATCGCGGGCGGCAAGCGGGTGAGCAACCCCGGGTGCTACCCGACGGGGGCGATCGCGCTGATCCGGCCGCTGGTGGAGGCGGGGGTGCTGCCGCCGGACTACCCGGTGAGCGTGAACGCGGTGAGTGGCTACTCCGGCGGCGGGCGGGCGATGATCGAGGCGCACGAGCGCGACGGTGGCCCGGCGTTCGAACTGTATGCGTTGACGCTGGAGCACAAGCACGTCGCGGAACTCGTTGCGAACACGGGATTGTCGCGGCGGCCGGTGTTCGTGCCGTCGGTGGGGCATTTCGCGCAAGGGATGCTGGTGTCGGTGCCGCTGCACCTCGACCTGCTGACGGGGCTGCCGCGGGCGGCGGTGCTGCACGACATCCTGGCGGCGCACTACCACGGCAGCGCGCGGGTCGAGGTGGCGGCCGACGAGGCGGGCTCGCTGAGCGCGGACGCGCTGGCGGGGACGGACCGGCTGGTGCTGCGGGTGCACGCGAGCGAGCGCCACCGGCACGCCGTGCTGGTGGCGCAGCTCGACAACCTGGGCAAGGGGGCGTCGGGGGCGGCGGTGGAGAACATCGCGCTGATGACGCTGGGTGCGGAATGGCGGGCGGCTGCGTCGGCATGAGGCCGAGCCAAGGCGGAGGGTTCTGTCGTTTGACTCCGTCGAAGGCAGCATCTGTCGAAGGCAGCATCTGTGGAGACCCTGCGGTTCGTGCCGCCAGCCTGGACGGGCGCAGGTCTGACATTTTCGCTTAGGCAAGGATGAAGCCCTGGTCTCTCACACCTGACGGCCGCGGCACCGGAGGGGCCTTCTGGATCCATCCGCTGAAGCAGGACGATCCTCAAGGCGCGCTCTGATGCCAGCGGCCCTCGAGTGTGACCGGTCAGGCAGGCAAGGCCAGAGGCTCTGCCTCTGGACTCCGCCAAAGGCAAGCCTTTGGAATCCAGATGCTGAAGAAATGGGTTTCCAAAGGCCGCATGCTTAAAAGAGGGGCGTTTGGCGGGTTTGGGCAGAGTCCGGCCTTGCTTGCTGACAGGCCGATACTTGGGACGGCCGACATGAGCGGAGTCCGAAGGCAAAGCCTCCGGCCTTGCTTTCCTTTGCTCCGGCGCCGGTGCCATCTGCAGAACTGGCAAGGCCGAGGGGATCACGTAGTGAGGCGATGGAGTCTGACAGCAGCGTGGTTGTGCGCGTCGTGCGCGGGTCCGATGGCGCCGCCGGCGGACACGGCGCGGCTGCCGCCGGGGGCGCTGGGGGCAAGCCGGGATCCTGACATGGCGGCGATCGAGCAGTCATCCGACGCGTTCGCGAGCGCGTCGCAGACCTACGGGCGGCCGGGCGAGGCGGCCCGGGCAGCCGCGGCGGTGGACTATCTGGGTGGCGCGCTGAACGCGAGCCCGCGCTGGGCGTGCCTGTCGGGCGTCGCGAGGACGCAGATCCTGCAGGCGCGGGAGGAGCTGCGCCGCGTGCTGGGGGTGGCGCCGGGGACGCCGTCGCAGGCGGTGGTGAACGACCTGCTGCGCGCGGCGGACGCGCTGGCGGACAACGACCCGGCGGCGGCGGAGCGGGCGCTGTCGCCGCCGGCGTTCCGGGCACCGCCGGCGGACACGCTGCGGCTGCTGGGCAACCTGCCCTACATGGAGGCAGTCACGGTGGGGACGCTGCGGGTGAGTGCGGAGGCCACGGGGTCCTCCGGCGGCGCCTGCTTCGGTGCGGTGTAGCGGCTTGGCATCTTGGCAGCGGGCGTCGCGCGTGGCCGAGGAAGGCAGACAAGGCCAAAGGCTTCGCCTCTGGACTCCGCCAAAGGCAAGCCTTTGGAAACCTCTACTTGAGAGGTGGGTTTCCAAAGGCCTCAGGCCTTTGGCGGGTCTGGGCAGAGCCCGGCCTTGCTTCCTGGCTCAGCCGCCGGGGCGTCAGGCGGCGTGTCCGCGGACGAAGCTGCCGGGGGCCGCCTCACCCTCCACGCCGGGCAGGCGGGCGGGCACGGTCCTGCGGTCGCGTGCGACGACCCAGCGCTGCCAGTCGGGCCACCACGAGCCGGCCATCTCCACGGCGCCGGCGAACCAGGCTTCCGGTTCCGGCGGCAGGTCGGCGCCAAGCCAGTGGCTGTAGCGACCGCTTTCCGGCGGGTTGACGACGCCGGCGAAATGTCCCGAGGCCGCCAGCACGAAGCGGCGCTCGCCGCCGAGGTGGCGCGCGCCGCAATAGACCGATCGCCATGGCGCGATGTGGTCGTCGCGGGCGGAGAGGACGTAGCAGGGCAGGTCGATGCGGCCGAGGTCGATGGGCACGTCGAGCAGCGTCAGGGCGCCGGGCCGGGCGAGCTGGTCGGCGCCGTAGAGCTGGCGCAGGTAGAAGCCGTGCAGGCGGGCGGGCACGGGTGCCGCGTCGCAGGTCCAGTGCAGCAGGTCGAACGGGAACGGGTCCTGGCCGATCAGGTAGTTGTTCACCACGAACGACCAGATCAGGTCGTTGGCGCGCAGCAGGGTGAGCATGGCGGCGTGGTCGGGGCCACCCCCCCGGTCGGTGGCGACCGGCACCGGCGCGCGCTCCGCCTCGCTGCCGGCCGGCAGCAGGGCTGGCGCACCCGGTGCGTGTGGCGTGGCGTGGCGCGGTGCGGCGCGGTGCGGCGGGGCGTCCAGGGCGGCGAGCTGTCCCTCGTCGATGAACACGCCGAGCTCGCCGCTCTCGGCGAAGTCGAGCATCGTGGTCAGCAGGGTGAGCGAGGCGATGCGGCGATCGCCGCGGCGTGCCATCGCGGCGAGCGTGGCCGCCAGCAGCGTGCCGCCCAGGCAGACGCCGACGGCGTTGACCTCGCGCTCGCCGGTCAGGTGCAGGATCGCCTCCAGGCCGGCGAGCACGCCACGGCGCATGTAGTCCTCGAACGCGGCACGCTCGGACGCGTCGTCCGGCTCGCCGCCCCGGCCGTCGGAGGGCGCGCACCCGGCCGCGGGAGAGGCGGGGTCGTGCGGGAGATCCGGGGTGCGGTGCCCGCCCGGCGCGACGGCGGTCGGGTCGGCGCTGCCGGCAACGGGCGCCGCCCAGCTCAGCATGAACACGGTGTGGCCCTGGGCGGTGGCCCAGCGGACGAAGCTGTTCCGCGGGCGCAGGTCGAGCGCGTAGAACTTGTTGGTCCAGTCCGGCACGATCATCAGCGGCCGGGCCAGCACCTGCGCGGTGGCGGGGCTGTACTGGATGAGCTGGAGCAGCTCGTTCTGGAACACGACGCGGCCGGGCGTGATGCCCACGGTCTCGCCGAGCCGGAAGGCGTCCAGCTCGGACAGACGGATGGTGAGGCGCCCGCGCCCGCGCTCGAGGTCCATCAGCAGGTTGCTCAGGCCGCGCAGCAGGTTGTCGCCGCCGGTCTCCACGGTGCGGCGCAGGATCTCGGGGTTGGTCAGCAGGAAGTTGGACGGGCTCATCGCCTCGACGAACTGGCGGGCGTAGAAGTCGACCTTCTGCGCGGTGCGCGGCGACAGGCCGTCGACGTGGCTCACGACGTCCTGCACGTAGCGGGCGGACAGCAGGTAGGATTGCTTGATGAAGTCGAACACCTCCTCCTTCCAGGCGGGGTCGCGGAAGCGCGCGTCCTGGGCGTCGGCCTCGATCACCGGCGGGGCGTCGAGGCCCCAGAAGCGGCGCGTGGTGTGCTGCCAGAGGGTGAGGTAGTCCTGCCAGAAGCCGATCTGCGCCTGCACCAGCCCGGCGGGGTGGGCCATCAGCCGCGCGGTCATGTCCATGAACGCGCCGCCGATGTTGAGCGGGTCGGCCTCGCCGCTGCGTCCCGTGGCGGCGGGGTCGAGCACCTGCCGGCGCAGCCAGTCGCCGACCAGGCGGCGGGAGCGTTCGGCGACGTCGGCCATGGTGCGCCCGACCGCGAGCGGGTCCGCCATCGCCGGGCCCGGTGGCCGGGGCGGCGGCACGTCCCCCTGGTCGGCGTCGTTCCCTCGATCGGCCATTGAGGCCTCCTTTTCGTGGGCCCCGCCGCCGCGCTACACCGTCTCGCGCATGGGCGCGGGAGGCTGCGGTGGAATGGGCCTGTCGCAACCCCTGCGCGCATCACAGGATACATGATGGACACGCAGGCATCTGCGGCACCGGAGGCTAGGAGCGTGGACAGGATGCGGCAAGACGCCGACCGCGCAACCGTCCCCGGCGTGCGACGAGGGGGCCGGATGCGCTTGCGACGGCCCGTGGGGACGCCCTGCTGGCGATGGCTGGCGGGTCCGGCGCTCGGGTTCGTGGTGCTCGGCGGGCTTGCAGGATGCGCCAACCAGCGGGTGACGCTGGATGCCCCGGTGCAGTGGTGGCACGACCTGGAGGGTGGCACGATCGCCGAGCAGCGCCCGCCGCCGCCGGGGGTGGGGCTGCCCTATCCGAAGCTGGGCACCGTGCCGGCGCGACCGGCGCTGCCGGACATCGCCGCGCGGGTCGGGCAGACCGACCGCCTGGCGGCACAGCGCGAGCAGGTGGAGCGGGTGGTGACCCGCACGCCGCTACCGCCGCCCGGCAGCGCCACGGCGCAGGCGCTGGCGTCGCAGGGCGTGGCGCCGCCCGGTGCGCCACCCGGGACGCCGGCAGCGGGTGCGCCCCGCGCGGCGGCGACCCCCGCCCCCGGCATCGCCGCCGCCCAGGCGCCGGTCGCGCCGGCTCCCGCCAGGACCGCCGGCGCTGTCGCGTCGGGCGGCGCGCCGGTCGCGGGCGCGCCGGCGGCTGCGGCAGCCCTGCCGTCCGCCGCGGCGTCCGGCGGCGGCGATGCGACACTGCCCGCTGCGCCGGGGACCGCGGACCCGAACGTCGCGAGCGCCACGCTGGCCGCCGCCGCCGCGCCTGCGCCGCCGCCGCCCGCGAAGAACCGGGCGAGCGGACCTGTCGCGCCGGTGCAGCGTGCCACGCCGCAGGAGCTGGCCGTGCTGCAGGAGTCCGCGCCGGCCGCCGGCACGCCGCTCCTGGTGGCGGGGCGGACGGCCGACTCGGGGGTCGTGCTGCCGCCGCTGGCGGCCGAACCGCCGCTGCCGCCCTCGTTCGAGGTGGCCGCTGCGGACGGCGTCCTGCCGGACGCCGGGCGGGCGTCGTCGCGCGCACCGGGCCAGGGCGCGCCGGTACGCGCCGCCGCGGGCGAGTTGCTGTCGCGTGCCGCCACAGGGGAGCCGTTGTCGCGCGCTGCCCCGCAGGAGCCGCTGTCGCGGCGGGGCACGCCGGTGCGGTTCCAGCCCGGCACCGCGACGCTGCTGGCGGACCAGGCGGGGGTGCTGCGCGCGCTGGCGGCGCGGCGCGGCGCGGCGCCGGTCGCGGTCACGGGCTATGGCGACGCCGGCGCGGACACGCCCGACGCGCAGTCCGAGGCGCTGTCGCTGGGGCTGCGACGGGCGCAGGCCATGTCGGCGGTGCTGGGCACCTATGGCGTGCCGGCGGAGGCGATCCGCATCGGCGCCGAAGCCTTCGGTCGCGGCGGCACCGTGCGGCTGATACACTGAGGCCTGCCTACACCGAGCCCCGCCTACACCAAGCCCTGCCACGGCGGGCGCCGCCGGGCGTTCCCGTCCCTCCTGCATCCGAGCGTGCCATGACAGACGAGTTCCACCGCATCCGCCGCCTGCCGCCCTACGTGTTCGCCGAGGTCAACAAGGCCAAGGCCGGCGCCCGCGCGCGCGGCGAGGACATCATCGACCTCGGCATGGGCAACCCGGACAGCCCGACGCCGCCGCACATCGTCGCCAAGCTGATCGAGACGGTCGCCGACCCCCGTTCCCACGGCTACTCGGTGAGCAGGGGCATCCCCGGCCTGCGCAGGGCGCTCGCTGGCTACTACGCGCGCCGCTTCGACGTGGGCCTCGACCCCGAGACAGAGGTGATCGCCACCATCGGCAGCAAGGAGGGCCTGGCGAACCTGGCGTCGGCGATCACCAGCCCGGGCGACACGATCCTGGTGCCGAACCCGTCGTACCCGATCCACCAGTTCGGCTTCGTGATCGCCGGCGCCTCGGTGCGCTCGATCCCCGCCGAGCCGGGCGAGGACATGCTGCGCGCGCTCGACCGGGCGGTGCGGCACTCGGTGCCCAAGCCCACGGCGCTGATCGTGAACTTCCCGTCCAACCCTACCGCGTTCATCGCCGACCTCGACTTCTACAAGGAGATCGTGGCGTTCGCGCGCCGCGAGGGGATCTGGGTGCTGTCGGACCTCGCCTACGCCGAGATCTACTTCGGCGACCGGGTGCCGCCGTCGATCCTGCAGGTCGAGGGCGCCAGGGACGTCGCGGTCGAGTTCACCTCGATGTCCAAGACCTACTCGATGGCCGGCTGGCGGATCGGCTTCGCGGCCGGCAACGCCCGGCTGATCGCGGCGCTGGCGCGGATGAAGTCGTACCTGGACTACGGCGCGTTCACGCCGATCCAGGTGGCGGCGGTCGCGGCGCTGAACGGTCCGCAGGACTGCGTCGAGGACATGCGCACCCTGTATCGCGACCGGCGCGACGTTCTGATCCGCGGGCTGTCGGCGGCGGGCTGGGACGTGCCCAGCCCGGAAGGCTCGATGTTCGCGTGGGCGCCGATCCCGCCGCGCTACGCCCATCTCGGCAGCGTCGCGTTCTCCAAGCTGCTGCTGGCCCGCGCCCAGGTGGCGGTGGCCCCAGGGCTGGGCTTCGGCGAGCACGGCGAGGGCTTCGTGCGCATCGGGCTGGTGGAGAACACCCAGCGGCTGCGCCAGGCGACGCGCAACATCCGGGCGTTCCTACAGGCGGACAGCGTCGCGGCGCCGAGCCTCGAGGGCGTGGGGTGAGCAGACAGGCAGGCAAGGTTGAGGCCCATTGCTTGAGGGAGGTGCCTCGAACTCCGCCAAAGGCTCGCCTCTGGGATCCATTCCTCAAGAGAGGCCGGTCCAGGGGCGGCTCGCCTCTGGCGGGTCCGGGCAGAGCCCGGCCTTGCTTGCTGGCCTGCCCGTGACGCTCCGCGTCGGCGTGGCCGGCCTTGGCACGGTGGGCGGCGGGGTGCTGCGGCTCCTGGGCGACAACGCCGTCCTGGTGGCGGCGCGGGCCGGACAGCCGATCGTGGTGACCGCGGTCTCCGCCCGCGACCGGGCGCGTGATCGCGGCGTGTCGCTGGACGGGGTGCGCTGGCACGAGGATGCGTCGGCGCTGGCGGACGATCCCGAGGTCGACGTGGTCGTCGAGCTGATCGGCGGGTCGGAGGGTCCGGGACGGGCGCTGGTGGAGGCGTCGCTGCGCGCGGGCCGGCCGGTGGTGACGGCGAACAAGGCGCTGCTGGCGGTCCACGGCGCAGAGCTTGCGGCGTTGGCGGAGCGGGCCGGCGTGATGCTCGGCTTCGAGGCGGCGGTGGCGGGCGGCATCCCGGTCATCAAGGCGCTGCGCGAGGGGCTGGCGGGCAACCGGATCGCGCGGGTCGCCGGCATCCTGAACGGGACGTGCAACTACATCCTGACGACGATGCGCGAGAGCGGGCGCGATTTCGCGGGCGTGCTCGGCGAGGCGCAGGCGCTGGGCTACGCGGAGGCGGACCCATCCTTCGATATCGACGGGGTGGACGCGGCACACAAGCTGGCGATCCTGGCGGCGCTGGCATTCGGGCGGCCGGTGGCGTTCGAGGAGCTGCACGTCGAGGGCATCCGCGCGGTCTCGGCGCTCGACATCGCCTTCGCCGAGGAGCTGGGGTTCCGCATCAAGCTGCTGGGGATCGCCGAGCTTGGCGCGCGCGGCGTGCTGGCGCGGGTGCACCCGTGCATGGTGGCGCGGGAGTCCTCGCTCGCGCGGGTGGAGGGCGTGTTCAACGCGGTGGTGGCGGAGGGCGACTTCATCGGGCGGCTGATGCTGGAGGGGCGCGGCGCGGGGGCGGGGCCGACGGCGTCGGCGGTGGTGTCGGACCTGGTGGACCTGGCGCGGGGGCGGGTGACGCCGGTCTGGGGGGTGGCGTCGGCGGCGCTGTCGCACAGCCCGGCGGCGGCGATGGCGGACCGGGTCGGCGCGTTCTACCTGCGGCTGATGGTGCGCGACCGGCCCGGGGTGATCGCGGACGTGGCGGCGGCGCTGCGCGACCACGACGTGTCGGTGGCGTCGATGCTGCAGCACGGGCGGGCGCCGGGCGAGGCGGTGGCGATGGTGCTGGTGACGCACGAGACGCGCGAGCGGGACATGGCGGCGGCGCTGGGGGCGGTGGCGAGGCTGGAGGCGGTGCTGGAGCGGCCGGCGCTGATCCGAATCGAGGCGGGGTAGCGAGGCTCAGTCGAGGAAGCCGACGCGGCGCTCAGCGATGCCGGTTCTTGTTTAGATGCGCTCGACACGCATTGCCATGCCGGGACACGGCGGGGTCACGGGACTTCGATCCGGTGCAGCCGGCGTGGAGCACGCGGGCGGCCAGGGCGTCGATCACCATGATCTGGCTGGTGATCTCCTCGGGGTGGAAGATTTCCGTTCGTGGCGTCAGGCCGTCGAGCAAAACGAGTTGGTTGACCCAATCCACCTTTCTGATAGTCCTGCCAGTCACCCGATGCGTGACCTTACCCATGCGGCGATCCAAACGCGTAATGTCCATGGCGGCCTGCTGGGCGAGGATGTGCATCACCCTGTAATCCTGAGCGCGCACCGCCTCACTGCCGGCGATCAGGTCGGCGGGCGGGAACTGGATGACGTCTTCGGATTGTAAGCGGCGGGCCAGATTAAAAAAGATGTTGCAGCCGCATACCAGGGTATGGTCCGGGCAGGGGGACTGAGCTCCTACGATGTGGAAGCTAGGGAACTTGGTAGGATTAAGTCAAATCAGGTACGATACACTTACGCCCTGCTAAAGGCTGCCCAGCTCGATCTGGCTGTTGACACCCCCGTTTTGTGATCAAGCAGGCGATACGATGTCGGCCACTGATAAAACACCAAGAGAGATGTTCGATGAGAGCATCGTAAGAATTCACAAATCTGTTGAGGCGGCAGTCACCGTATCAGATGCTAATATAGGTCTACATCATACAGGTAGGCAAAATAGAGCCCTATTCCTTCTTGCAAAAATTATTGTGCATACTACATCTATAATCTCTATAATAAAATCGTTCCAAAGGTCTCCTGAAGATAGTGCAATTCTTGACCACTTCTCGATAGCAGTGCTCGCGCGTTGCGTCATAGATGGCAGTCTTATGACCATGTATATATCTCATCCTACCCTCATGCGGGATGAATGGAACCTATCACTACTTTGGCAGATCGAGTTTTAGAGGGTAGTCTGACGGCATAGCGATGCGGTGAGTGCGATGGACGAGACATGGCGTGCTGACCTGGGGCGATGGCTGGAGCCGTTTTCGGCAGGGCTG
>JAABUV010004592.1_pt1 | contig 16370 bp, 30 predicted proteins | sample 5559971 | NCBI WGS metagenome assembly JAABUV01 (sample SAMN10711881, study PRJNA513362) | rock metagenome | isolation source: Antarctica rocks | place: Antarctica: Victoria Land, Knobhead nord | collected 2015-12-19
CCTGGCTGACGTCAGCCAGCTTGGCAAGGCTGCCGCGCAGGCGCGCCGCGCTACGGGGTGTGACGTGTGTACAATTTCTTGTGGTGCTCCAAGCTCCTTGACCTGGCACCATGTCAAAAAGTACGTGGAGATGGGCGCGTGTGCATTTGGTTGTGACACGGGCATGCCGCTCCATAGGGCTGCGTTGTACCAAGCTACATGCACTGCCTGCAGTTGCTTCATCGCTGACCTTACCCCTGGCCCGTGCGCCAGGCAAGAGGCGTCGCGGGCAGGCTGGCTGCAGGCCTGGAGTCACTGGTGAACGCCATGGTAGAGCGGTTGCAGCGGCCGCCGGGCCCAGGGACGGACAAGTTGTAGCGTCAACAGTTGATAGGGTAGGGCTGGGGACAGATGATTTTGTGGTGTGAGCACCTTGTGAGCTTGCTTGCGCTTAGTGCTTGCTTTTCGCAGAGGGCCTTGGCGAGTGGGTTTTGAGCTGACCTTGCAATCTGACAACTTGTCTGTGTGCATCTGCGTTCATTGATATCATCGTCAGGTGAAACGCATGCCTAAAGCGTGTTAAGGTTGAGTTGCGAGCTTAGTTTGCTGGGCGGCCCTGAAATAGTGAGTAGTCTAGGCGGGTGCTCTGTGAGTTGATGCTCCTTGCTGTGGTGGAGCTGAAGCTACAGACACACATCGGCCTTGCAGGCAGTGCAGCACCCTCTTCATGTCCATCAACTAGATGCCATTCTTGCGGTGACGGGCGGTCAGTCAATGACGGGCTCACCTCGCACCTATTCTACTCTATGCATGGCAGACATGCCAAGCGCGCTCACGTGCAGGGGGTTGGCACAGAGCACGGGTGCCTTACCAGTGCACCACCAGCCAGCAACGCTTTCCCAGCACACCGACAGTGGTACACCAGACCTCTGGCACCGGGCAGCGCGGGTGTGCCAAAGCAGCCTAGTGAATGCAAAAACACGTAAGCAAACCCGCAAATCTGCATGGGGTGAAAAGGGTGAGCGCTGCCAGAAACCCGTTTCCAGTCTGCCTGCACCTGGCCTGCACAAATCAGCACCCCGGTCACACGCGGACTGGCATGCACGCGGCCTCGCAAGCGCCCGCGCCGTGCAGCTGCACCTATAGCCGGCCGCTGCCGATCGGCTTGCGCGACTCGTCGCCCGCGGCCCACAGCGCGTAGTCGCCGGCCAGCTGGCGCAGGAAGCGGGGCACCATGGAGTCCAGCACGCGCTGCAGGACCGCGCTGCCGGTGCGCTCGACCGTGCCCAGCGGCACCATGCGCATCCAGCCCGGCACCTCGAGCGCGACCTGCGCGCGAGCACGAAAAGGGTAAGGTTAGGGTGTATGGTCATCCAGAACAAGAAACAGCAGCGGTGCGAGGCGTGCATGTGCGCAGCCTGCATGACGTCACGGCGGGCTCGAGCGTGCGCCCAGGGCAGAGGAGGCCTTCAGCGCCGCCTGGGCTCGAGCTTCGCTGCTGACAGAGGTGTGGCTGCACAGCGGGACATGTTGCAGCTGAGTCGCCTGTGGCCGCCTACACAACTATTGATGAAGACCGCCCGCGCCTGAATCTCCGTATCGCTGCGCAGCTGCCTCCGCGGCGCGGCTGCGGGCGCCGCCGCATCGCCCCAGCGCACCACGTTGGTCATCGTGGCAGAGAAGCGGTCGTTGGCGGCCTCCACGGCCGGCGAGCCTTGCAACTGCAAGCGCGTGGCACCAGCTGAGTGGGCGTTATCTTCTAAAATCACATGTCATGCAGCACAGAAGTGACATGCAATGCAAGTTATTCACGAGGCCGGCCCAGCTGCCTTTCAGGGGATGTTGGTTGGTCAGCCCCACTGCCTGCACTTAGTGCAAGGACACCCCGGCTCGGCTCTACAGTGCTGCAATGCAAGGCAGGTATTTCAGAGGTGGGCCCAGCTGCCTTGCATTGCAGCGCTGTGGAGCTGAGCCGGGTATCCTTGCACGAAGTGCAAGCACTAGTGCCAACCAACCAACACCCCCTGAACCGCTTGTATATACAATGAAGCCAATGAGCCCTACAGGACCAATTACTATCTGTGGCAGCGACCACGAAAGGACTCTATACGCCTGTCTTCTCATGGGGTCCGCAAATGCGGCCCACCTGCAAGTTCAGCACGTGCTGGCGTCCAGGGGCCTGTTTGGTGTGAACGGTCGCAGGCGTATGTGCACGTGAGCGGCTCGACAATGGGAACCTTATCAAGCATTTCATCTTTAACACACAGGCAGTAGACAGGGGCAGCGGTGGCAGCGGGCTTGGGCAGGCGGCACCTGCGTGTCCAGCAGCTTGACGGTTGGGCCGCGCTCGCCGACGACCACCGACACTGTCAGCACCGGCTTCACCACCAGGCTGAACAGCCGCAGGCCGCCCACGTAGCAACGGAAGGTGTCGTCGTCAATGCGCTCAATGCGCTCCGCGTCCAGCACGCTGTACTGGCTGGCCGGCAGCGCCATGTACTCCGCTGCGGCCCCCAGCGACTCACGTTTGTCTGTTGGAGAAATACTGGCTCGCCGGCAGCGCCGTATACTCCGCTGCGCCCCCGAACGACTCAAAACTGATAGATGGAGAAATACCGGCTCGCCGGCAGCGGCAAGTACTCCGCTGCGCCCCCCCAGCGACTCATACTTGGTTGACGGGGAGCAGCCCGGCAAGCAGAGCCGTGTGCTGCGGCGCGCTCGCCCCTCAGCGGCTGGCCAGCCGCCACCGCCAGTGTGCCTTGCTGTCACCCCACACTAACAGGGGCAGAGCAGTGAGTGGCGCTGACAGACTGCGCTCAGCCGGACACCGCCGCTGGCAAGGCAACGCACCCAGTGGCCTCGGCCCCTCATCGACGTCCAAGGATCCCGCCTTAGTTGCTCGCAGTGTGGCGACCGGCGCTCTCCTTCGCGCGGCGTGTGGCGGCGGCCCGAGCTGCGACGACGCGCGCAGCCCCTCGCTGGCTGCAGGGCCGTCTTCAGTGATGACCGGGCTGCTGCAGGAGGAGCAGGCCTGCCTCCTGTCCAGCGCCAACCGCTGCCTCCCGCGCCGGAGGCAGCGTGGTGGTCTACATCGAGGCAAACCTTGCCGCGGCAGGCTCTGCAGGTGAGTGTGGCAGGGTGCGGCGGTGCCTGCACAGCGCACTGCAGCGCAACCCTCCCGCGGCAGCCACTCCAGCATCGCGACGTACGACCACGGCTCTGCCAGACGCGCAGAGGCTGGTAGCAAGGTGTCGCAGGACGCGCTGGCTGCGATAGAAGCACAATAGCAGCGGATCAAGCTGGAAGGGCTTCTGACCTGAGTTTAAATGGAGCGCGAAGTGATAGCGCGAAGCGCCTGCAAAGGACAGCGGCGGGCCAGCAGATCTGCCAGCGTGCTGCTGCGCTCGCTCGCTCGCGTGGGTGCGCAGGATGGCGCCGCTCACAGAGCTGCGCCTGGGCTATGCACCGTCATTGGTCTCCCAGAGGCAGACGCTGCGAGCGTTCCCAGTCGCCGCCCGGGCTCATAGGAGGTGCGGCAGGTGCCTGCCTCTCCCGCCATCTGACCATGGAGTCCGTAGTGACCTTTCGCAGCGCTGGCTCGCTCCGACGCGCTAATGTGCTGCGACGCGCACAACAAACTGCCATGCTGAGAGCGTTGCAGATAGCGGAGTACACTTTTACATCAGAGGGTGCTTGTCAAGAGATGCTTGCTGAACTGAGCTGTCTTCCTGCGTCCTATTAGTTATGTTTTGCCCTAGCCTGCTCCGTCAAGCTGGCGTGTGCGCTCGTTGCTCAGTCATCGTGCGCGGGCTACCAGGACAGCGGCAGTGGTGTGGCAGCCGGCGGTCGCGAGCGCGGTTCGCCACTATGCCGCAGCGGGAGCGCGCATCGGCTGCAGCAGGCCATTAGAGCCGAGCAGCTGCGCGGCGCGGCGCGTCGCGTGCGCTGCATCAGCCAGTGCCGCCTCAGCTGGCGGCGATGAGACGGTGAGCGCGGGGGGCGCTGCGCGCACTCGCATTGCGCTAAAGCTGGCGTCGAGTCACAGCCGTGTCTGAGCTGATGCTTTGGTCAACCAGTGTGGAGACCATGGTGCCTGACCACACTTAGTGAAGTACCTGACGGGGTGCTATGTTTAGGCGGAAGCGCCGGCTGGCTTCAAGCGCGATCGCTGGGTCACATTCTTTGCCATGTTCATCGGGTGCGCCGCGCTTGTGTCCCGCACCACCTGTTCCTGGCAGCTGATGCCAGTGCGCGCCTGCACGTCACCACAGCCTGCCCAATGCCACGCATTGACAAGTGCGGAGGACTTCAGCGGCGAACACCGCGTCCGGAAAGCTTGAGCTGCCTATTGAGACGCATGCACAGCCGCCGTGCAGGGCGCTGGCCGCGCCAGCGGCCTTAGGCCGCGCGTCCAGCTCAGCACCGGGAAGCACACGCGCCGCCCCGCGCGAGCGTGCGCTGCCGCGACCAGCCAGCCGCGCCCGCCCCCTGCCGAGCCGCCGGCGGCGCGCTGGCAGGTGCGCGAGCTTGACCCTGACGCTACCCTATGCGCGCAGGTACGCGAGCTTCTACCTGACGCGCAACAGCCTGGCGTACGTCGCGCCGGCCATGCTCAAGGACCCGGGCATGGGCATGGACCTGGCCAAGGTGGGCGGCCTGACGTCCATCCTGCCCGTCGCGTACGGCTTCTCCAAGTTCCTGTCCGGCGTGCTGGGCGCGCGCACATCGCCGGTCATGCTGCTGGCCGGTGCGCGGCGCCGCGCCCTGCCGCCCGCCCAGCCAATCACTATGCATTCCCGTGACTGTGCTCACAGTTCACGGCACAAGAGGAGTGACCGCCCAAGGTGGCCCTGCGGCTGTTTCCTAGCTCGTTTGATCACTGGCCTTCCTGTCTGGGTGAGCTGTCAAGCCCGGACGCATCACGGCGGAGCACGCCAGCAGCCTCGCAGGAGGCCGCTGCATGTGGGGTGATCTGGGCACGGTTGTCTGGGTGGCCAGGCGGCCTGGTAGCCACGGCGTCGGTCAACATCCTCTTTGGCGCGTCCACCGCCTACCCGATGCTGCTCGCCTTCTGGGCGCTCAACGGCCTGCTGCAGGTGCGCGTGACCTGGGGGCGTCGCGTTGGTGGTCGGAGCCTGTGCAGTGTATCCCGAACATGTTTTCTCTATGGCGACCATGGCCGGTGCTGTAGCGCCGACAACACGGCGCTCGGGGCACTAACCTGTCAGAGCAGGCCCTTCGCGGGAGGCGCATGTTGGCCCGCGAGCGCACGGGGCATGGCGCGTCGGCGCGCGCGCGCATCCTGGTGTCTGGGGTGCTGTTACAAATGACAACCCCCGGCAGGCCGGCGGAGCTGCGGCCTGCGAAAAGACCTGACGCATGGACGGGTCAAAGAGGGGTGCCTTTTCAACGGAATGACTGTTTGCTTGCTCTGCCGTGCTGGGCAAGCAAAGATCAAACAGGCTTCTGTGACCGCAGGGCCTGGGCTCGCCAGCGTGCGCGCGCATTCTGACGTCCTGGTACCCGGACCGCGAGCGCGGCACCTTCTGGGGCTTCTGGACCGCCAGCAACAACATCGGCGGTTTCCTCGCGCCCATCATCGCCGGCAACGCCGCCGCGCACTACGGCTGGCGGTGCGGCGCCCGCACTGCCACACCATGTTGTGCCACCGCGTGCCTTGATTTTTAGACCGGCCCCGCGTGCGCGTAGCGAGGTGCGGCGCCCGCACCGCCGGACCATGTTACGGTACGAGCTGTCTCAAAATCCAGGTTTACCCTGTGTGCGCGGAGTGAATTGTGTGACCCGGGCGCGGTGTATCTGGCGGCAGGTACGGCATGTACGCGCCGGGCGTGATCGCGCTGGCCATGTCGGTCATCGTTTTCCTGTTCATGAAGGAGTCGCCCGAGAAGCTGGGCTACCCGCCGGTCGGCGACGGCAAGCCCAAGCCCAAGGCGGCCGCCGCGGCCGACGGTCCGCGCCCGGCCCTGCCGCACAGCGCTCCCTTGTCAGTCCCCGGCAACGCATAATGTGTTCCTGTGCACATGGCAGGGATGGCTGGGCCCTACGCAGCCTTGCGGCAATGTGGCTCCCCCAGCAATGCATGCAGCTCTCAGTACCAAGCTGCATGGGGCCGGCCGGCCCCCTGGTCAAGGCCCAGTTTCGCCGCTCTGCGCCAGGACAGTGCTGGCTGGCCGTCGTGCGCCCAGCGCGCGCACCCCAAGACTGTAGCTGCCAGGTGCGGAACACAGCGCGAGCGCTGAGCGCAGGCGCTGAGCGCACGCGGCCGCGCGGCGGCGCCAGGCGGCGCGCCCAAGCGCAGCCTGTGGAGCCTGCTGTACCAGGACTGCGTGAAGAACCCGTACGTGTGGCTGCTGGCCATCGCCTACTTCTTCGTGTACGTCGTGCGCCAGGGCGTCACCTCCTGGTTCATCTTCTACCTGCAGGCGCGCCCCCATATTTAGGGTTAGGCTTGGCGTCACATGCTGGTTCGTCTTCTGCCTGCAGGCGCGCGCCCGCGGCGCCCGCCTCAGCCCGCACTCCGGCAGGCCATGCGTGCCCTGCCAGGTTAGGCAGGGCCTCGCGCGCGCGCGCGCCTGCGGGCGCGCCCGCATGGAGTGCGGCGGCGAGTCTTGTCGGTGCCTGTGCGGCTGTGCCCAGCGCCGCGCGCCGGCGATGACAGACAGTGCCGCACAGCTGCCGCGCAGCCTGCTGTGACCGGCGACTTGCAAGCCGCATGGTCTTGTGGACACAAGAGCAGGATCTGGCACACAACCTGGCCAGTGTGGGCCTGGGGCAGCTTGTGTTGTGGAGGATAGCCTGGCCTCTCATATGCCCTGAGTGGCTGGAGAGGCGTGGGCCCTCCTTGAGGCGAGTACCCTGCAAGGGCGCCTGGCAGGTCGGGCAGGGCGCGCCGTGATACCTGGGGCCGCGCGCGCAGGACAAGGGCGCGACGAGCGCGGCCACACAGGTGTCCGGCCTGGAGCTGGGCGGCCTGTTTGGCAGCCTGACCAGCGGCGCGGTCAGCGACCACCTGGTGCGCAGCAACAACGGCTCCAAGGGCAACGTCGGCCTGCGCGTGCAGGCGCGCCCACCGCGCCGCGCCCCCCTTGCCACCATGGCAGACGCGGCCGCAGGCACAGGCCGCGCCGTTTGACGCGCGCTCCCGCCTTGCCTGCTGGTTCAAGGCTGCTTCAAGGCTGCGCCGTAGCAACGTGACCCCGAGGCTTGGGTCAGTCAGTAGTAGCGCAACCTCAGGTTCACAGCAGATGTATGCAGCGGTGCGGGCAGGGGTGTGATCCACCAAGCTTTCCAGACGCGCAGCAATAGAAAGTGTTCTCGTCCTGCCGGCGCCTGCCATGTCGTAGGTCGTACGCTAATGCCTCGCACCAGAGGCGGTGGTTTTGGCGCCGACAGAAGCAACCTGGGGGGCGGCTGACCCCGGCAAAGACGCCATGTGGTTTCGCTATTGGCCGGACCGCGGCCGGGCGCAGGCGCGCGCGCGCGGCGGTGCGCGCGGCACGGGCCTGACGCCACGCGCGCGCGGGGCGCAGGTCGTCATGGCGTATACGGTGGCGACCGCGCTCGCGCTGGCCCTGTTCCGCTCGTGCCCCAACATCGCGTGGATGCAGTGGCTGCTGGTGGCCGCGGTCGGCTTTGCGCTGTACGGGCCGCAGATGCTGATCGGCCTGTGCGGCGCGGAGGTCGTGCCCAAGCCGTCAGTGTCTGCCGCCAACGGCATGCTGGGCTGGATCTCCTACCTGGGTGCGCCCTGGGCCTCGCGCAGGGTCTGACCCTACCTAGACCCTAGTCCTGAGGTATAGCCAGCGGCGTGCTGGGCTGGGCCTCTTACCTTCACGCAGCAGCCTGGCAGCGCCTCTGCAGCCCCTGCTTCATCACCAGCTCATTTATGATGCACCTCGCTCGTATACAGGGCCGGGCACCCTGCGCAGCTTAGTACGTGCAGCCGCTCTGACCACTGCTTCATGCTGCAAGCAGCATGTTTGCGGCGCCATGCATGTGCGCCCTCGTGCTGCCTGGCGCTGCCCTGCGCTGCTGCGCCGAGCGCACCTGGCCCCACCTGCGCGCTGACTCCGCCCGCCGCCGCGCGCGCGCGCAGGCGCGGCAAACGCGGGCGTGCCGCTGGCGATGATCGTGCAGCGCTATGGCTGGGACGCGTTCTTCATCGCAATGATCGCCTCGTGCGCGATCGTGCTGCTGCTGCTGGCGCCCATGACCAACCTGAAGAGCTACAGCCAGCGCGAGGCGCAGGGCCTGGTCAAGGCCGCCTAGAGTGCAGGTCCTGGTCAAGGCCGCCCTAGGGCGCAGGGCCTGGGCAAGGCCGCCTAGAGCGCAGGTCCTGGTCAAGGCCGCCTAGGGCGCGGCGCGCCTGCGCGCCGCTGCGGGCGCCCTTGCCACGAGCGCGGTGGCGCGCAGGGCCATGGTGGTCTCTGGCCCACCCCGCGGCTGGCGCATGCAAGGCCATGGGCGCTCCGCTTGAGGATTAGCGTGCGTGTGCACCCTTCGCGCATGTCTCCGCTGCAGCGTGTCCCAGGCGACCTGAAAGGATGTGGTGCATGGCTGGGGCATCTGCGCAGCCGCATGTGTAGCCTGGATCTGAGCTCGGGCTTTGCACACGAGCGGCGCGAGCGGTCGCGACAGCATATGGTGCTGCTACTGAACATACTGGGTGTCTTGGCGCCTTGGTAATAGGACATGCTCCAGGACCATGTTGGTTGCAGTCGGGCCCTTCCTAGCATGTTGTGTGGGGCGCAGCAAGACTGTCCTAACCAGGCTGCCGCCAGCAGCGCGCACGCAGTATAAAGCTCTCTGACCAAGCGCATTGCAGATGGGGGGCCTGGGGTTGAGGTATTGGTGCGGGGCTACTCAGTCGAATGGAGGCTGGCGCCGGGTCTGGCTAGCATGGGGTTGGGCGCTGCGCAAGCGTCCCGTTCGCCGCGCATGCTGCAACGATGAAGACTTGGTCCTGCTGCGCAAGAACCTTGAATGCATGCAACATTCATGGGCGTGAAGGACATGGTGTGAGGGTGGCAGCCACGGCTGTGCGGGGGGAGTGTGGCAAAGCTGCATTGGGCGTGCATGGCCGCTCTGTGCGTGGGACAGGACAACATGGCCGCGCGGCAGATGCGTACTCAGCATCTCAGCTCTGTTTGTGAGCACTGCAGAGCATGAAGTGAGATGCTGCAGTAGTGCAGGGCCTCGCGCTCAGGTAGAGCTATCAAGAAGGACTGAGCATGTGTGTACGCCGCTGTTCTTGCTCGAGGCGCAAAAGCAAAAAGGCGTGACCTGACGATGTCAGTCTGGAAGCAGCTAGGCCACACAAGGCCACAGGCGCGACAGTAACACTCTTAGCACATGTGGCGATTGTCAGAGCACAGAGAGCAGCGAAAGCAGCATGGCGCGGCCGACAAACTTGATACTGCAATATCTGCAATATCTCCAACTCAGCCATGCCTTGCGGTAGAGGATGCAAGGGTGCTGGCATCCTGCTTAAGCAAGCAAGCAGCTCTGGAGAGTGGCCAGTGCGACCACTCTCGACGTTTTGGCTCTTGTCTCTCCCTGTTACAACAGCACAGGCAGTCACAAAGCAGCCAGAAACCCGCTACACAGCAGTAACAATATATGCATGATGCAATGTGCAGATTGTATTGCACCGAGCAATGTGTCAGAGTGAGTGCTTTGCAAAGTAGCACAGAATGTCCGTCTCCCTCTCTCACAAGCAGAAAACAGGTATGACGACCAGCAGACTGAAAAGCAGTGCCCATGCTAGGCGCTGGAAACGCAGCAACCATGCGTTTTCAGCTGATGCTCGCATCATGGCTCAGAAGGGCGCGTCTGGGAACAGCTGGCACAGTCAATTCCGGCGTCCCATACGGCCGGGCCCATGTCCATTGCTGGAAGCTCCCAAACGCGACCATACTCATTGGGCGTGTTACCTCTTCGAACAGCACATCACATGCGCAGCTGGAGTTGCTCGATGGGCAATGCCCATGACCCTCGTAACCTCACGGCAGTCAAGCTCACTTCGTGAATGTCGGCCACGGCTTTGCACCCAGGGCCAGGTGCTCAGGTATACCCAGATGGGGCAGCCGCCCCGCCTGGCAGCGGCCTAGGGCAGAGCGCAACTACTCTGCCCTGTCTCCACCCTTGCAGCAGCACCTCGTGTGCAACAGCCCTCTCCCTACATTATGCAGCTGGGGAAGAGCTGGAGGTTGGCATGGCAGCCCCGCCCTGCCCCTACCACCATCCTGCGGGCGCTTTTTATGTGCAGGCAGCATCCTGCAGGCCTGCCAATCTGGCGGCAGGCATGGCGATGCACCGCAGCATGGAGCGGGCCTCACGCAGCGGCCGGCTTCTTCTGCAGCCGCTTGACCTGCGAGTAGGTGAACACGCCAGCCAGCGCGATCGCGGTGCCTGCACGCAGCCGCGCCAGCCTCAGGCGCCATTTGAGCACGTCCATTCCCATCAGGAGACTTGCCAGCAGGTCTACCAATTCCGCCGGCCGAGCAGCCACGCCCGCGGCAGGCGCGCTTCGGCCCTCCGACAAGCAGCGCGGCGCTGCATTCAGCTGGAGACAGGCAGGTGCCCTGTCTCAGGCATGTCAGGCGCGCGCCGATCTGGTTCTGGCGGCCCATGGGGTTCTGGAAGAAGATGACCGAGGCGACGATCACGATCACGCGCTTCAGGCAGTTGCCGATGGAGTGCGTCACCGGCGACACGCGCTGCAGGATCATGTACGACACCTGCGACACCAGCGCGGCGTTTCGGACATTGCAGCTGCAGTGCACCTTTGTGCAAAAGCATTGTGTATCCAAATTTAGTGCCACTACAAAGCAAGCCTGGAGGTCCGGCAAGCTGTGAGCAAAGCTCAGGCGGATTCCCTTCGTGACAAGCAACCTGCAAAGCGCCTGCTGGGGCATGCGCTGTCGCGCCACACAGCAGCGGTGGGCAGATGGTGGCTACCAGACGATGCAGCCTCAGCACGCAGCCTCAACAAGGGTAGAAGTGTGAACCTTGCTCCCGGCGCGCAGGCAGCCCTGCATACAAGCGATGCTCATGCTGCTGCACCCCTCTCCGCCTGCGGGCCCGCGGCGGGCCTGCGGCGGCGACCCTAACCCTGGTCACCTGCTGGTACGCGTGGAAGCAGACGCCGGCGAGCAGCGCCTGGCGGATGACGGTCTCGGGCGCCAGGATGCCCATGCCGCGCATGGCGGACTCGCGGAACACAAAGCCCTCGCGCAGCAGCGTGAAGGGCGCGAGCAGGAAGAACGACAGCACGGTGATCAGCGAGAACAGGTTAATGTTGTCCAGCGAGCCCTGCGCGGCGCGCGCCCGCCGCGCTGACGCCCGGATGCAGCGTGACTCCCCTGACATCAGGAGTTACAGCAGGGGCTGCGTTGATCGGCGCTGGTGCATGCGCAAGCGCTCTGACCCCGATGATGGCTGTGAGCTGCCTGCACAGGACAATCGCATGCACACATCGGCGCAGCTGGCCTGCGCCCGTCCTCCGAGCCATGCCCACACCCACGACCCCCGCGCTCTGCGAGGGCAGCATGCGACTGCCCAGCGCGGCCGCCGGGCGCCGCTGCGGCGGCCGCGCCTTGGACCGGGTCATGAACTTCTTGGAGAACACGTTGCGCGACTGGAAGGTCAGGTTGGAGCCCATGGCCGCCAGGAAGCCCGGCCAGTTGAACGTGACCTCGCTGGCGGACGCGAGCGCGACGCCGCCCACGATCGGCAGCAGCGACGCCAGCACCGCGCCGCTCGGCGCCTCGCCCAGGAACAGCGCGCTCAGCACCACGCTGAAGAAGGGCTCCATCGCCTGCGGCGCGGCGCACGCGGTTCTGTGCGAAGCTTTGCGGCGCACGCGGTTCTGTGCGAAGCTTTGCGCGGGCCTGCGCATCAACGCTCAAGCAAAGCGACAGCACTGCCACAGCATGCTTCATATGGGTGTTTGTGCGCGGTCCTGTGCAAGAGCATTTAAGCACAGTTAAAAGCACTGCCACAGCATGCCTCAGATGGGGGCAAAAGAGTGGCTGTGCGGCCACATGCACTTGCGCGAGGCCAGCCTTCCCTGCTCCCCCCGCTTCTCTATTCCTCTTCGCGTCACGCAGCTCGACGCCAGGTCCTTGTTGGGAGGTTCACAGCTTTGCAGAGATGGTAGAATCACCTGCAGTGATGGCCGCACAGCGAGCGCAGCACTGCCGGAGTGCAGCAGAGGGCGCGCCTTGATGGTGTGCGTGAAGGACACGGCGACGTGGCCCAGGCTCACGTTGGTGAGCAGGTTGCCCAGCGTGTGCACGGCCGCGAGCGGCAGCACGGAGACAATCTGCAGTGCGTGCGGGCCAGCCACTCAGCCCACTGGAATTGCCAGTCACGCAGGACTCTGTCCAAGCGGCAGGTGTGCATAGGCTCTGGCTCAAGGCCGGGCGGAGCTCTGTCTAACACGCTCAGTATGAACACCATGCACCGCATGCATGTGACTGCATTGGCTTTGCGAGCAACCTGCAACATGCAATCAAAGAGTCAACATTCCCCATAGCTACTCCCATGCGGCATGCAAGACCACAGCAGCAGTGTCAGTTGAGCCAACGATGGACGTGTGGGGGGCGGCACCAGGTCCTTGTCAACCTTGGGCTTGCCGTGCAGGCCGAGTGTCCACATGATCAGCGCCAGCACGCTGCCCACTGCAAACTGCGCAGTAAAACGCGTCAAGTACAGCGCAACCAGCAGCGCTGCCGGGTCGTTGGAAGCGATGGGTGCACACTGCGCCTACCCGACTATGTATGAGTGGAAGAGCAAGGGGGTGTGCTGGCGCACCTGCAGGTTCGTGCAGGTGAACGGAAAGTGGAACGCCTTCAGCACCTGCTTGTTGTATCTGCAGCGCGCCTGCTAAGGTGAGTGAAGGCTTGCTGGCAAGCCTGGCGCAGGAGGTGTGCTGCAGTGGTGAGGAGTGGCACGCACAGGTTGAAGTAGATGTTGAAGAGGTACCAGCCACCAAACAGCCCCCCCAGCGTGAGCGTCTTTGACATGCCGCCATCTGACGCTGCACCTGCGCGCACGGTGCGACTGGCCACATGTCAGAGTGTGATGCCGCCAGTGCCACTCTTCATAGCAGGCACGACAAGGCCTCTTGCACAAGTGCCAATGCTGTCGCAAAAGGCAGCAGACAGTTCCTGACACAAGATACCAAAGCGTTGGTCCCTGCGCTCACCGGCATCACTGGCAGCTGCCGCAGCGCAGACGGTGCGGCGTTTCCTCCGCTCACATCTGACTGTAGCAGCTTGCAAAGGCGCTGGAGGCTCTTTTACAAGCCAATGTGCGGGCCGCGAGAATTGATGCGCGCATGCTGCTCGCGGCGAGGCGCGAGCAGAGACGCTCGGCAGCGCCGCCCTGCACAGCAGGGGGCGCTGCAATGCAGCGTGCAGTGCGTGCGTCATGTCAACGGTATGGCCTGATTACGACCAGCTGTGCGGTCAGGTCGAGTTGGGCCGTTCAGGGAACCAGGGTTTGGGCGATGGAAGCTCTCTGGGGGGCAGTTACACCAATTACACCAGCTGTACACCACCCGCACGCATGTGCAGCTCCTTCAGAGCCGCGTAAGCGACTTACACCTTCAGCCGCTCAGCGTGTGGGTGCCTGCGTGGACACCAGAGCAGTGTTAGCTGTGCAGACCAAAAAGTACACCACTCACTTAAAATGGACTCGAGAACACTTCAGAGTGTGGACGTGCATGGAAACGGGATTGTTCAGCGCAATGGCACCATCGCATACAAGCTACGGGCTGGCGCATGCGCCAGCGCCAACACACAGCTCAATGCATGCCGTGCAGGCACGCGCAAAGCCGTCCGCCGCCCGGCCGTCCTGCGGCCAACCCAGGCAACCGCGCGCCATCCGCCCGCGCGCTCCCCACCCGGGCCGCCGGCGCGCCTGGTTGAAGTGACTGGTGTCCTTCTTCTTGGCCTTCTTGGCCCGCTCCTTAGCCTCTCGCGCGGCCGCGGCGGCCGCCGAGCCGCCCGCGCCCTTCTTCGCCGCGGCCGCAGCCTTCTTCCGCGCCAGCGCCTTCTTGGCCTGCGCGCCGCCGTGCGCCCGCTCAGCCGCCTCCGCAGCGGGCTGCGGGCCATGAGGCAGCGCTCGCGAGCAGCCGCATCGAACCAGCGCATGTGCCAGCTCATGCCGCCGGACACAACCACCACGAACCGCCTTGCTTCGAGGTAAAATGCCTCCCAATTGATGGCTTTTCGCTCCACAACCCATTAGGCACTTAGCTGACTTCTAGCTGCTTCTAGCTGATCATGCAGCAGTGATGCCGCTCTCAAAATGTCACCGAGAGCGCTATGCCCATTCATGTCTGCTCAGATGAAGACACAATAGAGGGCTTCCTGGCGCACTGGCTACCATCCCAGAGCCCACGCGTATAAGTCCCATGGAATGCTGCTGCGCTGCGCGCCTCGGCAGGGTCCATGATCTCGACCGCCTCCTCGGGCTCGGGCGCCGGCGCGGCCGCCTCCGGCGCCTTGGCGGGCGCGTGCGGCTTGGCGGACGCGCCGTTGGCCTCCACGCTGACCGCCACGTCCGCCGCGTCCTCCGCTTTGGCCGACCTGCACAAGTCGTCTGTAAGGCTAAGCGCACGCCCTGCCCTGACAGCTTACGGCTGAGCATCTGCTGGGTGCAACACGAACAGATCCTAAGATCGACTGCGTTCAGTTCGGCACGTCCGCCGCGTCCTCCGCCTTGGGCGACCTGCACGTGCCGTCCTTGAGGCTGAGCGCGCGCCCTGCCCTCGCAGCTCACGCACGAGCATCCTGTTAGGTGCAACATCAAGCAACGTCACATACACCCTGCGATAGTCTGCGATCAGACACGTGCACGCCCTGAACGAGCACATCCCTGCTGACGGGGATCACATCCCTTGTGGTGACTGCGCCAAGCTGCAGATACAGGGACGCGTCACCTGAGTGCACGCGGCCGCGCTCGCGGCGGCCCTGGGCAGAGGCGGGCGGGCGGCGCGGCGCGGGGCCGGGGCGCACTTGTCCTTCTTCTTCTTCCGCTTCCTCTCCTGCTCGGCCTCCGCGTCCGCGCTGGGCGCCGCCGCCGCCTCGATGCCCAGCTCCGCGAGCGTCGCGTTCAGCTCCTCCAGCTCCTTAGCCTTTTTCTCCTGCCGGAGCGCGCGCGTTGTGCGCCTGTAAGGCCGACCGCCTCGCCCAGGCAATTCAAGATATTGGCTACCCTCTCGGCCTTCGCTCGGGACAACAGCGACGTCACAGCCACTTGTCAGCTGGCGCGCGCGCGTGCCCTTCACACCCTCAGCTCTGTCCCGCTGCAAACATCGCGAGCGCACGCGCCAGCGGTCGTCGCTCAAGGCTTAGCGCACAGCTCCCCCCACCGTCGTCTTATGCTGTGCCGTGCGGGCGCGCGCTTGCGCCGCCGACGTGCGCAAGCAGAGCTAGGGTAGGCCCTACCGTAGCGGCTGCAGGCGCGCACCTTCTTCGACAGCGTCTTCTCTACCAACTTGGCCTTTTCCTCCTTCTCCTGCTCCTTCTCCCCGCCCTGCTCCGCGGCCGCGGTGCCAGCAGCCTCCGGCTCCTCTGCGAACGCAGGGCGGGCGGTCGGTGCGCAGCGCGCAGCACCGTCCGGCGGGCCACCAGGCGCGATGTTTGCGCCCGCAGGTCAGTCAGGTGCACATACCGCACTATGCACGACAAGGTGCAGCCGTGCGCGTGTGCGAGCTCCACAATGGGTCACCGCAACTGCGAGCAGGCTGCCTGGTGCCTCCCTCTGCTCGCGCGAAAGGGTGCGGCCAGCACAACAAGCGCTGTGTGGCTGTGCTTTGCAGCCAGGCCACAAGTGCAGAGCTTCATGTCGCAGAGAGGCCGCCAGCATGCAGGCAGCGACCAGGCCCGCCGGAGCGCATGCTGGCACCTGCCGGCGCCGGCGGGCGGCGCGGGGGGCGCGCACCCGCGGCGGGCTGCTCCTCCTCCTCCTCCTCCTCGTCCTTTGCGATTTCGACGCCCAGCACGCGCTGCAGCTCCTCCTGGTTGTCCTCCTGCGCCCGCCCGGCGCGCAGGCGGGTCGGGAGGGACGTGTGCGCGCGCCGTGCGCAGCGCACTCCACTTGACACTACGATGCTGCGTGGCGCCGTGGTCACAGCGCTGCTCTGCCCCCGCGCTTCGAGCGCCGCCAATACTTAAATACGCTCAACTCCGCTCCGCTGCAGGTCCTCCTGCTAGCCTCCACACGCGGTGTACAGGGTGCACACCCCTGCACCACACACTTCACAGCGACCCAGACGTAAAGCAGCCGCACGAGATAAAGAGGAGGCAAGGACGAGTTAGCACTGCGGCTGAAACAAGGTCAAGCAATGCTGCGAAGTC
>JAABUV010004594.1_pt1 | contig 16367 bp, 15 predicted proteins | sample 5559971 | NCBI WGS metagenome assembly JAABUV01 (sample SAMN10711881, study PRJNA513362) | rock metagenome | isolation source: Antarctica rocks | place: Antarctica: Victoria Land, Knobhead nord | collected 2015-12-19
TGCGGACGGTCACCAAGGAGGTCGTTGAAGCCGCCCGCGAGAGTCTGGTCATCGGGCCGCTGTAGCGTCCTGTGTGTATGCCAATTAACCCTGAAGATTTTACGCCGTTTATCGCTGAAAGTGACACCACGTCCTTGATCGTCGCCATCGTAGACTGCTTTCTTTACTATGGGAATACAGAGCAATTAATTGTGCTACTGACACAGCCAAAACGTTTCGGTATGGATACACCTACTATAGACAGAGAGGGCGCCATTGTCAAGCGTGGAGATGCCCTCGCCTTCGCCCCCCTAGCCCCCTCTCCTTAACCACGGGAGAGGAGACTGGGGGGCTGTAAGTTCTCACATTAGATGATAGTGGTGGCGAAGTCGGCGAGACGCCGAGGAGGGGTGAATAAGCGATCCTGATACGCCCCTTCTCGGCGTCGCTTATAGCCGTCGGCCACCAACTCACCGCATAAGCGGCGAGGTGCAGGACTTCGCCACCAATATCAACCCTTTTGACAACCTACAACAGCAATGCCATCCGGCTACCCGACCACTTGTGCTCACGCGCGTCGACGATCAGACCGTCCCCGCGGCTCTCACGACGGGGGTGAGAACCTACCGCGCCCACCAGCCCTCACCCCTCCTGCTGTACGTCGGTGCCGATGTGGCCCTGCCCGTCAATCGCGAGCACCGCCCGCCCCCACGGTGTCTCCACCTCGATCGCCGCAATATCGACCAGATCGAACGCCACGGCGTCCGCCGCCGGCCAGTGCGACCCGTCACGCCGGGTGACGCGGAGGCGCACCTGCGGGGACGGCGGCCGCTCCCGTGCCGGCTGCCCGCGGGCCACCGCGACCTTCCGCACGTCGCGCCGGAAGTCCATGGGGCTGTAGGGCCGGCCCGCCGTGACCTGATCGGCGGCGTAGCCCAGCGCGGCGGCCGGGTCCGGCGCGGCGAGCGCCTCGTCGTACCAGACCATCTCCGGCAGCACCTCGACGATGTCGGCCTCCACACCGCCGCCCGCGATGACCCCGTGGATCTGCGCTAGCCGGTGGACCCGCCCCGGTTCGATCCCCAACGTCGCTGCGAGCTGCCGCACCGCCGCCGTCCCGCGGCCGTCGCGTTCCGCCCGGCCCACGACGCGCTGCAAGGCCTCGTGCGCCAGCGCGCTGCGCGCCCGCCACCGCAGCGCGTCGTCGTGCGCGAGGTACGCCCACGCCCGCAGGATCTGCTCGTCGGAGAGCAGGGGCGCGATGGCGATGAGTTGTCCCTCCACCGCGGCGTCCCGGTCCAGCGCCGCGAAGATGTCGCCGAGCACCCGGTCCCACGTCTCCTCGCTCATCGCCACACCCCCTGCCCCTCGATCACGCGCGGACACGCCGACTGCTCGCTCACGGTGTCGTCGCTGCCGTCGCTGCCGTCCGTTCCTTTTCTCCCGGCCCCTGGGCCGGTCCTGTGTGACCAGTTGCACCTCTCACGCACGGCGTCGAGGGGACGCGCCACACAGGCGCGCCGCGGCGCGCGAGAAAAGCGGTCCTCACCCCGCCCGCTCGTCGTCATCGACGCCATCAGCGGTGGCGACCACCGCGTCGTCGGCCCCGTCCCCGGTGGCGCGCTCAGGCACGGACGACCCGACGGTCTGCACGTCTTTATCCTGCCACCAGACCCGCGTCTCGTCGTCGCATACGACCTCGACCTGCCCCCAGCGACCACGGCCGGACAGGAGGCCCTGGCGACCGTCCCGATACACGACCTCAGCCCTTGGGCCGAGCGCGAGGAGCGCCAGGTGGCGCGCCACCGCCGCGGGAGCCGCAAGATCCCGCTCCGCTTTCGGCTCCCACACATCGCCGTGGCGCGTGAACAGGACGCCGCCGCGCATGACCAGATCGCGCGCCAGCGCGAGACGTCCATCGTCCATCTCCTGTGTTCCCAGGAGATCGGCTGTCGATTGGCCTTCACCGGCCGCCGCCCACAGCGCCATCAGGTCGTGCGCGATCACGCCCGCGCGCACGGCGGCGTCGATCCGCTCCTGGTCCGCAGCCAGCGTGGCCTTCCGGTCCTCGCGCGAGAGGGCGACATACGCCGGCCGGCGCACCCCCGTCGGGAGTTGGATGACCGCCAGCGGGAACCGCTCCCCTTTCCACCCCACGATCGTCGCCTCCACGCTCCCCTGCGCCACGGCACTGGTGATGACGCCGAGACGCGCCTCGCCCTGGCCCTCGTTCATGCGCGCGATCACAATATCTCCCGGCACGAGGGCGACGTGCGTGGCCTGGCGTTTGACGACATCCTCGGGCGCGCGCGGGAGGTAGACGTCCTGCGCGCCCAGGCGTTTGCGCGCGAAGTAGGCCACGTCGGCGTCGAGTAGCCCCTGGACCTGGACCCGCGTGGCCGGGGTGTAGCGCGCGCCGGTCGCCAGGCGCGCCAACTCGACCGTCGTCCAGGGACGGTGCGGCCCTCCCGTCGCCAACGCCGCACGGTGGACAGCGGCAAGGTCGGCGGCGGATACAGCATCGTCCGCCCCGTGCGGGTCTGCCGGCGTCGCGCCCGCAGGGGACGGGGGGCGCGCCCCCTCTCCCGCCAGCGCGGCGACAGCCGCCCGTGTTGACAGCGCCGCCGTAGCCCGAACCGGCGCGTCGATCAGCGTGACCGCCTCCCCGTTCGCCGCGACGTGGGGATGGTGGCGCGCAACGCGCCGGGCCAGGGCGCGCAGTGTGTCCGGCTCCCCATGCACCAACACCGTCACGCGCGGCTGGGCGCGTGTGACGGCCACCTCGATCTGGCCGGCGTCCGCATGCGCCGACAGGCTGTAGCGCTCCACCGCGCAACTCAAGGTCAGCTCCTCTTTCCCCAGCGCGACGGTCGTACCCTGCCGCGCCCGCAGCAGCGCCGCCCCCGGACTCTCGTCGTCCTGGTAGCCGCTGAACACAATGGCGCTCTTCTCGTCCGCCGCGAAGGCGCGCGCGTAGAGCGGGGCGGGGCCGCCGGTCATCATGCCCGACGAACTGATGACGATGGCCGCCCCCGGGTCGTTCAGTAGCTGGCGGCGCCGGCCCGCCGTGACGGCGTACACCGCGAGCGAGGGGTCGGCGAAGAGCGGGCGCCGCGCATTGCGGACGTAGTTTTGCAGGCGCGGGTTGAGGTCGTGGACCTGCGCCTGGTAGAGGTCACACACCCCGCGCACCATGCCGTCGAGGTGGATCGGCACCGGGGGTAGCTCCCCGGTGGAGCGCGCCGCGCGTAGGATCAGCGCCACCTCCTGCGCGCGGCCCACCGCGAACGCCGGCAGCAGCGCCCGCCCCCCGCGCCCGACCACCCGCGCGACCGTCGCCACCAGCGCGCGCTCCTGCTCCTTGCGGTTGGCGTGGATCGCGTCGCCGTAGGTGCCCTCGGTGATCACGGCGTCGGCCTGGGGGAGCCCCAGTACGTCTAGGCCGTGCAGGGTGCGCTGGGCCGTCACCGAGTAGTCGCCCAGGTGCAGGACGCGGCCGGCCGGCGTGTCGATCAGGAGCATGGCTGCGCCCGCGATGTGGCCGGCATGCAGGAACCGCACGACGATGGCGGGGTCGTCGAGCGGCGTGATCGGCTGCGCCCACTCGACCGGCCGCACGCGGGCGAGCGTGCGCTCGACGACCTCGGCCGTGTAGAGCGGCGTCTCGCCCTCCTGGGCCAGGTGCTCGGCCTCCATGACGCGCACGCTGTCGGCGAGCAGCAGGCGCGTCAGGAGCAGGGTCGTCTCCGTGCAGTAGATCGGCGCCGCCGGGAACATCTCGGACACGAGCGGCAGGGTGCCGGTGTGGTCGATGTGCGCGTGCGTCACCAGGATGGCTTCCGGCGGTTCGGCGGGCAGCCGGTCAAGGGCTGGCCGGCGGTCCTGTCCGGCGCGCGCGGACGGGCGCATCCCCGCGTCGATGAGCAGGCGCCGGTCCCCGATGCGCAGGAGGCCGCACGAGGCTCCGACCTCGCCCGCGCCGCCCAATGGCAGGTACTCCACCTTCACGCGTGTCCGTCCCCTTCCCCTCATCGACGCGCCGGCGCGCCATCCATTCCTAATCCCGGCGCGTCCTATCCCGGCGCGCGGCCGGGCGACGCCACAGCCCCTTCTCCCTAGTGTCTCAGACGCGACAGGAAAGACGCGGGGTATCGCGCACACCGGCCCGAGACGGCCGCATGGAGAGCGCAAGCGCTAGTCGGCCCGTTTCTCCGCGCGTGGCGCGCCGTGTGTGGCGCGGTCTACACACGGCGCGCCACGCGCGGAGAAACGGGCCGACTAGCGTCTACATGCTGTACCCGTGCCTCCAACATCGGTGCTGCGATTCCCCCGTGCGCTCAGCGCGGCGCCAGGTCGCGATCGGTGGAGCCCTGCCGCTCCTCGTCCCAGGCGGCGAGCCCCGCCGCGAATTGGAAGGACGCGGAGGCCACGACGGCGCCCCCGAAGATAAACCCTTCCGCGTCTTGCACGTTCGGATGCGTGCAGGCGACCACAAGCCCGTAGCCGGCCATAGCCAGGCCGCCGACGAGCATGAGCGTGAGCAGCACGCGGTAGACCCATGCGCCCAGCGTGGTCTTCGGCTTCATGGACTGGCGGAAGGCGTGCATCTCGGGGTAGAGCAGCACGCGCTCTCCCGGTGTCGCCGTCGTCGCCCGGCGCTCCCGCTCGGCCGGCGTGAGGTCCTTGTACGGCACAGCGGCCGGGATCGCGTCGAGCGTCGGCGCAACCGACAGGGGCGCGCGACGGCGGGCGAAACGGCGCTGCTGGCGTTTCCATCGCTCCTCGGCGCGGGTCCACCGCTCCTGGCGCGTGAGGAGCACGATGATGGGGGGAGCCGTGTCCTTGGTCTTGGGGCGCATAGTGTAGCCTTTTCTCCTCATCCCTACACGCATCCTACCACCCACGCCCCGTGCCGTCGAAGCCACGCGGCACATGGCCCAGCACGCTACCGTGCACGGAGGGAACACAGTCGCCGTGCGCGAGCCAGGGCCAGGTCGGCCGCCGTGACGACGGCACGGGGCGCGTGCCGGCGCGCGAGCGTGGCCTGGGCGGCGCGCAGTCCCACGAACAGGCTGCACAGCGTCGCGTAGAGCAACACGCTATCCAGGGTCTCGCGCCTGCCGGCAAGCGGGAAATCAAGAATGAGACATCAATGCACATCTGCCCCTTGTTGGAGGGCACTTGTCTCAGTCTAAATTTCCAAAGCGGACGCGCAGCGCGAGACCCTGCCGGAGAGGGGAACACGATGATCCAGACTCCATGGCGGCAGCCGCCGCTGACGAGAGAGCAGGAGCACCGGCTGTTCCTGTTGCTGCTGGAGGATGACACGGAGGATGCGTCCTGGATGGTGATGGGAGACTTGCAGTTCTGGTCGGCCAGCGACTTCGCGCAGAGCTTGCGCGCCTACGCTCACGAGCAGGAATTGGCCTGGTACGTGGCCGCGATGCTCCCGATCAATTCAACGCGGACGCGCGGGTGATCAGGATAGCGCCCGTGCGCGGCGCGATGGCGACCGCCGTCCGGCTTTCGGCTGCTCGCGGCTGGGGCGGCGCGCCGGTGCTCAACAAGCATGTATATAACCCGTCGTTCGATGGAAGCGGTATGGTCCGCTCCGCCTCGCTCAGATTGAACACGACGAGCACATCCACGTCCGATTCGTCAGCTTTGGCAGTATTAGCCTCGGCGGCGAGCGAACAAACGTAGGCATACGCGCCAACCGCGGCGTCGAGATGTACCGTACGGCGCACGCCCCGGCGCGTCGCCAATTTGTCGCGCCGCAGGTGGATCAGGGCACGGTAGAAAGCCAGCAAGTCGTGGTCCCACGCGCGTCGATCCCACGGCATATCGCGCCGCGCCTCGGCGTCGCCTCCGAAGCCCGCCGCCGCGATGTCGTGCTCCTGCGATAGTCCGACCTCAGTCCCATAGTAGATCGTAGGCGGACCGTTCAGCGTGAATTGGCACAGCGCGGCCAGCTTGAGGCGTTCCACGTCGCCACCGGCGACGAATAGGAAGCGATCCATATCGTGGTTGTCGAGGAAGCTGACCCGGCCGGGGCCATCCGCCATGTAGCGGTCGTACGCCGTGAGGAAGGCGTCGAGCTGGCTCACGTCCCACGCCCCCGTGGCGAAAGTGAGCCGCAGGGCGCGCGCGAGCGGGAAGTCCAGTACGGCGTCGAGCCGTTGGCGGTAGCGTCGCAGACAATCGGGCGTATCGGTGACCTCGCCCACGGTGAAGACATCCGGGGTGGCCGTGCGTGTCGCCGTGCGGAACGCGACCCAGAAATCCATGCTGGGTCCGATGGCGTGGTCGAGCCTGAAGGCGTCGACGCCGTACTCACGCAGCCACTGGACCGCGCTTGCGATGATGTAGGCGCGGGCACCGGGGTCATCCGTATTGAAAGACGGCAGGGACGGGACCATCCGCAGGAAGGTGCGGTAGCGGTCCGGCCACTCCTCGAACGTAAACCACGACGCCGTGGGGGCGGACGGGTCGCGCCGCGCGGCCACGAAGGCGGGGTGGCTCCACGAGCAATGGCTCGGCACGACATCGAGCATCACACGCATGCCGCACTCATGCGCCTCGCGCGTCAGCGCATGTAGCGCGTCGTTACCTCCCAGGTCGGGATCGACGTTGTAATAGTCGGTCGCGTCGTAGCGGTAATACGTTTCGGAGGGGGCGATCGGCGAGAGCCAGAGGCAGGTTACCCCGAGGTCTTGCAGGTACGGCAGCGCCTGCCGCACACCCTCCAAAGTCCCGCCATGGCGATTGTGCGGTTTGGTCGTCGTGGGGAAGCATCCGTCAGGCGTGTCGGGATGGAAGCGATCCAGAAATATCTGATAGATCACGGCGTCGTTTGCCCAGGCAGGGAGCGCCGTGTCCGCCGATTCGACGGTGTAGGCGAAGGTCGTGACGCCGCTCTCGCCAGGGGAGCGGAACCAGAAGCCCTGTCCATCGTTCGCCCAAAGGTCCGGCGGCGCGTCCTCGTCGTCCCGCGTCACGGCGGACCACCCGCCGATGCGGTAGCGCACCACCGTCGCATTGGGCTGAGGGGGAATATAGCCACGCCAGCGCGTCAGGTATCCCGGCAACGGCGCCCACTCAATCGTCGTCGCCTCCATTGGGACACGTCGTGCGGTCGTTGTGGGTTGGCTGCCATCGGTCGTATAGAAAATACAGGCGCGTTCTATGTGGACGCCCGTTCCGGCCGTCGCGAAGACCTCGACCTGTTCGTCCGGACGTGGCGCCAGCGGGGCGATCGTGTTGTCGTGGCGGAACTGCGTTTGTTGCGTCGCAAGCCGCGCCTCGATCTCGGACAGTGGCAGATCGCCCGGCGCCGTCGCGATCGTATTCGGCTCGGCTGCCGCCTGTAAGGGACTGGCGCTCTCTGACAATGTGTCCATTGACGGCTCCTTTTGGATTGGCTATCCGCTACTACTCGCCATTCTCGGTTACAGCGTCCTGTAGGAGGTCTGCTAGTTGACCAAGGCGCTCCGCCATGGTCGTGAGTCCGGTCGACTCCAGCGGAGTTAGGGCGCGCAGTAGGGCCGTCATACGCGCCTGCGTCGCCCGCGTCAGCACATCCCGGCCCGCAGGCGTCAGGCTCAACATGACCCGCCGGCCATCGACGGGGTCGCGCGCCCGATCGACCAGACCTTGTTCCATCAGGCGCGCGACTAACCCGCTGGCGTTGCTCTTATCACGCAAGGTGCGTGCGGCCACTCCCCCCAAGTTTTGGGTCGGTTGCATAGCCAGCGCCGCCAACACATGATACTGCGCGGGCGTGGTCGGCGGCATGATGCTGGACAAAGCGCGCCGATCCAACGCGTCAAGGTGAATAAACGCGGCGCGGATCACGCTGTCGATGCTCATCGTGACGCGGGCATCGTTCTCCGCCACCGTAAGATCCGCAAGATGTTCGGCCTGCCGCACAGCGCCATCCCTTCTAAAAGCTTTGTTGACACCTTCACTGTTGACATCTCAACGGCTTAATGTTACGATAGCTTAAATTGGTGCGCGGGTCAAGCCTCCGGGTTTTGGCGTTGCGTGGTCCTGTTGTGCTACAATCGGCTAACCCGATGCGCTGGCAGCGGCGAAAGGAGGACTGTATACAGCTGATTGTGGTCCATTGATGTCCTGATGTCCCAGGCACGTATCATTGCAATTATTGGGTAAGCCTGGGTAGTTTCGGCACGATCATAGAGCAAGGCTTCGCTTGCTTAGATGAGCAAAACTCCGCTTGTTTAGTTCCAAAGGGAGGACTTTTCGTGAACCATTTTGTGAAGAAGGCAGCTCTGCCGGCGGCTCTGCTCGCCGCGACATTAGCGGCGCCGCTCGCACCCGTTCGCGCCGCCCAACCACGCGCGGCTACAAGCCTCACGGTCTGGACGTATCTTGGGTCGCCCGCGACCAAGGCCGTGCAGCAATTAGCCAACCAGTGGGCCAAGGGCAAGAACGTGACGGTCAAGGTCATTATCAACCCCGCCACCAACCAATTCCAGGGCTTCTCCTCCGTCGCCCACACCGGCAAGGGGCCCGACATCGGATTCGCCATTCCGGCCGACAACCTTGGTACCTTCCACCTTGCCAACCTGATCGCCCAGGTCCCCTCGGGGATCTTTACCCCAAGCCAGTACGTGCCCCAGGCCGCGCAGGCGGTGACCTTCAATGGCAAGTACTACGCCGCGCCGCTGAACATCGGCACGTACGAACTGGTTTATAACAAGTCGCTGGTGTCCAGCCCGCCCAAGACGTGGGACCAGTTGTTCACCATGGCCAAGAAGTTCCCCAACACCAAAGGCAAGACCTTCGGCTTCTTCGAGGACTGGACCACCCCCTACTTCGCCTACTCCATCATTCGCGGCTTCGGCGGCTACTACCTCAAGCAGACGCCGACCGGAGTGAATCCGAACGATATCGGCGTGGATACCCCCGGCGCGATCAAGGGGCTTCAGTTCATCCAGAGCATGTACACCAACAAGATTATCCCCGCCGACGTGAACAGCAACGTCGCCGGCAGCTTCTTCCAGAAGGGCCAGTTGGCCATGTGGATCGACGGAACCTGGGACATCGGCGTCAATAGCCAGGCTCTGGGCAGCAAGTTCGGCGCCGAGCCGCTGCCGATGCTCCCCGGCGGCCTGCAGCCGCACCCCTTCTCGTCCGACTACGCCGCCTTCGTCAACTCATACTCCAAGAACCAGCCGATGGCCTGGGATCTCATCAAGTATCTCTCGGCCAAGTATCCTCTGGTTGACCTCAAGATCGACGGCAGCATCCCCTCGCAGAAGTCGCTGCTGGATAGCTCGGCGGTGCAGGGCGACCCCATCCTCGCCGGCTATGCCAAGACCGCCCTGGCGGCCGAGCCGATCCCCAACGCGCCACAGATGCAGGCCGTGTGGACCCCGGTCATGAACCAAATCACCCTACTCAGCCACGGCAAAGTGACCCCCGCGCAGGCTGGGGCCAACATGCTCACGCAGATCAAGCAGGGCGAGGCGCAACTTACCCAGTAATTGCCCGCTCGTCGCAGCGCGCGCTTCAGCGTCGCCGTCGTGGCGGTGCGTTCGGCCGGCTCCCCACCCATCACCATGATGGGTGGGGGCCGGGGAGCAGGCACCCTTTCGTGGTAGTATATAGCACGTCGGCGCCGCCCCGCTCCGGCCCGTTATGAGGAGAGGAGGTTCCCGTCCCATGGCTCTGCGGCAGATGGCGGCGCGGCCGGCGGTCCCGTCGCGGCGCGGGCATAGGTTCTCCATTACCCCCTATTTATTCCTCGCCCCCTCTTTGCTCTCGGTCGCCATCCTGACACTCTTCCCGATCGCGAGTACGGCCGTGCTCGCCTTCACCAACTACAACCTGTATCACTTCAGCGACTACACCTTCGTCGGGCTGCACAATTTCCAGACGCTGTTGGCACCGGGCAGCGCGTTCTCGGCCGTCTTCCTCCCCGTCTTCGTCTGGACCGTCACGTTCGCGGCCCTGACCACCGTCTTCAATTACGCCGCCGGCTTCGTGCTCGCCGTCCTGCTGAACAACCCGCGCCTGCCCGAACGCGCCATCTATCGCACCCTGTTGATCGTCCCCTACGCCATACCGTCGGCCATCAGTATCCTGGTCTGGCAGGGACTGCTCAACCAGAGTTTCGGCGCGGTCGACTCAGTCCTGACGTCGCTCCATCTGCCCTCGATCCCCTGGTTGACCGACCCGACGGCGGCGCGGGCGGCTATTCTCTTGGTCAACCTCTGGTTGGGCTTCCCCTTTCTCATGATCGTCTGCCTTGGCGGCCTACAGGCCGTCCCATCCGACATCTACGAGGCGGCCTCCGTCGACGGGGCGACCAAGCTGCAACAACTGCGCGCCCTGACCCTGCCTCTGGTCTTTCGCGTGACCACGCCCGCGATCCTCGGCACGTTTACCTTCAATATGACCAATTTCAACATCATCTACCTGCTGACGCGGGGCAACCCGCCGCGCACCGATACGCCCTTCGCGGGCACGACCGACGTGCTCTCGACGCTCATCTATAACCTGACACTACAGTTTCACCGCTTCGACTATGGCGCGGCGCTGGGCATCATCATCTTTGTCATCACCGGCGTCCTCAGCGTTGCCGGCTTTTGGTTGACCGGTTCTCTCAAGGAGATGCAGGCATGAGCGCCACTACTCCCGGCATCACGCATGCTCACCCCGCAACCGTCGCACGCACACGACGCCGGCGTGGGGGCGAGCGTGGCCTCTGGCTGGCGCGGGTCGTGCTGATCGTCATCTGCTTCCTCACCCTCCTGCCGGCGATCTGGGTCGTCACGGATTCGCTCTCGCCGGGTAGTTCCGCTTTCTCGGCCGATCTCATCCCGCGCAACGTCACCATGCAGCACTATAAGGACGTCGTTGGCAACGGCTTCTTCGTGTGGATGAAGAACAGTGTCATCGTCAGCGGGACGGTGGGCCTCATCTCGCTGTCGATCAACACGCTGGCCGCCTACGCCTATAGCCGGCTACGTTTCGTGGGCCGGAAGTATGGGCTGTTGACGATTTTCGTCATCCAGGTGTTTCCAGCCACGATGAATGTGCCCATCTTCTATACGCTGTTGAGCAACCTGGGCCTCATCGACGCGCTGCCCGGCTTGATCCTCATCTTTTTGGGCAGCAGCGCCTTCGAGATCTGGCTGCTCAAGAACTACATCGACGCCATTCCGCGCGAACTCGACGAGTCAGGACGTATCGACGGCGCCTCGACGCTCCAGATCTTCTATCGCATCACGCTGCCGCTGATCCGGCCGATGCTGGTCACGGTGTTCATCTGGAACTTCTCGGGCACCTACGCCGATGTCCTCTATTCCAGCCTGGTGTTGCAGTCACCCGACCACTACACCGTAATGGTTGGCCTCTTCCACCTGGTCGATCAGCAGTACGCCACCAACTGGGCCACCTTCGCCGCCGGCGCGGCCATGGCGTCCGCGCCAATCCTAGCCATTTATCTCGGCCTGCAGCGCCAACTCATCGCCGGCCTCGCCGCTGGTTCGGTGAAGGGATAGGCACGAGCTTGCCCACATGATGGCCCCTCTACTACCGGAGCCAGAACGTACAATGCAGGGCTCGTGAATTATCGGCGCTCGTGGGCCTGCGACTGCGGCCGCAGTCGCAGGTTTCGATAATTCGTTAGTGCGCAGAAGTCTCGGGGTAGCCTGGGAGCGCGGGCGTCTCGCCCGTCCCGCCGTCCGGGGGTGGGACAACGAAAGCTTCGTAGAACAGCCATTTGACCAATAACGGCTCAGAGGCGGGGTGGTACCACCCCACTAAAGCGTGGAGGACGAGGGATGGTGACAGGAACGGGTCGCATGCGGCATGCTGACGGTAGCCGTGTCTTGCTCACACGGCTAGGAGCGTGCGCCACATGGACCCGCATAGCGTATTTTGCCCGAACCCGGCCTGTCCTGACAAGGGGCAGTCGGGGGGCGGGAACGTCGGCATCCACAGTCAGAAGAAGCGGCGCTATCGCTGCACGACCTGCCGCAAGACCTTCGCGGCGACACAAGGGACGGCCTTCTACCGGCTGCACCACTCGGTGGACCTGATGGTGCTGGTGGTGACGCTGCTGTGCCACGGCTGCCCGACACCGGCGATCGTGGCCGCCTTCGGGCTGGACGAGCGCACGGTGGCGGCGTGGCTGCACCGGGCGGGAAGCCACGCCGCGCGGGTGCATGCGGCGGTGGTGGAGACGGGGCAGGTCGAGGTGGGCCAGGCGCAGGTCGACGAGATCTGCGTGACGGTGTGCAAAGGGCGCATCTGGCAAGCGATGGCGCTGGCCGTCCCCTCGCGGCTGTGGCTGGGCGGGGACCTCAGCCCGGCGCGCGATGGCGCCCTGGTCACGGCGACGCTACGGCGGGTGGCCGCTTGCGCCGCCCGCACGGCCCTCTTGATCTGTGTGGACGGGTTCGCGGCCTATGTGGGGGCGGTGCGCACGGTGTTCCGGGTGGCGCTGCGCACCGGGCAACCGGGCCGCCCGCGCCTGGTGCTGCCGGAGACGGTCCTGCTGGCGCAAGTGGTCAAGAGCCACAACGGGCGGCACCTGGTGGACGTCACGCGGCGGGTCGTCTTCGGGACGGCGGAGGCGGTCGCGGACGCCATCGCGGCCACGCGGGGCGGGACCCAGATCAACACCTCCTATAGCGAGCGACTCAACGCCACGTTCCGCGCCGCGTTGGCGCCCCTAACCCGGCGCGGCCGACGCCTGGCCCACGGCGCGGCCCTGCTGACCAGCGGGATGTGGCTGGTCGGCACGGCCTACAACTTTTGCTGGCCCCACACGAGCCTGCGCCTCCCTGCCCTGGGAGGACGAAAGTGGCTGGAGCGCACCCCGGCCATGGCCGCCGGGCTGACCGACCAGGTCTGGACCATGGAGGATGTGTTGCGCTACCGCGTCCTCCCAGCGGAGACCCTGCCTTCGCCACCTCAAAAGGACGACATCGGCCGGACACGCACCGCGCGACGGGAGCACGCCAAAACTCCCCTCACGGAGGTCGCCGCATGACCACGCTTGCATGGGGTGCTACCTGCTGCTGGGTCCGCTCTATCATCTCACGACGGGCGAGGAGCGCCGGCGCGCGGTCGTGGAGGCCGCGCGCATCCTGCGCCCGCGCGGCCTCGTCTTCGCCGCCGGCATCAACCGCCTGACCTACCTGCGCGACGTCGTCCGGGGCGACCCCGAGGAGTTCGCGCGGCGACGCGACTTCTTCGTAGATTACTTCTTCCGCGATGGCAACCTCACCAAACCCGACGGTCAACCGGCAACGATGCATGTCACGACCGCGGCGGGGCTGCGGGCCGACCTCGCCGGGGCGTTCGAGGAGATCGCGCTAGCCGGCGTGGAGTCCTTCGCCAGCAAGAATGAGGGTACCCGCGCCTATCTCGGCGCCTCGCCCGAGGCACGCGACGCCCTGCTCGATCTCGTCGAGCGAACCGGGACGACACCCGAAGGGCTCGGCGTGACGAGCCACTACCTGTATATCGGCCGGAAGGTCACGAGTGGAGATGCATGACACAGCAGGGGACGCCTGCCCGCTATGCATAGGTATGAGTAAGAGAACGGGGACAGGATGATGGACAACATCGCGGCCCACCACGCCGCCACCGGCCAGCACTACGATCAATCGGGATTGGACACGTCGGGCTATGACTATGAGGCGACCCGCTTGGACCAGCATTCGCCGGTCGAACGGGCGATCACCGAACGCTACTTGCAGCGGTATATCCCAGACGGGTCAATCATCGCCGATATCGGCGTCGGCGTCGGACACTACAGCGAACTGCTCGCGCGACGCGGCTGCCAGATCCACCTTGTGGATGTGGCGCAACGCCTTCTGCAGACGACGGCCGAGCGCCTGGAAGTCCAGGGGTTGGGACGCTTCATCGTGGGCGTTCATCACGCCTCGGCCACGGACTTATCGTTTCTCCCCGATGCCTGCTGCGATGCGGTACTCCTCCTCGGTCCTCTCTATCACCTCGGCGATCCACGAGAGCGTCACACGGCCATTGCGGAAGCCGCGCGCGTGCTCCATGTCGGTGGCGTCGTGTGCGCAGCCGGCATCAACCGGTTAGCCTTCTTCCGCGACGACTTCCACAAAACGCCTCACGGTGCGGCTGATCGCGCCGCCTTCTATCACGGCATCATGCACGACGGCAACTTCCCCCCGCGGGCAGAGGGGGTGCCCTCAACGTTTCACATGACCACCGTCGCGGAGTTCCAGGAGGAGCTATCGGGCATGTTCACACCACTAGTCCTTGCCGGTGTCGAATCCTTTGCGAGCGCCTTTCAAGAGTCGTTCTTACATCTATCCGCTGACGACGCGCACACCTGGCTCGATGTGATCGAGCAGACGGGACGCACGCCCGAAGGCTTGGGGTATACCGACCACTATCTGTACATCGGCCACCGCCAAGGCCGCCTCTACAGTTCCAAGGACGTGGATCGGTTGTCCGTTCCAATCGACTGAACATCCAGGATGGGAGGACATGCTGATGGAACACACATTAGCGATTAGACGATATCGCGCCACGGATCATGACGCTGTCTGGGCGCTGCAACACCTGGCCGAGCGCGACTATGCGCGCGATCACATCCCGCCCGTTGTCGAGGATGATCCCAATGTCGGCGACTTTCACCATATCGAGGACGTCTACCTGCGCCACCGCGCCACACAGGGCCACCTGCGGGTGGGAGAGAGGGGAGTATGTGGTCCTGTCCACCAACGGCCACGGCGAGCTGTCGCGCCGGCAGATCGAGGAGGGCCTGGCCAGGGGCGCGCTGGTGCATTGTGGCTTCGACAACGACGCTGGCGGCGCCAAGCTCTGGCAGCAGGTCAAGGAGGCGTACCCGCGCGCCGAGGCCATCGAGCGCGAACGGCCCCCGGCCGGCGCGAAGGACTGGAACGACGCCCTACGCGCCGCCCAGGAGCGCGCCCAGGCCCAGGAGGAGGCCCGCACGCCGGCGCGTGGCCGTGCGCCAAGCACGGATTACCACGACCGCTAGGCGGTCCCAAAGATGTAACGCTAGTTTTAGGAAACTAGCGTTACAGGGGGTGAGGGTCATGGCGATCAAGGAGCGGCGCATCAAGTGCGCGGCCTGCGGCGAGCGGGAAACAGTCATTCGGGGCGAGCGCGGGCCAGTGTCGGGCTACTGTGATATATGCCGGGAGGAGCGCAAGCGCGAGCAGACGCGGGTGCGTGTCCAGGCGTTGCGAGATCGGAGGCGGACTGATGGGTGAATTACTCGCAAATGTACGAGACTTTACTTGGTAGCACGGCGCTATATACTTGGAGTAGCAGAGGAAGGCCCAACGTTGGCAGCGGGGAGCCGACCGATCTGCTCGTAGCGGGTGGTGCTGGTAGAGCGATTTGGGATCCGGCATTTACCCTCACTATTCCCAAACGGAGGGCGAGCCATGCTTAAAAACATGATGCCCTACGGTGTCGTGCTGGCCCTGGCTAGTCTCGTTCATCTTTGGGGTGCACCCATTGATGACCAGGGACTGGCTATCCTGTGCGGCTCCGTGGTGGCAATCGCGCATCGGTCAGGTTAGCGCGATGTAAGGACAAAAGGGCGCGGCTCCTGGTTAACCAGGAGCCGCGCCCTTTTGTTATGTAAGGTACGTAAACAAAATCGGTCGGCCCAACGTATGGCAGCGGGGAGCCGACCGACCTGCTCGTAGCGGGCACTGTTGCTTAGAGAGCAGCGACCACCGTAGCGCTTGACACGGCACCACAGGGCCTACTAACTACGCCATGCGGTACAGTATACGCTTGCTTTATTATACGCGATACAGCACTCGGCAGGTATCCAGATGGCCTTTTCGGCCAACACAGGTCGTCGCGCTTCCCCGCGAAGGGAGTGGTGTGTTTGGCAAGGACATCCAGGGGATCGGCCAGATGAGCTTCATGGTGCGGTGATGGGCAACGCTCAATCGAGGTCATCACGTTGCCCGTGATCATGGTCATCCCTCGCCGGTCTTGGTCTGTGCCGGGTAGAGTTCTAGCCCTTTTAGGGGATGGCTATGGATGTTGCAGTGTGCGTACAGTACAACGAAGTGGTGTGATACATAGGACACCTCGCCACGATTAGCTTGACACATACGTGCCATGTGTCGATGAGACGAAAAGCGGCACCTGACACACCAATTAGGCCGTCTGCACGCGTGGAAGGGCGGCATTGCCGGCCAGCCACACCTCGAAATCGTCTCACTGACCACTGCAAACATGTGTCAAGGCGATCGGCTCTCCCGACGACTTGGTGAAACAGTCTACGTGCGAGTGGGGGAGCCATGTGAGGGACGAGGGAGCAGGGTTAGGGACGTAGGTACGCGTCGCCATAGCGCGTGAGCGCATCACGATACGTG
>JAABUV010004595.1_pt1 | contig 16367 bp, 21 predicted proteins | sample 5559971 | NCBI WGS metagenome assembly JAABUV01 (sample SAMN10711881, study PRJNA513362) | rock metagenome | isolation source: Antarctica rocks | place: Antarctica: Victoria Land, Knobhead nord | collected 2015-12-19
GACAAGCTGCCACTGGGCGTCGGTCAGGTCGGTTGAGTAGGCTTTGCGGCCAGTTTTTTGAGGGCAGGGTGGCTGTTCCATGCCTTCATCTTCGGAACAAAGCAAGCCTTTCTACACAGTCTCTAAGGTTGCCTCCATGCAGGCGCGCAAGTTCACGCTCTGAATCTGGCACGACACGGACAAACTTCTCCAGATCCTTTTCGCTCTTGATGAGCTGCTTGTCAACGCCTTCTTTGATACGATCCAGCAGATCAATGATCTGCTTCTTCTCAGCCGAGTTTCTCGTATCCACCACAGCGCGCGACCCCTCCTATCGGTAAAATATTTGGGGTGGGGTTTCCCCCACCCCTTGCGTGTATGTCTCTACTCTACCACACCGACCACTAGAACTGCCGTAGCTTTTTTGTAGCCTTGGATAACCACCGCCCGGCGCGAGGCCCGGAACTGTTCGAAGGGCTGCTCCCTCCCGGCCTCGCCGTCCGCGATGCCTTCCCGGACGGCGGCGACCGTCGCCTCCCATTCTAGATCATCCTGCACCAGAAGCCGGGCAAGAAGTTGGGCCGCAAGGGCCTTTTCCTCTTGCCCGGCCCGAGAAGCCCGTCGGCGCAGGATGTCTTCCACGTCCGGCGCGAGTTCGAGGGTGAGTGTCATCAGGGTGCTCCCGGCGAGGCGTCTTACTCCGCCGCGCCCACCGTCAAAATCTCGGCCGCCTTCTTGTCGCCGCGGATGGTCTTCTCCAGCTCGTCCATCATCTCCGGGTGCTCTTCTAAGTACTGCTTGGCGTTCTCGCGGCCCTGCCCGATGCGGGTCTCGCCGTAGGCGAAGAACGCACCGCGCTTGGAGATCAGCTCCATCTCAACGCCGATGTCGATGATGCTGCCCGAGCGCGAGATGCCCTTGCCGAACATGATGTCGAACTCGGCCTGGCGGAACGGCGGCGCGACCTTGTTCTTGACCACCTTCACCTTGACCCGGTTGCCCACCATGTCCGTGCCCTGCTTCAGCGTCTCGATGCGGCGCACGTCCAGCATGACCGAGGCGTAGAACTTCAGCGCGCGCCCGCCCGGCGTCGTCTCGGGGTTGCCGAACATGACGCCGATCTTCTCGCGGATCTGGTTGATGAAGATCGCCGCCGTGTTGGTCTTGGAGATCGAGCCGTTCAATTTCCGCATGGCCTGGGACATCAAACGCGCCTGGAGGCCCATGTGGCTGTCGCCCATCTCGCCCTCGATCTCGGCCTTCGGCACCAGGGCGGCGACCGAGTCCAGCACGACCACGTCCACGGCCCCTGAGCGGACCAGGGCGTCCATGATCTCCAGCGCCTCCTCGCCCGTCGAGGGCTGGGAGATCAGCAGCTTGTTGATGTCAACGCCCAGGTTGCGGGCGTACTCGGGATCGACCGAGTGCTCGGCGTCCACGAAGGCCGCCACGCCGCCCAGCCGCTGCGCCTCGGCGACAATATGGTAGGCGATGGTGGTCTTGCCCGACGACTCGGCCCCGTGTATCTCGGTAATGCGCCCGCGCGGGACGCCCCCCACCCCCAGCGCGAGGTCCAAGGCCAGTGACCCCGTTGAGATGGCCTCGACGGTCATGCGGGGTGACTCGCCCAGGCGCATAACGCTGCCCTTGCCGAACTGTTTTTCGAGCTGCGTCAGGGCCATTTCGAGGGCCTTGTCTTTGTCCATGGTTTCTCTCCTTGCCCCTGCGGGCGGTTCATGATTGCGTGTTCGCGAAGGGGAACGTGTGTACGGTAGTGTACCTCGCTGCTGAGCCGTTTGCGCGGGCCTCTGACGGCAATGTTTCCATGAGCACGAAGCGGTTGACGGTGAATGGGGCGAACGCCTGTTCCGCCAAACAGAGTTCTGCGATGTCCGCTCCCGGTTTACAGTAGGCCAGCGTGATATGCGGCCTGTAGGGCCGATGATCACGGCGAACGCCCTGCCCGCTTTGTATAACTTCCATTTGCAAGGAGAGGCTTTGGAGCGTATCCGTTGGGATAATTTCAATCCACAAAACAGACGGTTTGCCGCCGGGGAACAAGACCACGGGTTTCTGCTCAATGAGTAACGGTTTTATGTATGATCTAAACGCGGGGGTTTTCATGGTGCGTACCGCATCTGTCACGGCGGCAGCAACACGCTCAGGCGGAACGCCCCCCAGATACTTCAGCGTTACATGGTAGTTTTCCGGCGCGACCCACTGGGCATTTAGGGATGGGTCTACCTGCCCCTGCCACCGCTCGGCAAACGCGGCGACCTGGGCACGCGCCGCGTCGGACAGTTCCAGTGCAAAGAAGTGGTTCATACCCCGTGCCCTTCCCCGACCCGCACACTGTCCGGGTTCAGCAGGAAGCGTCGCAGCAATGCCAGGGCGTTCTGCGAAGCGCGCTGGGCGATGTCCATCCGGCTGCCGATATGCTGGTGGTGCTCCGCGGCCGCGCCTCCCTCCCAAGCCAGGCCGATGTGGATGGTCCCGACGGGCTTGGCCTCGGACCCGCCGCCCGGCCCGGCGATGCCGGTCACGCTCAGGCCGAAATCGGCCCTTCCGGCCCGGCGTGCGCCCTCGGCCATGGCAAGGGCGACTTCGGGGCTAACGGCCCCGTGCTCGGCGATCAATCCAGTGGCGACATGCGCGAACTCGGTCTTGGCCTCATTGGAATACGTGACCAGGCCTAGGCCGAAGACGTGCGAGGCGTCCGGCACGTCTGTCAGGCGCTTGGCGATCAGGCCGCCGGTGCAGGATTCGGCCAGGGCGACCGTCTGCCCGAGCATTTTAAGCATCCCGACAATAACGCTCTCCAGAGTCTCGCCATCTACCCCGTAGACGACGTCTCCCAGCCGCGCGCGCACGGCCTCTTCCCTGACGGAGATCAGCGCCTGCGCCTCGGCGGACGAGGCGGCGCGGGCGGTGATTCGCAGATGCACTTCGCTGGTCTTGGCGTAGGGGGCGACGGTGGGGTTGGCGGACTGCATCAGGTCGCGGCACTTCTCTTCGACCAGCGACTCGCCCAGGCCCACGATCCGCAGCGTCCGCGACTGGATCACCGTCCGTGTGCCCTCGGTCCGCTCGCGCAGGAACGGCTCGACGTGGTTCTCGGCCATCGGCATCAGCTCGGAGGGCGGACCGGGCAGGCAGAAGGCCGTCTTGCCGCCGATCTCGAAGCGCACGCCCAGGGCCGTGCCGACGGGGTTGGGCAGACCGCCGCCGCTTCGGGGGACCAGCGCCTGCTTCCAAAAGCTTTCGGGGACCGAGAGCCGCCGCTTCTCGCTGATCCACTCGGTCAGCCAGGCGTGGTGGGCGGCGTCCGTCACCAGCGTGTCGCCGAGCACCTCGGCGACCATCTCCTTGGTCAGGTCGTCCTCGGTCGGCCCCAGGCCGCCCACGGTCAGCACCAGGTCGGCCCGCGAGAACGCCAGCCGGAGCGCCTCGCGGACGCGCTCCGGGTTATCGCCTACCGTCGTGCGGAAGTAGAGGTTGATGCCTAGGCCTGACAGCATCTTCGCCAGGAACACGGCGTCCGTGTCCACCGTCTGCCCTAAAAGAAGCTCGGTTCCGACCGAGATGATCTCTGCGTTCATCAGTGGATTGCTTTCTAACGGTGCGTCAAAGGCGTTTCTACCGGGCAAGCGGACGGTACAATCGGGTTATGACCATACAGGACAAGCTGCGGTTCTGGGACAGCATTGAGAGGATCGACGGCTGCTGGATATAGACAGGCACGTACTTCCGGCAGGGTTACGGCTGCTTCCCCGTAGATGGCAAGACGAGGCGTACCCATCGGGTCGCCTATGAACTGGTTCGGCGCGTCACGCTTACTCCCGACCAGTTCCTCCATCATACCTGCCGCAACAAGGCATGTGTGAACCCCGCTCACCTGGAGATCACTAACCAGTGGGACCATGTAGACAGTGCGACCTTCGGCAACAAGGACAAGACGCACTGCCCGCACGGCTACGAGTACACGCCGGAGAACATCTCGTGGAACAAGAACGGCAAGTCCAGGGAGTGTCGCACCTGCAAGTACGCGCGGAACCTCCGCTATCAGCAGCGCCGCAAGCAGGTTTTTCGGCAAGAATGCGAAGAAGGCTTTAGGCGGATTCTCGAAAAACGAGGTTGGATATAGGCTGCCCCGCCGACCGCTCTTGGAGTCCCGATTCAGAGTCGTTCGTTGCGTCGACGCAAGACTCGACCCTTTACGCCCCTCCTGTTATATGGTCTATGATCGTCTCCATTTCGTCCCAATTCGCGTAGCTGATCGTGACTTCTCCCCCACCCTCTCGCCGGTTTCTGATGACTACCTTCAGCCCCAGGGCGCTTCGAAGCCGGTCCGCCGTCTCCCTAGTATCGACGTCCTCTTCCAAATAGTTAGTGCTGGCCTTAGTCGCAACGCCCTTGCTCGGGCGCAGGTGTGTGGACGCGGCGGGTTCCTCCACCGCTCGGCGTCGCGACTCGACCATGCTCAACCCTTCCGTCAGCATATCCTGCCAAAGAGAGAGTCGGCGCTCACTCGAAGCGACCGAGAGAAGCACCTTGCCGTGCTCCATCGAAAGCTTGCCGGTCGAGATGCTCTCCTGCATCTCCGGCGAAAGTTTCAGAAGGCTCAGTGCATACGCAATCGTGGAAGCTGACTTGCCGATCTGCCGAGCCAGTTCCGCCTGCGTCAGTCCGAACTGGTCCAGGAGCTGGCGGTAGCCGCGCGCGGCCTCCATCGCGTTCAGGTCTTCGCGCTGGATGTTCTCGATCAAGGCGACGGTCAGCGATTCTTCGTCGGTCATCGCCCGCACGACGGCGGGAATCTGCGCCAGCGAGGCTATCTGGGCGGCCCGAAAGCGGCGCTCGCCCGCGATCAGCTCGAAGCGGCCCCCGCCGCGCGGACGCACCATGACCGGCTGCAAGACGCCGTGGACCCCGACCGAGTCGGCCAGCTCCCGCAGGGCGGCCTCGTCGAACTCCGTGCGGGGCTGGTAGGCGTTCGCAACGATCTTCTCCAGGGGGATCAGACGGACATCCGTGTCTGAGGGGGCAGGGGACGAGGCGGGGGCGGACTCAGCCCGGACCGGGCGCTCCGCAACCGGTGCCTTAGCCGACGGCGGGATCAGCGACGACAGGCCGCGACCCAGACGGCTCTTATCTATTATTTTATTCTTTTCCAAGTGCGATCACCTCCTGGGCAAGCTCGGCGTAGGCCACGGCCCCCTTCGATTTCGGGTCGTACAGCGCGATGGGCTGGCCGAAGGACGGGGCCTCGCTCAGGCGGACGTTGCGCGGGATGACCGTGCGGGCGACGGCGTCCCCGAAGAATTCGCGCACGTCGGCCACGATCTGGCGCGAGAGGTTGATTCGCTCGTCATGCATCGTCAGGATGACCATGCCGATGGCGAGCTTCGGGTTCAGGTGCTGCCGGACGCGCTCCACCGTGTCCATGAGCTGCGAGATGCCTTCCAGCGCGTAGTACTCACACTGGATCGGGATCAAAACGGCGTCGGCGGCCGTCAGGATGTTCACGTTCAGCAGCCCCAGCGAAGGCGGGCCGTCGATCAGGATGTACTGATAGTCCTTCTCGACAGGCTTGATGATCTTCTTCAGAATCGTCTCGCGGGAAAGCTCCTGGAACATCTCCATCTCCGCCCCGGCCAAGTCGATTGTGGCGGGGGCCAGGTCCAGGCCCGGTACGCCCGCGTCTTTGAGCAGCACATCGGCCAGCGCGACGCCGCCGGTGAGGGCGTCGTAGACACTCTGCTCGACGGCCTCTTTCTGGCCCAGCCCGCTCGTCGCGTTGCCCTGCGGGTCGCAGTCCAGCAGCAGGACGCGCTTGCCGGCCTGTGCCAGGCTGGTCGCCAGGTTCACCGCCGTCGTCGTTTTGCCGACGCCGCCTTTTTGGTTGACGACCGCCATTGTCCAAGCCATGCGCGTACTTCCTTTGCTGCCGCCCTTCGGTCCGGGCGAATTCCCCACGCTTATTCCACATGCACGGCCCCGCCTCCTGCCTGCGGGGTGGGGAAGCGGCACAAAAAAGCGCGGGGGCTGAAGGCCCCCGCGCTTTCTGCACGGCGATTATCGAACATATGTACGCACTTGTTGTACGCCTGACGTCAGCGGATGCTTGTGTCAGCGGATGTTGTCGGCCTGCGCCCGGCGGACGATTTGGTCGGCGATGTCCGCGCCGCTGACGTGGTAGGTGCCGGCGTCCATCTGCGCCTTAAGGCTTGCGACCAGACCGTCGCGCGTCTCAGGTGCGGACTGGACGGCGGGCAGGTACGGGGCCGCCTCCACCCGGTTGCCCGCCTTGGCGGCAGACAGCGAGCGCGCTTGGGCGGAGATCTCCACCTGTGCAGCGGGACCCGCCCCCGGAGCGGCGGCCCGACCCGCCTCACCCGACTGGGGCCGCGCCGGGGCAACCGGCGCGACACGTGTAGCCCGTACCGACTCTTCGTTTGAAATTTTCATGATTTTTTGCCCCCTCGAATGCCTTGCTTACTGGGGTGCCCCGGCGGGGACTCTCCCCGCGCGGGCCATGCTCCCCGCAAGCGCAGGCGGCGCGGCGGCTTGGCTGTCATAGCAGTGCTTTTTTGATGCGGCTGCCTTAGACCCATCAGCTTTGCGTCCCCGCCTTTCGGAAATCCGGCTCTGCCGGCGGGTTTGCCTTTCGATTCTCCTCTTCGACTCTGCCCCAAACTCTGCGCTTCGCCATCGCCGCGCGGCCACTCTGGCCAGCGGTACACCTATTATGGGCACATGGCTCGCGTTTCTTTAGGGTCGCGCGGAAAATTCCTGATATTTTCCCGATATTTTTGTCGGCGTCGTCAGAACTCCAGATGCACCCGCAGCGAGGGCACGTCCACAGAACCCCGGTCGTGGTTGTAGCCGGGGTTGCTGATGTGCTGATAGTCGGCCGTCACGAAGATCGTCGTCGCCGCCCCGTGCTGGGACAACTGGTAGTTGTAGTAGGTCTCCAACAGCCGCTCCGACCCGTAGTTGAGCCGCCCGTCTCCCAGCAGAAAACCCGACCCGCCCGCCGCCAGGTAATCTTTGTGGGCCGCCGACAGGTCGTTCTGCTCCACGGCCAGCGCGAACACGTCATCCGGGCGATGCAACAGCCGCGCCCCCGAAACCTGTGCGCCGAGGCTGCCGGTCCGGTCGCATTCGGTGTAGGCGAAGTCCTCTGTCTTGCCGTCGTTGTAGCCCACGCGCCCGAACAGGCCCGTGCCGCCGTTATCGGCCAGCGGCTGCTCGAAGTTCACGACGTAGCCGTACTTCTTGCTGCCGACCGTCTCCGTCGCCGTGATGTCCGGCATCGACCCCGTCGCCTTCGCCAGCGCGACCGACGCCCGGTAGTCGCCCATGTGCGCCCGGTTGTAGTAGCCCAGCAGCCGCACGACGCCCGGCCCGGCCTTGGTCGCCAGGAAGCGCGGGTGCAGCTCGATCTCCGCCTGCGAGCCGAAGTTGTTCTTGTAGTCGCTCGATAGCTGGATGAAGTTGGCGATCTTGGGCATCTGGAACACGCCGAAGCGGGCGGCATAGCCCGGCGTGATGTACTCAACGGCTCCGCCCTGGCTGTAGCCGCGCGTGTCGGCGGCGTAGTCGTAGGCGGCGGCGTTGATCAGGCCCCAGTTCATGAACTGTGTCCGCGTCGTGTTGGCGTAGCGGTTGGTGTCGAAGATGTCAGAGACGCCCATCTTGCCGCCCCAGAAGACCAGCCGGTGCGTCGGGCGCGGACCGGCGAGCTGCGACTCGCCCTGCGCCACGGCCTCGGTCTCGCGGCCCAGCGGGACGACGTAGCGCAGGATGTAGCGGGCCAGGTACGGGTTCTGGTCCAGAGTCGGGGTCCGCACGACGTCCCCGTTGGTGAACCCGCCCAGGCCATAGCCCGTGCTCAGTCCGTGTCCTCGGGAGATCTCCGGGTCCACGTAGGCTTCCAGGCGGTCGTTGATCCGGTATCCGACATAAACGGTGTAGGTGTCTGTCGCCTCGGTCTCGTTGCGCGACAGGAAGCTCTGCGCCCCGGCGTAGGGGCTGTGGAACGGGAAGACGTGCTGGGCGTTGCCCGTGGCCTGAAAGCCGACATACATCTGCTGTGGCGGAGCCTGCGCCGGAGCGGTGGGTGTTGCTACCGGAACCAGCTTGTAAGTGTTCGTGTCGGAAGCGGACGCCGGAGCGAGTTTGTAGCCGCCCGAACCATCCGGGACGAGCTTGTATGTGTTGGCATCGCCCGGCGAGGCCGGAACGATCTGAAGCCCAGGCGAGGTCCCTGGGGAAGCCGCTGACCCGCCCGTTGACTTTTGGGCCGGACCAGGGTTGAATCCGGCCTGGTTGACGCCGGGATTGGCGGGCGGCGCGGGCGCAGCACTGCCCTTTTGGGCTACGGCGGGGGCTGCCAGAAGGCCCGTTCCAAGCAGAACGGCTATGAACAGGCCGCTCTGCCATTTGATCCGGGAGTTCTTCCTGATTTGGCGATTCTGCATCGTGTCTCCTACTGCGTTGGCCTTTGCAGGCCGGGCGTATACCAGGAGCCGAAGTGGGGTAAAATCCGCGTGTTGGGGGTGGGGACTCGTCCGCACTCGACTCCGAGGCCCTCCGTGTTCCCGCACGGAGGGCCTCAGCCTTTGTCGTGGCGCTGTCAGTGCGCGTGGTGGGCGAACGCGCCCGCAAGCGTCAGGACGCGGTAGCCGACCATCAGGCCGATCAGGACCAGGTAGCCGCGCAGGGCGTAGAGGGAGAATCTGACGCTGGCGCTCATGGGCATCTGGCCCAGGCCCTCGGGACTGTGCTTGTCCTCGGCGATGTCATCCAGGGGGTGTACCACCCGGAAGTCTCGGGGGCCGCTTCTTCGTGCTTCGGTCAGAGTCGTTGACATTGTCTGCTCCGTTCTTAATCTCGTTCTTAATCTCGTTCTTAGTTGTCAGGCCGGGAACAGGTTGGGCGCGATCACTTGCAGCGCCAGGACGAGCGAAAGGGCGAACAGGACGGCGATGATCGTCCAGTTCACCACGTTGTTCCAGGGTTTGTTGGCCCACTTGCTCCCCAGCAGGGCGCGGTCGTTCAGCAGGAGCTGGAGGAAAATGATCGCCGAGGGCAGCATGACGCCGGCCAGTACCTGCACGCTGACGATGATGAGCTGCAAGGGCGCGCGTGGGATCAGAACCAGGCCCGCCGCCAAGGCCACACAGGCGACATAGGTGCCGTAAAAGCCGGGCGCGTCTTTGACGCTCTTTTGCAGGCCGTGGGACCAGCCGCGCACCTCACCGTAGGCGTAAGCCGATGACAGCGAGATCGCCGTCGCGCCCAGAACCGCCGCGTCCACCATCAGGAGCAGGATGCCGGTCTTGAGCCACGGGCCGTAGAGGTGCCCGAGCGAGACGGCCATCGTGGCGGGGTCAAAGCTGTCGGCGCGGAACGGGATATGGCTGCGGAACGCCGCGTCCCCGATCAGCATCATGCAGCCGGCCACGGTGACGGTCAGGCACGCGCCCAGGAACGTGTCCAGCCGGGCGAAGCGCAGGTCGGCGAAGCGCAGCTTCTTGTCGGCGACGGTGCTCTGCTGGAAGAAAAGCTGCCAGGGCGCGATAGTCGTGCCGACGATGGCGATGACCGTGAAGACCAGGCCCGAAGTCAGCCCGCCGCGCGGGATGTTCGGCACGACCAGGTGGTGCAGTGCCTCGCCGCCGTTGGGGCGGCTCACGAACGCCAGGACCAGCCAGGCCAGATTCAGCAGGCAAAGCGCGAGGGTCATGCGCTCCCAGCGCCGGTAGCTGCCCGTCGTCACCAGGGCCATCAGGGCCACCGCGGCCAGCGGCACGACCACGGCGGGCGACAGGCCCAGTCCGGCGGCAGCCAGCGAGATGCCGGCGAACTCCGTCACCAAGGTCAGGAAGTTGAGGATCAGCAGGTCAACCAGAGAAAAAACGCCCCACCATTTGCCGAACCGCTGGTAGATCATGGCGGCGTGGCCCCGCCCCGTGGCGATGCCCAACCGGGCCACCATCTCCTGGATGAAGTAGCACGTCGGCAGCAGCAGGATCAGCAGCCAGAGCAGGTGCGTCCCATACTGCGCCCCGGCCTGGGTGTAGGTCGAGACCGCGCCAGCGTCGTTATCGGCGGCCATCACGATCAGGCCCGGCCCGGCGACCAGGAGGAAGGTGAGCAGGCTGCGCTGCCACGGCTTGCGAACCTCGATCCCCCTGGGCGGCGTGGTCGGTGATGTCTGGGTCTCGATTGTGTTCATGGTCCGGCTCCCTTCTTCATGGTTCGCGCGCTTTAGGCCGCGCGGCGGCGGGCGAGGGACGTCTGGATGCGGCGGTATGCGACGAGGACGGCGGCGCGGCCGGAGCGCGCCGACGCGGCGCTGGCCGGCGGCGGCGTGATCAAGGCTCCCGTCAGGCGGCCCTCAGCGTCCAAAGTCCAGGTCATGTTGATCATGGTCGTTCCCTCCCTCCGTGTCATGGCTTGTCTCGTTCGATTTTATCTTCTTCCGCCTGATCTTCTTCCGCCTGATCTTGGTTGTCTTGATCTCCCCCGCCGGGCTTTCCGGGTCCAGGGGCGGCGGCACCGGGCCGATCCCCTCCGAAGGGCCTTCTCCCGGAACGCCTTCCGGCTCTTCCGGCAGCACGTCGTGAGCGACCATGTCCACGGCGTCCTCGTCGGGCGCTTCTTCCTCTTCGTCCAGGTACAGGTCCTGCGTGTCCACGCGAGACACGTATTTCAGGGCCAGCAGGCGCTGGACCAGGGGAGTCACCTCCTCGGGGCGAAGCGCGCGGGCCAGGTCCACCCGCAGCACGGCGGTCTCGCCCGCCCCCTGGAAGACGGTCGTGCCTTTGACGGCAATGCCCATCCGGGTCAGGACCACCAGCGCCTTGCCGACCGCCTCCCGGTCGTCGCGCAGGTGGATCGCCAGGTCCCCGGCGTCCTGGCCGGGCCGCAGCCGCGCCTCCCAGTTCTTCAGCGGCACCAGCGTGAAGAGGATCAGGCCGGCCGCCGTGGCGGCCAGGAGCGGCAGACCCGCGCCGACCGTGATCCCGATGCCCGCCGCGCTCCACAGGCTGGCCGCCGTGGTCATCCCCCGGATGGTCGTCCCGTGCCGCAGGATGGCCCCGGCCCCCAGAAAGCCGATGCCGGACACGACATAGCTCGCGACCCGCATCGGGTCCGCCCCATGGGCGGCGCTCCCGGACAGGTCGCGGAAGCCGTAGCCGCCGGCCAGAGTCATCATGCAGGCCCCCAGCCCGACAAGAATGTGTGTGCGGAAGCCGCTGGCCCGCTCGTGCGTTGACCGCTCCAAGCCGACCACGCCGCACAGCAGCAGGGTGAGCACCATGCGGCCCGCCATCAGGCCGTCGCGGGACCGCGCCGCCGGGGCCAAAGCGTGGCCCAGCGTGTGCCAGAAGACGTGGGGTTGCACGGGACATCCTCCTCGGCGGGCAGCGACATCAAGCGGCCTGGGCCATACCCCGCGAGGTCCGGTACTGGCTCCGCGTCTGGTTCTGTTTGGCGATCTGCGGGGCCGTGCGGGCGATTTTCAGGGCGACTGCGGCCTCGCCTGGGGGGACCGGGTTCAGGCCGCCGCCGGCGTACTGGGCTTGGTCCCCCCAGGCGAGGACGGGCGGAGCGACGCGCGGGGGCCGAGTCACGGACTGGGTCTGCATGGGACGGTCTCCTTTTCTCTGAGACGGCGTAGGCGCGTGAGCACCCGCAGCGCCGAGCCTAAAGGCTCGGGGTGTGCAGAGAGATCAAGAGAGGGAGGGGGCGGGCCGGAAAGAATTCCCGGCGGGGTGCCGTCGCCACTGTCTCGCCTTACCTCACGACCGGGGGCCGTGAGCGAAGCGAGCAGAGCGGCAGCGGGGGGGGGAACTGGAACAAAGGAACTAGGACAAGGCGCTGCCGTAGGATCGAGTCACCACGGGCCAGTATGAAACTGTGTTGATCTGGTTGTGCCCACCCGTACTGGGGGGCACCTGACTACTACCGGAGTCCATGTCGTTCCTTCCGTGTCACAAGGGAGAGTCAAATGTCACAAGGGAAAATCAAATCAGGCGATCGATGGCTTTCCGCAGATCGCGAATCGCCTCTTCGGCCTTGCCGTCCGCGATGGCCTCGCGGACGCAGTGATCGACGTGGATGTCCAGGATGGCCTTGCCGGCCTGATCCAGCGCGGCGCGGACGGCGGAGATCTGGGTCAGCACCTCCTCGCACTCACGGTCCTCTTCCCAGAACCGCTTCAAGCTGGCGGCGTGACCGGCGATGCGCGCCAGCCGTTTCGCCACGTCCTCACCCGCGGGACCTTCTCGGCGAGACATGCCTCTACTCTCTCCCAAATGGTCCACCTACCCCCCAGGGGGGATACGACTCTATTATGACACGCCGGCCGAAAAAGTCAACCCCTCGGCGGATTTTTATGCGACATGAAATAACGGGGGGTTAAAATCGCCAGTCCAGCTCGTCGGCGGGGATGCGCCGGTGGGTCCAGTTGAGCTGCCGCTCGGTCAGGCGGCAGTCCACGAACCACCAGGGGTAGGCGACCGGGTCGTGAATCCGAAACGTCTGCCGGTAAGACTGGATGGCGGGGAAGGCCGGGCAGAAGCCGCAGCGGTGCAGAGTCAGGAACAGGGCCAGCAGCCGGACCCGCAGCTTGACGGCGTGGGTGTTCTCCAGCGGGATCGCGAGCGAGTTGGAGAGCGCGAAGACCTCGCGCTGGGCGAGGTGCAGGCTGACCGTGTCGATACCCTTCAGGATGCCGATCTTGTCCGGGATCTCGGTCTCGTGCATCCGCGCCGTCAGCGTCAGGACGTACCGCTCGATGCTGTCCGCCCAGCCGGCCTCGACCCGCCGAGCGACCGTGACCACTTCTTCCAATTGCGGCGCACGCCCCAAATAGCCCCGCAGGCTCGTCTCGGCCCACTCCCAGCGCCGGACGTCCTTGCGCGGCAGGCGGCCCATGTCGGCGCGGGGGCAGAGCCGGCAGATCGCCCCGCGCGTCCCCAGCAGCCGGCTGTAGGCGAACTCGATGCCGGACGCGCTGACGCGCGGGTCCAGCAGCGTCTCGACTAACTTGGCGTAGCCATCGATGAGGAACGCCAGCGCGTCGTGCGACATCTCGGTGGGCGCGGAAACGGCCCGCAGCCCCCGCGCCCCGTCCGCACACGGCCCGCGCACCCCATCTATCAGCATTGGCATCGTGTGTCTCCCGCGCATCATCCGCCCCGTCCTGTCCGTCCCATTGTCGGCAGGCGCGAGGCAGTCGGCACACGGTAGATTTGATGGGTAATTATATACTTGACTAACCTGCCCGTGCTACTCTTCTGAGCGATAGCCAGCCTGCCGACAACTTTCAGTGCCGAACGAAATGGGTACAGAAAGCGTATGCCTATTGACAGCGACTCGTCTCGCTGTTACAATATGTCACTGAGCGTTCGTCACGAAAGGCAGGAGCATGGCCGAACAAGCCGCCGTCAGTCCGTCCCCGTCTTATGTCAGCGAAAACCCTGAGAACGACTTTCAGAGGTTCAAGGATACCCTGCGGCACGTCGTTTCCGTGCCGAAGGAAGCCGTTGATAAGGCTATCGCGGACGAAGCCAGCCAGAAGAAACAGCGAAAAGGGCAGGTCAAGAATGGCTGAAGATGAGAAGCCGGAAACCCAAACTCAACAGGTTTTTAACATCAACGACCCCTCCGTTGAAACAATATACGCCAATACGACGCATATTGTTGTGGGAGAAGGTGATGTTACAATCCATCTCGGCTTTCAGCCCATAGAAGGCAACAATATCCCCGCCATTGACGTGAGGCGCATCATTTTGACGCACGATAGTTTCATGCGTATGATGGAGTTTTGGGCGGCGCGGTATCGTCTTCTTGAAACGCTCTATGAAGGCAAACCGAAAACCCTGCGAGATTTAGACGGGGATGTTGTGAATGCTGCTTTTGATACAATGCTAGGCAGACCAGTCCAGACAGCAGAAACTAATGAGCCAACCGATATATCAGCCGACGCCAAACGGACACATGATTCGACAGAATGATTATGACAATCTCTTCCGAACCAGGCAGCATGGCGGGTTGGAACTTGTTGATTATACTGACCGATCATCTGGAAGCCCCATAGTTGGCTCTGTCTCGCAATCTGGTAGCCCTATGCCGTCCAGCAGACCTCTTTTGCGAATTAGTGATACTGGCCCAAAGGTATCTCAATCTCGCCTGGGTTTTTTAGGCGAAGGTCAAGGAAACATGATGGGAACTTTATCTCAGCCTAAGCCTAGAAGTCTGGACACGATAGCAACTAGCCTGTTGCCGATTAGATATAGACTATCCGTGACAAATGCTCTTTCTGATAGTCAACGTATTGCGCTGGAGTCTTACATCAGATTCGCACAAGGTTATATTCAGCAGAATGCGCCTTATGTCAAAAATCTTGAGGTTGAGGAAAGTCTTGATTATGGCGACGCCAGACACCATCTGATAATCACGCACACACTAGACGTTTCGGCTGACGTTGCAATGGAGTATTGGGTCGCTGTTGACAATGAAATTGAAACAAGGGCGAAGAGTCTCCCCGAGGGTACGGCTAACGTCATAACCGACTTCTTAACTACAAACGTTCGCTGGAAAATGGATGGCTAATCCACTTGAACCACGTGACTTTCTACTGCCGGCAAAGCGCCTTGCCAATAATAACGACGACGTGAGCCTGAGAACAGCAGTCGGACGCGCATACTACGCATTGTTTCTTATCGCACGAGATAAACTACGAATTACCAATCAAGGCGGGAGTGTTCATCAAGAAGTCGTTGATATAGCCACTCGGCGGAAACTACCTGTTGGGAATCAACTAAAAGAATTGCGCCGACTGCGGAACATTGCCGATTATGACCTAATACCGAGAAATACTGCTGATCTTGATTGGTCAGACAATTGGAAGCGCGTAGAAATAATTGCGCTAACAGTATTGGCAGAATTAGAGACATGGTGATTAGTCGCAACGCTATGGCATAACTTCTGCATAGTACGCTTCATACGAGCGCGTGAGTGTATCGTAAGTGAGCCGCTTTCCGTCAACCGAACCCAGCACCAGCATAAAGCGATCACGGTCACAGTAAGCGCGGTTGTTGAATCGGAACACTTCTTCGTCAAGATACCGGAACAGGTGAAACGGCTCGACGCTGATGTATGTGCCTTTCAAGCACCGTTTCAGTAGCGCCCAGAAGTTCTCTAGCCCGTTCGTATGAACCTGCCCAATAGCGTAGTTTACGGCATGGTCAACGAACTGGTGAATGTATTCCGGGGTAAGGCCCCGGTATCCGCGCCATGCGTCGGTGTAAAGTTCAGAGAAGGCGGCAACGTCCTTCTTAATCTCGGCATGAAGGGTGTCTTGCGTTCGCTCTGTAATGACTTTGGCCCGAACCTGAGACTTGGGCGCGTCCTTGTCTTCGGCGGCGGCTTCTTTCGGGTCTGTTTCTTCGACCCGTTCTAAGACGCCCAACACGATAGTCTTTCCGACCGGCCCACGCCCCGCGTGAAGCTTCTTATCTTCGTGCTTGTTCTTTTCCAGACCCCCAACGAACGTCTCGTCGGCTTCCACCGTGCCGTCCATCTTCTCAATACTGCCCTGCTTAATGGCGTGGCGGATGCGGTGGAGCATGAACCATGCCGTCTTCTGCGTCACGCCCAGATCGCGGGCCACTTCGCAGGAAGAAATACCGTTCTTGCAGTTCGCCAAGAGCCAGAGCGCAGGCAGCCACTTTTCCAGCCCGAGCGGGCTATCCTCAAAAATTGTTCCGACCTTGACGCTGAACTGCTTCTTGCAGGCGTTGCACTTGAACATCGGGCGGTTGGCAAACAGCGTCACGCGCTCGGAAGAGCAGCGCGGGCAGGTAACACCCTTCGGCCAGCGTATTTCTACCATGAGATCAAAGCAGGCTTTGGGGTCGGAATACTTCTTGACGGCTTCCAGCAGCGTCTTTGGGACTGTAAGTTCGTTTGCCATGCCTCTATTATACCCGATAGATGCAGGTTAGTCAAGTATATAATTACCATTTGATGGAATAGAAGTCTAGGAGTCACGCTGTTGAAGAGTGAATCCCCCTCGACGTGTGGACAGGTTTGCTCTCACTTTACGTTCAACTGCGTAAATACCAGGATCGTGGAAACGTCTCCCATAGCGTGCAGGAGCATGAGCGCGTGGAAGCATAAGCGTCTAGCGGCCTCAGCCCCCGTGAGCAAGAAGCATGGCGCGTCGCTCAACAACGTCAGCGGCATCGAGCGGTGCGAATACAGCAACCGTACGGCGTCCGGGGCCACTCGCCCCCTCCCCTGATGCCTGATAGACCGCTGCCGTGCTGCCTGGTCCGCCCCCGGTATGGCCGATGTAGTATTCCGGT
>JAABUV010004596.1_pt1 | contig 16364 bp, 17 predicted proteins | sample 5559971 | NCBI WGS metagenome assembly JAABUV01 (sample SAMN10711881, study PRJNA513362) | rock metagenome | isolation source: Antarctica rocks | place: Antarctica: Victoria Land, Knobhead nord | collected 2015-12-19
CGCGCGGTCGCCCGGGCGGCCCGAGCGGCGGGGCCGCGTCCTCGCGCCCGAGGCGCCAGGCCGCACCGGTCTTCATGTCCACCCGGTCCAGCGGGCCGTAGCGCTCGAACAGGCGCTCGATCTCGCGCAGCGTCGCATCGTACTGGAAGTTGCCGCAGAATATCTGGCGCGCGCGCAGCTCCCGTCACGCCGGCCGCGCGCAGCGGGGTTGCCAGCAGGCAGGCGGGGAGGGCCGCAGAGCGCGTGCCGGGCGCTCGGGCTTGTAACGGTCGTCATCGCGCCCCATGCTGGAGGCTCGCCCGACTGCTTGCGCGGACGCCGGGGGTGGCTGCGGCGCGGCTGGGCTTCACACGGTGGCTGGTGGAGCGCGCTATGTCGCTTCGTGCTGGCGACTGTTTTCTCGTCCCTGGCTTTGGAGACGGCCGGCCCAAAACCGGAGATGCCCCCAGATGCATCTCAGCTTTTGATGGAATACTTGTTGAATTGAGCGCTCCTAGGCTTGAGCCTAGCCTCTTGGTTGTGCTGTTGAGCAACCCGCCTTTGACAGGCAGAGACGGAGCCAGGCTGCTCTGTAGGGAGCGCTGCCTGACACAGCGCCGGTGCGCGGTCTACCATGGCAAACCATCAGGCGCGTCCGCCACCAATGCAGGCACCGCAGAGCGGCGTGTGAGTACCTTGTGTCTCATATGCTCTGCAGCCGCTCGATTGCCGGTCGTGCGCTCCAGGACAAGCGCGGGCGGCCGCCCGCGCGGACCGACGCGCAGCTCGTGCCGCCGAGCGAGAACCGGCTGAAGCGCGAGACGCCGTACGTGTGCAACGTGCGCTTCCACGCCGACCTGCCCGAGGTGACAGTTCGTGCGCTCGCCCAGCAGCCGCGCTGCTGCGCTGAGCTCAGCGCGCTCAGCAGCGGCGGGGCGGCGCGTCCCAGGTGCCATGTGACCCGAAGATGCTGGTCGCGCCGCTGCAGCCGGAGAAGCTGGCGGCGTTCAGCCTGACCACGCTGGAGCGCAACCCGCGCCGCGACCTGGTGCAGGAGGCCGACCTGGGCATCCACATCAGCCTGCTGGACACCGAGCGCTACTCCGTGCCCGACATCGTGCCGCCGCTGGCGCCCGAAGACGCCGCGCTGCTGGTGGCGCGCGCCCGCACTGCCCCATCCTGGACGCACCCCTGTGCTCGCAAGCCTGCTCCAGTCTCCGCGCTAACTGGTTTTGCGGGGTTCCGAGCCCCTTTTGGAACACGTATGCACGGGCCTACGCCATGCTCAGCCACTGCGCCTCGCGCGCAGGATGACGCGGAGCCGGCTGCGGCGGCGGCGGCGGCGACGCCGGCCTCCGCAGGCCCGGCGAGCGCCAAGATGCGCGAGCGCGCGCGCGGCGCGCGCGCCGAGGTCTCCTGGCTCATGCGGACGACGTACATCGCGAACGACACGGCGGAGCGCCGCGCGCAGCAGGGCGCGCCCGACCGGCGCGGCCGCGCGGACCTGGGCGAGGCCGCGGCGTACGACGAGCGCGACGCGCGCGCGGCGCACTGCGCCGCTGTCGAGGCGCGCGCCGCAGCCGCGCTGCGCGTGCACGTGCACGAGCTCGTGTGCGGGCTGGGCCTGCTGCTGTGTGCTATACATGGCACATGGCGGCGGCCCGCTCCGCCGCACGTGGCCTGGAGTGCGCCCTCGACGCACAGACTCTTTCCTGATAGAGCTTGACCTGTCACGTGGGGCATGAGCAGCGCCGCCGGCGCGCAGGAGAGCTTTGAGGCGATGCAGCGCGCGCCGGTGCACCCGCGGAACCCCGACCTGACGCCCGTTGCAGTGCTGCCCGGTGCGGCGCGCCTGCTGGACCCGCCTGCTCCGTACCCGCCCGCCTCAGCGGCAGGCCTGCCTCCGCCTCTGCGCCCTGCCTCTGCGCCCTGCCTCTGCGCCCCGCCTCTGCGCTTTGCACCCGACACAGGGCGCAGGCTGCCGGCCTGCTGCCAAGCTCGTCTGGAGCCCTGCTCCTCGCACGGCATGGCGCGCCTGCCTGCGCTCCTGGCCATGCCCAGGCGCTCGCTTGGTGAGGCATGTGCTGCAGCACGGTGCGCGCATGCAGGGAAGCCAGGCTGTGCCGTGACGCGGTGCGGCCCGCCGCGCGCGCGCAGTGCTCCCGGACGAGGTGCACGGCGCGTACAACTATGTGCAGGCCACCTTCGACAGCGACCCCACGGCGGACCACGAGCGCTTGAATCGCATGCCCACGGAGCAGCGCCAGCGCATCGCAGGCGCGCACCGCGCGCGGCATGCACGCACAGTGCGCCGGCAGGATCGTCTGGCGGTTTGCCCGTGCGTGGCGGACGCCTGGACGCTGCTCCGTGACTTGCTCCGTGCGTGTGCCCTGGCAGCCTGGGGACCTAGCTTTCTTGTGTCATGTGTGGTGGACAGATCATTGCGTAGCGATGATCGGCGTTGCCAGTTATGCAGGCTCCTCAGAGTGGCAAGGGTTGTGAGGGCCATGGCACGGCGGGCGCAGAGCGCGCGGCGATCAAGTCGTACTCGCTGCGCAAGCAGGACGGTAGCATTGACCAGTTCGCGGCGTACCTGCTGCCGCTGGACCCGCCGCGCGGCGCGGGCGAGGCCGGCCCGTCACGGCGCGCTCCCCCTCGCGCCCGCCTCCGACGGCCGCCCCAGCCGCAGCTGTGCCGTCTGTCTCGCTTTGCGTGCGGGCGAGCGAGCCGCCGCCGGAGCCTGCGCCGCCGCCCCTCTGCCCGCCAGGCCAGCGCGCGTCGCCTGCTAGGCTGCGGCGCCCGGCGTGAGGCCGCCGGCGCCCGGTGCGCAGGGAGGCGGACGAGGTCGCGCTCGAGTGGGTGCGCGAGTACACCTTCAGCGTGAACAACCCGCACGACCCGGCCGCGCGCAACACGTTCTGGTTCCTGTTCGGCGACGGCCGCGTTACATACAACGACCTCAACACGCGCCTGGAGGTCAAGAAGCGCGCGCGGCGCAGCGAGTCGGACTTCCAGCGGCCTGCGCAGGCGCGGCCCCGCCCTGGCCGGCAGCCGGTTTCAGCGCGCCGTCCTGTGCGTCCTCCTTCCAGCCTGGCCGCCTGCTTTGAGGTCTGCGCTGGGTGAGTCACCTTGTGCTGTGTCTTGGGGCTGCAGATCAAGCTGATGCGGCTGCAACCCGGCGAGGCGGCAGACGAGCTCGCCGCGGCGAACGGCGACGAAGGCGCGGACCTGGCACAGGCGCGCTCGCCCGCCGCGGGCGCCGAGCAGCCGGCGCCGGCGGCGGGGGCCAGCCCGGGCGGCTGGATGGCGGAGCCCGCATACAGCGACTGACGGGCGCCGTGCCGGCTGTGTGCGCATGCGCGTCCCGGCCGTGCGCATGCCGGCCTCGGCCGCAGGTTGGCTGAGACAAGGATGTTATTTACTCCCTCTAGCCCCTGCATGTGCTCCCCTCCGTCGCACGATCACGGTCGGCAGTGCGGACAGGCCTGGCGTGCCGCGTATGTTTACAGGCCGGCCACCTCACCGGCGCCTAGGGGTTCAGGCCCGGCAGCTGGTTGTGGAAGAGGTACTCGACCACCTGGGCGGGCGCAGGCGCGTCGGCGCCGCCGCCTCCCCGGCGCTGCAAAGTGCTGTGCAGACCCCCAGCGCCGCACACAGCGCCGCACTCCGGCGCAGGCCCCCAGCATGGCGCGCACCTCGTCGAGGTCCAGGGGCTTGAAGAACGCCTTGAGTGCTGCGCCCGAGGCCGCGCCTCGCCGCCACCCCACGCGGCGCGTCTCGCGGTGCATCACGCGGTTGTGCCGGTAGCACTTCAGCCGCCAGGGCAGCGCTGCGCGGCAGCCGCCGGCGCGTCAGCGCCTGCCGTGCACGCCTGGGGGCGCAGCGGCACTGGCGGGTGCCCTGCCGACGCACCCACCGCGAGCGCGTAGAAGCGGTCCCGATCGTCGGCCAGGGCGCTCAGGTTCTCGTAGCCCGGGGCCAGGGTGCAGCCCAGGCGCGGTGGCTCGGGCCGCGGAAACGTCCACTTCAGGTGCCTGCTCCACAGCGGCAGACCCGCCGGCGAGGCGAGCGCCGCCCGCCACTCGCAGCACACGCACGCGCACGCGGCCAGCTCGAGCGGGCCGAGGCAGGCGAACACCTGCGCCGCCTGCGGGCGGTCAAGGCAGGCGGGCGCGCGCGCCCGCGCGGCACGCGCCTGCCGCAGACGGGCAGCATCGGCCTGTGGGCGCGCCGCGCATGGCCGACACACCCGCAGGCCGGGCAGGTCAGCAGCGACGAGGGGCGGTGGCCCAGGAGCGGGTGCACCAAGCAGGAAAGGGAGCAGGCAGGCGCGCCTGCTCCATGCAGCCGCGCGGCAGGTCCAGGAAGCGGCCGGGCGGCAGCGCGCCCTCCGCCGGCAGCCTGCTGCCGCGCGCGAGCGCCACCGCGGCGCGCTTGTGCTCGCGCTGCAGGCGGCGCACGCGCTGGTGCGGCAGGTGCGGCTGCTTGCCGCACGCGGCCACGAGGCGCACCAGCGCCTGGGTGCAGCGCGCGCGCCCGTCGCACTTTTCTACTGCCAGCAGAGCGTCCGCCATGACCTGCACTGCGGAGCACGCGGTTGGCCGGTGCGGCCGGTCGGGGCGGCAGCTCAGGCAGTCGCAGGAGCCTGAGTTATGCAGTGATGCAGCTGGGCGCCCGAGCGGGCGGCCTGCCTGGCCGGCCGCGTCCTTGCGCACTGGCAAGCTGACCCGCGCCAGGGCTGCCACAATGGCCGCAAGCTCCTGGACCGCCCGCACGTAGTTGCCGCCCTCGGGCTCCGCAAGCGCCGCGCCCAGCTCCAGGGACGCGTACGCCCCGGGCCGCAGCCCGGTCGGCTCATCCTCGCTGTCGCTGGAGCTGGAGGGGCTCAGAAAGCAGCTGGTCCTGCCCGTGAGCATGGGCACAGCTAGGAGGTGCTCCTCCTAGCTCTCAAAATGTTTGCTGTTTCATCTTATTCGCGTGCACTCTAACGCCTGGCCAGCAGGTCAGAGACTGACTTGAGAGTCTGGCTTTTTTGCACTCTTACAGGCCTGCAGTCAATCTGACAGCCAGAGTGTGTCTTTGCAGGCCTCCTCCTAGCTTGGTGTCGACATAGGACGTCCTATGGGGGAATTGGCAATCAGTGAACTCGAGTGCCAGCTGCAGCCGGTTGGAGGTTTGCACCAGAATTCTTCCAAGCCGCTGAAGGCCTCCCCACCTGACCCAGAGAGTCTGGCCGCCCCGTCCAGCGATAGGCCCAGCAATAGGCCCAACCAGGCGCTCGGCCTATGCGGCACTCGTGCGGGGGATGCTCGCGCTGCGCGACCATACCTGGTCGCGCGTCGTGCTGCCCGTGAGCGTGTGCCTCTGCGTGGTGGTGTTTCTGGCGCACCGAGTACGGCTGGGCGTGCACACAGACGAGTGCGGGCTCGCCCCTTCCCTCCTTGTATGCCTGAGCTGGCAGGGGGCCGCGAGCAACGCAGCGCAAGCGCTGCGCAGGCCCCAGCGGCGGCCCTTTGAGTTCCAGTATGGCAAGGACTGCGCCACGCTGCTCAACTCTGGCAATTGGACGGGCAGGCCGCCGGCCAGGTGGGAGCTGTCTGAGCTCAGCGGGGCAGTGCGCATCAACCCTCGGCGCCTGCACCTCGGCCGTCACCTTGTTAGTCGACCACTGACGGCGCTAGGCACCGCGCAGCTGTCCCGGACCGCCCAGCCTAGCGACGTGCGGCGTGGGTGCCCGGGAGAGCTGGCAGTGGTCAGCCGAGGCGCTGCGGTGCGGGGCTAGCCGGCAGGAAGCGGCGGCGCTGCGCGCCGTCCTGGCCCACCGCTGGGTCGTCGTGGCCGGCGACTCCATCGGCCGCTTCTTCTTTGCCGCGCTGCTGCGCCTGCTGTCCAACAACCGTGCGTGGCAGCTGCCGCTGCCAGCTTCTGGCTCGCCCCCTGCGCCGAGCTCACCGCTGTGTGCGGGGCGCCGGCAGCGGCGCAGCAGATAGTGTTTGGGCACCAGAACTTTGAGTACGTGCTGCCCGGCAACATCAGGGCCACCTTCCTGTGGGCGCCCTACGGCGCAAACCTGACCGCGCACTTTCGGGAATGGTGCGCGGCCCGGCCCGACTTGTTTTGGCCTCGCGTCTGGGGCTATGCCGCAGCCAGCGCGGCCTGGCCCCTTGCACGCCGAGTGCGTGGGATTGCAACCGAGAGCGCCCGACCCGGTGTGCGCGGCAGGGGCGAGGGCCCGGTCGTGCCGGACGCGATTGTGCTGAGTGCCGGCCTGTGGCACATGCTGCACGTGACCGACGTGACGGGCTTCGCGGCGGAGCTGGCGCGACTCAAGGCGGCCGCGCTGGGCCTGCTGGCGCAGGCGGTGCAGGTGCCGGGCGCCCGGCCGCTGCCGTGTGTGTGCTGCGTGCCTTTGGCGGCTCTCTTTAGGCATGCGGCCGCGCGGCAGGCGCCGCCGATCAGCTACTTCAGCATCTCAGAGGTGTACCCGCCCAAGCTGAAGACGGAGGAGAAGCGGCAGCACCTCACGCCGGCCGGCGTGGACGCTTACAATCTCGCCATAGCTACCCGGGCCGTCCTGGCCCCGGCCGGCCCCCTGCACCTCGTGGACATCCACGGCCTGACGCACGGTGCGCGGGCCCTGGCGGTGCCGCCCCAAGCGGTGCTGCGGAGTTGCAAAAGGCGCGCGAAGAGCGACTTGATGAACCCCGAATGGCTGCGGCTGCGCAGGGTGCGGCCCGGAGTGCACGCACGACGGCCTGCACTACTCCAACGCGACGTACGACAGCGCGGTGCAAGTGTGGGCCAACACGCTGCGCGCCCTCCTCTAGCGCCGCGGCCTGCTGGTTTCAGAGGCCGCGGCCGCCGTCGGCGCCGCCTCCGCGCGGCCGCGCGCGCGCCGCGCGCGTGGCGTCACCTCTTCAGTCTGTTTGTGCGGTAGTGCTGCCAGAAGTAGAACTGCTGCGAGTGTACCATCTCCTGCGAGGCGCGGGCGCGTGTAAAGGTAGACACTCTGAGCCTCAGCGTTGCGCTTGCCTGCAGCCTGCCTAGCGAGGCGCACCTTGACGGCCGCCTGCCCAATGGCTCCGCGGAACGCAGGGCTCTGAACCAGCTCCAGGAAGAACAGCGCGTGCGGGTAACTGGGCGGGCAGCCCGTCCGTCGGTGCCACGCGTCGCTCCACAAGAGCCACAAAGAAGCTACAGCCAAGGCCGTGGCGCGCACATGACAAAGCGCGCATACTCCGGCCGCCTCCAGTACTGCAGGTAGTCCAGGTACCTCACAAAGTCGCCGTCATCAAAGTACCGGTTCTGCGCGAGCCCTGCGAGCTCGCTCTCGCTCAGACGGAACGTTTATGCGCAGCGCAGGCTGCATGTGCAAGGCCGGCGCATCAGCGGCGCACAGTTGAGGTACTGCGGGTTGGCCAAGCACTGCACAAACTCCAGCTCCAGCGCGAAGCGCTCCCGGTCGCTGCAGCCTGCCTCGTCGGGCCCGGCGCGCCTGCCGCGAGCTGGCACACCTGTTGAGCCGCAGTGCAGACTCAGAAGGGGCCTGCGGAGTGCTGTGCAGGGCGCACCGCGGCTCCGCTGCGGCCGCTGCCATCCTGATACCAGCACCTGCACTGCAGGGGCTGCACAGACGACGCGGCCTCTCGCGAATGCTGCTTGCACAACCTCCTTGCTTGAGCCCCAGAAAGAGCACAGAGCTGAAAGCTTGGGGACGGAGCCTGTTGCCAGGCTTGACGGCGCCCACAGCCAAGACCGCCTGTTCCAATTCCTGCCCTGCAGCTGAAGCTCGGCACCGGGCTTGCACAAAGTGGGTATAGTGCTGACTTGCTTTTACAGCTTGTCGACGCGCGTCTACTCTTAAGTAGATCTGTAGGCAACTCAGCTGTAAAGCCAAGTCTGAATCAGTAAAACCATTTCTTCTTCTCCTTATTCTGCTTGCAATCCATCTCCTCATGACACTGCAGCATGTCCCGATGCAGGCAGTCCCGCAGGGATGCAGGGATGCAGGGATGCACACCAGCACGGACACGGTCTCCCAGCTGAGCAGACTATGGTAGACAGTGCAGCACAGAATACGCACCCAAAAGCATCAATAAAACAAGCAGCAGGCCGTCGCAGGAGGCCCTGGATGACAGCTAGCCGGCCACAAGCTGGCCCGGGAGCAGCCGGACAAATCATCATCACTTTCCTGGCAAAAACACGTTCCCGTGCAAGTTTGCAGCCCAGCGCAAAGGTTGGGAGCCAGCCCGCGGCCCAGGTGGCCGCAGGCGCAACTCCCGAGACAATAGGTAGGCCCAATAAATCGTGCCCCGAAAGAAGAGGCTGCAGGCGGACCTTTGCCCAGCGGCAGCGGCGGACCCACCAAGCAAAGGCATGCAAGTGCTTCACAGCAGCAGGACATGCTCAACAAGCTAGAAACCAGGCGAAGAGAAAGAATGGCGTGTGTTCACTACTTCCTAGACTGCAGCTCCGCCTTCACCTCTTGCAGGCGGCGCAGGACCTCCTGTCGCGCGCACACACACGCTCAGGCCGGGCGGCGCAGCAGCCAGCACGCGCAGAAGCGTTTTTGCTTGCTGTGTAATCAGCGGTGCCAAGCGGGGGGCGGCGCGGGCGCGGCACCTCAAAGTTTGGCCGCTCCTCGGGCCGGTCGGCCATGCATTGGTGCACCAGCTCCGCAAAGGCGGCCGGCGCGTCCGAGGGCAGCCTCAGGCGGCGCTGCCGGATGGTGACCGCGATGACGATCTGCGTGCAGTGCATGCCGCTCCAGGCGCGCTTGCCCGTCCACATCTCCCAGCACAGCACCCCGAATGCGTACGTGTCTGCGCAGGCGCCGGCGTCAGCGCGCCCGCCGACCGGGCACGCGTGCGGGGCGAGCAAGGCGGATGGGACCGCAGGCCGGCCAGGCAGGCGCGCGCGGGCGCCCAGGCGGGGGAGGCAGGCGCGCTCACCGCTGGCCCGGCTGATGATGCCGTTGGCCAGCACCTCCAGCGGCATGTGCGTGATGGTGCCTGCGACGCGGCGCGTCAGCACGGGACCACCCGGGCTGGGTGCAGCCAGCGCGTGCCAGCACAGCAGCCCCACGACGCAGACGGCGCGCACCGTATGTCTTTGTCTCTATCCTGCTCTTCACCTCCAGGTCCCGCGCGAGCCCAAAGTCTGCGCGCGCGAGCCATGTCAGCGCAACGCGGCCAGCAGGCGGCCGAAGTGGGGCGCCATGATGTAGCGGAGCTCATAGGGAACAACTGCTGGACGCATTTTGCTCAAAACTGGCCGCAGGCCGCGGCCCCAGCGCGCCAGGGGCGCGCACCGGCGATCTTCGCGCAGAAGCCGTGCCGGTTCGCCGGCCAGGACGTCAGAAGGATGTTGCCTGCGTCAGCGGGTCACGTGTCAGCCGCGAGCGCAGTGCGCCAAAGCTTGCAAGCCCGGCCGCCAGCCAGCGCATGCCCTGGGACGCCCTGCCCGCCGGCTGCGCGCACCGCCGGTCAGGTCGCCGTGCACGATGCCCTGCGCGTGCAGGAAGGCCATGCCGGACGCGATCTCCTCCGCGGTCGTCAGGACCATGTCCATGTTGGGCTGCGGCGCGCCGCCGCCCTCGCCCGACTGCATGAAGTGGCCCGACTGCACCGCGTCCTGCGCGTTTGCCGCAGCGGCGGGGCGGGCATCAGCCCCGGCGGCGGCTGGCAGCTGTGTGGAGCTGTGTGGAGGCGCGGGGCGGTGCGTGTCGTGCGCCGCAAGCTTCTGTCTGTCACGTCCCTCGTAGCCAGCGCTGCGGCAAGCTGGATGGTGTTGATACGCCTCGCACTGGAGACACGGTGCAGGGATAGCAGAGCAGAGCAGCGCCGCATAACACCGCGCAGCAGGGCCGTATGAGCGCTGCCGCGCGCGGGCGGCGCGCGGCGCGCACCACCAGGCAGCCGCGATCGCAGTACTCGAGCAGCATCCACATCTCGCGCGCGCTCTGGCGCGGGTGGCTGTTGGCGCTGTCCCAGGCGGTGGACGCGGCCGGCGAGGGCGTCGCGCTCTCGGCCGCCTCCGCCGCCTCGTCCAGGCCGCGCGAGTCGCGGTGGCAGAGCCAGCTGTACGCGATCGTGCGCACGATGCCCGGGTTCTTCAGGCCGGCCGTGATGACGGCCTCCAGCGGGCGGTCGTCCTTCATGCGGATGAGGCTGGTGTCGGTGATGACCTGCGCGCGCCGCGGCGATCAGACGAACGCCCGGCCTCCCGCGGCGCATGCCGCGGTGCGCCGCCGTGCGCACAGGAGTCTGCTGACCGACAAGGACGGGCGCAAAGCACGGCGAGCGCCCCGGAACGGCAAGGGGAGCGCCTGGGGCGCGCGCCTTGGCGGCAACGATGGACCCGCCGTACAGGGCCTGGTACACGCGCCCGTAGCCGCCCTGCGCAACTTTCCGCACTCAGCCGCGGCGCGCTCAGCGCGGCGCGTGGCGCGGCTCCTCGCCCGCAGCGCCCGCAGGGCCCAGGCACAGGCGCGCGGCGCAGGCGGGCCCCGCGTCGCCGCGGCGGCCAGCTGAGGCCGGGGGAGCTCGGGCGCCAGGGAGGGTGCGCGCGCCTTGCCCAGCAGGGGCCCCAGCTCCAGGCCGGTGAAGGGCGTCGCGACAGCGTCCGTGAAGGTGCCGACGGAGGTGGCCACCGAGTCCATGCACGGGTGCAGCATCTCCTGGATGGCCACGAAGTAGCACAGGTTGCTGTCATCGCCGTCGGGCTGGCCCCTGGCGTCCATCAGCGCACCGGGCGCCGCCTCGCCGTCGTACGCGCTCCCCGCAGGCCTGCCCGGACGTGCGGGCATTAGCGCGTGCGCCCCGTGCAGGTGCCGCGCGTGCGCGGCCCCTACGCCGCTGTCAGCGCTAGAATGACAGCGCTGGATCAGCGGGTGCACGCAGCTTTTATAAGTGACCAAAGCAGGCTGCGGGCGCGGAGCAGGCAGGGCACCACCTGAAGACCATGGTGAAGAGGCGGTGCTGCGCGGAGTCCGTGCTGTGCCGCCACTGCGCGTTGTTGATCGTGAACTCCTTGCCCGCCGCGACCATGTCAAATAGCATGGCCGACGATACCTGCGCGCAGCCGGCCCGCACCCTCAGCGTGAGCGCGGGCGCCGTGCGCGGGCGGCCAGCCCGGCGGCGCGGCGGGCGGGGGCGCACCCGGCTGCGCGTGGTGTCCTCGTATGCGCAGAACAGGTCCCAGAACGCGTGCCCGCGGACCGCTTCCATGTCCATCCCTGCGCGCGCGCCCAGCCAGCGGTCCAGCTCCCAGTCTCTCCCAAGAGCGGGGCGCTCGGCGCCAGGCTCGCGGCGGCCGGGCGCGCGCGGGCGCGCACCCAGCTTGTCCACCGCGGCCTGGTTGAGGTGCAGGACGCGCCAGCCGGGCGCAGCCGTGTCCACAAACAGGAACGCGTCCCGGTACGTGTCCATGTAGCCCTGCATCTGCTCCGCCTGCGCCTGCTGCGCGGCCTGCGCGCGCGGCGCGGCGCTCAGCGCCGCCGCGCAGGCCGCGGGGCGCGCGCCGGCGCCCAGGCCCCGCCCAAAGCAAAGAAAAGGCCCAACCCAAGGCAGAGCGGCGGGGCGGCGCGCGGGCGGCCACCTGCGCCCAGAACGCCTCCAGGTCCTTGGCCACCGAGCACGCGAGGTGCTTCAGGATGCCGGCCTGCCCCGCGTCGAACGTGCGCGCCCGGCTGCTGCCCAGGCACCTGCGCGGCCGCGCGGGGTCAGGCGCCGCGCGCGTGCGCTGCTGGGGCCCTGCGGCGGGCCGCGCGCGGGCGCGCTGGGCCGCGCACAGCAGGCCGAGCTCGGTCGCGCCGTCGCTGGAGAGCAGCGTGTAGCAGCAGAAGAAGCGCGCGCTCGCGCTGCCCACCACGTCGGCGTAGCCGGAGAACCTGCGGCGGCGCGCGCGGGCGCTCAGCGCGCGGCGCGACGGGCTGCAAGCGCACGGCCGGCGCAGGCCGCGGCGCTCCCTGCCCCGGCGGGCCCCGGCTGCCCGCGGCGGTGCGAGGCCCGCGCGGGGAGGCGCCCCGCGCTGCGGGCCGGGCCGCACCGCGAGCTGGCCTGCAGGTCGTCCACGATGGTCAGCGGCTCCGCGGGCGGGTCCGCGAGCAGGCACTCGCACAGGCGCGAGCACCAGGAGGGCCCGTCGCCCTTGGGCAGCACCAGGCCCGGGCGCTGGTGCAGGCCGACGACCACGCGCTCCGCCTGCAGCAGCGTGCGGCCGAGCAGCAGGATGTGGTCTGCGCGCGCCGCCGCGCGGCGGCGTCAGCGGGGCTGTCAGGGCGCGCGCGCCCGCGCGCGCGCGCGCCGCGCTGAGCCAGGCAGGCCTCCGGCCGCGCCCGCGACAGGCGCTGGGCGCGCGCACCTAGGTTTATGCGCGTGTGCGGGGGCGCCCCCGGCTGGCGCGGGCTCCCCGGGGCCGCGTGGCCGACATCCGAATCGTTGTGGGCAGCGGGCGCATCGCGCGGCCCGGCGCCCTGGTCCCCGGGCGCGCTCTCGGCAGCCAGGCCGTGGTCCGCGGCCGGCGGCGGCGCAGGCTCTGGCGCTGCAACTGCAGGTGTCCCGGTCCGGCTGGCGGCGCACGCGCCCTGCACACACGCGGCCCACGCACACGTTTAAACAATCGTTGGGAACTCAGTCCGGCCCGGGCTGGTCCAGGCAGGCGCACCTGCGCGCTGTGCGCCTGCCCTACTCCGGGATCTGCTGCACACGCCGCAGGCGCGGGCGCTGGCTGGGAGCTGACGCAAGCGCCCATCCACGCCGAGTGCGCTCACTTGCTTGGCTGCACAGTGGCCTGCTCGAGCCGGTCAGAGCATTGGAAATGGGCAGTCCTTCTAACGATTGCCAACCAACTTCCGCGTTCCATGACGCTAAAAGGCATTCGAGCGGTTGGCGGATCCCGAGACGATCGACTCGGGAGCAAGGCGGGGCCATAAAGCGCACGCAGGCGGCTTTGGTGAGCCAGCCCGAGGTACTCCGGTTGCAGCAACCGTCACCGGCAGGCTTGGCACTGGACAGGACTCGCTGCATGGCCTGGGCGCCAGGGGATGGGGTCGCTGAACCTCGCTAAGATCAGCAGGATCCTTGTGCAGTTCACGCCGTGGTCCGGGGAGGGGCGCTGCGCCCGCGAGTTCCTGGCGCGCATCTCCGGAGGTGCGCCGCCGCCGGCGCTGCGCCCGAACGGGCCTGGCCCGGGGCTCGCCGGACCGAGGAGCCCGGCGCGCGCGCAGGCAAGGCCGCCGCGACGAACCCGGACTGCGACGTGACCGTGCGCGTGCGCGAGAAGGGCGGCACGTTCGTGGAGGTGGAGTATGCCAACAAGGAGGTGGAGCGCTTTGACACGCCGCGGATGACCGCCCAGCAGCTCGCCGCGCGCATCTCCGTGCGCTGCGAGGAGCTGGAGACCAGCGAGACGCTGCAGCGCGTCGGCATTGGCAAGCTGGACTCGGCCTGGGGCGTGCAGGGGTATGACGCGGGCAAAAAGGAGATCGTGCTGCCCGGTTAGCTGCGGGCGCTGCCCTGGTTGATAGCCGCGTTGCGTGCCCCCTCGCCAACCGAGTGTTACAAGCTTGCTTCAGCAACTTCGCCAGCCTCACGAGGCCATGGGCCGCGCCCGTCACAATGCCGCGGGCTCCGTGCGGATGCGAGCCAGGTGCCGCATGGTGGGCCTGCCGGTCGTGCACGCTGTCAGTTGCAGAGCGGCCCTCAGCGCGCACGCCCGCGCCCGGCGCCGGCGCGGCAACCAGGCGCGGCAGCCAGGCCCGCACCGGCCGTGCGGGCAGTTCCAGGGGCTGTCCAGCTCGGACAGGTGCTGCAGCACGCGCTGCATGCGCGCCCTGTCCAGCGGCTTGCCGATCATTATTGACGAGCGGCACGCGCGCATGGCCAGCATCGCCCTCACCCTGCACCACACACACCATGGCGGTGCACGCGCGGTCAGCCGCGTGGCAGACACACGATGGACGCACATAAAGGCACGCGCACAGCCTCAGCATCGCCGCATACGCTCATTCTGGCCTGCAGAGCCCGACTCTGACCTGCGACAGACGGCGCTCACCGGCTGGGCCGCACGGACGCCTGCCCGGCGCCCGTGCCGCCGCGCAGCAGCTGCGACAGCTCCTGCACGTCGGTCGGGCCGAACGTGACGTCCTTGCTGAAGGGCACGGCCGTGAGCAGCAGCCCCCCTCCGTCGCCGTCGCGAAAGTCGAAGCCGTTCTGCCGCACGACATCCGCCGCCTGCCTGCCCCGCGCCAGCACATGAGTCGGCCGGGCTGCTCCCCGCGGCGATCCGCTCCGCTCGCGGGTCGCTTCAAGCATCCCAGTCGACCGGCATGGGCGCGGCGCGGGGGCGCGCCTGACGGCCACGGCCTCCGCGGCCGTGAGGTCGAGCGGCTGCGGGTGCAGCAGCGGCTGCCGCTGCAGCACCGTGCTGCGCTGCAGGCGCTCAAAGTTGTACTTCTCGTCGCTCGCGTGCTGGTCCACGATGAACAGGTCCGGCCCCAGGCGCGCCAGGATGAAGCCCAGGTTGAACTGGCCCAGCACGCGCATGCGCGCGAAGTCGGCCTTCCGGAACACCTGCTCCAGCTCGCGCGCCGCGGCCGCCTCCGCCTCTGGGCCCACGCCGTCCGCGCCCTGGGCGGGCCGCCACCTTCGTGAACGGCAGCCGCGGGCCCCAGGGCAGCAGGCCCCGGCACGCACTCGCACCATGCACGCTGACCGGGGCGCTCGAGGGGCTGCGCTCGGCGCCCACCTGGACGGACGCCGCATGGAAGGAGCGCCCGGGCGTTCCGCCCGGCTCGGGCGGCACGCCGGCGCGGCCGGCCTGGGCGCGCCGCAGGCGCTGCAGCAACCCGGGCAGGTCGACGCGCGCCACCAGGTCGGGCGCAGGGGCGCCGGGCAGGCCAGCGGGCTGGCGCGGTGGCGGCGCGCGCTGGCCGCCCGCCCCACCCTGCGCCCGGCAGGCCCTGGTGGCGGCTGGCGCCCGCGGCCAGACTGGGGCGGTGCCGCCCTGGCGCGCCGCTCACCTGCTCGGAGGCGGGCGACGCGTCCTGGGCGCGACACGGGTCCTCGCCGGGCGGCGCTGAGCCTGCACCCGCGCGCGCGCCGCGGCAGAGCGTCACGACCGCCCGCCGCGGCCGGCACGCGCAGCCGGGCGCCAGGGCAGCGCTCAGGCAGCAGCGCGCCTGGGTCCTGCCTGCCTCCCGAGAGGCTGGCCTGGTTCGCTTGCTGCCCGCCCATCGCGTCCCTGGGCAGGCGCGCGCCGCGTCGGCGCGCGCGGCGCGGCGCACGTGCAGGCAGCTGCAGCAGCGCGCGCTGCGTGCGGACCTGTGCGGAGGGCTGGCGTCCATCATTTCTGGCGTGCTCGCTCCCGCCGCAGCCGGCGCCGCGTCGCTGGCCTCCTCTCTGGGCGCGCAGCTGGGCGTCGCGTCCTGCGCCGCCACACATCGCCCTAGGGGTGGCGCCCTGGGGGAGCGGCGTCGTGACATGACGCAACAGCTGGGCGACGCCGGCGCACCTCTGCTGGGCCCCCCGGCCCTCGTCGCATCGTGTGCGTGATCAGCTGCTGCTGCGAGCCCCGGACGACGCTGTCGACGGCAAACGTGCTGCGGGAGGGCTCCCACAGCGCCTGCAGCGCCTGCGCGCCCGCGGCGCCGCCGGCGCGCGCGTCAGCGCCGCGCCCCGCACGCTGCCAAAGCCACGCGCGCAGGGCGCGCGCGCCTTCTGCAGCGCCGCGAGCAGCTCGTCCTCGTGGTGCAGGAAGGTCTTGCGCTTGTCGGGCGTCACGTTGATGTCGTAGCTGCGGGCGGCCGGGCCAAGGCGGGACTCGTCAGTAGGGGTGTGCATAGCCAACAAGGCACGCTGCTCCGGGCGGCATCCCCGCAACTGCGCACCTGTGGCGCGGCAGCTGCAGGTCCATGACGGCCACCGGGCGGCAGTGCGCGGTCGCCGCGCTGGAGAGCGAGCGGTACGTGTCCGTCACCAGCCGGCTGGCCTGCGGCGCGGCGCAGCCGGTGCGGCACGATGCGCCAGGCCACCACGGCGTGCGGCGGGCGCTGCGCCTACCTTTGGCAGGTCGATGGGGCGCCCGTTCAGGTACAGGAACAGGCGGTCGCCTGCGCTCTTGCTCGAGCCGGCGCCCGCCTTGGACACATACCTGCGCACGCGTGCCGGTGTGACCATGCATGCGAGACTCATCGCCACGCATGCCAGCCTCATGCGGCCGGGCCCCGCGCGGCCGGCGGTGGGCAGGCGGCCGGCGGCGCGCGCCCGGCGATCCGCGCGCCGCTCGGGCCCTCGGCGCCCAGGGGCTCCAGGCCGTCGGCGACGCGGCTGCCGAACACGGTCACGATGTTGTCGCGCACGCTGGCGGCGCCCTGCGTGGACACC
>JAABUV010004598.1_pt1 | contig 16362 bp, 16 predicted proteins | sample 5559971 | NCBI WGS metagenome assembly JAABUV01 (sample SAMN10711881, study PRJNA513362) | rock metagenome | isolation source: Antarctica rocks | place: Antarctica: Victoria Land, Knobhead nord | collected 2015-12-19
CGCCTTGAACGAGGGCCAGTCATCGGGGAGGTCGAGCACCTGCAGGGTGCCGTAGCGCACCGTCTCGGCGAGGATGTCGTCCTTGTTGCGGAAATGGACGTAGAGGGCGCCAGCGCTCAGGTCGGCCGGTGCTGGACAGCCTGCATACCTGGTTCATCGTGACGCTATCCTGTGGGCCGGGCCGGATAAGACCCGTGCAGCCCGCCGTCAGGCGGAGGAAGGGCGGCGGGAGCGGCGCGCCGGCGCCGCACCTGTCTGCACGTCCCAGGGGCCGAGCGTTTCTTTCAGCTTGCGCAGGACAAAGCTGGACTTCGAGTGCCGGATGCCCGGGATGCGATACAGCCTTTCACGCAACAGCCGCTCGTAGTCACGCGTGTCCCGCACCGCGATACGGATGTAGTAGTCGTAGTCGCCGGAGATCAGGAATGCTTCCAGCACCTCCGGGATTTGGGCGAGCGCCTGACCGAATGCGGCCAGCACTTCGTCGGTGTGGCTTTCCAACACGACCTGGACGATGACCGTCTCTGCGAAGCCGACCGCCGCCGGATCGATGCGGACGGTGTACCCGGTGATGACGCCTGCCTCCTCCATGCGCTTGATGCGGTTCCAGCAGGGGGTGGTGGACAGGCCGACGCGGGCGCCGATCTCCGCCAGGCTTTGGCGGGCGTTGGCCTGAAGGCACACCAGGATTTGGCGGTCGAGGTGGTCAAGGTCCATTTTCTGCTAAGGTCCACTCACATAGAAATCTATTCCGCCTTTAGGGCATATTTGCGGAAAGATGGAAACCATTTTTGCCAGCGCGGCACTATGTTGTCCGGCATGGAAGCTTTGCTCGACACCCTGACACCAGGGTCCGGCGTACCCGGGCGCCCTCCCACTGGCGCCACCGCCTTGCTCGACGCCTTGGTCGCGTGCGGGGTGGAGGTGATTTTCGGCTACCCCGGCGGAGCCGTGTTGCCGCTCTACGACGCCCTGCACGGCGAACCTCGGCTGCGCCACGTGCTGGTGCGCCATGAGCAGGCCGCAGTTCACGCCGCCGAGGGATATGCGCGCTCCACCGGGCGGCTGGGCGTCGTGTTCGTCACGTCCGGACCCGGCATGACCAACACGGTGACCGGCCTGCTGGACGCGCTGTGTGACTCCGTCCCGGTTCTGTGCATCGCAGGCCAGGTAGTGACGCCGCTGATCGGCACCGGCGCCTTCCAGGAGTGCGATGGCGTCGGGATCGCCCGCCCCGTGACCAAGTGGAGCTGCAGGCTTGAAGACCCGGATGCCGTCGCTGCGACCGTGCACCGGGCCGCCGCCGACGCCCTGGGAGGCCGTCCCGGGCCGGTGCTGCTTGAATTCCCCAAGGACGTGCAGCTTGCTCCCGCGCGCCTGCCTGAAGCGGCGCACCGTCCGGGCGTCGTGCCCGCCGTCCTGCCGCTGGAGCGGTTGCGAGCGGCGGCTGCCCTTATCAGCGGGGCGCGGCGGCCGGCGTTCTATGGCGGCGGTGGCCTGGTCAACTCCGGGCCGGCCGCCTGCGACGCCTTCACCCGGCTGGTGCGGCGCACCGGCGCGCCCTGCACGCTGACGCTCATGGGCCTTGGCGCGCTGCCCGCCTCCGACCCGGCATTCCTCGGCATGCTCGGCATGCATGGAACGATCGAGGCGAACCTCGCCATGCACCACGCAGACGTGATCGTCTGCGTAGGCGCACGGTTCGACGACCGGGTCACCGGTGACCTGGCCCGGTTCAGCCCGAATGCGCGCAAGATACATCTCGACATCGACCCATCCTCCATCGACCGCCTGGTGCGGGTGGACGTGCGGTTGGTGGGCGACTGCGCCGCATTGCTCGCCGGGCTTGAGCAGGCGATGGACGAGGGATCGGCCGGGCCTGCGAACCTGGATGCGTGGTGGGCATCGATCAAGCGGTGGAAGGCCCAGGGCTGCCTGCGCTTCGGGCCGCGGACGGACGTGATCCTGCCGCAGCACCTCATGCGGACGCTGGACGGCATGGTGGCGGGTCGGGACGCGATCATCTCCACCGATGTCGGGCAGCACCAAATGTGGTGCGCGCAGTACCTGGCGTTCGAGCGCCCGAACCGCTGGCTGACCTCCGGCGGCGCGGGCACCATGGGCTACGGCCTTCCCGCGGCACTTGGCGCGCAGGTGGCGCATCCGGACCACCTGGTAGTGTGCGTGAGCAGCGACGCGTCCGTGCAGATGAACATCCAGGAACTGTCCACGGCAGTGCAGCATAAGTTGCCGGTGAAGCTCATCCTCAGCAACAACGGCTACATGGGCATGGTCAGGCAATGGCAGGAGCTAAACCACGGCAGCCGATACAGCCACAGCTACACGGCGGCCCTGCCGGACTTCGTCGCGCTCGCAAAGGCATACGGCTGGTCCGGCCGGCGGGTGGCCGACCCGGCGGACCTGCCGGATGCGCTGCGCGAGTGCCTGGACAGCGACGGGCCGTTTTTCCTCGATGTCGCCGTGGCCGAGTTGAGCAACTGCTTCCCGATGATCGCCGCGGGGGCCGCCCACAACCAGATCATGCGGGACGAGACGACGTACTACGACGCGGAGTTGTAGGACCGCCCGGCTCGCGCTAATCGGCGAACTGCTCGTTGCCGACCAGGCCGATCTTGGTGACGTCGAGGCGCTGCGCCGCGGCGAGGACGGCGAGCACGTGCCTGTAGATCACCAGCTTGTTCGGCTTCAGGTGGACCTCCGGTTGCGGGTCTTGCCTGGCCACCTCCCGCAGCTTCTCGTTGAGCGCAGCCTCGTCGGCCACGACGTCGCCGTTCCAGTACACCAAGCCATCGAAGTCCACGTCTATGTTGACCACTGGCGGCGGCGGGTCTTGCTGCGTGGGCGGGGTGCCGACTGGCAGGTCCATTTTGGTCGCGTGCGTCTGCAAGGGGATGGTGATGATCAGCATGACCAGCAGGACCAGCAGGACGTCGATGAGCGGCGTCGTGTTGATGTCCACCACGACGCCCTGCTCGTCACCGCCGCCCGACGTGAAGTTCATTCCCATGTAATCCGGCCTCCTAGCCGCGCGGCGGGGGTTGGCTGATGAAGGCAAGGTGGTTGATGCCGGCCCGCTCGCATTGCAGGACGATGCGCCCAACTGCCTCGTAGCGTGCGTCCTCGTCCCCGCGGACGTCGATCTCGGGCTGCGGGTTCGACGTCGAGACCTGCTTCAGCTTCCCAAACAGCGCCTGGTCGTCCGCCATGAGGGTTTGGTCCCAGTAGACGTTGCCGTCCCGCGTGACCGCGATCACGACGGTCTTGGGCTTTATCTTGTCGGCCTGGCTGACGACCTTGGGCAGGTGGACCGGGACCGTGTGCGTCACGACCGGGATCGTGATGAGGAAGATGATGAGCAGCACGAGCATCACGTCCACGAGCGGCGTGGTGTTGATGGTGGACACGAGGCCCTCCTCGTCGTCGTCGCCTGAGCCGATGTTCATCGCCATGGTGAGAGCCTACTCTGCCACGGCGCGGATCGCGGGCTTCACGGGCGCCGCCGGCGCGTCTCCGATCCGGCGCCCGGACAGCAGCAGCGCGAAGAGGTCGGCAGTGAAGCCCCGCACGTCCTCCATGACCGCCTTGTTCCGGCGGATGAGGAAGTTGTAGCCGAGCACGGCCGGGACCGCGGTCGCAAGGCCGATTGCCGTCATGATCAGGGCCTCGCCGACCGGGCCGGCCACCTTGTCGATGGACGCCTGGCCGGCGATGCCGATCGCGGTGAGCGCGTGGTAGATGCCCCACACGGTGCCGAACAGGCCAACGAACGGCGCGATGGATCCGACCGTCGCCAGGACGGCAAGCCCCGTTTGCAGCCGGCTGCTCACGGCCGTGGTCGCACGGTCGAGCGAGAGCGTGATCCACGTGCCGGCATCGATCTTCTGCACGAGCGTACCCTGGTGGTGGTTGGCGGCAGCTAGGCCGGAGTTCGCGATGTAGCGGTAGACGGACCCCTTGCCAAGGCGCGTGGCGCCTTCCTCCGCGCTCGCGGCCGTCCAGAAATTCTTCCGCGCGCTGCGGCCCTGGCCGGCCAGGCCGGCCTGCTGGACGAACTTCGTGATCATCACGTACCATGTGGCGACCGACATCACGGCAAGGATGGCCAGCGTCCCGCGCAACACCATGTCGCCGCCCGCCCACAGCGCCTGCAGCCCATAGGGGTTGTCGGCGTCGGTGGTGGCCGCTGACACCCCAGTGTCCGCCGCGCCCGGCACGGCGGCAGACGTGGTGGTTGGCGCGGCGGGGCCTTGCGGTTGTTGGGCAGGCGCTGAACTGTCCGGCGCTGGGGGTGTTTGCGCCGCCGCCGGAACAGCGCCGGAAGCTGTGATCAGGAACCCACAACATGCGAGCAGGCGAAGGAACCTCATAGTTTTCGTCTCCAGACAGGTGACAGCCGTGTTGTTCATTGAAACCGGTACCGGACGGAACTCTTTGACGCCTCCGACTTGCCGTCCACGGTCGCGGGCCGGAACCGGCAAAGGCTGATCGCGGCGAGCGCAGCGTCGTCGAGCCGTTTGAAGCCGCTGCTGCTCGCAACCGAGCTTTGGCTCACGGAGCCATCCGGCCCGATACTGACAGAGATCGTGACTGTCCCGGCTTCACCGAGCCGGTCGCTCGTCGCGGGCTTTTCCGGCACGTCGCATCCGGCAGACGCGATCCGCGACGCGCCCGTCCGCACTGGTGCCGCCACCGGCGCGGGCGGAGCAGCCGGCGCTGGTGCCGCCTGTGTCGGCACGGGCGCCTGGCTCGGCTTGAAGTCCTGTTTGGGTGGCGGCTTGGGAGACGGCGGCACCGCGATCGCCTTTGGCGGCGGCGGAACCAGCGTGCGTATTTCCGGCAGCGGGATGAACGGCGGCGGCGGCGGCGCAATCTGTGGCGGCGGCGGTGACGGGGGAGGTGGTGGCAGCACCGCCTGCTCCCGGATGATCAGAGCTTGGATGGGCTGGGTGGCCAACTGCACGGCCTGCTTTCCAAGGCCGGTGACAAGAACGTAGATCGCCACCGCATGAAACAGGACAACGGCAGCGAAGCCGCCGATCCTCGCTGCCGGGTTGGACCGCTCGGTCATCTGCATGATGAGTGTCCTTGCAAAGCTGCGCGCTCACTGATCGGGTGACAGGTTCCATTCAGCAGGGGAGCCGCCGTCGCGCGGCGCCGCATTTCCGTCTTCGGCCATCAAACCGACCAACAGAAGCCTATCCTCGGTCATCTTGGGACATCGAATCCTCCTGGGTCCAGGGCGGGGCCTCACAGCACAACTGACCCGGCCGGCCTGTTTCCGTTCGGCTGCTGCACCGCTGCCAATAACGGCTTTTCGCCCGCGAGGTGGATATCGTCGGGGCAGGGAGTAGCATAGACATAACTTGGAGTCACCTTATCCATGCTTCTTGTATCCCAGCAAGGAGCATAATGTCCCCGCAAGGATCATGCCAGTGAGCGCCATCTTCAGCCTCCGACTCCGCCGCTCCGTCGCACGGGCTGGGCTTGCGGCCCTGCTCGTCACGGCGCTGCTAACTCACTCTGCCCGGGCACAGGAGGCCGCAGCCCGCCCTGAGGTCGGGCGTGCCTTGGAAGCGGCCGCGGCTGCCATCCGTCAAAGGCAGTTCGACACCGCACGGGCCGAGCTCGCGACGGCGGAGGCCATGCGCAACCACACGCCTTACGAGGCCAATGCCATTGAGGAGTTGCGTGGCGCCCTCGCCCAGGCAAGCGGCGACGCTGATGGCGCCCTCCAGGCGTATCAACACCTGCTTGCAACCCAGCAGATGACACCGGCGCGGAAGGCGCAGATGGAGCACACCGTCGCGGCGCTGGCCTTCGCGAAGCAGGATTACGCCGCGTCAGCCGACTTCGCGGCGCGCGCCATCCGAGATGGCGACATGGACCCAGCGCTGCCGCTCATGATCTCGGACGCCGCCTATCAGGGCGGCGATTACGGCCGGGCGTACTCGCTCACGCTCGACCAGGTGCAAGCGCTGCGGCGGGCCGGCAAGAAGCCCAGCAAAGCGCAGCTGCAGATGCTCGCCAGCGCTGCCCAGAAACAGGGCAACGACGCCGCCTATGATAGCGCATTAGAGGCACTGGCCACCGACTACGCGGACCCACCCTCGACCGCTGCGCTCTTCGCCCGGCTGCAGGCCAGGCCGGGGGTGGCATCGCGTTACGCCGGGGACATCATGCGGCTGAAGCGCAAGCTCGGCCTGCTCGCGACATCCAAGGACTACGTGGAGGCCGTGCAGCTGGCGCTCAGCGGCGGCTATCCTGGCGAGGCGGCGAGCCTTATCGCCGAGGCCGACTCGCGTGGCATTTTCGGCAAGGACCCGCAGGACACGCGGCAGCAGCGGCTGAAGGCTTATGCCAGCAAGCAGCTTGCCGACGACCAGAAAGGGCTGGAGCGCGCCAGGACGGAGGGCGGCGACGCGCATGACGGCCAGCTCCTGGTGCGGACCGGATACGACATGGCCACGCAAGGCGACGCGTCCGGGGTGGCGCTGATCCAGCAGGGCATCAAGAAGGGCGGCATGGCCCGTCCCGAGCAGGCCAAGCTGATGCTTGGGGAGGCTTACGTCGGAATGGGCCGGACGGCGGAGGCGCTCGAAGCCTTCGCGGCCGTCAGCGGAGCGAACGGCTCTGCCGACTTGGCGCGTCTCTGGATGATCGCCTTGAAGCAAGGCGGCTGAGCACGAGGCGACTGCCTACGCGCGCGCCTCCGTCGTGTCGTCGCGCGCAACCTCGTCCACCATCCGTCCGTAAGGGCGCGTGGTCAGCCAGAAGATCGCCCCGCTTACGCAACAGGACGCGATCGAGACCAGCATCATGGCCGTGAGGAGCGGACGCGCCGCGGTGCCCAGGGCGTCCGAGACGGCACCGACCGCCAGTGGGCTGAGCGATTGTGCGATCAGCGTGAAAATCGTGACCAGGGCGAATATCCGGGCACGGACGTGTTGCGGCGACATCCTCTGCAGCATCGTCGGATAAACCATGTTCATGACCATCAGCAGCGTCATCTGCGCGGCCAGTGCCCCGTACAGGAACACGAGGCTGGTTGCGAACCCGATGCCGACCGAGAGCGGGACGCACCCGAACAGCAACCAGGCCAGCGCCACGAGGGGAGTGCGCGCGCCGAACCGCGTTTCCAGCCAGCGGATCACCGGCGTTCCGGCCGCGAAGCCGACGACCACCGCGGCCAAGCCGATTACCGCCAGCCATTCCCCACCCTGCTGCGGGGTCTGGCCGAAGTAGCGTGCAGCGGCCACGGGAACCCAGACGTCGATGGACAGGAAACCGAACGTCGCCACGGCGACGCCCAGGAAGACGCTGAACTGCGGGACGGCGTAGCGCCGCAGGAACGGCGCCAACGGAAGTGCAGGGCTTGCCCCGCCAGGCTTCGACCGGGACGCCATGCCCGAGGCCCGGCGCGGCATCGACAAGACCAGCACCAGGGCCACCGGCAGGAACAGCGCCGCAGCCAGGAACGCGAGCCGCCAGTCGGACAGCGTCGCCAAGCCGGACGGCATGTAGGCGCGCATGAAGCCCGCAAGGCCGATCAGGTAGCCGGCCAGGAGCACGCCGAGCGAGCTGCAGAGCCGGGCGCCGATGACGAAGACCGAATTGGCGAGCTGCAGCCTGCCCGCCGGGAACAGGTCGGGGAGCATGGCCTGGGCGGTGGGCGGGATCCCGCCCTCCCCGATCCCGACGACCGACGCCCCGACCAGCAGCCACGTGAAGGTCGGCGCCAAGCCGCTCAGGACGACGGCAAGACTCCAGACCGTGATGCACCCGGCCAGCACGACGCGCCGGTCGAACCGGTCTGCGAGCCAGGAGATGGGGTAGGTGGTCGCCACGCTGAGCAGCGCCAGGCCGGCACCCTGCAAGACGCCCATCTGTGTGTCCGACAATCCGAGTTCGGTGCGAACAGGCTCGTTCAGCAAAGTGAAGATCTGCCGGTCCATGACCGCGTAAACGGCTACGGCCAGAATGACGCCGAGAGCGTACCACGACGAAACCGGGGACGAAGCCGGGGCAGCCTCCGCCTGGTGCGCGGCCAGCAGGTCATCGGCTGGGGCTGGGGCACTGGCAGGGCCGGGATGGCTGCCCAGCGGCGCATCGTCATGGAAGGGCGCTGACATGTCTTAGGACACCCGTGCTTCTTGGGTCGTGTGGACGCCCTGCAACCGCGGCACGAGAGTCAGGGCTTGCGGCCCGCGCCGCGTGGGACCGCCAGCGTGGGCAGGGGTCGCCAAGGCCGGGAGACAGGCCAACGCCCTTGCCCGCTTTGGGGCCTCGCCGGCGCCGTCATGCCGCCGCGTCACGCGGCGGCACGGCCATGCAGTCCGGCGGCGTGGCACCCGGGCCCTGCCCGGCGCATGACCCCAGCGATCGTGGGTCAGAACCTCGCCCGCAACACAGCGCCGATAAGGCGCGGCTGGATCAAGGTCGCCAACCCGGTCTGGCGCGCCCCGCCGTTGTTCGCGTAGGTCGTGATCCCACGCTCATCGTTGATGTTGTTGATGAACGCCTCCGCGCTGTAGTGCCCGTACTCAAGCCCGGCGCGGAGGCTCCCGGTCACGTAGCCAGGCAGTGGCGTGTGGTTGTTGTTGGCCGCCGCGGTCGTGAAGTTGGTGAACCGCTCGCCGACATAGGTTGCCGATCCCGACACGAACGCCTGGACGTTGTTGATAGGCTCCCAGAAGTAGTCAACGTTGAGGTTGTTCGTGACACTCGGGACGAACGGAAGGTAGTCGCCGTTCCTCCCGCCCAGGCCGGGTGCGTTCTGGGCTAGGCGGGCGTCCGTGTAGGCGCCAGTCACGCCAGCCCGCAAGCCAGGCAGCACCGCCCAGTTGAAGCTCCACTCGACGCCCTTGCTGGTCGCGGCCCCGGCGTTGCCGATGGTCCCGACCCGCCCAGCGGGCTGTTGAAAATAGATATGATCTGGACCTGCTGCCAGTCAACGTAGAAACCTGTCACGTCCACCTGCACCTTCTTGTTGAAGAAGTCGCGGCGGACGCCAACCTCGTAGTTGGTAGTGCTGTCGGAGGTGTAGCTTGCCGGAACGCCGGTGGCGCCTGCAATGGGAATGTTCGGCCCGCCCGGGCGGTAGCCGGTGGCGACCCGGGCGTAAACCAGGGTGTTGTTGTCGACCTGCCACTTGGGGGCGACGTTGTAGAGGCCGACGTGGTCGTTCGAGTTGACCTGCGGGTTCTGCCTGGTGGGACCGAAGGCGGTGTTGCCGAACGCCGTGAATGTCGACTGCTGGGTGTTCCCGGCGATGCGTCCGCCGACGTCGATCGACACGGTCGGCGTGACGTGCAGTGTCACCTGCCCGAAGGTTGCCCACTCCGAGTAGGCCGACTTGAGTTGACCTCCGCCGAGTGGAGGCCCCGGCAACAGGGTCAAGGGAGGGGTCTGGCTGAGAGCGTCCAGGAACTGGAGCTGGTTGTTCGTTTCGCGTGTGTAGTAGAAGCCCACCTGCCAGTCGAAGCCGTAGCCTGCTAGCTGCAGGCCCGGATTGGACGCGAGCCGCACTTCCTGGTTGAACTTGCGCGTGTCGTCGTTCTGGCGCAGCCGGACGGTCGCGGGCACCCCATAGAGCGCCTGGCCCAGCCCCGTGGAGTACGGCACGCCGGGCGCCAAATTGGTGTCGGAGATGTCGTTGTTGAACTGCAGCTTGTTGTAGCCGTAGCTGCTCACGGAGGTCAGGTTCGCGAAGCCCAGGTTGTAGTCCACCTTCCCGTAGAACAGCGACGTCTCAAGCTGGCTTCGGGACGGTATCCTGGCGTTCCTCTGCAACGGGTTCAGGAGGTTCAACTGACCCGCGGTCTGCAACGGGTTCGCCGCCGCGCCCTGGACCTGGATCTGGTCGCTGTCGTTGGAGAATATGGTCTGCCTTGACGCGAACAGGCGGACGCTCAACCGGTCGTCCGGCTTGGCCAGCAGCTGGGCGCGCCAGTTGAGCTGCTGCCCGCTGTTGGCGTTCGTCTTGCCGTTCGTGAAGTTGCGGGTGTAGCCCGGCAGGAACTCGTCCGCGCCGCTGAGCCGCACTGCGACCTTATCCTGCACGATCGGCACGTTGATGTAGGCCCGCGTCGTCCCGCCGAGGCCGCCGGCCGTCAGCCCATTGAGGCCGCCCTCGATGGAACCGGAGTAGCTGTGCAGGTCCGGGGGGTTTGTGACGTACTTGAGCAGCCCGCCCTCGGCCGTCGCGCCGTACAGGGTGCCTTGCGGCCCGCGCAGCACCTCGATGCGCTGCAGGTCGTAGGTGTCCGGGTTGGGCGTCACCAGCGCGCCGTTGTTCTGCGAGCTGGCCGCGTTGAGCGGCACGTCGTCCACGACCGTGCCGACCGTCGCGCCGGCGCTGCCCGAATTGAGGCCGCGCAGGACGACTCGCACCTGGGTCTTGCTGGTTTCCTCCAACGACAAACCTGGCACCGTTCCTGCCAGGTCCTGCACCCGGACCTGCTGGCGCCGGGTCAGGTCCTCGCCGGTGATCGCGGTGACGCTGCCGGCCACCTCGCGCTCGCGCTCGTTCCGCCGGTTGGAGGTGACGATCACGTCGGCGATGGGCGCCTCCGGACTGGCGTCGATCGCCGAACCTGTGTCGGAGTTCGCTGGAGCGGGAGCCGCCCCCCTCGACACAGGAGGGATCGGGCCAGGCGGCGTCTGCGCCAGCGCCGCTGTAGCCGACAGCATCGCGCCGCAAGTCACGACCGCAAGTCTAGAACGGTTCACTTTCATTTAAGCCACTCCCGGTCGATGAAGGACGCCTGATTAGAGTCGAAGCCTAATCAAAGCCGAGGTCATGATGCAAAAACATGACTTGCACGTGTTTGGGATTGAACATGAGAAATCACCCATAGCCGATCTATGTGCTCACGGAGACGCCTCTCTGCTGGGAAGACACTCGACAGCGTAGCGCGGCAGCTTGTTGCTAGGCCTAGCCTCGCTCCCACCGCTTGCTTCCGCTTGGGTTTCACTGTTGAAAACGTTCCTGTGCAGAGGCGGCTGACGAGGTTCCATGGGCAAGCGGACTGTTGTTAGTGAACGGCATCTTGCACCTGTGAACTTGACGGTTCCGTGAGGACAAACTATCCCGGACAGGATGTCAACATCCTTGAATTCTCTAATCAGGACACCGGACCGGGTCGCTCTCCCGCTCCGTGCGCCCGGGACTGTCCCGCTGGACGCAATCAGGAGAAGCCAACCATGACGGTAGAGGTCTTGATCGACGCAGCGAAGCTGGACGAACTCTTTGCGCCGCTCGCGCCGCCTGGCTCCCCTGGCTTCGCAGTGGGCATCGCCCACCACGGCGTCCCGGCTTACCGGCGCGGCTTCGGCCTCGCGAGCGTCGAGCTGCCGTTGACGCTGTCCCCGTCGATCCGCATGCGCGTCGGGTCCACCACGAAGCACTTCGGCGCCCTTTGCATCATGCTCCTGGCGGAGGACGGCAAGCTGTCGCCGCAGGACAGCCTGCGCCGGCATCTGCCCGAACTGCCCGGGTGGGCGGACGCGATGACGCTGGCCCAGGTCATGGGCCACATTGCCGGCGTGCGATGCACGATCGACATCCAGACGTATTTCGACGGTTCCGTGGGCAAGGCGGCGCCGGTGCCGGACGGAACCGAGTTCAAGCTGCTTGCCAGCCTGGACAGCCCCAATTTCGCGCCCGGTGAGAACTGGAGCTATTCGAACGGTGGCTACACGTTGCTGACGGAGGTGATCGAGCGGGTCAGCGGCATGAAGTGGGGCGAGTTCCTCAAGGCGCGCGTCCTCGATCCCATCGGCATGAGCGACACGATAGCCCGGCCCGTGGACTCGGATTGCCTGCCCAACAGCGCGACGCTGCACGTCAAGCGCCCGGACGGGGGTTACGACAAGGGCTTCTTCGGGGTGCCGATCAGCGCGACCGGCAGCATCGTTTCCACCGTGGACGACATGCTGCGCTGGCTCGCCCACATGTCGAAGCCGGTGGTGGGCACCGCCGCGACGTGGCAAGCCATGCGCGCGCCCGGTCGCCTGAACAGCGGCGCATCAACCGCCTATGGCTATGGCCTGATAACGTCGGAGTACCGCGGCCTGGAGCTGCTCCACCACGGAGGCTCCGTCGTGGGCGGCAACAGCCAGATGCTGAAAGTGCCCGCCCACGAGTTCGATGTCACCCTCATGGTCAACAGCGACGTCGTCAACGCGCTGGACCTCGTGGAGAAGGTCATGGACGCCTGCTTCTCAGGCTTGGCCGAAAAGCGCGAACCCGGCAAGGGAGCCAACCTCGTGGGCAATTTCTATTCCCGCAGAAGCGCCCGCGTCCTGTCTTTCGTGGAGCACGAGGGCGAGACCTATCGGCAAGCTGGCAAGGACAAGGCGCTCGTGCCCCGGGACCCCAATGGCAACCTGATCACGCGCGTAAGTTTCGTGGACTACCGCCCGATCATGCCAGCCGGCGACGGCGTGACTCTGACGGAGTTGGGCATCGAGGACCATTACGAGCGCGTGTCGCCGCCCGCCGAGTCCGGAACCCCGGCGATTTTGGGGCAGTACGCCAACAAGTCGTCGGGGCTGTCCTTGACGGTCGAGGCAGGCGAGGGTGAGGCGGCGGCCATGACGCTGCATGGCAACGTCGGAAAGATGCACTACGGGTTGACCGAGCTCGCCCCAGGGCTTTGGAAAGGCCTCGCGACCGAGGGAAAAGCGCCTTTGGAGCCCATCATCGAGCGCGACGGGACGGCCCTGATGATGTCCTCTGGCCGGAACTGGCGCCTGCGCTTCGAGCCTGCATGAGCCCAGCCGCCTTGCCGGCACAAAATGCGAAGGAGATCCATGACAATTGGCTGACCCACTCCGGTTCCCATCGTGCCCGCGGCGTGATCGGGAGTGGCATGCCGGCGGTCACGACCGTCACCGTCAGCGACCCCAGGGTGACCCTTCCTTGATTGTTTGATGCGCTGTCTGTGGTCCTGTTCTTCCTACGGCAAGATCAGGCCGCGCCCGACGTATCACCTTTGGGCTAGCATGAACTTAGCGCACCCATGCTTGCGCGTGACGGAAGGACCTGGACCATGGGGTTACCTGCATACCCAAGCATTCCAGCCCAGTTTACTCTTGTCTCCCTTAGGACTGCTTGTTCTTTGGATAGCCGCCATTTATCCTATGTTGAAGTAAACGGCCTTTGACGCCAGATGCGGCCCAAGGCGCGTGGGAAAGGATCACATGTCAACGCTGCAGGACGAACGCCTTGCATTATTGGACCAGGTGCCTTTGGAAGCTCGATCAACGCTTGGAAGTCGCCTCCGCAGCTGGCGGATGCGGCACGGACTGACTTTGAAGGAAATGAGTGCCCGAACTGGAGTGCCGTTCTCAACGCTGTCCAAGGTCGAACATGACCGGTTGACGCTGACATTCGAGAAGCTGCAAGTCATCAGCGAGCGTCTCAAAATTCCAATGTCGGCGCTGTTCGCGGAGCATGACAGTCCTAAGACCACAGCCGCCAACAGCCGCCGTAGCGTAGCCAACCGCACGAATGCCCTTCGAGTCGTAACCCCAATCTACGACTACTTTTACATGTCGCCTGAGCTGCGCAATAAAGCAATGATTCCTGTCTTTACAAAAATCAAGGCTCGCACGGTTGAGGAGTTTGGTGAGCTGGTGCGGCATCTTGGAGAAGAGTTCTTCTACGTTCTTGAGGGAAGCGTTGTCGTGCATACGGAGTTCTATGATCCGATAGCTCTCACGGTGGGAGAAGCAGTTTACATTGATAGTACGATGGGACACGCGTACGTGCTGGCAGAACAGTGTGACAGCGCGATGGCGCTGTGTGTCTGCTCCACATCTCAGGAGGAACTGATCAGCGGCGCCGCAACGTTGAACGAGCGGGGAGGCGATCATTTGCCTGACGGCATGAAGCCGAAGCGGAGCAGGGTGCTTCGGGAACGGGCACGCACAGGGCCGTAGGCCTTCTCGGTTCCTGTTACTGAGTGGCACGAGCAACTTCCACGCCGTGCAGCCATTTCACGGCCTGTAGCCCTTGTACGCCGGCCACCGGATGCTGGACATAGGTGCGTATTCCGACGGATCCCAGCCGGTGATTCCGACCGAAGCCAGCCATCCGTTCCGAGGCAATCCAGCTACCCCTGAGTAGGGGGCCGGCGCGGTTCGCGAGCAGTCATCCACCGAGAGCAAGGTCTGTCCGGGCAACCCCGGGGAGCGCCATGCCAGGACAGAGACTGCCGATGCGTCAGGTTCGAGAAGTGCTTCGCCTCAAACACGTCTGCGGCCACAGCGGCCACCAGATCGCCGCCATGGTCGGCGTCAGCCGCTACACGGTGGCCGAGTACCTGCGCCGCGCCGGCGTGGTGGGCATCACCTGGCCAGTGCCGGACGGGCTGGACGACGCGGCGCTGGAGCGCAGGCTGCTCAGCCCGCCCTTCGCGGCCGAGCCGTCCCGCCCGCAGCCGGACTGGCCGCGGCTGCATGCCGAGCTGCGCCGCCCTGGCGTGACCCTGCAGCTGGTGTGGGAGGGGTACAGAGCGCGGGGCAGCCGGAGGGATATGGATACAGCCGGTTCTGCGAACTGCACGCGGCGTGGCAGGGTCGGCTGTCGCCGACGATGCGCCAGACCCATCCTGCCGGCGAGCGCATGTTCGTGGACTACGCCGGGCGGACGATCGACGTGACCGACACCGCCACCGGCGAGGTCCGGCCGGCGCAGGTCTTCGTTGCCGCCCTGGGGCGTCCAACCTGACCTATGCGGAGGCCCGCTGGACGCAAGGCCTGCCGGACTGGATCGGCTGCCATGTGGGCGCGTTCGCCTTCTTTGGTGGCGTCGCGCGGCAGGTCGTGTGCGACAACCTCAAGTCCGGCGTCACCGCGACCTGCCGCTACGAGCCAGGCATCAGCCGGACCTACCAGGAGATGGCCACCCAGTACGGCACGGCAGTCCTGCCCGGGCGCGTCCGCCGTGCAGGTCGTGCAGCGGTGGATCCTGGCCCGGCTGCGGAACCAGCGGTTCTTCTCCCTGGCCGAGCTGAACAGCGCGATCCGGGCGCTCACCACGGACCTTAACAATCGGACGATGCGCCACCTGGGCACCACACGGCGTGCATTGTTCGAGGCCGTCGAACGGCCGGCGCCGCTGCCGTCAAAGCCATACGCCTACGCCGAGTGGAAGCGCTGCCGGGCGGGGCTGGACTACCACGTCGAGGTGCACGGGCACTTCTACTCCGTGCCTTACCGCCTGGTGCGGGAGGTGATCGAGGCCCGCGTCACCGAACAGACGATCGAGCTGTTCCACGGCGGCATGCGCGTCGCCAGCCACCTGCGCAACCCGCGCCAGCACCGGCACACAGCGACGCCCGACCACGTGCCGAGCGCCCACCGCCGCTACGCCGAGTGGACGCCCACCCGGCTGCTGCGCGAGGCCGCGGCGGTCGGACCGGCCACCGTCGCCCTGGTGGAGCGCATCCTCACCGCCAAGCCGTATCCCGAGCAGGGCTCCGGGCCTGCCTCGGCATCCTGCGCCTGGCGCGCACCTATGGCCCCGAGCGGCTGGAGGCCGCCTGCCAGCGTGGCATGGACATCGGCGCCCGCTCGTACGGGTCGGTGCGCTCCATCCTGCAGAACGGCCTCGACGGGGCCTACCGCCCCGACCCCGCGCCGGACGAACTGCCGGTCCAGCACGGCAACATCCGCGGCAGCGGCTACTACCATTGAGGAGGACGACACCATGCTGACCCACCCCACCACGGACCGCTTGCGCGAGCTGGGCCTCGCCGGCATGGTCCGCGCCCTGGAAGAGCAGCAGCGACAACCTGACAACATAGACCTCGGTTTCGAGGACCGGCTCGCCATGCTGGTGGACTGCGAGGCGCTGGAGCGCGACACCAAACACCTGGCCGCGCGGCTGCGGTTCGCCGGCCTGCGCTAGCAGGCGACACCCGAGGACATTGACCACCGCGCCGGCCGCGGAGAACATCAGGATGTTTGGGGTGTTCGCGCTGGCGAGGGCAACCGGCGTAAACTGGCCGAGTGGTGCGAGCGCCGAAGCCAACCAGACCGGCTGTTGGAGCTGCCTTGTTGGCGGCCGACGCCGACAGGGCCGAGATTGTGCAGATCAAGGTTTGGCTGCTCGGGATCAGCCCGATGGTGTGGCGGCGCTTGCTGGTGCCGAGTACCTGCATCCTGCGTGAGCTGCACGGTGTCATCCAGGTTGCGATGGGGTGGGAAGCAGGGGCAACGCATGAGATTTGGTCTGGGTTTGGTGTGGAGATCAGCGGTTAGTTGACCAGGAGCTTGAGCATGTAGGCGTCGTTCCAGGCGGCCTTCTTCCGCTTGCCGCGCAGGCTGGCTTTG
>JAABUV010004599.1_pt1 | contig 16360 bp, 19 predicted proteins | sample 5559971 | NCBI WGS metagenome assembly JAABUV01 (sample SAMN10711881, study PRJNA513362) | rock metagenome | isolation source: Antarctica rocks | place: Antarctica: Victoria Land, Knobhead nord | collected 2015-12-19
CGCTCGCCGCAATATCGCCGCTACTACGGCAGGACATGCGCTCCTGCGCCGGCGTCTTGGGGGCGCGGGCGCCACGCTGATTGCGGTAACGGTCGATCCAGCCAGCAACTGACTCGGCTCGGCCTGTCCCAGATCGAGGTGTCGGCCTAAACGGACTTCCTGCCACGAGCGGTGCCGCCGTAGGGTTCTAGGACAGATTACCCACTTGGGTCAGCTAAACTGCTGATGGCAACTCCTACGAGGACTGACTGTGCTATGAGCGGAGAGGTTGCTCAACCAAGTATTGCCGCACAAAAATCCTCGATCGCACCCACCATAATACTACAACGTTAGATGGTTAGGATGTATCGTGGCGGTGCAGCGTGCGCGTGCGGTGGGACAGATAGGCGGCATAGTTCTGCTGCTGGATATAGCACAGGTGGCGCAGCACCGTGGGGATGTCGCGGGGTCGGCGCGGCAGCACGGCCTGGAGCAGCAGGCGCACCTGCGGCACGGTCAGGGCTGGTGCTTTTTTTCCCCAAGCGGAGCCGCGACCGGACCAAGAAGTGATGGGCGAGGAAGGAGAGCGTGATATGGTGCTGCCAGCCGATCCAGCCGCGCACCTCGTAGTGGTCCAACCCGACCTCACCCTTGGCTTCCAGGATGCCCGTCTCAATGGTATGATCACAAATGACAAATTCTGCATGACCCGCGCCTGCGTGTTGCCGCTGTCGTGGTGGCGCTGTCCAAAAAGCCTCCGTCAGTAAGTGGTCGGCGGCGTGGGGCCGTGCACGGGAGCGGTGTTGGGTAACCAAATCGCGAAAAGGGGTGAAAAAATGAGGACAAAAAGGCCGGTCGTTTGGGAGGATGTATTCAGCCATGTCAGCACCCTCGACGGGGGGATACGCGTCGATACGCCCGCCTGGGTCGCCTGGCTTGACGCGCCGACGACGACGAGCTTTGCCTACCCGATCGACAACGTGGCGCAGGGCTATATCGAAGCGTTCATGACCGTGCGCAAAGAACGGCGCCAGCGCGGCGGCGCCTATTGGACGGCATACTCCCACGTCGGAGGGCAGATGCGCAAGGCGTACGTGGGACGCACGGCGGTGGTGACCGACGCTCGCCTGCGCGCCATCGCCGCCACCTTCCTGCAGCGCATCTTGTGTCCACCCCCCGTGTGGCGCGCCGACCGTTGAGCAGGAGGGGGGCAGCCCGCAGGGACAGCGCCTCTCCGCCGCGCGCCGCTCGTCCCGTTGTCCGCGCGTGACCACACGCCAGGGGGTGTGGCGCGCTCACTGCGGCGCACGCTCCGTGAACAGGTGCCACAGGGAGCGCCGGAGGAGGCGCGATGAACGCTCACTGGCGGGTGCGCCGCACGGTCAGCGCACAGGACGCGGGGCAGCAGCGCTGGGATCTGGCCTACCAGTGTCTGCTCCGGTGGCGAGAGGAAAGCAGCGGTCCCCCCTTCAGGGAGACGGACGGACAGGATGGAGACATAAAGGAGGCACCGCATGGATGTCGCCCTGTATGCGCGGGTGTCAACCCGCCGACAGCAACAGACCCAGACCATTGACCAGCAACTCACGCGTTTACAGGCCCATGTCACCGCGCACCCGGAGTGGCGCCTCGCCGAGGAGCACATTTACCGGGACGATGGCTACAGCGGGGCCAAGTTGAGCCGGCCTGGCTTGGACCGGCTGCGCGACCACGCGGCGCTCGCGGCCTTTGAGTGTGTGGTGCTCACCGCGCCCGACCGACTCGCCCGCACCTATGTCCATCAGGTACTCCTCATCGACGAATTGGCGCAGCGGGGCTGTGCCGTCGCGTTCGTGGATCGCCCCATGAGCGACGACCCGCACGACCAACTCGTGCTTCAGATTCGAGGGGCCGTGGCCGAGTACGAGCGGACCTTGATCGCGGATCGCATGCGGCGGGGCCGGCAAGCCAAGCTGCGCGGGGGGCAGCTCTTACCCTGGACACGGGCGCCCTACGGCTACATCCTGGACGCCGAGCGGCCGCGCGACCCCAGCCGGGTGCGCCTCGATCCGGTCGCCGCCGCCGTGGTCACCCAGATCTTCGCCTGGTACACCGACGCCCAGACGCCAACAACGCTCTACGGCATCGCCAAGCGCCTCAGCGACGAGCGCATCCCCACGCCGACGGGCCAGCCACGCTGGAACGTGGCGAGCATCCGCGACATGTTGCGCTCGCCGGCCTATACGGGGACCGCCTACAGCGGGCGCACCCGTCCAGCCCCGGCGCGCCACCGCAAATCGGCGCTGCGGCCAGTCGGCCCCGGCGACAGCCACGCGCCGACCCCGCCCGAGGAGTGGATCGCGATCCCCGTTCCGGCCATCGTCAGTCAGGAGACCTTCGACGCGGCCCAGGTCCAGTTGGATCGCAACCGCCAGATGGCCCGCCGCAACAATACGGCCCATGCCTACCTGCTGCGCGGCTTGGTGAGTTGTGGACAGTGCCAGTTGGCCTGCACCGGACGGTCCCGCGCGCCTGGGTATGCCTACTATCTGTGCCGTGGCCACACCGACGCGCTGCGTGCGGCCCGTGGCCAGCGCTGTACGGCGCGCTTCGCACCGGCCGTGGCCCTGGACGACGCGGTCTGGCAGGACCTCTGTCGCGTCATCGCCGACCCGGCGATGCTGACCCACGAGCTGCACCGCGCTCACAGCGGCGCCTGGTTGCCCCAAGCGCTGCAGGCGCGACAGCAGACGGTGCGCGCCGCGGTCGCCCAGTTAGAGCGCCAGCAGGAACGCTTGCTCGCGGCCTACCTCGCCGAGATCATCGACCGCGACGAGTTCGCGCGCAAGCGGCAGGAGATCTTGCAGACACTCAACGGCCTGGCCCAGCAACTCCGCCACTTGGAGGCGCAGGCCCAGCAGCAGCATGATGTGGCCGCGGTCGCGCACGGATTGACGGACTTCTGTCAGCGCCTCCAGCCGACCCTGGACCACCTCACGTTCGACCAGCGCCGGCAACTCGTCGAGTTGCTCATCGACCGCGTCATCGTGGACGACGGGCAGGTCGAGATCCGGTACGTCATCCCCACCGGTCCCAAAGGAGCAGAAACTCCCTTTTGTCATTTGCGTTTAGACTATCTCGATGGTCCAGCGGGCGGCGGCGACCTGGGCCAACGTCAGCAGCGGGGTGTCCTCCGGGGCGTTGGAGAGGTAATAGCGCGCCTCGCTGCCGTCCAGGTTGTGCCGCAGCAGCAACCAGCAGGCGCGACCGGGCAGGCCCTCGCGGCTTTCCCAGACCCGCAGGGCCACGAACTGGTAGGTCCGTGACCCTTGCGCTCCCTCGGCCACGGTCAGGTCCCGCCAGGCGCTCGTTGAGAGACTAGCGGCGCTGGCCGCGACGGTCCGCGCGGGGGCGGCGTCGGGGACGAGGCGCGGCGTGGTCGGCTTGCCGCCCCGGCCACGCCACGGCGGCACCGCGGCCAGGGCTGGCTGGTCGAACACGGGCGTCGTCGCCGGGACATCGAGCACGTAGCGCCAGTCCTCCGCGTCCAGGGCATCGCGCAGGGTGGGGACCATCCCGTAGGCGTCGTCGCCGGCCACCCAGGGGCCGGTGAGGTGGCCCACCGCGCGCGCCTGCCGCAGCAGATCCAGCGCCAACTCCGCCGTGCTCTGGTAGCGGATCGCGCCTTCCGGCACGCCCGCCGCCTGGCAGCGCGCCGGGTCGTCCGTCCACGCGTGCGGCAGGTAGAGCCGCTTATCGACCAGGGCGTGCCCCCGCGCCGAGGCGTAGGACAGGAACACACCGAGTTGGCAATTGCCCACCTTGCCCAGCGTCCCGCAGTATTGCCGCGCCACGCCCACCGAGTGCGTCCCCTGCTTGGGGAAACCGCTCTCGTCGATCACAAACACCCCGTCCGGCGCGTTCAGTCGGGCTCCGACGTACGCCTGCAGGCGGTTGATCACCGGGTCGGTCGGCCAGGGCGCCTCGGTGAGCAGGCGCTGCAAGGGGCGCGGCGTCGCCCCCTCAATCATCTCGGCCACATTCTCGGCGTTGCGCCGGTCAGCCTGCTGCACCAGCAGCCCGCGCACGTACTGCTCGCCCCGGCGTTGGGCTTCCACACGCCCGAACAGCGGGGCGAACTCCGCATGAAAGGCGGCAAAGGACGCCGCCGCACGCTCAAAATCAGCTTGGTCCATCACGATACTCCTCTATTAGAAGTATATCGCTAAACCGTCGTTGTAGTACTAGCGAGGCTCCGCCTCAGACCGACGAGAATGGCGCGAAAACGTGACTCAATCGCACCATGTTTGCTTGTATTAGGAGTCTAGGGGGACCGCGCGCTCGCACGCGCCACCTTTGCCGGGCCGGCAGATCAGCGTCGATCTTCCGGCCCGGTCTCTATCCCCCTGGACCGGCTCATGGACATCTGAGCGTCATAACGACGTGGACCTGTCCGCATGACCATCGACGTTTTTGGGGCGCCGATCGTCGCCGATCTCCTGCATGTCAATGGCCACTGTGAAGGGTTCTCAGGCGCTTTTGGTGATGCCTAATGGCCGTCGATGACGCTCGATCTTAGGGCGACAAGGCGCCGCTGTGCTTATGCCCTAGATCGCGACGACCGATTCGACTATCCTGCCTTCAACCCAGCCCTCTCATCGCCCTCACCGTGATCCGTTGTGAACGCTCGCTATGTCTTTGCTCAGTAAGTGTCACCACGTCGCACTCCACCGGCATCACCAAAAGTGCCTGAGAACCCTGTGAAGTCCCCGCTGGTGGCCACCAAGGCCACGTCACGATCAGCACTGTTCAGGGACCGCGGCGTGTGGCGCTGCTCACGCGGCGACAATGCCCGGTAGCGCGCAGCAGCTGGGCTTCCTCCCGCGTCACGATCTCCCTGCGCTATCCGTTGGTCCATGACGGCCCCTCCATGGCCGACGCGGACAGATCCCGCGACCGTCCGCACTCCACCCTGGCGCTTCTATGTCGTCGTAACGATAGCGCGCCACGACCGCACAGGAGGGTCCGGGCCTCGTCCGGTGTGGCGGCGTGTGTGACGGCGTAGCCTTCTCCCTCCAGGATCGTCGCGACCAAGTCGGCGACCGCTTGATCGTCCTCGATGAGCAGAATGCGCGCCTCCGCCCTGTCGCGCGGATGTGGCGGGCTGGAGAACCGTGTCCATCGCCCCGGACATGACACGATACATCGACGACCGTGTGCTCATACGCATGGTCACATCCTCTCTCTCATTGTACGGGTGGCGCAGCGCTCCTGCCGCCCACGGCCACTGTCCTGGTCACGCATCCTCCCGGCAGCGCACCATGCGATCGACTGCTCCCCGCGCCGCCGCTGACTCCCACGCACCGTGGCTACCATGAGCCGCGACGGCGGCAGCCGCTGCCGGGAACACCAGGCGGTCGCTGGCCACGAAATTCACCACGGAGGCGATGACGGTCCCCAACGCCGATGCCACGACGATGGGCAGGTCGGTCCGCGCGACGACGAACACTCCTATGTTGAGCAGCGCGGCTCCGGCGGCGGAGCCCTGATAGGCGGCCCACCGTCCCAGGACAGCGCGTGGCGTCCCCGCGCGTGGTCGCCGGTCACGCCAGGTGAACAGGTAGCTCAGGACGATGTTGACCTGCGTCGAGAGCAGTAGGGCCACGGCGTCGGCCAGGATCGGCGACCAGCGTCCATCCGTCAAGGCGTCGAGTATCCCGAGTTGCACGAGCGCCGCGCTACCACCCGTCAGGGCGAAACGCAGCGGGCGCGCCGCCCACAGCCGCGGGATTCGTGTCACGTCGCGCCTCCCTCATCACCGGTGAGGGGGGAGCGGCCACAGACGGACCTGGCCGCTCCCCCCTCGCTCCCACACTCCACTGGGCGATGAACCGGCTAGAAGCTGGGCGTTCCCGTCGTGGACGTGGACGGGGCGCTCGGCGACGACCCGGCCGCGCCACCGTGCGGAGCGCCGGCCCCATAGCCATACCCCTCCTGGCGACCGAAACCGCCGTGCCGGCCGAAGCCGCCGCGGGCGCTCGTCGGCGCGACGCTGATGTGCTGCGCCGTCAGCGTCTTGCCGTCGCTCGAGCGCGCGCCTTCGGCGATGTCAGATTCTGATGGGTCCGTGGCGTTGGTCCATCGTGTGTCGAGGGCACGAGCAGGATGCGCGCGACGCGGAGCGCGCTACGTCGCCGTCCCCGTGAGGACATCGGCGACATCCGCCAGCACGGCGGCCGCTCCCACCTCCGCCGCTCCCACGGCGATGCCGGCCGCAGCCTCCACCTCCGTGGCCCGCGCGGCCTGCCCGGCCACCGCGGCCGTGGCCACTTCGGCGACGCCCTGGATAGCGAGGTCGTCCCCGGCCTGGGCCATCCGCTCACCCTGCAGGCCAACCGCGTCCGCGTCGGCCAGACGCCGCACCCCGTCGGCCAGTTCGTCCGCACCCAGGGCGGCGATCTGTTGGCCCGTGGCGGCCATCGCCCGCTCCACGGCGCGCGTCCCGGCCGCCTTGACCAGGTGATCGGCCGCCATCTCCTGCAGCCGCGCGCCGCGGCTCCCGAGGAACCTGGCCAGCGGTGGTAGCCCCATCCGGTCCAGCACGCGCGCCACCGTGCGCAACTCGCCGGACAGGCGCCCCAGTTCCAGGCCGTGTGCGGCGTCGTCCCCGCCCATCAGGCCGACCAGCGCCGTCAGCGCCCCCACATCGTCCGACACCGCCAACAGATCCGCGCCCGCAGCCAGGTCGCGGACGCCCGCCCCGGCCACGGCGGCGCTCATCATGCGCAGGCCATCGGCGTCCGCCGCGGCTGCTGCGGCGCGGGTCAGGTCGCTGGCCCCGGCCGCCAGCGCGGCGGGCACGTCGCTGACGGTCACCCACTCCTCCCCGCCCGCGGCGACGTGTGCCGCGCCCTCCGCGGCGGCAACGGCGGCTGTCTCCTCGACCTCCGCGATCGTGTCGGCCATTTTCTTCTTGCTGGGCGAGGCCTGTCCCACCATCGATCGCTTCTTCCCTGCCATGGTCTTTCTCCGTTTCGTCCCTACTATGCTCTTTGCCGTTTGCCGTTGGAGAGGCCGCCCTCCGCGGCGCGGGTCGCTCCCCGTGTCTTCTGCGTCCCGCCCGCCGCGTGGCGCGTGCCGCGGGCGCCGCCGTCAGACCGTCCGCCGCCGTCAGACCGTCCGCCGCCGTCAGACCGTCCGCCGCCGCCTACCCGACCGTCGCGCGTCTGGGTCTGATTGTTGTTTGCCATGTCCGTCTCCTCCTCAATGGATCGCTGCGCCCGACGCTCTGCCGCCGGCCGTCATTTCCGCTCCTCTTTTTCTTTGCACGGGCCAACAGCATCCGTCACACCACCCCATCCTGGCGTTGGATCATCCGCGCCGACGTCACCCGGCGTTGTCCGACATCGCCCGGCGCCACGTTGGTCGCCAGGGCTCGCTCGGCGGGATGGTCAGATCTGTTCCGCGGGGCAGCAGTCCGCTCAGATGCCCGCGGGCACCACGAGGCGCACGCGCCGCTCGCCGGCCGGCAGCCGCACCGCGACCTCCGTGCCCACGGCCTGACCGAGCAGGGCGCGCCCCACGGGGGAGGCGACGGACAGGCGGCCCTCGGCGATGCTCGCCTCGCAGGAGTCGACGAGCTGGAACACAACGCGCTCACCCTCGTCCTCGACGCGGCTACCGAGCGCCACCACGCCCGTGGGCGGAGGGGCTAGCGCGCGCCCGGGCGAGGAGCCGGTCCACCGCTAGCGCGCGCAACTCCACCCGGGCGTACTCGTCCAGCAGGGCGCGCAGCCCGCCGTCCTCGTCCCGCCATCCTCCCGCACCGCGACGAGCTGGGCGGTCAAGGTGGGCAAGCGGTCGCCGCGCAGCAGCCGGAGTTCCCGTTCCAGCCCCGCCCGGCCCGCCGGGGTGAGGGCGATGGGTGGTGTCGGCGTCCATCCCTGGATCATGGGTATCTCCTCTCCGTCTCGTCCGTGCGCGCCGTGTCGGCGCTGGCGTGCGACGCGCTCAGGGTATAGAGAGCGCCGCAGCCAATGCCCCAGCGAGCCAGCGTGTCGTGCGCCACCAGGCGCTCCAGATCGCCCTGCAGCGTGGCCGCCGCGACGGGGAGATCAAGGGCGGCGACAATCTCGGCAGGGGTGCAGCCGCGCGGGTCGCCGCCGGTTATGAAGGCGGTGACCGCGGCTGCGACATCGCGCCCCGACGCTGTGTCTCTCTTGCGTCGGTCCATGTCTCAGTGCCCTTTCTCTCCCTGTGTGGAGGGTCGGCTTTAACATAATATTGTTGCCCGTGAAGGGGCGTCCGGCGTGTCGAATTCGCTCGTCCGCGCCCTCTGGACGGTGGAGTGGACCTGCGGACAACCCTGTCGTCGGCTGAACCCCTGTAGGCGCCAACAATTGTACCCTTGGCACGAGCGGACCTCCGCTTATGGTCCAGTGCGGTGCGCGAAAAGGGCGATGCGCAACTCTGGACAAGCCGTAGATTATGTTAAAGCCGATCCTCTGTGTGGGTACCAGGCCGGTGCCCGCGTGCTACCTCTCGCTCTCGTTGGCGTCAGGGACCCCTCGTTCGTTCTGGTGGCGCATCGGGGGTCGGGTCAGCCGCGGCGGTGGCGGTGCGGTCGTCCTACAGGTCCCCCAGGCGCATGTCCAGGCGCACGTTCCCCTGCGCGTCGGTCCCCCCGAAGGCATGTAACGGAATGTAGATGTCCCTGGGGAAGAGGACGCCGCGCCGCGCCACCAGATAGCTGCCCCGCGGCTCGTAGCGGTCGAGCGTCCCGACCGTCGCGCCCGCTGTATCGTAGACCGTGGCGCCCACGGTCAGGTGGTGTGCGGGCATCCGTTGTCTCCTCTTCTCTTCGGTGACTATCTGGTGACTGCTGGGTGCGGAGACCGCGCCGGATCATACGCCGCGTGCGGACGTCGCCACCACAGCCACGCGGGCGCCGGCCCCCGCGTGGCTGTGCAGCCACCCCTACCTCCTAGTCTAGCGGCCATAGCTCAACAGGCGCGTCAACACGCCTCAACACCACGTCAAGAAGGATCAACAAGTCTCAACGCCGCACAGACCATCGCGCGTGACCTCATGCGTCCCGCGCGTGCGGCGAGTGGACGTCTCGGAGGTTTCTGTGCGGTTTCTGTAACGTAAAGAAGAGTGCGGCGGATCCGCACAGAGATGCGTTAAAATCAGCACACGACCGCATGGCCGCGGCTGTCAATTGAGCCGGGGCCGTACGAGTGGATAGGAGTGCGCGACGATCAAGACACCGACGAAGGTCCAGGGCCGCCGCGTCCCCCTTCTCGCGGGCATCCGGCCGATCAACCGCGCGCATGTGCCGGTCGACATGGTCGCCGGCCTCACGTTGGCTGCTCTCGCCATCCCCGAGGTGATGGGATACACGAAGATCGCCGGCATGCCGGTGATTACCGGGCTCTATACCATCCTGCTCCCCATGGCGTTGTTCGCGCTCTTCGGGTCGTCCCGCCATCTGATCGTCGGCGCCGATTCCGCCACCGCGGCGATCCTGGCGGCGGCCGGGTCGCCCGCCTACGTCGCCCTCGCGGGGGTGCTCGCGCTCATGACCGCCGGATTGTTGATGATCGCCCGGCTGATCGGATTGGGGTTCCTGGCGGACTTCCTGTCGCGCACGGTGCTCGTGGGGTTCCTCACGGGTGTGGGCATTCAGGTTGCGATCGGCCAGCTCGCGGAGATGCTCGGCCTCCCCCAGGGCGGGACGGGCACGGTCCACGCGCTCACCGAGGTCGTGACGCGCCTGTCCCAGACGCAGCGCGCGACGCTGGCTGTCTCTATCGCCGTCCTCGTCATGATCGCCGGCGCCCGACGCATCGCGCGGAAGATCCTGGGCGCGTTGATCGCGGTGATCGGCGCGACGATCGCGAGTGGGGCGCTCCACCTCGCGGCGCAGGGTGTGGCCGTGCTGGGACCGCTGTCGAGCGGCCTGCCGACGCTTGGCCTGCCGGCCGTGCGGTGGAGGGTGCCGTTGGGTCGTGCTGAGGTCGGAACTCAAGCGCCGTTCCGAGGACGCCATCGTCGGCGGTTGACAGGGACAGCTATGCTGCGGCAAGACGATGGGTGAGGTCGTCCCACGCGCGCAGTAAGCGCGGGGCCCGGGGCAGACGCGGGTCGCCCGTCGGCTCGCCCAGCCGGTAGAAGCCATCGCGCAGGTTGCGCATGAAGCCATGGCCGTCACACACGACCTGGGCACAGCGCAGCTGTTGGAAGCCCCGCATGCTTCGTGTGCGCCCCTTGAGGTGTTGATGGTCGCGCTCGATCCCCTGTTGCTCCATCTTGCCCGTGACGTGCTCCGCGTCCGGTACCACCGCCCGCAGCGCCGGCGGGTAGGTCGGCGCCTTGTCCGTCGTGACGCGGCGGGGCCGCACGTCGGTCTGGTCGATGGCCCGCTCGAAGAAGGCCGTGGCCGCTGCCGTGTCGCGCGTCTCGCTCAGGTAGACGTCGATCACCTGGCCGCGCTCGTCGCTGGCGCGGTAGGCGTAGACCCAGCGGGCCGCCAGCCGCATAGACGTCTCATCGACGGCCCACCGGGTCCCGACACGATGGCGATGGGGGCGCGCCGCATCTTTATAGAGCGGGGTGAAGTGCTGCACCCAGTCGAACACGGTCGACGCGTCCACCTGGGCACCCCGTTCGGCCAGCAGTTCCACATAACGGCATAGGGCAAGCGGAAACGCAGATACCAGCGCACGGCGAGCGCGATGATGGCGTCGGGGAAGCGGTCGCCGCGGAAGGCCGAGGTGGAGCGAGCGGTTTGACGGCGGTCGCAGGTCGCGCACTGGTAGATCTGCCGGCCCGCTCGATCGTGCCCGGCCTTGACGAACTGTTCCCCCACGCACCGCTGACACTGCATGCTGCCCTCCCTCGACCCTCTCATCAAGCCACAGCATATCCTATCTCAGCAGACCCCAACGATACCATTCTGAGTCCTGAACCTTCCGGCAGGGCTGCTGACCGCAGCGCGGATTGCGGCGATCCGTGCACGGTGGCATGACGTCGCCGATGCGTCATGGACCGGGCAGGGCTGAGGAGGCGAGGAGGTATCCGTGCGGCGGAAATGTATCATCTGCCGCACGGATAGAAACTGCGTCATGCGCGTTGGACTAGTCAAGGGAGGTGCTAGAATGCAAAGAACACTTCTACCTTGAACGATTCCTCGTCGAAGGTGAACGCTTTTTTGTTGCTGTCGTCGGCGGAAGGTGGGGACATGGTCGATAGCGCCACAGAGACAACCGCTGCGCGCGGGACGATCGCGACGGCCATGTCCGCGGTGCGCGAGAATATCGCGCGGGTCATCGTCGGCAAGGGCGACGTGATTGACCTGCTGCTGGTCGCGCTGCTGTGCGAGGGGCATGTGCTGCTTGAGGACGTGCCTGGCGTCGGCAAGACGATGCTCGCCAAGAGCCTCGCGCAGTCCCTCGATGGCGCCTTCCGGCGGATCCAGTTCACGCCCGACCTGCTGCCCTCGGACATCACGGGCGTCGCCGTCTACAACCAGCAGGCGGGTGACTTCACCTTCCGCGCCGGCCCCGTCTTCGCCAACGTGCTCCTGGCCGACGAGATCAACCGCGCCACCCCACGCACGCAGGCGGCTCTGCTCGAGGCCATGGAGGAGCGACAGGTCACGGCCGAAGGCGAGACACGCCCGCTCCCGCGCCCCTTCCTGGTCCTGGCTACGCAGAACCCCATCGAGTTGGAGGGGACCTTCCCCTTGCCCGAAGCCCAACTCGACCGCTTCCTGCTGCGCGTCCCCCTGGGCTATCCGTCGGAGGACGACGAGGCGGCGATCGCCCGGCGCTTCGAGGAACGTGACCCGCTGGCCGACCTGCGGCCGGTCATGGACGGCGCGGAGGCGCTGCGCCTGGCCGCGGAGGTCCGGCGCATTCACCTGAGCGAGCCGGTCCTGCGCTACATCGTGGGGCTCGTGCGCGCGACCCGCGCTCATCCCGACGTCGAGTTGGGGGCGAGCCCACGCGCGACGCTGGCCCTCGCGCGCGCGTCCCGCGCCCTGGCCGCGCTGCGCGGCCGCGCCTACGTCATCCCCGACGACGTCAAGCGGCTGGCCCCGGCGGTACTGACCCACCGCATCATCGTGTCCTCCGCCCTGCGGATGCACGTCACCGAGGCCGACGCCGTCGTCGCGTCCTGCCTGGGCAGCGTGCCGGTTCCCGTCGAGCAAGAGGGATAGGACCAGGGCCATGGAGGACGGTCGGCCGCGCCTGGACGTCCAGCATCTGATCAACCCGCGCTGGATCGGCGTGCTGCTCGGCGTGGTCAGCGCCAGTGTGATCTTTCAGCAGGTCGTCCTTTTCTTCGCGGGCGCGACTCTGACCCTGGCGCTGACCCTCTCCTGGGTATGGGGACGCTACTGCCTCGACGGCCTGACCTATCGGCGCACGTTCGGCAGCCCTACGGTCGCGTTCGGCGACGATGTGACGCTGACGATCGAGATCGTCAACCGCAAACTGCTGCCCCTGCCCTGGCTCGACATCGCCGATGAACTCCCCGCGGCCCTTGAGCTCGTGCGCGGCGAGGTTCTGTATTCCTGGCGGCCGGGGCGGCGCATCCTGCCGCAGTTGCTGGCGCTGCGCTGGTACGAGCGCGTGGTCCGGCGCTATCACCTCCACTGCCCCGCGCGCGGCGAGCACGTCTTCGGGCCGGTCGAGCTGCGCTCCGGCGACCTCTTCGGCCTGGCCACACGCCGACTCGCGCTGCCCGCGCGCCAGGTCTTGCTGGTCTATCCCAAGGTCGTCCCCGTCGAGGCGCTGGGGCTGCCCGCGCGCTTCCCGCTCGGCGACGCGCGCGCCCCCAACCGCCTCTTTCGCGACCCCCTGCGCGTGGCCGGCATCCGGCCATACACCGACGGAGACAGCATCCGGCAGGTGCATTGGAAAGCCACCGCCCGCCTGGGCGCGTTGCAGGTCAAGACCTATGATCCCAGCACGACCCCGCGGGCGATGCTGTTCCTGAACCTGGACACGATGCCCCGCGCCTGGGAAGGCATCCGCCCCGATCTGCTCGAGCTCGCCATCTGCACGGCCGCCTCCCTCGCCAGCCATCTGGTCGAGGAGCGCCACCAGGTCGGGCTGGCCGCCAACGGGCTGCTCGCGCGCACGACCGCGCGCGTCCGCGTCCCGCCGAGCCGCGCGCCGGGCCACCTGGCGATCATCCTGTCCATGCTGGCGCGGCTCACGGCCATGGCGACGCTCCCCTTCGCGGACTTGCTGCGCGTAGAGCGGCGCCACGTCCCGGCCGGGGCGACCATCGTCGTCATCACCGGCCTCCTCGACGACGCGATCCGCGCTCAGGCGCACGCCTATCGGACCGCCGGCCATCCCGTCCTGGTGCTCGCGATGGGCGACGACCTGCGCGACGTGCGGGAGCCCGGACTGGACGTGCGTTGGATCGGCGACGAGGCGCGGTGGCGCGCGCTGCGGGCGCTCCATGCCAGCGGACAACCGGCGGGGAGATGACGCCATGATGCGCATAACTCCGGCGGCGCAGGCCGAGGGCTGGGCGCGCGGCCTGCTCATTGCCGGCGCGGGCACGATGACAGCGGCGTGGCTGGCGATCCCGCTCGCGCTGCTGAGCCCCGCGGCCGCTGTCCCCGCGCTGCTGCCAGGGCCGCTGGAGGAACTAGTCGTCGTGGGCGCGGCGCTGGTGTCGTGGCGGCTAGGCGTGGCCCCGATCGGTGAGCGCTGGGCGCGCCTGGTGTTCGTGGTGTCCACCCTGCTCGCCGTGCTGTTAGCCGTGTGGGCGCTCGACGCCCGTCCCTGGCTGCCGCTCGACCCGCGCTGGCTCCTGGCGGCGCTACACGCGGCGCCGCGCACGGCCCACGCCATGCGGGGCACGGCGGTGGCGACGCTCGTCCTGTGGTGGGTCGGTGGGCGGATCGGGGCAGGCGACCGCGCGGGGCGCGCTATCTTTGGCGTGTTCGGCGTGGGGCTGGCCGGCCTGTTCGGGAGCCTGATCGCGGGCAGCCTGGCCGGCGGCAGCGGACCGCTGGCCGGCGTCATGGGAGCGGCCACGGCGGTCTTCTTCGCGGCCGCCCTGTGCACGCTCCCGCTGGCGCAACTCGTCTGGGTGCGAGAGCGTCACAGGGCGGACGGAGCGGCCCCGCCCGCCCTCGATCCCCGCTGGGTCCTGCTGGCCGGCGGGGCGGCGCTGGCCGTCCTGGCGCTAGCCCTCCTGCTGTCGAGCGCCGTCTCCGCCACGCTCCTCGCGTCGATCGCGGCCGCGGGCGCGCGCCTGTACGATCTCGTCATCGCGCTGCTGACACCGCTGATCCTGGCCGCGGGATATCTCGTGCAGGCGCTCCTGTGGCTGGCGCGGGGCTTACGCGGCCGGTCCACCAACGCTCAGCCCGCGCAGCCTCCCGCGCCTCCCCCACGCCCGAGCGCCACGCATCACGGCGCCACAGCGCTGCCGCCGCTCCTGACGGAGGCGCTGACCTCCGTGGTCGTCGTCGCCATCGCGCTGGTCGTGCTCCTCATTCTCAGCCGCACGATCAGCCGCGTCGGCCTGCCGCGGCACGAGCTACCGTTCGAGGAAGAGCGCGCCTCGGTGTGGTCGCGGGACGAGGCTCGCGCCGGGTGGCGCGCCCTGCTCGGCGCGCTGGGCGCGCGGCTGCGCCGCCCCGCACGGCGCCGGGACGACGATGAGCGGGGCGCGCCGCGCACGATCCGCGCGGCCTACCGCCAACTGCTGCGCCGGGGCGCCACGCTCGGGCTGCCACGCGCCGCCACCGAAACGCCGCAGGAGTACCTGGGACGGTTGCGCCACAGGCCCATACCCGCTGAGCGCGACGCCGCGCTCCTCACCGCGGCCTACATGTGCGCGCGCTATGGCGCTAGCGCCGCGCCACCCGATGATGTGGAACAGGCGCTGCGCGCCTGGGCGCGGCTGGATCGTCTCTTACGGGACGCGGCGCGTCAGCAGGATGTGTTGCGACAGAACGGGCCTGGACACGACAGCCGTCCAGAGTGAGCGGATCGACAAGCGAGGACGGTCACTGGACGTTTTGACCAAGACGTAACCCGCTGCAAGCCGCAGGGCTTTAGCCCCACGACAACCACTGAACATACCATCGTGTCGCTCGGATCGCTTTGTGTCGTTGAAACCGGCGCATTACAGGCCTGTCGCTAATACTACAACGTTACTTCGCTAGAATCACCCATAGCGACCGTCAGACAAAGGGGCCATCCTGCCGCTAAACTGACCGGTTGCACGCCTGCTTCCAGGTCGTTAGCACGGCCTTAGGAGACAAGTAACGTTGTAGTACTAAGTTCCTGACGAAAATCTACAACGTCCCAGATAACTAGGATATGTTGTCGTTCTATCTATACGCCGTTTACCCTTGCAGCACGCTCATAGGCCTTACAGCCTATCCGAAAAGTAGGTGGGCATGGCGCAGCTTGCGATAGATGATGAGGACGGCGGCGAGTTGCACCAAAGCGAGGTAGTTGTCCGCCTTCTTCTCCCAGCGGATGAGCAGGCGGCGGAAGCGGTTGAACCAGGCATGGGCGACCTCGACGACCCAGCGCCGAGGCGGATGGCGGTCGGGGGCACCGGGCGGCGGCAAGGGCTGGGCGGCGCTGGCTTTGGGCGGGATAGGGGCGACATAGCCATGAGTACGCGCACTGTCGCGACAGGCATCATAATCGTAGCCGCGATCCAGGCACAATTGCGGACGTTCCGCATCAGGGGCGTCCTCGGGGATGGCCGGGACCTCGATCATGAGGGCATCGAGCAGGGCATTGTCCAGTGGGAATAAAGTTCTGTCATAGTGCGCCATCAACCAACCGTGGATTTTCCCCTTGCTGCCATCCCTTTGGGAATAAAGTTCTGTCATCGCACCTCGTTCCCCACGAAGCGATCTCCTCTTTGTGGGAATAGAGATCTGTCACATGGACATGGGAACGTGTGTTCCTACGACACGCTAAAGCCGTTCCACCCCGACGAGTGCGCCTCATCGCCCACCCCTCTACTATGACGGGCGTCTTGGTGGCGGCGGCGCTCATCTTTCCTTTTTCCTTCATTCTTTGTCGAGGGAGGGGGACTCGTTCTCCATCTCCTGATCGTCGTGCCGCATGCCAGCGATGATGGGGATGCAACACAACCGCAGGACGAGCCACCATAGATAGACGATCGGACGGGAATAAAAAGCATCGTGATTGAGCAGCCCATGGGCCATCAGATTGCGTAGATTGGACCCGTAGTGCTCGACCAGCAACCCCCTTAAATCGAAGACGATGTCTTCATCGAAGGTAATCGCTCAGATTGTAGCATGGGGAGGAGCAGGGGAGTGGGACAAGGTGCCTGCGACGCCACCGGCCGTTCCACTATACTATGCACATGAGTGCTCTCC
>JAABUV010004602.1_pt1 | contig 16354 bp, 15 predicted proteins | sample 5559971 | NCBI WGS metagenome assembly JAABUV01 (sample SAMN10711881, study PRJNA513362) | rock metagenome | isolation source: Antarctica rocks | place: Antarctica: Victoria Land, Knobhead nord | collected 2015-12-19
CCGCGAACGGGTTCTGGAGCGAGATGGCTACCGTTGCCGTGTGTGTGCGGAGCTGCCGGAGGTTGAACGCTTATGCGTGGGCCAGCCTCCTTCGGTGCATCACCGGGTGCCTGGCGTCTCGAAGCTGCACCTCATGATTACGCTGTGCGCGGCGCACCACGCAAAGGTAGGAAGATTGCAGGTTGCCGATAAGCGAATGTCACCTTTGCTTCTGGAACTCTGGCGTGAGCAACATCCACAAGGGCATGAGCAGGTTGCGCTCGACTTCACGGAGCACCAGCGTCGAGCTGAAGCTGTTCCTCTCTTCTACGACATGGAAGAAGAAAGCTGAAACGGTCGTTTCAGAGAGTACAGCTTCTCTCTCTTTAGAACCTGCCCCCTGTACACTTGAAAACAGTGTCTCGGAATCGCATCTTCGCCCTTGTTGTCACCAGTCTCTTACTGGTGATGCTTGGCGCGCTGATCTACGAAGCTTTCGATATCCACGACACGCAGCCTTTCGGTGTCGATCCGGAGCTTCCCCTGTTTATGCTGGGCTCCCTGCTCGTGCTCTGCATCGGAGTCGTCGCGTTAGGGATGCGTTTGCTGGAGAAACATCTCTCCAACCCGGAAACCGTTCCCATCAGATTTCTGGATCTCCTGCTTTGCTTGATGGGTCGAAAACGGGCGTTTGAGATCGAACGGCTCTTGTTTTCTCCACCCCGAGCAATCGTCTCTCTCCGAATCTAATAAGAACTCTTGGCTCCGGTTCCTCGCGCGGCAGCTGGCCTGCCTGCGTTCGCCTTGAACCTGGCTTCTCGGAGTTCTCATGAAACCCCATCCGATCGGGGCACTGCTGTGTGCAGTGCTCTTCACCGGCTGTGCCCCGCATAAATATCGCGCCGCGCCAATCTCTCCCGCTGTAACCGCAGTGACCCTATACAGCCACAGTCTCGACGATCCAAACCTCGAAGCTTGGATGACGCAGCACGCGGGTTTCAAGGCGCCTTCCTGGGCTTTACAGGCATGGAACTTAGAATCGCTTACGCTTGCGGCGTACTACTTCAATCCAGACCTTGATGTCGCGCGCGCGAACGCCTCAGCTTCCGACGCTGCGATTACGACCGCTGCCATGAAACCGAACCCTTCGGTGAGTGTGGGTCCGGGGTATCAGGGGCCAAACGGTTCCCAGCCTATCGCCGCGTTCGATTTCTCGCTCCCGATCGAGACTGCCGGAAAGCGGGGTTATCGGATTGCGAACGCCTCCCATCTGAGCGCAGCGAGCCGTCTCCAGCTCGGGCAGACGGCGTGGGTGGTGCGAAGCCGGGTACGCGTGACGCTTGTGGACTATCTGTTCGCAGTGCAAGCGGCCGATCTTCTGCGAAGAGAGACGGCGCTGCGAAAGGAATATGTGCGGCTTACCGAAGCCCGCTTTCAGGCCGGGGAGGTGCCGCTGCCGGATCTCACGACGGCGCGGATCGATTTGACTTCTTTACGTCAGACCCTAAGCACGGCCGAAGGTCAGGTCCAGACGACACATGCTGCTCTCGCTGCCGCTATCGGCGTTCCGGACTCCGCCTTGGCAGGCAAGACGTTGACCTTGGAAGATGCCTCCAGCCCACCCGCTCCTAGCCTGCTTCCGTCGCTCACCGTGCGGAAGCTGGCTCTGGAAAATCGGCTGGACGTGCTGGGTGCGCTCGAAAAATACGGGGCAGCTCAGTCGGGGCTGCAGCTTGAGATCGCCAAGCAGTACCCGGATGTCAATGTCGGTCCCGGTTACAGCTACGAAGAAGGCACAAATTTCTTGTCGCTGGTGGTTTCGAGTGTGCTTCCCCTCCGCACCCACAATGAAGGTCCAATAGCCGAGGCGGAAGCACAGCGCAAACTCGCTGGTGCACAACTGCTTGCCGCTCAGAGTACGGTACTGGCTGACGTAGATCACTCACAGGCGCAATACGCGGCAGCCTTTGCGGTCCTGGAACGGGCTACGACTGCGGTCAGTGAACTGAAAGAGCAAGAGCGATCAGCCGTCACGCTGCTCGAAGCCGGCGAGACGGAGCGACTGACCGTGGTCGCTGCCCAGCTCCTGACATCGGTCTCCGAACGTGCCCGCCTGGATGCCTTGCACCAGGCGCAGCTCTCGCTCGGTCTGGTGGAAGATGCGCTCCAACGGCCTCTCGGGAATGAAATCAGCCCAGCTTTTCCGCACAATGCGCCACGGCCGTAGAGGAGTCAATGATGAAAAGAGTTCTTCGTTTTGTCTTTCTTGCCCTGGCGGTCGTGCTCGTTGCCGGTGGCCTCATCTGGGGATCTCTCGCCGGTCGTGGGGAGCAGGCAGCAGAGGCACAGCGCGAGGCTCCGGTAAAAGCACCCTCGCGGGTCTCCTCAGAGGAGGGCCAGACAGTCCTTTCCTTCGACACCGCCACTCAGAAAGCCAATGGCATTGTGACCTCTGTCCTGACAGGGACGAAACAGCGCACGGAGGATCAGGCCACGGGAGTCGTGGTCCAGCTCCAACCTCTGCTCGATCTCAAGGCGAGCTACAACACACCTGCAACGGATCTCATAAGGTCACGGGCAAACGCTCGCGCATCCTCGGCGGAATACGAACGGCTGCGCCTGCTAAACCGAGAGGACAAGAACGCCTCGGATAAAGCCGTGGAAGCTGCCCGAGCCGCGGCCGAGAGCGATGCCGCGCTGGTACAGAACGCGCAGCAGGCCATCACGGTCTTGAAGGGAACCACGGTGCTCCGCTGGGGGGCAGCCGTGGCGGGTTGGATCGAAGGCAACTCGCCCCAGCTCGACGCTTTGTTGATGCAGCGAGCGTTCCTTCTCCAGGTTACCGGGACTACCTCCAGCCGATTTCCCGCGCCGAAACAAGCGACGGTGCAGTATCCGGATGGCAGTCATGCGACGGCTGATTTCGTGTCTGTGCTGCCCCAGCTCGATCCGCGCCTCCAAATTCCAAGCCTCCTTTATCGGGTGGCACCGCACCTTGGCCTTGTACCCGGAGTCAACGTGAGCGTCTTTCTGCCATCGGGACAAGAGCAGGCCGGAGTGGTGGTTCCCTCCAGCGCGGTCGTTTGGTCCCAAGGCACTGCCTGGGGCTACGTCGAGGAATCGGCCGGAAAATTCAAGCGCATTCCTCTCCAGACCGACCGCCCGGAAGCACACGGCTGGTTTGTTACGGAGGGATTCGCTCCGGGAAGCCGGGTTGTGGTTTCAGGTGCCCAGACCCTTTTGTCTGAAGAGTTCCGTTCCCAGATTCAAGCGGACAAGGACTGAGGACAAAAGATCATGTTGAGTGCTATCGTTCGCTTCTCACTCCGCTTTCGCGGTGCCGTGCTTTCACTCGCCCTGGCCATGTTGGGGTATGGGCTTTACGCTCTCTCGCACGCAAAGTACGACGTTTTCCCAGAATTTGCGCCGCCCATCGTCACCATACAAACGGAGGCGCCTGGTCTCTCGCCGGAGCAGGTAGAGCTCCTGGTGACCCAGCCCCTTGAAAACGTCATCAACGGTGTTACCGGGATCGACTCGCTGCGGTCGAACTCGATCCAAGGGCTTTCAATCACGACCGTGATCTTTCGCAGCGGAAGCGATATTTACCTGAACCGGCAGCTCGTCAATGAGCGCCTTGCAACGCTCGCTGGCCAGCTTCCGCATGACGTTTCAGCACCCATCATGGAACCGCTTACGGTCTCCACCGGAACTGTGCTGGTCGTTGGGCTCACGTCTGCAAGCAAATCCCTCATGGACCTGCGAACGGCTGCGGACTGGACCTTGCGCCCCCGCCTGCTGGCGGTTCCAGGAGTCGCTAGTGTCAGCGTGTTCGGTGGCCAGGTAAAGCAGATTCAAATCCAGCCGCGCCCTGAGAGCCTTGTTCAGTACGGCCTTTCGCTTAATGATGTCGTTGCGGCAGCGGGGAAGGCGACAGGGGTCGTAGGCGCGGGGTTCGTAGAAAACTCCAACCAACGGCTGATTGTGCAATCGCAAGGGCAGTTCACCACACCGGCACAGATTGCCGCGACGGTCCTGGTTCGCCAGAATGGTGCGAATGCAACCCTAGGGCAGGTGGCCGATGTGGTAGAAGGTCCCGCTCCGCCCTTCGGGGCTGCTTCGGTAGAAGGAAAGACCGGCGTGATCCTGGTTATCTCCGGGCAGTACGGCTCCAACACCGCCGACGTCACCGTGCAGGTGGACAAGGCGCTCGCCGAACTAAATCCCGCTCTGCAACAGCAGGGTATCGTAATGCGGAGCGACCTCTTCAAGCCGGCGAACTTCATCGATGTCGCGGTTCACAACGTGCGGAACTCTCTGCTGCTCGGGTCTGCCTTTGTGATCGTTGTTCTCTTTCTGTTCCTGTTCGATCTGCGGGTCGCGGCGATCTCCTGCTCAGCAATCCCTCTGTCGCTGCTCGTGGCAGTGACGATCATGGACCGCATGGGCTTTACCTTGAACACGCTAACGCTCGGCGGCTTGGCCATCGCGATCGGTGAAGTTGTGGATGATGCGGTGATCGATGTCGAAAACATCCTTCGCCGTCTTCGGGAGAACGCAGCTCTAGGGCATCCTCGCTCCGCGTTCTCCGTCATTTTCGATGCCTCGATCGAAGTCCGCAGCGCCGTGGTGTACGCGACCTTTGCCATCATTCTGGTCTTCATCCCGATTCTCACCCTTTCAGGTGTTGCCGGGCGTCTCTTCGCACCGCTTGGAATTGCCTATATCCTCTCCGTGCTGGCTTCCCTGGTCGTGGCGCTTACTGTCACCCCGGCGCTTTCTCTGCTCCTGCTGGGCCATCGCAAGATTCGCTCCACAGAACCTCCCGTCGTCCTCTGGCTCCAGAAGCGGTACGGCAGAATGCTGGCGCGAGTGGAACGTGCGCCCCGGCTCGTGATCGGCTGCGTGGCCGTGGTCACAGTCCTGGGCGTAGCGGCGCTGCCTTTCTTTACCTCCAGCTTTCTGCCGGAGCTTCGTGAAGGGCATTACATCGTGCACATGATCTCGGTTCCGGGTTCTTCGCTTGAGGACTCCCTGCGCGTGGGCCGCGAGGTGACGGCAGCTCTCAACAAATTCCCCTTCATCCGTGCGGTTTCCCAGCGGGTTGGGCGCGCGGAGCAATCGGAAGATACCTGGGGGCCGAACTATAGCGAGATCGATGTGGACCTGAAGCCGATGGGGGGCGAAGAAGAGGAAGCGGCGGTCGGGACCATACGCAATACACTCTCTCAATTCTCCGGACTGAGCTTTTCCGTCTTAACCTTTCTGACAGAGCGGATCGAAGAGACCATCTCCGGCTATACCGCATCGACCGTGGTCAACATCTACGGCAACGATCTCGACCAGCTCGACCGCGAAGCCCAAGGGGTCGCCCGCGTGCTCAACGGGGTGCCGGGAGCAACCGACGTTCAGATGCAATCGCCTCCTGGAACTCCCGAGATCGCCGTTGCGTTGAAGACGCCGGAGCTGCTGCATTGGGGCTTCGACCCCGTCAGCGTGTTGCAGGATGTACAAACCGCATATGAGGGTCAGCAGGTCGGGGATATTTACGAAGGGAATCGGGTGTTTGGAGTCGCGGTGATCCTTCCACCCGGCCGCCGGACAGACGTGAACTCGATTGCCGCTCTACCGCTCAGAAATCCCGATGGGATCTACGTGCCGCTGGGAACGCTCGCAAGCGTGTACCAGAAAGCAGGGCGGTACAACATCCTTCATGACGGAGCGCGACGGGTCCAAACCATCACCCTGAACGTCGCCGGAAACAACACGGCCGTCTTCGAGAGCAAGGCCCAAGCTGAGGTTGCGGCAAAGGTTCACCTCGCGCCGGGAGACTACATACAGTTCACCGGCACCGCCGCAGCACAAGCACGCTCCCGTCGCGATCTCCTGGTTTATTCTCTGCTGGCTGCACTCGGGATCGTCTTGCTGCTCTCGGTCGTGCTGATGAACTGGCGCAACCTGATTCTGGTGCTGGCGAACATTCCCTTTGCGCTCGTTGGAGGCGTGCTCGCGGTCTTTGCTGGAGGCGGCCAGCTCTCCTTGGGAGCCATGATCGGATTTGTCACCCTCTTTGGCATCACGCTGCGCAACTCCATCATGCTCATTTCGCACTATGAACACCTCGTCGAAGTTGAAGGCAAGGGGTGGGGCTATGAAACAGCCGCTCAGGGAGCGTCGGAACGGCTGGCGCCGATCCTGATGACGGCACTCGTCACAGCCTTGGGCTTGTTGCCGTTGGCCATTGGCAGCGGTGCCGCTGGACAGGAGATCGAAGGCCCGCTGGCGATCGTCATCCTTGGCGGCCTGGTTACTTCGACGGCGCTCAATCTGCTGGTCCTACCCACACTGGCGCTCCGGTTCGGGCGATTTGAGACGCGATCTCTCGACGCTTAACGCTGTTCTCCAGCCCTCGGCAGCCTCGCTTCTTTGCGGGCAGCGGTCCACACCTCGCGCGCGGCATCGCCGTTCAAAGCCGCAATGCCAAGCCCTATGACCAGATCGGGCCTTGCGAAGGCTTGCATGCAGGTCTTCGGCATTATCAGTATTTCTGATGGTGAATCTCTCCTCTATCCACTATCGGGGGCAAACCCAACAACGCTGTCACCGGGACCCCTCTTAGCGTTAGTAATCCTCCGCCAGCCGTGGAAGTGCCGGTGCCGTGCAAAGCATGGAACGGTGGAGCGGTTCCACTCTTCGCACCGCCCCTTGGAAGACGCCGGTACTGCCGCGTCTCCCAGATTCCCACCACTCCGGCGACGGGTATATGTATGTAATGACGAAAATACACAAAGCAAGTGCAAGGGCGGAGCTAGATTGGGGGAGCGCCTGTGGTCTTCGTGTTCCAGGCGGCGCGTTCCCGGTGAAATGGCCCGCTATCACCAAGGCCGCTGATCCACGATTCCATGCGGAACGATCACCGAATTCCAACCGGCTTGTTGCCCATGTAAAAAGGGCAGGCTCTTCATGACGCCCCGAGTCATGAAGCCTCCAACCAAAGACAACACCAGCACGGCCAGCGTCACCGCCAGAGTTACCTTTCGAGCATGATTCATCCGAGCAAACCCCTCATTCTGCCAAATCGCTTAAGTCTGCAAACCTCGCCCGTGGCTGAAGCCTCAACGATCGCGACTACGGCTTATGCAATGGTAAGAGCACCAGCCCATCGGTTGGGTTCCGTTGAGCTAAACTGAGGGCGTGACATCCTGGGCAAAGGCGGTTCGCTTCGTGGCAATGTTTCTCGTCCTCTTCGTGGGCGTGGAAGTGCTTACCTGCGATTTACCTGGTTCCGACTGCTCAGTGCCGAGTGCGGCCGCAAAACATCTACCGGCGAGTGGGGCGACCGACAACTGCATCTGCTGCTGCGCACACCCGGTCGTTAGTGCTCCAGCTTCCTTGTTGCCTATCGCGATCTTAACGGTCTTCTCGGACCAAGCTCCTGTGCTGCACCCAATCAGCCGATCGCTCGATATAGAACACCCTCCCCAGCTCTCCTAGTTGACCCGCGTCTGTAGTCGAACTTCGGGAACTAGGAGAAATGTATGCCAGGAAGACTTCAGTCTTTCCTGTGCGGACTGCTGATCGCACCGGCGTGGCTGGGTGCGCAGCAGACCAGTCCGTCCACCGTGGACGATCTGGTTAGCATGGGACTTGCTCAAAACAAGGATGTGCTGTCGATTCGTGAGCGAATCGGGGAAGCGCAAGGGGCGGTGCGGCAGGCCGGCGTTCGCCCCGCGCCAACAATCAATGCCAGCGGGATCACCGGAAAGCCCTTAGGGACGCTCGGGCAGGAACAATATGGCGCGAACTATGCCCACCCGATCGAGACCTTCGCTAAACGGGCCAAGCGGATCGACGTTGCGAACTTCGGGATCGGGCAGGCTGAAGCCGAGTTGCAGGAGCGATCCGCGGAACTGGCCTATGAGATACGCAGTGGGGTGGCCGAACGGCAAGCTGAGCAGCAGAAGCTGAAGCTGCTGGACGATCTCGCCTCGGTCAATCAGGATGCCCTGCGGTTAACGGAAGCTCGGGTGCGCGAGGGGGATGTTGCGCCGCTTGAGGCCAGCTTGCTGCGCGTGGAAATCAATCGCAGCCTCGTTCTCAAAACCAGTTCTCAAGGGCGATTGGCAGTAGCTGAGGCTAACCTGCGAAAGCTCGTTGGACTCAGGGCTGACCAGCCGCTCCCGCAGGTCGCACCGGAGATCCCCGGCATCGATTCGCTTGAAGCTCTTAGAACCCGGGCAATGGAGACGCGAGCCGACCTGCGGTTGGCCCATCTCCGAGCGGACCAGAACCGTGCTGCCATAGCCCTTGCTAAAGCGAATGCCAAGCCCGATGTAACTCTTTCGGCTGGGTACTCGCGGCAATACAGCGAATTCGACGGCCTCTTCGGGCAGACCTTCACCGGCGCTCTCGCTCCGATCAGCGAGCGGGTCGACCTGCTGACGTTCGGTGTTTCCATTCCGCTGCGAACAAGCCGCAGCGGAGCCGGCGATGTCCAGTCGGCGACAGCTCGGGCATCTGCGGCTCATTTGGAACGGGAGTATCTGGAGCGGTCGATTCCTCTCGAAGTGGAAGGGGCATACCAGCGCTGGACGGCTGCGCACGCTTCGCTCGATCTGCTCCGTACTGGCGTGGTGGAGCCTTCGACCGCCAACCTGACCGTCATCCGGGAGGCCTACAAGCTGGGGCAACTCCGGCTGCTGGATGTCCTGAACGAACAACGGCGGCTCGTGGATAACCAGCTTGCCTATATCGACGCTCAAGCAGACGCCTCGCGCGGCTGGGCCGAAGTGGAACGCGCCATAGGAGGCAATCTTCCATGAAAATACTTCTCGTAGTTTTCGTGTGTGGTCTGGTGCTGGTCGAAGGATGCAAGCGGAAAGCGGCACCGGACGGCGAAAAGGAAACCCCCTCCTCGGAGTCTCAGGAACCCGCGAAGCAGAAGGAGCTTGAGATGCTGCTCCCTGCTCAGAAGCACGTGGGCCTTGTTGTTGCTCCAGCCGCTGTCATGGAACTCAACGAGTATTTCCGGGCAACAGGCACGGTGCAGCCCATCGACAATCACGTAGGTGAGGTCGCGCCTCTTGCACGGGGAAGGGTACTGGAGGTTAAAGCTAAAGTCGGGGACCGTGTTCACGCGGGTCAGGCCCTTGCTGTTTTTGACAACCTGGAGGCTGTGGACCTGGGCGCTCAGGAACAGTCGGCGCGGGCCGATCTGGCGCGTCTGAACGCACAGCTCACTCCCGCCACCCGGCAATCGGACCGGAGTCGGCGGCTCGCCGATATCGGAGCGGGAGCCGAAAAAGACTACGAGTTCAGCAAAGCCGAAGAGCAGGGTGTAAGAGCGAGTATTCAGTCGCAACAAGCTGTCCTGAGCGGCCTCGAGCAGCGCCTCCGTCGCTATGGGGTCAGCAGCAACGGTGCCTCTACCGTGCTCAAAGCTCCGTTTGCTGGGGTCGTGACGAAAGCTGCGGCTTCTCCCGGCGACATCGTGGAGCCGGGCAAAGAGATGTTCACGGTCGCCGATCTCTCGAAGGTCTGGGTACAAGCGGAAGTGTACGAAAAGGATCTCGGCCGCATTCGGCTGGGGCAGAATGCATCGATCCGCGTGGACACCTACCCGGATGAGAGTTTTGCGGGCAGAGTAGCGTACATCAGCGATGTTCTCGATCCTCAGACGCGCACCGCCAAGGTGCGCTGCGAGGTGGCGAACAAAGACATGCGCCTAAAGACGGATATGTTCGCCAACATCGAATTGCCGACCAAGTTCAGCAAGCAAGCTCTCGCGGTGCCTTCGACGGCTCTCCAGGATGTTGAGGGCAAGAACGTTGTCTTTGTGCAGCGTGGACCGACGAAGTTCGAGTCTCGGCAAGTTGAGAAGGGCGTCACCATCAATGGTCAGACGGAAATCATCAGTGGTCTTTCCGCTGGGGAACAGGTTGTGACGCAGGGAGCCTTTCACCTGAAATCGATCCTCGCCGGCGGCGAACTGGGGGAGGAGTAATGGGGAAGATAGTCGGATTCGCTCTTCGTTACCGTGTTCTCGTCCTGCTCGGCGCTTTGTTCGTTGCATTAACCGGGTTCTTCTCTCTTCAGAGTCTCCCCATCGATGTTCAGCCGGACATCACCCCGAATCAGGTCTTGATCCTTACGCGAGCCCCGAGTCTCTCTCCATTGGAAGTGGAGCAACTACTCTCCTTCCCAGTAGAGACGGCCATGGCCGGTTTGCCGGGGATCACCCATATTCAGTCCACGTCCAAATACGGACTCTCCTACGTCGCTGTCTATTTCGAGGACAGCATGGACCCATATTTCTGCCGTAACCTGGTCAGCGAACGGCTCACGCAGGCGCGAGAAGCCATCCCCGCGAGTGTGGGGGTTCCAGAGATGGGGCCGATCTCGACGGGGTTAGGGGAGATCTATCAGTTCAAAGTGACCGGCTCGGGCAAGAGCCCGATGCAGCTGCGCACCATTCTGGACTGGACCATTGCGCCGAAGATGCGGCTGGTGCCCGGCATTGTCGAAATCAACAGCCAGGGTGGGGAGGTGAAAACGTATGAGGTCGAAGTCGACAGCGACAAGCTCACCGGCTATCACATCCCGCTTTCGCGCGTACTTGACGTGTTGCCGAAGAATAACGCCAATGCAGGTGGAGCCTACGTGGAACGCTCCGAACAGCAGTCCCTCATCCGCGGTGAGGGACTGATCGGAAGTCTTGCGGACATAGAAAACATCGTGGTCTCCAGCTCTCCGACCGGCACTCCGATCCTGATTCGGAACATCGCCACGGTTCACTTCGCCCCTATGGTTCGCCGCGGTTTCGCCACGCAGGACGGCAAGGGGGAAATCGTAATCGGCGTGACCCTGATGCTGCTGGGCGAGAACTCGCGGGTGGTAGCCGACCGTGTAAAAAGCGCATTGGCGGAGATTGAGAAGACGCTTCCAACCGGTGTCAGGATCGAGATGCTTTCCGATCGGAAGGAGCTGGTCAATCGAACGATTCACACTGTCACCCGGAACCTCATTGAAGGCGGCATCTTAGTGATGGTCGTGCTTCTGTTGCTCCTCGGCAGCTTCCGAGGGGGCTTGGTAGTTGCTGTAGCGATCCCGCTTTCAATGCTGGTTGCGATCACGGGCATGGTGCAAGCGAAGATCTCTGGCAATCTGATGAGTCTGGGCGCGATCGACTTCGGCCTCATCGTCGACGGTTCGGTGGTCATCATCGAAAATATCCTCCGGCGTTTGCACGCAAGAAAGCCGGATGAACTCGTCGAAGAGACCATTCGACGGGCCGGAGCGGAAGTCGCTACACCTATCTTCTTCGGCGTGGCGATTATCTTCCTGGTCTACGTGCCCATCCTCACGTTGAGCGGGGTGGAAGGCAAGATGTTCAAACCGATGGCGGCAACGGTGCTTTTCGCCCTGTTCGCTTCGCTCATCATCGCCCTGACACTCATGCCAGTCCTGAGTTGGTACATCCTTCGGAAAACAACCGCAGAGAAGCAAACGCTACTGATGCGGAAGATCGATGGCGTCTATCGACCGCTGCTGCAACACGCCTTGGCACGTCCCGCGATTACGGGAGGCATTGCCTTGGCTCTGTTCATGGCCTCTCTCGTTGCGATCCCTTTTCTGGGAGCGGTATTCATCCCGTCGCTCGATGAAGGTTCAATCCTGGTACAGATGTACCGCGTTCCAGGCATTTCGATAAGCGAGTCGCTGCACGGAAATCAGATCATCGAAACCGTGCTGCGAGAGTTCCCGGAGGTCTCACGAGTCTTCAGCAGGACAGGCAGCCCGGAGGTTGCAACCGATCCAATGGCTATTGATCAAAGTGATGTCTATGTCGTTCTCAGACCTGCGGATCAATGGACGAAGGGCCGCAGCAAAGCGGATCTTATCGCGGTCATCAAGAAACGACTGGAAGAAGAGGCTCCGGGCGCGGCATATAGCTTCTCACAACCAATCCAGATGCGAATGCAGGAACTTCTGGAAGGCGGTTCTCGCAGTGACATTGCGATCAAGCTCTATGGAGAGGACCTCGAAACGCTTCGCCAGAAAGCAGACCAGATCGCAGCGGCGGTCACGAAGGTTAGAGGGGCAGCAGACGTGCGCGCGGAACGGGTTGCAGGTTTGCCGTATCTCCGCATCCGCATCCGGCGTGACGCGCTTGCTCGGCATGGTCTCGATGCAGCGGCGGTCCTCGACACCATACAGACGATCGGAGGAAAGCCGGTCGGTGAAATCGTAGAAGGGAATCGTAGGTTTGCTCTTCAAGTTCGCTTCCCCCAACAACAGCGTGGTTCTGCTGAGGCGATCAGCAACCTTCGCGTTGGGGACAACGAAGGCCATTTCATTCCGCTGGCGCAACTCGCGGACATTCAAGAAGAGGAGGGTCCGTCTCAGATTAGCCGCGAAGGGGGGCAACGCCGAATTAGCGTCGAAGTCAACGTACGTGGGCGCGATCTCGCCGGCTTTGTTGCGGACGCTCAGAAAGTCGTCGCCGCAAAAGTGAAGATCCCAGACGGCTATGAACTGGAGTGGGGCGGGCAGTTTGAGCAACTGAAGAGTGCGAGCCGGCGACTGGCTATCGTCGTCCCTGCTGCTCTCTTATTGATCTTCCTACTACTCTATTTCAATTTCCAGGCGACCCTTCCGGCCGCTCTGATCTTCTTGAACATTCCGCTAGCGGCCACTGGTGGAATCGCCGCTCTCTTGCTACGCGGACTGCCATTCAGCATTTCGGCTGGGGTCGGCTTTATTGCGCTGTTCGGTATCGCTGTCCTCAACGGCATCGTTCTTCTTACGTACGTTCGTGAGCTGCGAAGCGAAGGGCTATCCGTCGCAGACGCTGTCGAACAAGGAGCTGAAACCCGCCTGAGACCGGTGCTAATGACGGCGCTCGTCGCAAGTCTGGGCTTCATACCTATGGCGATCTCGACAGGCGCGGGAGCTGAGGTCCAACGGCCTCTTGCGACTGTTGTCATTGGTGGCCTTGTCACATCCACGCTCCTGACTCTGCTGGTCCTCCCCACCCTCTACAAATGGATCGAAGAACGGCGGGAAGCGATGGCAAAACCATGAAAACAGCTTTGCTCTACTCTCTTCTTCCTGTCGCCGCAGCGCTGCTTGCGGCCATGGCGGCCATTCTCCTCAAAGGGAGTGGTCGCCTCCAAAGCATCGTGCAACACCTGGCTGGCGGTGTTGTCTTTGCTGCGGTCGCTCTGGAAATCACACCGGACCTGATGGAACGGCATTCACCGATTCCTACCGCAGTCGGCTTTGCCGCAGCGGTTCTCACCTTGCTCCTTCTGGCGAAAGGGGAAGACAGCGGAGGTGCGAAGCGGGGGAAGAGCAGATTGCCCCGCGTTTACCTCTGCGCTATCGCCATCGATCTGCTTCTGGACGGCTTTGTCATCGGCATTGGCTTCTCTGGGGGAACAAGACAGGGCCGTCTTCTCACGTTCGCACTCACCCTTGAGCTTGTAGCCCTGGGTCTGGCCCTGGTCGGGGAATTACGTGAGCGAGGGATCTCGGCCGCGAGATCTTTCGGGATCACTGCTGCCGTCTCGACCAGCTTAATCGCGGGCACCGGTATCGGGGTGGGACTTCTTCGGGTAGCTCCCGCGTGGGCGGTCACTGCCTCCCTTGGGTTTGGAGAAGCTGCGTTGCTCTATCTCGTAACGGAGGAGCTCTTACGCGAAGCCCACGAACGGGAAGACACGAGCTTCACAACGGCTACCTTCTTCTTGGGCTTTCTTGCGATCCTTCTGGTTGATATGGTGACACGGTGATGTGCGGTCAGCCCGGACTCTCTTGCTGCTAGGTCAGCACTCGCAAACCTCGCCTTTACGAGCCTCGTTCGCCTCACGAAGAATCAACGGCAACAGGAACAGAGCGGCTACGGAGTCAGCCCGCGGCACATGGAATAAAGCATTGAGAACGAGACCTGCAAGTGCAATCCAAGCCATGTACGCACAGAGATTGCTCTGCGCCGCGTCTGCTTTTAACGCCCCGCTTTTCGTTGTGATTGCGAGACGTTTGTTCGCTGCTCCGAGCAGAGGCATGACGATTGCCGCCACTATCAGGAGAAAGATGCCTACAACCGAACTTTCGGGTTGTAGATGTTTGCTGAATAGCGAGATTGCAGACGTGCCGAGAATGTACCCGCCAAGCGCATACAGCAGGACAGCATTAATCCGTGCCGCCGTCTTCTCCGTGCCTGGACCTAATCGGAACCGGCGGAGCACGACAAAAGCGGAGAGCAGTTCCACTCCGCTGTCTATCCCAAACGCAGTTAGGGATATGCTACGAGCGCGGATCCCCACTGCTAGTGCGACGGCAAGTTCGATACCCATCCAGGCAATTGAAAGAAGCTGAATGGTCCGAACGGCTGAGCTATGTTCGCTCTGCGGAGCGGGGGTACAAACGTTGGCTGCTTGTGTTGACGGCTCCATAACCTCAGGGTAACTCCTCTAAGCGGGTGTGTGCGATTGCGTGGAGCCCTCATCTGCGACTTGTGCGTATCTGGCGCTGATCACTTCTCCATTCTCATGCTGCCATCCTTCTTGGGTTGTACTAGCTGGATCAAGTAGCTGCTTTCGTGGCTGGCCCTATCTTCGTGATCGAGGGGAGGCGCGCGCGAAAAGGGCCCACCTTTGCCTGTTGCTGACGGTCTGTGAGGGTTACGTCTTCCCTCGAAAGATCTCAATGAGGAGCCATAGATTGAGTCCTGCGATGATGAACGCCACACAGTAGCTCAACAGGCGCAGGGTAGGTCCGTTTACGAATTGCCCCATCTTCAGCTTGTCGCTTGTAAATGCCACAAGTGGAAACACCGCGAAGCTGAGCTGCATACTGAGGATGGCTTGGCTGAGAAGAAGCAGCTTGCCAGTCCCCGTTGTACCGTAGATCGCCGTCACTATGACAGCGGGCACGATAGCAATCAGACGAGTGATGAGTCGACGTAGCCATCCGGGGAGGGTGATATTCAAGAAGCCTTCCATGACAATCTGACCGGCGAGCGTGCCGGTGATCGTGGAGACGCAGCATATCTCTTGGATATGAGCCCTCAACATTGATCTATCACATGCACCTAGCAGAAAGGAGCGTTTATGGCTAAGCAAAAGACGAACAGCGTGAACCCGCGATTTCTGATAGCGGTCGGGCTAGCGACACTTCTGTTGAATGGAATTGTCATCTTCTCAATGTCTCGGAACTCAGGGCAGCACTCTGGGCAGCTAACTTCACCCGCTGCATTGCCTTACTTCCCTTCCGCTGCGGCTGCACAGCCGTTGCCAAGGACCCTTGAGCCAGGTCAATTCTCTAACCCGAGCGTTGCCGCAGCGTACGAGGCAGCCAAGGGCATTCCCGAAGTTCTGGCGCAGCAGCCGTGCTCTTGCCATTGCGACCGGATGGGCCATAGGAGCTTGCTTGATTGCTTTCGAACGGAACACGCTTCTTATTGCGATATTTGCATGAAAGAAGCGCTTTTCGCGTTGCGGGAACATCGCAATGGCAAGTCGCCGAAGCAGATTCGGGCTGCAATCGACGAAGGAGCATACCAATCAGTCCAACTACACAGCTAACAAGGAGAGGACATACATGAACACACTTGCCTCTACCTTCCTACTTATGGTCAGCATCGGACCTAACGTAATGTTGGCCCAGACTGCCCAGAACTCTACAAGCGGACAGGAGTTATGAGAACCCTCACTGGCTTGATCAGCGACACGATGTGTGGCGCCACACATATGGACAAAACAAAACCAGCTACCGAGTGTACGCGTGAGTGCATCAAGAATGGCTCGGACTACGCCTTGGTCGTCGGCAAGAACGTTTATACCCTGACAGGCGATAAAGACCAGTTTAATAAGCTTGCCGGCAAAGGCGCAGTGTTAGAGGAACCGTGGAGGGGAGCACTATCACAGTCGAGTCGGTCCACTCGTCAAAGGTTACCGCAAAGAACTGACTAATTTTGATTTGCCAAACGCTTGCTTCTGAAAGAAAGGACCACAGTATGGATCCCTTGTCACACGTCGCCTTACTATTACTGCTCAGCAGTGGATGGAACTCGCTTCTCTTTCTGTCATTGATCCTCGCGTGCCCGCTGGGGATGTGGATCATGATGCGGAGTATGAATCGTCGAGGCGGTTCACAAAACGCCTCTGATGAAAGCGAGCCTCGTCGTCACGACCAAACATCGGACGACGAAACCCGTAAACGATAACGCAGCATCAACCGTCGTAAAAGAGAGGGAACACCATGAAACAGCTTAGGAAGGCTCTGCGTAAACGCGTGATCTATGGTTTGCAGTGATGCGAGAGTGGAACTGCGAGCGAGATTCCGCTTGCTGATGACTCGTTGTGGCTGTTTT
>JAABUV010004603.1_pt1 | contig 16349 bp, 18 predicted proteins | sample 5559971 | NCBI WGS metagenome assembly JAABUV01 (sample SAMN10711881, study PRJNA513362) | rock metagenome | isolation source: Antarctica rocks | place: Antarctica: Victoria Land, Knobhead nord | collected 2015-12-19
TACTAAAATGCTTGAATATTTTACATGTTTTTTAAATTCTGATATTAAGACTCACTTCAAAGCTTTTGTTGTTTTCTCACTCATTCTACAAAAATTCTTATTTGAAATCTTTTATTTATTTCACTTTTATCATTTCAGAAAAACAGTCATGATGCTGACTAAAGTAAGTTCTGCAATCATGTTAAATTATCTGAAATATGTCGTCAATGAACATCAGAAACTGAGTTGACAACGAGATTTATCTGTACAAGATGCTGATTACGAATCTTCTGCAAGCTATGCTTGTTAGAAAAGCTGAACAATCTCATCAACATTAACAGAGCAGTAACAACGCTTTACTCATGTGTTGAGCTCACACACAGTTGAAAGCGAAGCAATAACAACGTGATCATCGATGCATTAAAGCTTGCACATACATAGAATGACAGCAACGTCTTTGCATACATGCTGCAGCTCATATACAACATATACACATATATTGCAAAGACATGACTCAGCTTTTGCATACATACAGACAGATGTGATGCAGTAAATTGATTGATTTTTCGCATTTTCAGATCGATTTACACGCAGCGCAATTACACACAGAGCAGTAACAGCGCTTTATTCACACATTGAACTCATATATGATATACACACATATACTGCAAAGGCACGACTCAGCTTTTGCATATCTACACATCTGCATGATGCAGTAAATCAATTAATTTTTTTGCTTTATCAGATTAATTTACATGCATTGCAATCACATACATTGCAAAGACATGACACAGTCTTTGCTTATATACACAGAACAACAGCAACGTCTTTGCGCATGCGCTGCAACTCATATACATCACACACACATACACTGCGAAGGCACGACTCAGCTTTTGCACATCTACACGCTTGCATGATGCAGTAAATCGATTGATTTTTCGCATTATCAGATCGATTTACATGCATTGCAATCACATACATTGCAAAGACACGACACAGTCTTTGCTCATATACACAGAACGACAGCAACGTCTTTGCGCACGCACTGCAACTCATATACATCACACACATATACATTGCAAAGGCACGACTCAGCTTTTGTGCATTTACACGCTCGCATGATGCAGTAAATCGATCGATTTTTCGCATTATCAGATCAATTTACATGCATCGCAATCATATACATTGCAAAGACACAATACAGTCTTTGCTCATATACACAGAACAACAGCAACGTCTTTGCGCATACGCTGCAACTAATATACGACATTCACACAGTCATTACAAAGACACGACTCAGCTTTTGCGCACATACACATCTGTGCAATGCAGTAAATCGATTGATTTTTCGATTTTCTGATCGATTTACATGCGTTGCAAATACATAAATTAAAGCTCATCTAGTTCGTTCAGCTGAATGATCATACAGCGAACTCGAAAGCTCACGTCGAAGTGATCAACTTTCATCTACATAGATCAAAGCTCATTTAGCTCGCTTAGCTTAATGATCATACAGACAAGTTGAAAGCTCACGTTGAAGTGATCAGCTTTCACAACTTTGAGTTGTTTATGTGATCACTTTATCATATAAACAGTTCACATGCTCGTATGCACACTTTATCAATGTGACTGTTCAATGAAAAGATATACAGCAGTGATTATGACTAGATTACATGTAATTTAGCATACACACAGCGTCTAGATAGTATCATAGTCATAGACTGCATGCACTTAATGAAGAAATAAAAAATAAAAAAAACATCAGAAACTGATCAATTATCTTAACTCACTTTCTATGATGCAAAAGCATCATGAAATAATTTAATAGTTTAAAGATTAAATTATGAACATGCATGCAAATGTTGTAAATTTAATGTACGAGTTTATAAACTTTCTTAATTATAATTCATTTTATGCAAAGATGATTATTAAGAAAAAGAAGTGAAAAGTAATCATCATTAAATATGAATACATAAATGCAAAGAGAAGAAATATAGTCAAAGCTTGAAAGATTGTAGCAAGCAGATGAAAGCAAAAACTTCTGGATTTTTGAATATCAGAGAAAGACTTCTCACTGTATTTGATCAAGAGAAAAGTCATGATCAAGATGCAAATCATCATTAACAAAGTTGAAAATAAACACTTAATGAAAATGATAATGAAACAAGTGATATATCATTGAGCAGCTTAAGCAATCATCAGCAGAGAGTGAATCTCAATCTTTTCATTTTCACAATTATCAAACTATGAAAAGTTAATTACTGAGCAGAAAAGATTAATGTTAATTGAAGAACAATTGAATAGAATGAGCTGAATGAGAATTAAATCTGAATTATTAAGAGAATGATCACGCAATATGTGTTTAAAGTTCAATTATGTAAAAACAGTTTTAAACTCATTAATAATCTTGCAATTTATGTTTAAAAGAATTTTAAAAACATCAAAACATAAGAATTATTCTCTTGCAAAGATAAGTGATGTGATCATGATCTCAAATCTTAATTCATTGAAGTCAATGATATAAAGTTTGATAATAAGATTTTGTCAATCATTAAGAATTATCACATTAATCTCTTTTAACATGATTATTTCATTCACGTTGTTAAATTCTTCAAGAACATTATACATACATCTTTTTATATCTTTTCATTTTGCTCATTTGCAAATTTGCATCGACACAGATAACTCACGTTCTGTGATGACAACTCACTAAAAGCTTATCATCATGAATGCAGAAGTTACAATCTGCAAGATCTAAATTCATGAAAGTTATTTGCGAAGATTTTGACTTGAAGAACGTACTAGTTACAATCATCGCAGCTGATTATCAACAAGATCGACGATGCAGTTGCTTGATTGAATGAGACACAGATGCACTTTGCATCGTCGCGATCACAATAGTCGAGTTTTATGATCTTTGAGTGATTGTCATTAAGATATTAGATATGATCGAGAATGCTAAACTCGATGACTTTCATACATCTTGAAGACTACATGTTTCATGACATCAGAGCAGACATCATCAGTTCAATGAATCTGTCTCGCAGTTTAATTAATCTGTTTCGCAGTTCAATTAATCTGTTTCGCAGTTCAATGAATCATACATCAGTCAAACTCACGAAAACGACAGATTGACTCTCAAATCTCATCTCATTTGAAGTTATGACTTGAACTCAATCATCAAAGTTGCACGTCAGAAAATGAAATGCTTTCTTTGTTTATTATTATATATATAGCTAGAATCATGACTATATACAGCTCATCGAGACATACAAGACGTTATCACTTGTATCTGAGTAACTGTCTTGCTCTGCTCGTCGTTAACAGAGAGTCTTATCGATCAATCTTGCGCTTCGTAATCAATCACACATCAAGTTTACTAATGTGATGAATCGACTCAATGAAATCATTCTGATCGCGTTTCTCAATATCTTCATGATCGCGCATGTCTAAATCTTGCGAGAATGTTTTCTTCATATTTTTCGTGTGAAATGAGATATGCAAGTCAGAGTTATTGCATTCTAACAAAGCTGCAAAGTATTTATCTGTGAAAGAAATCATCTTTTGCAAGATCTCAAAGCTACTTTTGTCATAAATTGTAAAAAGTCTGAGTATTCTTGTCTCTTCAAAGATAGCAAATAAGTACTCGATACAATTGAAGATCTTGAATGTTCATGTCATGCTGATCAACAAACTTTGACATCACGCTCAACATCATCAACTCATGAACATGAGAGAAACTTTCTGTCACTGAATATACTGCGTTTGTTCAAGAACTTGCAAATCGTAATATTAAATTCTTAACAGTGATTACGTCGAATGAAAAGAGAAAATTTGCAAGATAATGACATTATACGATCACGAGAGCGAGATCTTTCTATCTGCTTTTCATATAGAGCACACGACTCGTTTTCTTCACTGCAAAATGCGATGCTCACAATCTCTTCATATATACTGAGTGTTTCTTGATCTTCAATCTCGCAAGTCAACAAAGATTCTCAATTTCGAAAATTACGTTCAATGTGTCTTTGCGATTTGAGTACGATAATAGTCTAATCAATCGAGTCAGTCTTTGACATTCTGTCAATGTGCTCAAAAAGTAGCAGCGTATCTGCTTTGAAATCAGTCAAGCACACGCAGTTGATCTAACTCAAGGTTGAAGATCATGAAATGTCAGTTCACAGAATCTTTCTAGCAGCTGTGTCAGACTACTGCAAAGCTCAGTTCTCAGATGAGTGAGATCATCTACTTGCACATCAGGCAAAAACATGAGTCAAACAGACGACATTCATGACGCGTTCGCAAATAATTGATTTCGCTTACATCGATATAGTCAACTGATCTCAGATTCATGATTTTGAAAATAATGATGAAATCACGAAACAGCTAGATGAGTTATTGAATCTGCTACAGACAACAAATATGTGATTACTCAAGATCTTGCACACTATGACTGAGAACAAGATCATTGAAAATGCAACAACTTAGATCAGATCAGATAATGTGAAATTGATTTGAAATATTGCAAAGAATGCTAACGCATCAAGTTTAATCAGTTATTGCAATGCATTCATAGCAAATAATTCGAGCTTTGTGAAGACTGCAAGAAGTCAAAAGTAGCAATGAAAATGATGAAATCAATAAAAAAAGAGTTTAAGCTGTTGTTGATATAATGTCGAAGAATGAAAGAACAAGTCATCGTTGACAATCTAGAGTGAGTACAACGATGACATTCATTGTAGAGACGCTTCATACTATAATCTGCCTATAAATAAGTCTCTGTAGATATATATAATATACATAGATAGAAGAATTGACATATGCGACATAAGCGACGAAAGCGAGATTCATTTCAGCGCATATGAACAAACGCAGATTATATCAAAATGCAGTTCAGAGCATATGAAAGAACGCAGATTTTATCGACAAAAGCAGAACTCAGTCAGACGAGCTCAGCTTAAATCTCGATTTTATTCAGCTTTAAGCGACAAATGTTTCTTTCGCTAAACTTTAAAATTTAGTTCACTTTACAAACTGCAAATGTATGATTCTTTCTCATTATAAGAAGATTTGTGATCAGATCAGAACAAATCTTAAAGATTCACAACATATCTTTATTGCTTTGAACATGTGATCTAGTTTTCAAAGAGTAATATACTTGAGAATGTTGATATATTAAATCAATGCTGAATTTTAATTTCATGAACATTTTATTGAATTTACGTCTTTTGATATTGAGCATATTGATTATCAATTGATGATGAAGCTAATGAAAATTCCGAAGAACTATGCTATTAAGAACAAGCTTTTCAAGATTGTTATTAATAATGCAAGCAATAATAGTATCTTGAAAGAGAAACTTAAAAAGATCATGAGTCATCATGAGTTTTAATGAGATAAAACACAGAATTTCATTAATTGCTTGATTCACATCATCAATCTTGTGATTCAAGATTTTATTCAAGCTCTTGAATTGAAAATAATAGCTGATAATATTATTGCTTAATTAAAGAATGATCAAGTGCAAGATATTGAAACAAGCAAAGAATTATTTGTTGTGATCAAAAAGATATTGCTTCAAATGATAATGCAAAAAAGTAATGTATTTATTAATCATGAAATTAAATTTGTGCTCTGATGATAGCTGTCAATGATTCTTTTCAGCAATTGATTCACTTCAGAGCTTTTCAAGAGCAGAATGACAAAAGATTTAGAAAACTGATACAAAATATTTGCATTCATTGAAACTTTATGTACTTGATACTTCATTAAGCATATCAACTACGTGAATTTGTTGATCTTTGAACAGAGAAATACTGCGAAGATTTCAAGATCACAAAGATCAAACTTAATGAAAGTGAGTAATTCATGATTTTGCTTGTTGACAATCTATTAAATTTCTTCTATGAATGCACTTTAGTAATGTTGTCAAGAAATAGAGTACAGATGTGATATAAAAAGTCGTATTGAAGCAACAGAGAAAGCAAACAACGAACATGTGCAATGATTGTGCTAGTAGAAAGATACTGTAAAACGTGTATGTTCTCTCTTTCTATCTACAAGTTGCAATGACATCTATATGTACACTCAAAAAATGCTCTTCAACTCTTCTATCATTGACTTAAATCTCGATCTCTTCTCTCTTACTAACTATCTCGTGAGAATGATGCAAGCAGTCTTACGACATTCGTCTTTCGTCTAATTAGTGATCATTTCTTGATCACTACAGAAAGAATCAAGAAGAAAACAGAAAGAAAACAGTAAGAGAACAATCTATTCATCAACGCTTGAAAAAACAGAAAGAATACAATCTATTATTAACGTTCAAGCAATTGCTCTCGAATGCTTTCATTCATTGTCTTTCATTGACTTAATATCATTCTTGACGTAGTAGAAATAGAATTTAGACTCATAGACTGCAATCTCTGTCTCTTTCATTCTTTCGTAAGCTCTTCTCATCCGATTCAATGCAGATTTTCAATGAAATTCAACAAACTCTTTTACTTGCTTCAGATTCTGATCAAACAAAAGACTTTTTTCTTTCAACATCTTCATCGAATTTCAGCTTCAAAGATCTATCAGTGCGTTTGAAGTTGAACATACTTCTCGAATTTTCATGATGACAGAATGATGAAACGATACTCTCTCTTGTTTATCGTTTTCTAGTTCAAAAGAAATCGCGTCGATGAGTCTTTGATCTCATAATGCAACGATCACTTCATTCTTAGTTTCACATTCTGCAATTTTCATGTTGACTTCATTTTTGAAGATCGTTATGTGATAGATGAAAATTGCAATGCATTGTTCATCAGATTTATCTTTATTATCGTGTGATAGATATGACATTCAGAAATGAACACTGTCTGCAAAGCAAGACTGATTCACTTATTTCAGATCTAATCTTCGCGAATCATTCTCATTGAACATCTCGAGTACTACGTAATGAGTATACTCATTCGTTGCTAGATTTCGCTTGATCGCTTCTTTTCATCATTTTTTCATGCGAAGATGTTGATCAAGAATGAATTCATCATCTTTGTTAATTGACTCGTCTGCAAACATTGCTGTGCTTTGAATTCGACTTTGTTCTCTATCACTCATCAAATCATTGACATTCAGATTCACATGTTTTATGAGTTCTGAATCATTCTTGAAAGTGATCTTCATGAAATATGAGAAAGTCAGAAGATCGATTTTGTGATTCAATCGAAGAGTCACAGTAATAAGATAGTACACTATATTCTGACGTACTAGTTGTTGCAACGTGATGTACAGTATTTCGCGCTAAGTCTTTGACTGCGCTTTCTCAACAAATCATTTTTCATCTGCATTCAAACATTAAACTCTTAAATCAAGCTGAGAAACTTCAACATTTGAACTATTTATTTAGTAGTATATGAGTTATGATTTCTCAATCAATATTTGATATGTCAGTCGTTTGCTATGATTATAGCTGCACATCTCTCGAGCATACTGAATATTAGTTTCTTCATTATCTTCTCTCATAGATTCGCTCAGACTCTCTGTAAAATCTGAAATAACTGAGTTTCAGCTTCATTCTCTTTATTCTTCAGCGAATTCAGATTTGAATAAACTTTGTAAATCTTCTTCTTTAATAAAGCTCAGAGATTTTCGATTGAGTTCAAATCGAGACTGTATGAAGATCACTTCATGACTTCTATATCATTTTTCTGAAATCAAAGCTTCAATTTTCTGACTCTATGTATTGAAGCATTATTCTGCATGAACATTAGTTCTGACTTTCATATGTCAGTCAAATTGTATTTCAAAATCTGAAGATAAAAGACTGCTGAATAGTCGTGTTTTTTGAATTCAAAGTCTCGATCAAGCAGGTATAAATTCGATCTTTCAGAATCTCAAAAAGCTTCTCAAATCATAATGAAAAAGATCTTTTCATTGAAAATTTTCATCACTTTATTTCTATCTCATTTCTGTTTGCGAGTTTCAAACACTCATTCTGATGTTTTATCTGATCTTCGAGTCACGAATGTCTCGTTCGATCAAATGACTTTTCTTCATTGATTCATAATTCAATCTTCATGTGTTTTAGCTCCTTTTAATTGAAGTCGAGCAGCTTCAGATGTTAATTTCGATCGCTTAAAAGCTAGTCAGTGAGAAATTTCGTAAGCTCGTAGTGTTGCGTTGAGAGTTCTCGCGTTCAAATCGATTTCAATGTTCATTTTCAGCTGTCTTCAGATGATTTTAGACTTCGATCGTAACTGACGTAACAGTATTCTAACTGCATGAAGAGTAATTGATATGAGTCTTTCTGATCTGAGTTCATTGACTTCAAAGAATGTTGTTTGAAGTTTTCTCAAAACGCACTGAATGATGATTCGCGAAACGTTCAAATTTCATTCTATTTGAGTGAGTTTTAGATTTAATTGAGTCTGACCTGATATTTGATCTTTGATAAGCAAAGAAAGTTTCTTTCTAAAAGTCTTATTATCAGAAATTAAAGTTAACGAAGTTCTTCTGAGCATTGTGAATGCAGTTGAAGAAGATGAATTGTTTTAAAGATACGCGATTTTACGTGTTTTTGCGATTCAGTCAAAGACTTAGTGCAAGATACTGTACATAATCGTTCTCAATTAGTCGTGATTTGTAAGATCTAAGTCATCTTTCTGATGTCATAAATACATGTTTAGTTTCTCTTTTATCAAGACTTATGTATTATCATTCAATATTCAATCAAACACATTTGATAATACTATTGCATCGTTTTTCTTTCACTTCTGATACTTGATCTTCTTTATGAACATGTTACAAATCAGAGACATATCAATGTTGTAGTTCTGTGACATATGCAATCGTAGTTGAAATAGTTGTAGTGAGTCAGTGAAGCGAAAGAGATGACTATCTTGACGAAATCAGTTTGCAAAAGTGACATTGATTTTCACGAAATCTAGTCGAAATCTATAGTCATATATGATATTTATACGATCAATAAGTATTTCAAACGACAGCTCATTCATCAGTAACTCAAGTCTATTTCTTAGCTTCTGAAGATGTGAATAATACACAAACGTTTCTTCACTCTTAGTTTTGAAGCGATATTCTCTCAGCAACTTCATTGTCATGATTCAAGATATCAAATCAAGATAATCGAGTCTCTGCTTTCATGTATGAGACATTCATATGCAAGAGCATGCTCTACTTTCTCTCATCTTTCAGATATTTTTGATGATTTGATAATGTAATCATTAAACTTTCGATCATACGCTTTCTATCACTGTCACAATGATAGCTTTCTTGCAGACACTTGCAGTATCATTCATTTCTGTTTCTAAGCTGTACTGTAGAAGAATCTTTTCATTATTCATGATTACATCTAGCGAAAGAACAAGTCTTTGCTTGTCATATTCTGCTAGCTTTGAGAACGTTGAAGCGATCGAGATAAGAGAATGAGAAGACATAAGAAAATGTACATATGATGTTCTTGAAGAATTTAACGACGTGAACGAAGTGATCATGTCAGAAGAGATTGATGTGATAACTCTTGATGATTGATGAAATCTTATCATCAGACTTCACATCGCTGACATTGATGAATTAAGATCTGAAATCATTACTACATCGCTTGCAGTCAACATGAAGTATGAATCTTCATTCTTTGACACTACTGATGAGTGTCTTGATTGCAACGACAGTATTGATGATCTTGATCTTCTTTTGAAATTGAACTGCAAAACTGTCGATGAGCTAAAAACAGTCTCAACATGATCTGTTTTCAAGATCATGTTGCTGATACACTCACATAGCAAGTCAGACTCTACTCATCTTCAGTTCATGTGATTTAGCTTCTCATTCATTAACATAACTTCAATCTGATTCATGATCAATTTGTTGAAGTCTGTGAATTATGAAAATAAAGAGATTAAAACTTGATCTTTGCTGACAGTTATCTGCATCATTTTATGATATACTATTTGCTTCATTATTGCTCTGATCAAATGCTCATTCTGAACTCTTGCAATGATTGCATGCATTTTATTCATCGCTTCTCTTTTTATTAAATACAATGAAGAATCTTTCTTTGAGATTCAAAGATTCAGTAGCTTCAAATCTCATCTGTTCATTATGATTCTTTTTGTCTCAGCTATATCTCTTCTCTCTTTTTCAATTCTTTCATGCTCAATATTCATCATCTTTCATTCTTCTTTCTCGCTAGTCATTCTTGAATAAAGTGAATTGTTATCAAGAAATTTCACGAAGCTGTACATCAGATTCTTTACATTGACATGTAATTGCATAATCTGATTTCGAAATTGATGAATTGCTGTCTGTTGTTCTTGTTCTGTGCGCAAAGAGTTCAAGTAATTGACTAGTTCTTTTTGATCATTTATAAAGTATCTCAAATGATGCAGCGTTATCACAGAGCTTGCTTTAATGAGTGTCATTAAAATGATGAAAGTAAAGATAGTTAAAGAATTCAAATGAGATTCTTCTGAGAAAATGCACAAGAGCTTGCATTAACAAAAGCTTTAATGTGAGCTTTTAATGTTTGAGAAAACAAATGCTGAGTGAAGAGTTACATGAAATGTTTAGACGTTCTAGTGCGAGTTCAAATAACAGAGATGATAATTATGTTGAAAGATAGAAAATACGTGCTGAGTCTTTTAGAGTTCAGCATTAGTAGAAATTGCTTGCAGTTTTGCAAATAATTCTTCTGTGACTTGTGTTTGTCATAGCTGAGAGAGTGTTGATGACTTGATATTAGTAACAAATTTCTCAGCTGATTGATTGACTATTTTTCTATGCTATCTGCTGCGCATCACATGAGTTAAATCGACTTGATGTAACATCATGTTGTCTTGTCATGTATCATTTAAGTCAATCTTGATATATCTTTGATCTTTGATCTTGATATATTCTTTAATATACAATCATTAATCAATTTTGATTCTTGCTTTAAGCTTTAGCTTTAATCATTATGCAGTGAACTTTAGCGTGTACTCTGCAAATTGATTAAAGTTTCGCTTTGTTCATTTAAGACTAGAACATTTTGAAACTTTCAATCTTCAGTACTGAAGTAATTTAATATTGACATTGCAGATGTCTGCATCTTCATTCTCATTCTTCTTTTCATATGCTCAAGCAACTCAAAGTGACTTTATGATATTCTTAACAATTCATGATTTTCTTGCATCAACTTCGCTTCTTAACAATTCAACAGAGAAAGAGATAATATGAGTGATGCTGTACAAGACAATGCTATTAAAGCTGCACTCTTAAGTGTGAACAATCTTATTTCAACTCAATAGAAGTTTCAGCAACAGATGCTCTTTTCAAGTTCACAAAGACTCTCAGTTAATAGTGAATAAAATTCAGCGATGCATTCAAATCTTTGATTGAAACATTGATCATAATTTCTGACATGATTTTCTCAATAAGCATTATCATCAATAGATTCTGATCTTCATTCTTCTGTTCATTGCTGATCTCACTTTTCAATGCTCAATTCACATGCTTCTTCAATCTATTTTCTGCAATCATTTCTTTCAAGATCACTTCGTCAAGCTCTGCAATTTTATATCATTCTTTTTCAATGTTCATCTTCACTACTTGAAAAGATCTCAGTTATTTTCATGTCAATTTCAGCATATGCATGTTGTTCAATTTGATGTCATGCAGCAGTACAAGATTATTCTTCAGAATTGAACTAGTATGAATGCATCTGTAATCATTTCATACATCTTTGTTGATCTTTCTCATTCTTCTCAAATGCAGCACAATTTTCTTCAAATTCTCGTTTTTGCATTCAAGTTGTTGAGCATGAAGAGTCAATAACTCATCAGTTGTGCAAACATTGTCTCATGAAAGAATCTGTCAGATTGAAACATCAAGTTCTATAAAAAGAATGACATTGCAATCATACAAGACATGATATGAAGTCATTTCAATGAAAGTTCTTATGATGATTTTGTTTACTCATAGCACATTGACAAAACTTCTGACTCATCTCATGCTTTCATCGACTGTTATCTTGATCAAGACATTCACAACAGCTGTATGATTTCTCTTCACAAGATCATTCATTTGTGAATGATAAGTCAACATCATCATTCGCTTTATTTTATATTTCTCGATCAGCGTTTCTACAATTTCTTTATTCTTTGATTCTTCGTTCATGACAAATCTCTTTAAACAGTTGTGTCTGCAAATCACATTTTTTCACAGAAATTTCACTATCACTTTCAAAGTTGCTGCTCTCAGAGCTCTTTCTTCTACTCATCTCAAGAAGTCATTTCTTGTCAAGACAATATAACATTTTTCTTTGCTTGAAAACATGTGAATGACATTCATCTCAATCTTCTTTCAAACTCTTAAGATTCAGATAGAATGCAAAGTCTTCTTCTTTCGTCTTGATGCTCATAACTGACATTCTTCACAGAATTTTACATATGCACATGTATTCTTTCATATTTTCTTTCATCAATATCTGTTGATCATCTTTTGATATATTCTTTTTCTTTTATGATGATCACTTTCATCATGCAGTTTCTGCAAAATATTACTGTGTTCTTCTTGAAGATTCATCATTCTTTGCACAGAAGCAGTCTTGTTGAATCTTTTAAACAAATGTTTATCTTGAATCATGAATTTCAATGCTTCATGTTTGAATTTTTGAAATTCTTTTGTTGACATTTTGAATGAGCATGATAAGAAAATTCAATAACAAGTTATTTTCTTGAAGTATTCTGAATATGAATCTTTCAATATTGACATGTTTTCTTCAACAATTATACTGACTGAGCAAAGATGAATGAAATTTAACTGAGCATCAATGAAGTCATTTATGTCTTTCTCATAAATCTCATCTTCATCGTCTGAAGATTCTTTGAATCTGCGCGAGAGTTCATCGAGTGCGTTATGCTTGTGATTGAGAACGTGATGAACATCAAAATCAAACAAGTAAATTCAAGCATGTCATCATGTCATCAATGCTTCTGATAAGTTTGATGCAGATTGATTCAGTTGTGTCATCAGAGTGTTGACGTTTATTTCAATAATGAACTTCGTATCATATAATCAGTAACAAATCTTCTTTAATGTCTTCATCAGATCTTTGCATTCTCACTTTTCAGCATCATATTTTGTCTCTTACTCATTTCATAGCTCACTTTTGTATTGTACAAGATGTCGATTCTTAGAATTCAATGCTGTCTGCTGTAACATCGTTTTTCATTCTTGAAAACTTGCGTTCACGACAAGAACAATTTCTTCTGTTTGCTCAGAATAGTTTAAACTTCTCATGATTGATGCAGTGATCAGTGTCAGCTTCAGCTTGTTCATGACTTTCTCTTGTTTTCTTTCTTACATGAATTTGATCTTCTTTTTGAAGAGCTGAAATATTGACGCTGCGATCAAGATGAAATTCTCTATTTATACTCAATAATACACGCATACTTCAATGAATGCTCAAGCAGATGTAACATCATGACAGAAATGTCATTCTAGAATCTTGATAATTTTAAAATCTTCTGATTTGCAATCATGAAAGTCACAAACAAATCTTACAATCTTTATGCTCAACATGCAGAATTACGACTTTTCATCAGATATAATGCAATTGATGAGTTTAAAGTTCAAGAGTACGAAGTCGAGATTCTTAATATGCTTCAGCACAAACTGATGCACTTCTGAAGCAATCTTTGCATTATTATAAATTGTCTTCAATCTCTTTACTTCAATATCATTGAGAAAAGATTTGCATATCTTAAGAAGATTCTTCAATATCTTGATTATGACTCTGACAAACTGAGCAACGAAGTTGATGACATTTTGTGATAACATCGTCTGTCACAATAATTTCAGAGATGTCATGAACACTGTGAGATCTTGATATATTTTTGTCAGCGTAATCTGATCATACTCAGAAAACAGATCTATCAGAAAGATCATAATCATATCGATGAATTCTTTGAAGAATTCATTCATGTCTGAGAGCAGATTGACATCTTTAATAATAATCTTGTTCATATTCATCGCTGCATTGATCATGTGATACTGATTGAACTTTTTCTTGATCAGAAATCAAAGATTTCAATATGAGTCATGACAAGATTTCAGTATGTCATACTTTATTTAATTCTTGAGCATGTCTATGATGATCTGATGAAGTGTCTTAGAAACTGAGAAATTGAATGTCTATCATGCATCATGTGATATCATTTGAATTTGCTGCAAGAATGAAACTATGTCTTTTATCTTTCTTATTTCTGAGAAGTTTCAGATCATTGTCGCTTCTCTGTTAAATAACATCTTCAGTAGTAAATTCTTCTCTTGCAAAGTTAAAGCATCATTGCATATCATTCTCTTCGCTCGCTTCAAAGTCAATCTGAACTCTTGAACAATTTTGAAGAATTTGAGAAACAGTCAATGATTGTACTTTTCTGACTTTATCTCTGTCATATTCAATTTGATCTGAGTTAGTAAGATTTGTTTTCAGTTTGTCAAATCTTCTAATATTGAGTCGTTTGACTCTGATGAATTCACAGAGAATTTTCTGAGCTTTTCTCTTGTATGCTGTCACTACTTTGACATGATTTATTTTCTCATGCTGACGAATTGAACTCAGATCAAATCTTCATGTCATTTGCATCGTAAGTCTGTTCGAACGACATCATAACATCTGTGCACATTGCATACTATCATTTGAGCAAAATTGTTGAACGAAGCTTTGATCTTTCTTTTTCTTTTCTTCTTTGATTCTGATGAACATTTCAGAACTTTTCAAGTGCATTAAATCGACAGTCTTCGAACTTACACTTCTCATCGCAGATACACTTTCAACAGAGCACTCGTTTATTCATTTAAAGAGTGTTTCACTTTTTCAAGAAATATTTTCAATACATCTTGATTGACAGAATTGTATGTTAAAATCAATTTAAAGAACATCATTCTTTCATCATCATCAGTAACTGTCATTTCACAAGTTTTTTTTGAAGTATTGTTGATGTATAAATGTGTCTTTCGCTCATATGATCTGCTCAGTATCAGAGTGTACTCGTTGCTTTCAATCACAAATATTGAAATCATTGATTTTGCTTCATCAATATCAATCTTCACGTCATCACAGCATTCAATGATGTTAGTCTTTGCTTCGTTGACTTCTATCATATCTAGATGAATGTCTCGTTGCATAAATAACTGAGCTCTTACGACAAGAGTTTCAGACATAACGTTGATTTCAGCATCACTATCAAGCAGTTTCTTAACGTAAATCTCATCGCTCATTAACATTCATGTTCTTGAACACGTCATTGCATACAGAATTGCATTCAACTTTTCAAGTGAAGAATCTTCAAATTTTACTGCTGTTACTTGCACGTCATCAATTTTTTCATTTTCATTTTCATTTTCATTTTCTTATGTTGTTTTACTTAAGCATAGAGAGTTTAAAGAAGAATAAATGAATATGTAAGTATCTGTTCAATGCTTACGTCTTGCATCTTCTAATTCGCTATAATATGCATCACGTCTTCTGTATTTATGCATTTCTCTACTATGTTTTACATTCTCTTATCTTGATTATCTGACTTTATCTTGCTGTCATCTGAATTCTTTCTCATCGATTTCTTCATTGTTTTAATAATTCTCTCGAGAGCAACTGCATTTTGCATGATCACATTCTCACTTGTTCGCTTCTTCAAGAATGATCTTGAAATCGACAGATACTCTTTAGAGCGTAAATTCTTCATGCTCGATAGATGTTCTTCTTCTTTTACTTTTTCTCTTCAAGTTCAATTTAAACTTATTCTCTGTTGTGTCGCTGTTTTCATTGCATTCTCATCTAACTTATAATCATGTTGAGCTGTGACAATTATTACTTCTTCGTTTCATTTCTGTTTCTCATCTGTGTTCTTTGCTTTCTTCGTGATCATTGCTCTTACACTTGTCAGTCTGATGATATCAACATGTTCTGCTTTCATTTGCTGACTCTGTTTCTTCAAAGCATTGTTAATCAACTTTTTCTGAGAATGACTCAATGTGAAAGATGTCAATCTGTCATCTCTTTCAGCGAGTCTCATTCAGAATCTGTTTGTTTCATTCACATGTATCTTTTCTTCTGTCTTATAAATATTCAATTGATGACATCTGATCTTCTGACATTCTATTTCTTTACAGAAGAAGCATTCTTTCATTCTAGACATTGAAGATGCTCGTTCACTTCTCAAAAGCGAAAACAATGACAAAATTGATATTGTTGAATGAGCAGATGTGATGAGTTCATGTGAAATATAGATGTTGAGCATCAAGACAGATGCTGTCATGTTTTGCATGAAAGATTCAATCTTCTTTGTTGCTGTTTGCAAAGAAAGCATCATCATTTCAAACTTATTTAT
>JAABUV010004605.1_pt1 | contig 16349 bp, 16 predicted proteins | sample 5559971 | NCBI WGS metagenome assembly JAABUV01 (sample SAMN10711881, study PRJNA513362) | rock metagenome | isolation source: Antarctica rocks | place: Antarctica: Victoria Land, Knobhead nord | collected 2015-12-19
TCACGGACAAGAAGATCAGCGCCATCGCCGACATCCTGCCCGTGCTCGAGAAGCTGGTGCAGGTGTCTAAGACGCTGGTCATCATCGCCGAAGATGTGGACGGTGAGGCCCTGGCGACCCTCGTGGTCAACAAGCTGCGCGGCACGATCAGCGTGCTCGCGATCAAGGCGCCGGGCTTCGGCGACCGCCGCAAGGCTATGCTCGAGGACATCGCGACGCTCACGGGCGGCCAGGTCATCTCCGAGGAGGTCGGCCTGCGGCTCGAGAACGTGACCATCGACATGCTCGGTCAGGCCCGCCGTGTGACATCTACCAAGGACAACACGACGATCATCGAGGGCAAGGGCGCGCCGGAGGCGATCGAGGCGCGCACCAAGCAGATCCGTGCGCAGATCGAGGACACCACCTCGGACTACGACAAGGAGAAGCTGCAGGAGCGCGTGGCCAAGCTGTCCGGCGGCGTGGCCGTGATCAAGGTCGGCGCGCCGACCGAGGTCGAACTCAAGGAAAAGAAGCACCGTATCGAGGACGCCCTCTCGGCGACGCGCGCCGCGGTCGAGGAGGGCATCGTCGCCGGCGGCGGCACCGCCTTCATCAACGCGCTGCCCGCGCTCGACCGCCTGCAGCTGACCGGTGACGAGAAGACGGGCGTCGACATCCTGCGCCGTGCGCTGGAGGAGCCGCTGCGCCAGATCGCGTACAACGCGGGCGCTGAGGGCTCGGTCGTCGTCGCCGCCGTCAAGGGCTTCGAGCCCGGCAAGGGCTACAACGCCGCCAGCGGCGCGTACGTCGACATGTTCGGCGCCGGCGTGATCGACCCGGTCAAGGTGACGCGCTCGGCCCTGCAGAACGCCGCCTCGATCGGGGGCATGCTGCTGACGACCGAGACCATCATCACCGACCTGCCCGAGAAGGGTAGCGCCGGCCCGGCCATGCCCGCGGGCGGCATGGGCGGTATGGGCGGCATGGACTACTAGGCCGGCCGGACGATCGCGCTACATCAGGCCCCATCGGTCGATCACACACAGGCAAGGACGGGCCCCGGCGCATGCGCCGGGGCCCGTCCTTGCGCTATCACCCCGGCGCGCCCTGGCGCCGTTGCTTGGAATCCGGTGGCCCTATGTGGGTATCATGATGGAGGACAGGTACGGCAGGGGACGGGCGATGAGCCCGTGGGGAGGCGAGCGATGCGCTACCGGCAGATGCGTGCGATCGTGGATCGCATCGGGGAGTGGGACGGCCGTTTCAATGGCTTGGATGCCATGCGGGATACAGCGGGGCGCTGGTCCGTGGCGCTGCACGATGTCATGCGGGCGCGCCTGCTCCCGATCGGGGACGATGGAGAGTTCGAGCGCGTGGCGCCGTACTTCCTCCACGCCCCCTTCGCGCCGCCCCTGCGGTACGCCGGCGCGCCCGACGCCGCGCTGGGGTGGGGCGACGTGCTCGGCCTGATCAGGCATGTGGAGCGGCGCTACCCAGACTGGCAGCTCGGCGCGATTGTCCATGGCTCGGCCGCTCGCTACGAAGTGCTGGCCCTCGACGCGCGTCGCGCGGGCGGGGTCTACATCATCCGCACGCCCGGTCAGGCCGACGCCCTGCTGGGGCGAGGGGCGTGAGGACACGGCGACGGCCCATCTTGCGCATCAGCGTCATGCGAGCGGGTCGGTGAGGAGGACGGGCATGAGTACGATGCGAGCGGCGATCTACGAGCGGTGCGGTCCGGCGCGCGACGTGCTGCGGGTGCGCGAGGTCGAGCGTCCCGAGCCGGGGCCGGGCGAGGTGCGGGTGCGCCTGCGGGTGTCGGGCGTCAACCCGACCGACTGGAAGTCCCGCGCGGGCGTCACCGCACGGGCGCCCGACGGGTTCCAGATCCCCAATCAGGACGGCGCCGGGGAGATCGACGCCGTCGGCGCGGGCGTCGACGCGCGCCGTGTGGGCGAGCGGGTATGGGTCTGGTTCGCCGCGGCCAACGGGCGCCGCTGGGGCACGGCGGCGCAGTGGACGGTCGTCCCCGCGCGGCAAGCGGTGGCGTTGCCCGCCGACGCCGGCTTCGACCTCGGGGCCAGTCTGGGTGTGCCGGCCATGACCGCGCACCGCTGCTTGTTCGCCGACGGACCGCTTGACGGCGCCACTGTCCTGGTGGCGGGCGGGGCAGGGGCGGTCGGGCACTATGCCATCGAGCTAGCCAAGTGGGCCGGGGCCACGGTCGTAGCCACAGTGAGCGGGCCGGAGAAGGCCGCGCTCGCCCGCGCGGCCGGCGCCGACGCCGTGCTCACCTACCGCGCCGCCGACGCCGTGGATCAGGTGCGCCGGGTCGCCACGCAGGTCGACCGGGTCGTCGAGGTGGCGCTCGGGGCCAACCTGGCGCTCGACTTGGCCGTGGCCGGGCCGCGGACCGTGATCAGCACCTACGCCAACGAGCCCACGGACCCGGTGTTGCCGGTGCGCGCGGCCATGGTGGCGAATGTGACGCTGCGCTTCGTCTTCCTCTACGGCGTGCCGGCCGTCGCGCTCGACGAAGCCGCCGCGGCGGTCACGGCGGCGGCGGCCGCGGGCGCGTTGAGCCTCCTGCCGCTGCACCGGTTTAGCCTCGACGACATCGCCGCCGCCCACGACGCTGTCGAGGGCGGGGCGGTGGGCAAGGTTCTGGTCGACCTCCTATAGGCGACGATACGAGGAGAGATAGGGATATGGCACACGAGGATGAGCGCGGCTATGAGGTGTTCGACGCGGGCGACGTTACCCTGCAATCGGGCGAGACGCTCCGCGGCGCGACGCTGGCCTATGTCACGCACGGGACGCTCAACGCGCGGCGCGATAACGCCATCGTCTTCCCCACCTGCTACGCGGGGCGGCATGAGGACAACGCGTGGCTGATCGGGCCGGGCCAGGCGCTCGACACCGACCGCTACTTCGTGGTCGTGCCCGACATGCTCGGCAACGGTCTTTCGTCGTCGCCGAGCAACACCCCGGCGCCACAAGCCGGCCCCGCCTTCCCGCGCGTGACCATCCTGGACAACGTGGCGCTGCAGCATCGCCTCGTCGTGGAGCGCTTCGGCGTCGCGCGCCTCCCGCTGGTGGTCGGCTTCTCCATGGGCGCGCAGCAGGCCTACCAATGGGCCGTGAGCTACCCCGACCTGGTCGAGCGCATCATCCCCATCTGCGGCTCGGCGCGCACCGCGCCGCACAACTGGGTGTTCCTGGAGGGGGTGACCGCCGCGCTCCGGGCCGACGCCGCCTGGTGTGACGGCTACTACGACGCGCCGCCTGAGAAAGGGCTGCGCGCGCTCGGGCGCGTGTGGGCCGGCTGGGGCCGCTCGCAGGCCTGGTATCGCGCGCACCTGTATCGGGAGCAAGGCTACAGTTCGCTGGAGGATTTCATCGTGGGCGACTACGAGGAATCGTTCCTCACCTGGGACGCCAACGACCTCCTGGCGATGGCCCGGACGTGGCAGGACGCCGACATCGCGGCCACGCCCGGCTTCGACGGCGACCTCGACCGGGCGCTTGGGGCGATCCAAGCGCACGCCCTGGTGATGCCGTGTACGACCGACCTGTATTTCCCGCTGGAGGACAGCGCCGCCGAGGTGGCGCGCCTGCCGCACGCCGAGTTGCGCCCGATCGACTCGCCGTGGGGCCATGCCGCCGGCGCCGGACCCACGCCGCGCGACGCGGCGTTCATCGCCGCCAGCATCGTGGAGTGGCTGGCGCGATGAATTGTCCACCGGCACATCGTGTCGCCATTCTCGGCAGTCCTGAGCGATGCCAGAGCCCGCACCATCAAATGTGTGCCAGATCCAAGCTAATGGGAGGCCTGTGTCACGACGAGGCACGAGATGTGCGCTCGTGTCTCGTCGTGGCCTATGCGGGCTTCGTGTCGTGTATCGAACGCTGTGGGTCGTGAGTCGGTGGAGGAGAAACATGCAGTATCGTCGGGTAGGCGCGTCGGGACTTCAAGTGTCGGTCATCGGGCTGGGCGCGAACAATTTCGGTGGGCGCACTGAAGAGGCCCAGTCAATTGAGGTAATTCACGGGGCGCTTGACCGCGGTGTCACGACCATCGACACCGCCGACATCTACAGCAAGGGGCGCTCGGAGGAGATTATCGGGCGGGCGCTGCGCGGGCGGCGCCACGAGGCGCAGATCCTGACCAAGGTGCGGGGCGAGATGGGCACGGGGCCGCACGACAAGGGACTCAGCCGCCTACACATCGTCGCGGCCTGCGAGGCCAGCCTGCGGCGTCTGCAGACCGACTACATCGACCTGTACCAGGCGCACTCTTGGGACCCCGACGCCCCGCTCGAGGAGACGCTGCGCGCGCTCGACGATCTGGTGCGCGACGGGAAGGTGCGCTACGCCGGCTGCTCGAATTTCGCGGCGTGGCAGCTCACCTGGGCCTTGTGGATCGCCGACCGGCGCGGCTACGCCCCGTTCGTCTCGGTGCAGCCGCACTACAATATGTTCGAGCGGAGCGTTGAGGCGGAGTTGGCGCCGGCCTGCGCCCAATTCGGCGTCGGCGTCATCCCGTATTTTCCCCTGGCCAGTGGCCTGCTGACCGGGAAGTATCGCGCGGGCGCGCCGGTCCCCGAGGGGACGCGCTATCACGGCAACGAGGGCCTGCAGCAGCAGTTGACCGACGAGCGGTTGAGCCAGGTCGCGCGCCTGGAGGAGATCGCGCGGGCGCACGACAAGACGGTCGGGCAACTGGCGATCGCCTGGCTGCTGGCTCGCCCCCAAGTGTGCAGCGTGATCGCCGGCGCCACGCGCCCGGAACAAGTCGAGGAGAACGCCGGGGCGGCGGGATGGGAGCTCGACGCGGCGACGCTGGACCACATCGCCGGCATCCTGGGTTAGTGGACCCGCGCGTCCGTGCGCGAGGCGCATATCTTCGATTAGCATAGCTATCTTTGCGCTTGAGCTAATGTATAGCCGCCTCCAGCTAGTCGGCCCGATGGACGACACGATAGGATATCATGTGGGAGGTGGAAAGACAGTTACTCGACCACACGATCACCGCCGCTGGATGTCAGCATCTTCACCGCGCGCTCTCGCACATAGTCGAGGGCGAGGGCGAGGTATATCCGCATATCCTGATCCGTGTCGACTACTAGCCTGGACTCCTCGATCGGCTCGAAGTGCGCTTTGAGCGTCTGGTACAGGGCATAGGTCCGATTGGACGCTACGTGACTTGTCGTAGCGACATCACGCTCTAGCCGGCGTCGCGCGGTCTCATCGGAGCACACGCATTCAATAATGGCCAAGGCGGCCCCATGGGTGTCCGTGAACGTCACCAACTCCGCTCGCTGGTAGCGACGCGCGAAGGGGCGGCCATCCAGGATGATGATCTTGTGCGGGTCCTTGCGCCGCAGATAGTCGGCGACCTGCAGCATGATCGCGAGACAGAAGTCGTCCTGCTCTGTCGAATACTCGATGTCCCCTGGTGGGAACAGGGTGGCCCGAATAGTGTCTTTATCCAAGACAATCCCCGGCAGTTCCGCGGCTAACGCCCGCCCAAGCCGGCTCTTGCCCGTACCCGGTAGCCCAGCTAGCGCGATCAGCATCTCTCGTTCCCTCTCTACTGCATACTGCTGGCTGTCCCCTGTGGGCATGACACAGGTACTCAGCATCCTGGGCCGTCGGGGACTGGCTGTACTAAAACATAGTGCTGGGCCAGCCTGACACGTCAGACCACAATCACCTCGACGCCCACATGCTCAAACGCCGCCCGCGCATCGTCCGGCAGATCGGAATCGGTCACGACGGTATGGATGGCAGAGAGGGGAGCAACCTTGACGAAAGCAGCCCGTCGCCACTTGCTCGAATCAGCCAGGAGAATGACGCGGCGAGCGGCGCGGATCATGGCTTGCTTCACATGTGCAATCTCGATCGACGTATCGGTGAGGCCCAGTTCTGGCTCGATCGCTTGGATCCCCAGGAAGGCTTTCCGCACGACATGATCGCTCAGGCTTCGCTCGGTCTGTGGACCGAAGGTGCTGATGGTCTCACGATTGAGCGTACCACCCGTCAGGATCACGAGGGCATTGGGCAAGGCGCCGACTTGAGAAGCCACGTTGAGCGCATTAGTCACAACGGTGAAGGGGTCGCTGGTGTTCAAGCTCTTGGCCATCTCCGCCAGCGTCGTGCCACTATCCATGATAATCGTGTCCTCCGCATCGACTAGGTGCGCGGCGGCCCGTCCGATTTGGCGCTTTTTCTCAAGATTCAAGCTGGCCCGCTGGTCGAAGGCAATGCTCAAATTGGGAGGGGACGCCGCGACAGCGCCGCCGCGATGCCGGCGGAGCTGGCCGTCTCTCGCCATGACATCCAGATCATTGCGGATCGTCACCTCTGACACCATGAACAAGTCGCTCAGTGCTTGGACCCGTACCGCCCCTTGGTCCATGAGTAATTCCCTGATGCGCAATCGTCGCTCATCGGTCGCCTGGGGTTTGACCCTATCTACCATGGTGTCTTGCCCCCAGGTTACAGTCCACAGTGATTCATAAGATGATGATAAGATATATGCCCACATAGGGAAAGCCAAGAAAAGCCGTGTTTATCAGAATGAAACGAGCCCGTCTATCTTCTTCATGATGCCCTTCACCACGCATAGCCTTCCACGTCGAAAACTGCCACGCCATTCACGCGGACGACCATTTGGTCGGCGCCACCGAGACCGGCAGCCTGAGCGTAGCTCATTCATAGCCGCCGCCTGGCCGCAACATCACTTATGTATTGTTGACTATGTCTTCGATGTCCTGGGCCTCGGGTGCGTCGCGGTCGACGACCTCCTGTACGTGGCGACGTACCCGCCAGCCGACGCCAAGGCGCGGGTGCTGCGCCGCGAGCGCCAGTGCGGAGGGTTGACGGCGACGGCTCTCGTGACGGCCGCGCGCCTGGGGTCACGGTGCGGGTATGCCGGCGTGCTTGGCCACGATCCCCTGTCCACCTTCGCGGCCGAACGCTTGAGCGCGGAGGGCATCGACATCACACCTATGGTCCGGCGACGCGACGCTGGACCCATTCACTCCACCATCATCATCGATACGCAGCGCCGCACGCGGAACATCTTCTTCGATCTCACGGATGTTGTCGGGGCCGCGACAGATCAGCCGCCGCCGGCGCTCATTCTGTCGTCACGCGTGCTTCTCGTCGATCCCTGTGGTGTGGAGGGTATGCTCCGAGCTACCCACATCGCCCGCGGCGGCCAGATCCCCGTGGTCGCCGATATCGAAGGGGACATGTCGCCGCGGGCTGTTGAGCTCTTGGAGGCCGCCGACCACCTAATTGTCTCCCACCCCATCGCGCTCGAGGTGACCGGCGCGGCGGACCCGGCGCGCGCGACCGCGCGGCTGTGGAGTGCGGAGCGTACCGCCGTGGTTGTGACGTGTGGGCCAGAGGGCGGCTGGTACCTCACCTCTGAGCAGGGTGAGCCGCGGCGCTATCCTGCTTTTGCGGCGCCCTCGCTCGATACAACTGGATGTGGCGATGTTTTTCATGGAGCCTACGCGTCCGCTCTGGCACGCGGGCTCCCCATGATGGAAAGAGTGCGTGTCGCCGCCGCCGCCGCGGCGCTCAAAGCGACGACCGTGGGAGGCCAAACGGGCATACCGACGCGCGGCCGCGTTGACGCCTTCCTGCGGGAGCAGTCCCTATGGCCGCAATGATGGACGGTGGCGCGACGCCATCACAGGGAAGGAGCGACGCCATGCGGCAACCGTATCGCCCGCAATTCCACTTCTCACCACCGAGGAACTGGATGAACGATCCTAATGGCTTGGTGTATGACGAGGGTGAGTACCACCTGTTTTATCAGCACAACCCCGATGCGATGGTACATGGCACGGAGAGGCCGATGCATTGGGGCCATGCGGTCAGCGCCGATCTGGTGCGGTGGACGCATTTGCCGACGCCGGCATGGCCCGCCGCAACGCGTTGATGGTCTACCTGTTCCTAGCGCCGACCCTCATCGGCATCCTGATCTTCACCGCCGGACCCGTCCTCGTCTCGCTCGGCCTGAGCCTCATCTCCTGGGACGTGATCAACCCGCCGGTCTTTCGCGGGTTCGCGAACTACCAGCGGCTTTTCAACGACCAGATCGTGCTGACGGCCTTCGGCAACACCGCGATCTTCGTCGTGCTCGCCGTCGGCCTCCAGGTGACCGTCGGCATCCTGCTGGCCTTGCGTATGCAGCAGCGCATGCCGCGTTGGCTGCGCTACGTCTTCCGCTCGGCCTTCTTCATCCCGCTGCTGACCTCGGGCGCCACGATCTCGGTGGTGATGGCCTACATGTTCAACCAGGAATTCGGGCCGATCAACTACTACCTGGGCCTGGTCGGCATCCCGCCCGCCCCCTGGCTCAACGCCGCGGGCTGGGCCATGATCACGGTCGTCCTGACCTACGTCTGGCAGCAGCTGGGCTTCACGTTCCTCGTGTTCACGGGCGGCATGAACAACATCTCGCGCGAGATCCTCGATGCCGCCGATGTCGACGGGGCGAGGGGGTGGCGCCGTCTGTGGTACATCACGCTGCCGCTGTTGAGCCCGTCGATCATGTTCGCCACCGTCACCGGCGTCATCGGCGCGCTGCAGGTGTTCACCGAGCCCCAGGTGCTCACGCAGGGCGGGCCGGGCGACGCGACGCGCACGGTCGTCATGATCATCTACCAGGCGGCCTTCCAGGATCTGCTGGTGGGCTATGGCTCGACGGTCGCGGTGATCCTCTTCGTCGCGATCCTGGCGGTCACGGCGCTGCAGTTCTGGTCAAGCAAACGCTGGGTGTTCTACACCTAGCGCGTCATGTCGTGTGAGAAAGGAGGGAGAGAAACGTGAGTGCCATTCCTGTCGCGGCGCGGCCCTCGTCACCGCGCCTCGCGGCGCGCGCGCGCACGGTCGGCCTATGGCTCGTCGGCCTGGCGCCGCTCGTCGTCGCCGCTATCATCATCGTCGCCCCCGTGTTGTGGACGGTAAGTACGTCGCTACGCACTCCTGCCCAGGCGTTCACCAACCCGCCCTCATGGTTCCCGACGCACCTGGATTGGAGCAACTATGCGACCGTGTTCACCAGCGTGCCCTACGCGAGCTATGTGCTCAACAGCGCCATCGTGAGCGTTAGCGTCGTGGTCGGGCAGCTCGTCACGGCGGGGCTCGCCGGTTACGCCTTCGCGCGGCTGCGGTTCCCCGGCAAAAACATCCTGTTCTGGGTGATCATGGCGACGCTGATGATCCCGCTGCAGGCGACGATCATCCCCGTGTTCGAGTTGATCAGCAAACTCCACCTGAACGACACGCTGATCTCGTTGATCGTCCCGGCTTGGGTGACGCCCTTCGGCGTGTTCTTGCTGCGCCAGTACTTCATGGGTCTGCCCCACGAATTGGAGGAGGCGGCGGTGCTCGATGGGGCTGGTCCCTGGCAGGTCTTCCGGCGGGTCTACCTGCCGCTGGGGCTGCCGGGCTTCGCCATCCTGGCCATCCTCTCGTTCAACGGTACCTGGAACGACTATTTTCGCCCACTCATCTTCCTGACCAGCCAGCAACACTTCACGGTCCCACTCGGCGTGGTCACCCTGTTCGGCTACCTGGGGACGGGCAGTATCTCGGTGGTGCTGGCCGGCGTTGTCCTCTCCATCGTGATCGTGCTGGTCGTGTATCTGTTCGGGCAGCGCTACCTCCTGGAAGGGTTGACGGCTGGTAGTTTGAAGAGCTAGCGTGCGTCGGGCCGTTATCCCGCCAAGCCAGATCTCGACATAGAATGACGCGTGCGACCCCACGCTATAGACTGTCGGAAGAGTGACGCCGATCGATTTGGAAGGTGAGGGGGGGGGTGACCCATCGCTGGCTGCAAGGCCACGGGAGATTATGGCTACCAGGCTCGCAGATATCGCCGCACGGTCCGGTGTCTCGATCAAGACCGTCACCAACGTGCTCAACGGACGCCATGCGCGTGTCGGTCCCGAGACGCGTGCGCGCGTGCTCGCCGCGATCGAGGAACTCCACTACCGGCCGAATGCCACGGCGAAAGGCCTGCGCACCAATCGCTCGCACAGCATTGGCTTTGTCACGGACGAGGTGGCCACGACGCCCTACGCGGGGCAGATCATCCAGGGAGCGCAGGACTTGGCCTGGTCGCGGCAGAAGATCCTGGTGGTCGTGAATACAGGCCGCGACAACGATATCCTGGAGGCGGCTATCGAGATGATGCTGGCCCGGCAGGTCGAAGGGCTCATTTACGCAGCGATGTTTCATAAGCGCGTCCAGCCGCCGGCCAACATGAAGGAAGTGCCGGCGGTATTGCTGAACTGCTTCTGCGCGGACCGTTCGCTGCCGTCCGTCGTCCCCGACGAAGTCACCGGCGGACGTGAAGCGACCGAGGCGTTGCTGCGCAAAGGCCACCGCCGCATCGGCTTCATCAACAGCGGTCGCGTTGTCCCCGCGGCGGTCGGCCGCCTGGAAGGATACAAGCAGGCCTTGGCAGCCTACGGCGTGCCGTTCGATCCGGAGCTCGTCCGCCCTGGGAATAGCAATGCCGACGGCGGCTATCGCCACGCGAGGAACCTGATGCGCCTGCCGCAGCCGCCGACCGCGCTGTTCTGCGGAACGGATCGTACCGCCATGGGCGCCTACGACGCCCTGAGAGAGTTGGGCCTGTCCATCCCCGGCGACGTGGCCGTGCGCGGGTTCGACGATCAGGAGATGATCGCCGCCTACCTACGGCCCGCTCTCTCCACGTCGGCGTTGCCGCACTACGAGATGGGCCGGTGGGCCGTGGAGTATGTGCTGCGCCAACAGACTCACGGCGGCATGGCCGGAGATGCGCCCGTGCAGCAGATTATGCACTGCCCGTTGGTCGAACGCGACTCGACCTGAACGCGCCGCGCGCCATCGCACGATAACCGGCCCTGACCCGCCGTCGCACCCGTCACGCAGACCTTCTGGTGGCCATAGCGTAGGAGATGACTGATGACCGCCCGCTACCGCCCGCTCTTTCACTTTACCGCCCCCTCCGGCTGGCTTAACGATCCGAATGGGCTGGTCTACGTCGAGGGTGAGTATCATCTCTTTGGACGATCTTGAGACCTGGCACAAGCATCCGGATAACCCTATCCTCACGCCAGATCCGCGCCTCTACGGGCCGCACTGGCGTGACCCATGGATCTTTCGTGATCCGCGCGATGGCCAGTACGTGATGCTGTTCGCGGCCCAACGGCCACACGATGGCGCTGGCGAAGCGGGAGTCGTCGGCGTGGCCTGTTCGCGCGATTTGCTGGTGTGGGAACAACATCCCCCGCTGGATACTCCGTCCGGGTTCACCTGACTGGAGGCGCCCGAGGCGCATCACATCGATGGCCGGTGGTATCTCCTGTTCGCGACGCAGTCTCAGTGGATCGACGCGGTCGGTCGGGAGTGGTTACGGGCACAGGGCGTCCCAGCCACGACGGGCGCCTATTGTCTCGTGGCCGACGACTGGCGTGGCCTCTATCGGCGTATCCAACGACTTTTCCCCGTGGACGCGCCGCACTACATAACACGGCTCGTGACCACACCGTGGGGCGAGCGCTGGTTGTGGTCTCATGGCGAATGGGTCGAAGACGGCGAACGTCGATTCGAGCTACTCCCGCCCGTCGTCTGTGCCGTGTCGGGGAACGCGATCTTGTTGGACAGCGCGATACAGAAACCCTGAAGACCCTATGTAGGGAATACATAAGCGTAGAGTCACCAAAGTGAGGAGCATCGATGTCGGATGATCGCTTTCGTCCTCTTGTCCACTTTACGCCACCGACCGGGTGGATGAACGACCCGAACGGGTTGGTGTATGTCGAGGGCGAGTATCACCTATTCTACCAATACCTTACGCCGCGCCACTGGGGCCATGCGGTGAGTTCCGATCTCGTGCATTGGACGCACCTGCCCATCGCGCTCTACCCCGACGACCTCGGGGCCATTTGGTCTGGGAGCGTGGTCGTCGATCGGGACGACACCAGCGGCTTCTTTGGCGGCCGACCGGGCCTGGTCGCGATCTTCACCCATTGCAACGAGCGGACGCCTCCCGCCGGTCCTCAAATGCAGAGCCTCGCCTACAGCGCCGACCGAGGCCGCACATGGACCATGTACCGGCACAACCCGGTCATTCCCAACCCCGGCGTCGCCGACTTCCGCGACCCTAACGTGTTCTGGCACGCGGGAACGCGGCGCTGGGTCATGGTCGTCGCGTTCAACAAGGATCGTGTCCACGTCTACACCTCACCGAATCTACGGGATTGGACGTGGGCGAGCGCGTTCGGGGTCGGTCAGGGCGCGCACGACGGGACGTGGGAATGCCCCGATCTGTTCGCCTTGCCGGTCGAGGGCGCCGCGGACCGCCTGACATGGGTCCTGCACGTCAGCGTGCTCCATCGCCACAGGCCGGATGCGCACAGACACGAGATGCAGTACTTCATCGGCGACTTCGACGGCACGACCTTTACCAACGACAACCCCGCCGATGTGACGCTGTGGAGCGACTACGGGCGCGACAACTATGCGGCGGTGAGTTGGTCGGATGTCCCCGCGAGCGACGGGCGCCGGCTCTGGATCGGGTGGATGAACCACTGGATGTATGCGCGTCGCGTCCCCACCGGTCTCTGGCAGGGGGCGATGACCCTTCCGCGCCGCCTACAACTCGCGCGACGGCCGGCGGGGGTGCGCCTCATCCAAACGCCGATCGCCGAATTGACACAACTCCGCGGACCGGCGACGCGCCATGGCGAGGTGATGATCACGCCGACGTTCCCGCTGCGCGTGCCGGGAACGGGGGAGGTGTTCGAGGTCGAGCTAGAGGTGCGGGTGGTCACGGCCACGGCATGCGGGGTTAGAGTCCGGCACGGCGCGGAGCACCACACCACGATTGCCTATGATGTCGTCGCGTCGACGCTCGTCGTCGACCGGGCGCACGCCGGCCAGACGGCGTTCAACCCCGCTTTTGCCGCCGTGCAAGAGGCCCCGCTGACACCCATGCCGGAGACGCTGACGCTGCATCTCTTCGTCGATCGCTCGTCCGTCGAGGTGTTCGCGGATGCGGGCGAAGTCGTCATCACCAGCCTCATCTTCCCCGATGCCAGGACCACAGATCTGGAGGTGTACGCCGTCGGCGGCGAGGCCCAGGTACGCGCGCTCGCCGTGTACCCTCTCGCCCCCGTCGGGGCTAGCGGGCTGGCAGGCGCGGCCGTTGGCGCCGTCGCCGTGGCGCTCCCACCGGCAGACGATATAGCTGGATAGAGAAGCGCCGGGCCATCGGCCATGGACGTATCCCCTCGTCCGCTATGCTATAGAAGGGGTATGGGTTGCTGTAGGGAGGAGAGGTTGTTCAGAGTGTGGAGCGCAAATCGCTGGCGCGAGCGGGTTGACGCGGGTGAGCCGGCGCGGCGCGCCGACGATGACCAGGGACTAGCGGAGCACAACGCATGATCGTCGATCCACCCGGAGCGGTCGCTGTGATGGTCATCGCCGCACACCCGGACGATATCGAGGCGTGGTGCGCCGGCACGTTGGCCCGCGCCATCGACGCAGGGGCGACGGTGCGTCTATTGTTGGTGACGTCGGGCGACAAAGGGTCGGGCGATCTTGCGGCGACCCCCGCCGTCGTCGCGCAACGGCGTGAACACGAGGCGCGCGAGGCGGCGCGCCTCCTGGGGATCGCGGAGGTTGCCTTCCTGCGCCAGCCGGACGGCGAGGTAGACAACACACGGGCGCTGCGCGGAGACCTCGTGTCCTACATCCGGCGCTGGCGTCCCGCCGTGCTGTTCACGCACGATCCGGAGCATTCCTTCCCGCCCTACCTCGCTCACCGCGACCATCGCGCCGTTGGCCGCGCCGCGCTCGATGCCGTCTATCCGCTCGCGCGGGACCCTCTCTCTTTCCCAGAGCAGAGAGCGGACGGGGTAGCGCCGCACGCGGTGGGCCAGGTCTGGCTGTTCGCGACCACCCAGCCCGACGCCTATGTCGATATCGCCGCTGGCGTCGAGCGGAAGATCGCGGCGAGGCTGGCGCACGAGAGCCAGACGAAGGATCCCGCCGCGTTGCGCCAGGGGTGGCGGGAGCGCGCGGCGCGTGTCGGCGCGGAGGTGGGCCTGCCCATGGCCGAAGCCTTCGTTATCCTTCGTCTCGATTAGCCCTGTCCGATTCCCAAGGACAGGGCTGTGGTTTCCTGTGGCCCGTCCTGCCTCCCATGATCGCCAGCGGCCATTACCCATACCTCTCCGCCCGGCGCTCATCGAGCCAGCGCGTGACCTCCTCATCCGTCGGCGGCGCCTGTTTCGTGGAGAGAAGGCCGGCCAGGCCGGCTGAGTTAGATGGAACTCAAATTGCTCCGGCTTAGGGAATTGACGCTTTAAGGATCGTGTTGGGCTTAACGGATGCCCAACACGAGAAATTGTCGCGAGCGGCTACCTCCGCGCAGTATGTGCGCGATAAAAGAAAACAGCAGGGGCACGTATCGGGGATGGGACCATACCCGATGCACCCTTCGGGCGTATCAGAAGACAGCGCTAACGCATTGGGATATATTCGTGACCATCCGGTGGTCGAAACATTTGCTAGCCAACAAGAGGCGTACGACACGATCGGACGATACATCAAAGGGCGAGGTGTGGCCCAAGCAGTGATGATCCAGTACTCGGGTGAGTCAATTTTTGGGCTGTTGCGCAATGTGCTCAAGGAAACACTGCTCGTTGACGGCGCCACGCTAACGCTCTATCTCCAAGACAGGGCAATGGCCGAACGGCTCAAGCTACACTATCAGCTTGATCGTATCGACAATGTACGCCGACGCTTCTACGGCGACCTCACCAGCGAGTTGCGGGCACGCTTGATCGTTCGTCGTTACCCCGCACCGGGCACTGTAAGCTGTATAGTCATACGATTGGCAGATGGGGAAGAGTTTATCCTCTTCGGCATTTACTCATACGAGCGTGTCCATACGGTGTCACCCGACATCGATGGCTACCGGCATCCCGACTACCCCGATGAGGAATTTCAGCTCTCGGGACATGATCGCGCGACAATCCTGGCCTGGCGGGGCTCCGACGCATTCGCGCACTTGCACGACACGTACACCGCCCTAACAAAGAACTTGGCTATCACGGCGGGGCCGCCAGAATGGCCCACCTTGAAAGGTGTAATCGGCCCCCATCGTGCACGTGTACAGGTACCCGCGCGTATCAGTTTGGCAGGCGATCACCTCGACTACCTCAATGCCGGCCCCATCATCGTTGCTGCTATCGATAAATACGTGACATCTGAGGCGACGATTAGCGAGGATCGCGATCACACCACGGTGCGTTCGCGCTTAGTTCCGAGCACCCCTGGCGCCGAATTATTCAATACACAAGAATATACCTATCCTCCTGCCGCAGGGATGCAGCCGTCGGAATGGCAGAACTACGTCCATGGCCTTTTTGCTTTCCTCGATAGCGAACGCGTGGACGGCCAGCCGAGCGATTGGCAGGAGATGCATCATGTGATCGGCCCGCAGGCAATTCATGTGCGTGGGCTGCGGATCGAGGTCGAGTCGTCCGTGCCAATTAATCGAGGACTGGGCTCGAGTGCTGCGTTCCTAACAGCGATTATCCGTGCGATCTTGGCCGTGCGCCAGGCAGAGATACCCGATGTGTGGGTGGCGAAATTAGCCCAGCGCGTGGAAAACGAGTATGTTCGCGTTCATTCAGGGCTTGGAGACGAAATCGCTGCACTATTTGGACAACCGGCGCACGTTCTCTATGTCGATCTCGCGGGCTCGCAGGATCCGCGTTGGCAGTATCCCGTCGTATCGCTGTCGGTCCCGAACGATTGGGCCTTTCTCATATTGGATACAGGAGCGACGCGCACATTGCAGGCATCCCAGTACAATGCTGTCCGCCTAGCAATGGGAAGCGCCTGGATTGCCCTGAAACAAAAGCACCCGAGCGTGACCGTGCTCGGTCAGGTAACTCAAGAAATGGTCAATGACCTCGACGCCGACACCAGACCTTTTGCCTCGTATCTCTATCAGGAGACCACGAACGTCGATCGACTCAAAGACACCTTGGTCACAGAGCGTACGCTATCGCTAATCGAATTTTGTAGCGCACTTAATAAAACGGAATGGGGTCTCGAAACTTATTTCGAGCGATTCAACTTATGCAACAAAAACATCGTTGATACTATCCGACGAGTGCGAGAGTTAGCGAGCGCGGCCGGAGGCCGACGGCCTAGACTCCTAAAGGGGGCACATATGGTGCGAATGAGTCAAGTTTACGCGGCGAGTTTGGCCTGGTCAATCCAGCGGTCAATGGCGCCCTCCACCTGATCGAAGGAGGGACGTAACTCAGGGTCGT